>Ga0209181_10000045_pt1 | contig 181060 bp, 146 predicted proteins | sample MAT05_FD_187208 | JGI IMG/M metagenome (GOLD analysis project Ga0209181, IMG submission 187208) | Freshwater microbial communities from Lake Fryxell liftoff mats and glacier meltwater in Antarctica - MAT-05 (SPAdes) (version 2) | ecosystem: Environmental > Aquatic > Freshwater > Ice > Liftoff...
TCAGCTTCTTCTTGCTGCAATTTAAGATTATTGTCGCGAGTGACACGTTCTTGTTCTGCGAGGGCTAATCTCTCGTCTTCACTACTACGTAAAGCTCTAGTTTGCTCTTCAATTTGTTGATTAGCAAGATCCTGATCAGCCTTACTTGCCTGATCGGCTGCCGCCATGATTCCGTAATCGGCCCCAGAAGTACCGTTATTCAACTTGTCGTTATCAATGGTGCTGTAATCTAAACGAGGAGCGCTGGAATCACCGGCCACCACTGAATTTGTATAATTATCAGTATCTACTCTGTTAGAAGTGTATGCGATATTGTCTGTGGGTGTTGTAGCAGCGACCTCGGCCGCAGTTGCAGGTTTGACTTCATGGTGCTGCTTAGCTTCGACTCGGTGATGCGATTCATTGTGATCGTGCGCAGCTTTATGATCGGGCTGAGACGTACTCAGACCGGGCGACTGCAAGCCGAGATTGCTGGTTGCTTGTTGCAACCAATCGGGCATCTGGTTATAGATGGTTGGGTCGAGCTTCTGTGAGTGTGTGTGCACCGATTGAATGTATTCAACATTTGCAGAAGGTGGTGCTATCTGATTATTTACTGAATCAGCCGGCGCCTGACCATTGATATTTACGGCAGGTATTTGAATAGCTGGTTGATCAAAATTTGTTTGAATGGTTTCTGGGAATACAGGGGCTACGGGCCCCGGCACCACGTCAGAATTTACCTGTGCATTGTTCTCAATCTCAGGAGTTGCAGGCGGAGACTCGATATTAGCAGGCACAGGATTTTGTACAGTTGAATTTTGTCCAACAGGCTGTTGCAGACTGGTATCGCTGGCGGTCTGCGTATTCTCGACTGGAAGCGCTTGAATATTGTTTGGTACTTGCGTCGGCGTTACTGTGCCAAAATCTGTCTGCAATGGTGTCGGCACTTGCGAGCCGTAGCCATACTTGCCGGCCGCATCGCTGAGCCAGTCACTTGAGCTGTCTGTATTTTCAACATGAGGTCTAGACGGAAGACCAGCATCGACAGAAGCAATTTCGATATGTCGTTCGGAGTGATTAGGCATACTGAATGGGGATTCTGCCAGATTATGCCCCACATTGGGGCTGTGGCTGGCGGCGTCGATGCTCTCATATGCAGGCAAATTAGTAGATACTGGCTGCGTAGTTTGAGCTTCAGATTCAGCTCGTACAATTTCAGAATGACGAATGCGCTGCGATTCTTGATCGCGTCGAACTTGGTCTTGACGAAGCGTTTCTTGCAGGTATCTAGCGGCTTCTTCTTGACGGGCGATTTCCGCTATCCGCCTTGCCTCTTCTTCTTGACGCCTGATTTCTTCTTGGCGTCTGGCTTCTTCCTGACGAACTATTTCAGTATCTCTGAAAGCTGCCTCTCTAACTCTTTCAACTTCGAAGGCGTTAGACGGCACATAATTATTGTTGGAGAAGTCTATAACGACAGGAGTAATATCAATAAGGTCAGGGTGTTGAGACCCAGTCACATTTGTTGCAGCAGGGACGCCAGAGTGTGGTGCTGCTGGCACCGCACCAGAATTGGTGTTAGCGGCAGTGTTGCCGGTTGTAGTCGTATGACCTACTGCAGATCCAGTCTGAGATGATGTAGCGGATCCTGCCGCGCTGTGTCCTGCTGCTGGCGCTGTATTAGTTCCGGCAGATGGAGCGGAATGAGCTGCGGTCGTATTATTAGCTCCAGGAGCATTTACAGCTCCAGGGCTACTGACTGCTCCCGAGTTATGGGCAACGCCAGCATTACCAGTGGCGCCAGCATTTGCAGGAGCAGCGGTATTTGCGGTGGTTGCTGCATTTACCGACGTTCCCGATGTGCCAGGAACATTGGCTGTATGAGCTCCAGCTGATCCAGAAACAGCACTATTGTTAGAGCCAGTAGATGGAGCAGTGGTCGCAGTGTTTTGGCCTGCGGTGCTGACTCCTGTTGTTTGCTGGCTTAAGTTTCCGCTTGCGGTATTGCCGGCGGAACCGGTAGCTTGTTGGCTGAGATTGCCGCTTGCTGCACCTGCAGTTCCGGCATGAGCAGCAGGTGTGGTTGCACCACCAACGCCCGCAGTGGAACTAGCGCCTGCGAGATTTCCTGTTGCGTGTCCGATTCCGGTAACAGGATTTCCGGCAGGTTGAGTACTTGAAGTGACGTGTGTACCTGCAGAGGTATTAGGACCAGCATTGACACCGGCATTAGCGTTTGTGTTTGTAGTGCCTGAGCTAGTTGTAGTGCCAACATGCCCAGTATTCAATCCGGCGCTAGCATTACCGGAAGTAGTGCTGTTAATTGCACTACCTGCAGTATTAGCTCCACTGGCATTTGCACTAGTATGTCCTGCAGTACAAGTAGTAGCAGCTTGCTGGCTGAGGTTGCCAGTTGCACTAGAACCGGCAGCTCCGACATGAGCCGTTGACGCGTTTCCAGTATTCGATGCAGTGCCAGCTGTATTTCCTGTTGAATTTATTGTTCCCGTGCTTACTGAGCTCGTGGGTTGAGGGCCGCTTGTTCCATGTGTACTAGTCTGACCAACGCCAGCATTTGTAACGGAACTGGTCGCTGCTGCATTCGTAGTGCCTGAGGTATTGCTTGCACCTGTGTGACCGGAGGCCGCTGCGGTTCCTGTGCCAGTTACGACAGAATTATTGCCGACGTTGGCAGTGCCACCAGTATTGGTGCCAGTATGTGCTGTGCTTCCGGTACCGGCAGCTTGCTGACTGAGGTTGCCTGTTGGAACGCTACCGGTCGTGCCTGAATGTGCGGTTGTTGCACTTCCAGCCGGAGAAGCAGTCGTAGTCGTGTTTCCTGCTGTGTTTCCTGGTGTAGTGCCAGCATTCTGAGAAGGGGTAGTTCCGTGTGTACCGGTCTGCGTAGGCTGACCGACACCGGCATTAGCACCAGTTGCGGTGCCTGAAGCAGTATTTGAAATTGCGTGACCTGCGCTAGTTCCGGTCGCAGCATTACCAGCAGTTGCACCGGTATTGGCAGTGCCAGAACTGTTGGCAGCGCTACCCGTATTGACTCCCGAATGTCCGCCAGTGCCTGTACCAGCTGCTTGCTGGCTGAGGTTGCCTGTCGTATTTGTACTACCACCAACCGTTCCAGAAGAATGAGTAGGGGCACCTGGGGTATTTCCAGAGGTGGCAGCTGTTTGAGAGCCAGAGGTTCCGTGTGTACCGGTTTGCGTAAGCTGACTGCCACCGGTATTGGAAGTGCCGCTACTGTTGGCAGCGCCACCCGTATTGACTCCCGAATGACCGGCACTGCCTGTACCAGCAGCTTGCTGGCTGAGATTGCCTGTCGTATTTGCAGTACCACCAGCCGTTCCAGAAGAATGAGTAGGCGCACCTGCGGCATTTCCAGACACATTGCCAGCTGCATTAACAGAAGTGGCAGCTGTTTGAGAGACAGTGGTGCCGTGTGTACCGGTCTGCGTAGGCTGACTGGCACCGGCATTGGCACCAGTCGCGGTGCCTGAAGCAGTATTTGAGCTGGCGTGACCTGCGGTAGTTCCGGTCGCAGCACTACCTGCGTTTACCCCGGCATTGACAGTGCCACCCGTATTGACTCCCGAGTGTCCGGCAGCGCCGGTACCAGCTGCTTGCTGGCTGAGGTTGCCTGTCGTATTAGTAGTACCACCGGCCGTTCCAGAAGCATGAGTTGATGCACCTGCGGCAGTTCCAGACACATTGCCTGCGGCGTTACCAGCCACGTTGCCAGCGGCATTACCAGAAGTGGCAGCTGTTTGAGAGCCAGTGATGCCGTGTGAACCAGGTTGTGCAGACTGACCTGAAACAACGTTGGCACCTGCAGTGGTGGTGCCCGAAGAATTGTTCGCACCGGTGTGACTGGTGTTGGCGGCCGTACCAGCGGCGCCAGAATTTGTTACGCCACTATTGTTAGACCCAGCATTAGCCCCCGTATTAGTACCAGCAGCATTGGTACCAGAGTGACCCGCTGTACCCGAACCAGCTGCTTGCTGGCTGAGGTTACCGCTAGTGGCACTGCCTGTGGTTCCTGCGGCGGTGTTCGTTGCAGTGTTGCCAGCCGTAGTCGCATTAGAACCAGCAGTAGTTTGTGTGGTAGTTCCGTGCGTACCAGATTGAGCACTTTGCCCAGCATTGGTATTAGCACTTCCGTTCGCACCAGCATTGCCGGCGCTAGTATTAGCAGTTCCTGCACTTGGATTGGTAGCGCCAGTATTTGCAGCAGTTCCGCTTCCTGTGTGAACCTGATTTGTTGATGAATTAGAGGTAGCGTTTGTAGCTCCGATGGTACCGCCAGCATTGGTGGTGGCATGCCCAGCGCTGCCTGCTCCCGCTGCTTGCTGGCTCAGGTTACCAGCAGAAGTGTTACCAGCCACACCTGTATTCGCTGTGGAAGCAGACCCGGCTGCTGACCCAGTACCGGCATTGGTTTGTGTAGTTCCATGTGTACCGGTCTGCGCAGTCTGTCCGGCATTGGCATTGGCCGTACCTGTGCTCGTTTGCGTAGATCCGTGTGTACCGGTCTGCGCAGTTTGTCCGGCACTAGTATTGGCAGTGCCAGCGCTGGCATTGGCGTTACTGGCACTAGCACCAGCAGTGGTGTTGCTGCCAGCATTATTACCCGAGTTGACTACTGACCCGGTGCCGGTTGTTGTGTTAACGTGACCTGCCGTGCCTGCGCCCGCAGCTTGCTGACTGAGATTGCCAGTAGATGTATTTCCAGCGGGACCGGCATTAGCTCCAGCATTTGACCCTGAGTTACTTCCGGTATTAGTGGCAGTGTTGCCTGCATTCGGCTGACTCGTAGCACCGTGAGTCGAAGACTGCGCAGTCTGTCCTGCGTTAGCGCCCGCGGTATTGCCCGCATGAGCTGCGGCTCCAGCAGATCCGGCAGTTCCAGTAGTTCCAGTAGTACTCGTATTACCTGTAGCATTACCGCTGACTACATGGCCGGCCGAGGCGTTTCCAGAAGCTTGCTGATTAAGAGTAGCGTTATTGCTTCCAGCACCGTTGGCATTGTTTGGTAGACCAGCCGATCCAGATGCAGCTGTAGAATTGTTTACTGTGGCACTACCTGTGGGACCAGGCAATTGGGTGCCGGCATGAGTGCCTGCATTTGTATTTGCAACTGATGATACATTTCCGCTGCCTGCAGCTTGCTGATTTAATGTGGCACTGGCTCCGGTATTTGCTCCAGTATTGGCTCCAGTGGTCACCGTTACACTGCCGGTGCTGTTTGCTCCAGCTCCAGAGTTTGTGTTGGCCGTGCCGGCCTGCGGACCACTCGTACTTCCCGATACAGTTCCACCAGCGGGTGGCGCGGTTTTCACAAGTACTTCAACCGGAGCGCCAGTAGTCGTTTCACGATTCTGGGTTGTATTGGTCGACACCACCACGTTGCCTGGAACAGGAATTGTAGTCTGTTTCACTTCGACGGTTTTACCAGTTTCAACAACGGAAACAGAGCTACTGTTAGGCTGACCAGTGACGACTCTCACTTCCACAGGCTGAGTGACCGGCTTACTACCTTCTACAACGGGGTTTACTTTGCCCGCATCTATATTAGGTCTAGGAGCGGTTTCGGTAGAAGCTTTTGGCAACACCTCTGACGAAGTTGGCTTAGGCTGAGCACCTTGGCCAGTAGTTGAAATCACTGCTGACCCGGCAACAACAACTATTTTATCGCCCGCAATTACCGGTGCTGTAGTAGCAGAGCGATCCAAATTAGTGACCGGAGCTGCGACCTTGTCTACAGGAGCTGTTTGTGCGGCCTTACTCGTATCAACAACTTGACTTGCACCAGTCTTACTAGCATCGACAGGTAGGGCCACTCCACCCTTGTTCGCCTCAACAGGTTGAGCTGCAGTGCCTTTGCTAGCTTCTACAGGCTGTTGTGTAACCACAACCTTAGGAACTTCTACAGGCTGAGTAGTCACAACCTTAGGGGCTTCCACTTGCTGAGTCACCACAACTTTAGGAACTTCTACAGGCTGAGCAGTCACAACCTTAGGGGCTTCCACTTGCTGAGTCACCACAACTTTAGGAACTTCTACAGGCTGAGCAGTCACAACCTTAGGGGCTTCCACTTGCTGAGTCACCACCACCTTTGGAGCTTCAACCTGCTGAGCCACCACTACTGGTGCCTTTTCAACAGGTACATTCACTGGCGCAGAATTAGCGACTTTCTCGACCACAGGTGCTGTCGTAACCGGCGGTCTATCAGTAGAAATTACTTTTTCAGACAGAGGTGGTGGTGGAGGACCAGATGGTTTGGTGTCTGCTGTAGGTTGAGTTTTGTTTTCTGCCACCACAATCGGGGCACTGCCTGTTTTTACTTCCCCTACAGGAGTTTGTTTGGTTGACTCGACTGGCACGGTGTTCGTGGTACCGGGTACAGGCTTGGTCTCGGTTGTAGGCTTGTTCTCGGCTGTAGGCCTCGTCTCTACAGGAGTGACCTTAGTCTCAGTGTTAGTCGCGGGACGCTCAACAACTGGTGTGTTTGAAGTAGGCTTTGTAGTCTGGGTTGTCTCGGCAGGGACGGGCCGCGGCTCAGGTTTTGCTTCAGGTTTCGGCTCTGGCCTTGGTTCAGGTTTTGGCTCCGGTCTGGCTTCCGGTCTCGCTTCGGGTTTTCCAGTAGGAAGTTCCACCGGAGTGCTCGGTGTAGGTCGACGAGTACCAGTCTCATGAGCAAGGTAGACTCCGGTGGCACCGTACGAATCTTTACTGTTGTCCAGCATGTTAATGATCGTCTTGCCACTGGCGTTGATCACAGTCTGGGTATTCTTCGCTGAGTCAGTCACAGTGATTGTGCCACTGCCGTCTACTTTGATATTTTGAGTTGAATTAACAAGAACCTTGTTGCCACCAGCATCGGTTATCGAAGCTAATTTACCGGCAGCATCGTACTGAAGAGTGGTCTTTAATGGAGGCTGGCCGGCATCGCTAATACTATTAATCCGCCCGGTCTTCGCATCTTTCTCAACAGTGTTAATCTGGACGCCACCAGAAAAGTTGGTTTCGGTCCTTGTGGTTCTATTGGTGTCAATCTGCTTGGCAATTTTGCCATCAGCACCTATGTAGCTCTCGCTAGTGCTGCCCCATGGCATAACAGTCTTGCGGTAAGTACCATCAGCACTTGCCCACTGCTGCTGACCGGTCTTGCTGTCGAAAGTAATCTGCCCATTAAATGAAAATTTGGGATCAAGCTTTGCTACACCGTCAGCCCCAATGACAGATTTCTGCCAGCTGCCGTCTGCATTTCTCTCCAATAAAGTATTGCCGGTTTTAATCGAAGTAATTTGACCGGCCTGATCAAAATTATAAACGTTGCCCTTTTTATCAGATTCGGCAATTCGCTTGCCGGAGCTATCTACTTGTGTGAAGTGGCCATCGCCGGCAAATGTTGTCACAGCACCTTTGGCATCTGTAATTTTTGCAAGGCCGTTATCGAGAATCTCGATTTTTCCGCCCTTAGTATCTAGCTTGGTGAACGTTTTTCCGTCAGCACTATATTCAATACCAGTCACTGCACCACTGGCATCGCGGTTATACTTGTACTCGCTTCCGTTAGCGTTAGTAACAGAAACCACTCTGTCGTCTTTATCTTTCTTGACTTCAGAATGGTCTAAATTCACGCGTGTATGTGTGTAATTTCCACCATCTGTAGAATTCTTACCTTCCCACTTAAAATCAGGCCTCTCCGGATTAACCCAGGAAGCAACACCATTAGCGTCAACATCACCAACGCGAGTCCAGGTACCGCTCTTATTAGTAACTTGATCTAGCAATCCATTAGAATCATAGTGGAATTTATACGACGTTTTGTCGGTCTCATCCAACATTTCGGTTAAGCGATTATTCTTGTCAAATGTTTTGATGGAATCTTTGTCGTAAACGGTGCGATTTCCAGCGGTATCAAGTATAGTGTCAAGACCCTTGCTATCCTTATAACTGATGCCGCCGTTTTCCAAACCTCTCAATGAGTTAATCGACTCTTTGCCATTACTGAAAGAACCATCAGGCTGTACTTTCCATTCTCCGGCAGGTGCAGCTAGCGTGGCTTTAGTAAGCTTTCCATCAACATAGTCAAAGGTCGAAACGCCACCGTCGCTGTTAATCGACTTGATGATGTTTCCGTTTTTATCACTGAAAGTTTGTGTCGCGTTTGGCGTAGTATCGATGGTTACATCTCTGCGGCCATCAATATGCTGAACCTCAGTACGTCCTCCGGGTACAGCAATTATTTCACCGGTCTTCTCATCAACTTTAACGGCGATGGTAGTCACGTCACCGGTCTTGCTATCAATTGTCACGGCAGCTGATTTAGCAGCGTCGTACAGGGGGCCGCCTGGTTTGTCGGCAACATAGCGCTTCGAGTAGTCTCCCCACTCGCCGCCCTCCGTACCAGGCCAGACAGTCATGGAGGTGCGTTCGCCGTTGGCATTATACTCAAAGGTGGAATAATCACCATTGGCCGACCACATTGTAGTAAGCAGACCTTTGGCGTTGTACTGCCTGATAGATTGCGAGTCAGCGCTAAATTCAAAGCGGCTTCCGTCAGGATTACGCTCCATACGCGAACCGTCTTTGTAGGTGAGAGCTAAGGTACCGTCTGCAGTCACGCGAATTTTATCGACGTTTCCTTGCGGACCTTCCCATGAGCCATCAGCGTTTTGTTTGAATGTACCTAAAGGTCCTGTGGTTTCAACGAGCTTGTTGTTCTCATATTTGAAAGTTGTGCTCTCACCTGTGACGCTCGTAACCTTGACTATATTGCCGTCCGCATCACTAAAAGTTTTTACCGCGTTTGGCTCTACACCAATAATCTCGTCACGTCGTCCGTCAAGATGCTGAATCGATTTGCTATCGTTGGCATGTGTATAAGTGATGTCGCCAGTTTTGCTGTCGACTTCAACGCTTTTATATTTTTTCTTAACGTCAACGAGCGGGCCGCCAGGCGTTTCGGCTTTAAACACAACCGGTCCTGAGGAGTCGCCGGCATGTTCGCCCTGCCATAGGGTCATCTCAGTTCGATTGCCTTTGGCATCGTACTTAAACTCAGAATAGTCACCATTAGGGCTCCACATTTCTGCGAGCTGGCCTTTCGGATTGTATCCCCTGATCGAAACTCCATCACTGTCAAACTCAGTGCGTGAGCCATCCATCTTGCGATTGATGACGCTACCGTCCTTGAAATCGAACAGAACGCTGCCGTCTTTAGGATCGACTTGAATCTTAGAAACGTCGCCGCGAGGGCCGGCCCAAGTGCCGTCCGCATTGAGCTTGTAGGCGCCCATAGGGCTATTCACTTCTATAATTTCGTTCTTTTCGTTATACTTAAACGTGCTGGTCTCACCAGTTGCACTCACAGTTTTGGTAGTGTTACCAAGTTTATCCAACTCTCTTTTGCTGCTGTCTGCAGCGGTCAAAGTTGCGCTGCCATCGGCCCGCAACTCTTTTCTAGAACCGTCGGCTAACTTGAGATCAACATTACCTGCGTTATCAAATTTGACATCACTTATGTTAAGAGCGTTGCCATCTTTGTCTTTGCCTTCCCAGGTTTTCGTGGTGGCATTATACTTAAGATCGCCAGCCGTACCGTGAATTTCAGCGGCCTTGCCCTCGGCATCATAGCCAAATTTAGTGACGTTACCTTTGGAGTCTTGCGAGGCGACGATTCTACCTTTTTCGTCGAAGACTGGGTAAACAACTTTTGTCTCGGCCTTGGGCAGCTCAACCTTGTCAGTTGTGGTACTTATTTCTTTTTGTGGAATTGGCACGCCGCTGACATTCACCTTACCAGTTCTGCCAGAATTGGCGCCGACGGTCAGCACATCTGCTGTTACAGGTCGTTCAACCACAGGATCGAGTTTTACAACAACAGTGCCGTCTGTGCTAGCACCGGTAGTGGTGCTAGTACTGCTAGTGATACCAGTTGTGCCACCAGTACTGGACTGTGAACCCAGAATAGTGCCGCCATCGCCTGAAAGCGGAGGCAAGCCAATGTCTAGACCTCCAGCGGCTGGATTGTTGACACCAGTATCGATTGAAAGCTTAATTGGATCCTCAAAGGGTTTCTTATTTTCGCTCGATCTGTCCAGCGAACCAGACCCGTTAGCACCCGAAAGGCCAGGCTCGGGTCCAATCGAAGTGGTGGCACCGTCAATGCCAAAATAAGTCTCGCTTGAGGCCGGAGGTAACCCAGCGTCTACCACTGTTCCAGTTTTAAAAACTGAAGCATTGACTTTCGTACGTGCGGCTTCTTCAGCGTAGGCCTTAGCGATGATCTCTTCGGCGTTCATCGACATCGGTGCTTCTTCGACTACAGGCTTTTTGACGTCGCCTTCGCCCCGCAAAATTTGAGCTGCTGTTGGTGCAGATATTGTGTTTTCAACTTTTGTTGAGCTTTGAGACCCGCTCTCTAAGGGCGGGGGAGAGAAATTGAGTTCGGCCTTCGGCGTTCCGCCACTTGAAACAGGTGGCTCGTTGACGTCTTTGACGACGATTTTTTCTTCACCAGTTTTAGCCGAGGTTTTTTCGACGTCCTTGTCGATGGCGGTCTCAGAGCCTTTCTTACTGCCATCGTCGATAACTACGCTGCCGAATTCTGACGTATCGGTGACGATGCCAACGGTTTCATCGTACTGATCGAGAATTGCCTTCGACCCAGCCTTGTCCGAACCAAGGCAAGACTTAACGGACGAATCCTTAATCTGTGCTTTATCGCCGGTCTCTTCGACCTCTTTGACTTTTTTTGCTTCTTCGCCCAACGAATTATATCCTGGTAAAAAATACTAATAAGCTATGTCTACTAATTATTTATGCACTGAATAGCCGAATAGCTAACATCGAAAAGTGGTCAAGGCAAAAGCCAGCCAACATTAACGGCTATTAATATACTACCTGAGCAACGTGATAACTGTCGTCCAGCCAACATTTTCATTGACGGGACGGCCAAAGTTGGCCAAATTTCCAATTTTAATCTTCGAGCTAAAGAGTCTGACTGGGTGGACCGTTAATTTGACTGACGAAAGTGTGGCAATAACGCTGCCAATTGTTTATCAGATCGTTGTCCGCTAACTCCTGAGCCGGAATTGGAGGCAAGTCCATCTTCACCGATTTTTTACGTCCGCCGCCGACGTATTCATGACGTACCGCCATGTTTGGATAGACTTCGTAGAAGATAACCGGATACCAGATTTCATTTAACAGCAATTCTAGTTGCGAACGGAATACGCCGATGGCCGGATCCCATTTCTTTGAAGACTTCACGAGGCGCACACTGGCATCCAATTGCCAGATAAACCGATCACCCGCATCGATTGGAGGCTGGTCGAGGATGTTTAGCGATTGTCCTGAAGCTGGTTGACCAGCCGAAGCTGGCAGAGCGTTCAATGCCGGATTAGTCTCAGTTTGCGAAGCAGACTGCACCGGCGCAGCTGCAGCAGGTTGCACCTGGTTATGGGCTTGCATTGGTTGTGAATGTGACTGAGATTGTTGTGACTGAGATTGACTCTGGGAATTGAGTTGCTGATGAGTGCGAGTTGGCAACACTGAGCTGAAGGTCGTCATCGGTGGCACCGCTGGTGGTGTCGGCTGTGGACGCCCCTGCATCTGCATTGAGGTTGATAGCCCAGACGGCGCGGCCATCGCTGGTGGTACCGCTGGTGCTGGTGCAGAAGCCGTTGTAGAAATTTGCGCTGCTGGTTGCACAATAGACGCAACCACCGGTTGAACCGAGAGTGGCTGTGGAGTTTGCACACTTTGCGCCGATTGCGCTGATTGGACAGGAGATAGCGCACTCGGTGCTGTATTTCCCGCATTAAATGGAAATGCTGGTTTGACCGTCGGCAATCCGGTGGTCTCAGCATTGGCCGATAGGTTTGCTTGACCGGGAGCCGAAGCTACCGGCAAATTATGAGCAGTTTCGCTCGCCGACATTCTCATTTGCTGACCAGCAGCCTGTGCGGCCTCGTACGGCGATATCGAGGGAGTGGCGTTGACATTCAAAGCTGGAATCGGCACTGCCGCCGGTGCCACTGAAGCAGGTTGTATTTCTGGAACTATTGGCTTTACAACTGCCTGCGCAGGAGAAGCCGTCGGTTGATTGAGGGGCTGAATAGGCGGAATTGGTTGCACTGGTTCGCTGGCAGGGTTCGGTGAACTGGCCGGCACTACAAAAGTCTGGGGAAGCGGCTTTGGCGTGACCGAAGCTTGAGTTGAAGACTGTGAATTAGGACCTTGCACGACAGGTTTTGCCGGTTGGGGTAGCGCAGGCGAAGAAACCGTTGCTTCCCAATCAATTTCATTAGCACCAGCACCACTTTCGGTGGTTGAATCTAAATCATCAGCTGCATCAGAATCATCAGCTGGTTCGTCAGCATCTGCCTCAAATTCACCAGTCCTGAACTGCAAAATTTCTGCCGGTAGAGGTATATCTAGAACCATACCTCGGCGCAGCTCAGCCACAGGGTGATCGGACTCGTCGACTTCGGTGGACAGGCCATTTAAACTTGCCAGAAGTGGCCATAGTTCAACATCTTTCAGAGCGGGGTGTTTAGCTGCAACTGATTCAACTGAATCTGTCAGGCGGACAATATAACGAATGCGAGTAGAATCGCCCGCTTTACCAGCCATGGGTCCAAGGATTTTCTCAATATTCTCTCGGCGACTCTGGCTTTTGGCCACTGCCGAACCCATCAAACCGGCTGATACAGAGCCTGGCTTAGTGCCATCCCAATCGGCGCCAAATTTAGAGGCAAGTTCTTCGTCAGCATTGGCAAACTTCGCGCCACCTCCAGAGAGTGAAGCGCCTGGTTTTGGAGCAGCATAGAGCCTGCTGCGGAATTCTTTTATATCAGAATCAGAAGGCAGCCATACAGCAGTACCAGGTCTAGGATCAACTACTTGCTTACCCTTCTCCATGCGCACAGGCAACATGTGCTTGTTGATCTCGTATAGAAGAGCGGCTAAGCGCACGTCGCGACATTGCTTCTTGGCTATTGATTCAAGGGTTTCTTTTTCCTTGACTACATAGCGGCGACGCTTGTCTTCCCCTTTCTTCTTCGCATCTTCGTTGCGCAACTGAAATTCCTTCTCTTCCTGTTCCTGCTGCTGTTTCTTTTGCGCGAGCAAAGCCATCATCATAGCACTGCGTTGATTTAGGAGTTCTTCTTGGTCTGTTCTATCTTCGTCTCTTTGTTTCTTAGCTTTGTCGATTAATTCATCAAATTTCGCGGCACTACTGGTAGTGTCATTCTCAATTTTTCCATTTTCCTTATCGGTTTTGATAAGAGTGCTCGGATCTATCTTGTCAGTGTTAATCTGCACTTGTTCATTTCTGGCGCCACGTTCGGCTTCGACGCGGCTACCTGGAAGGCCAGGAACCAGGCCGGTAGCTGCGTCAACCTTTTGAGTTTGATTTTCCGGACGGATAGTATCAAGCTTACCGGGCACGTCGGTTTTTGAAATCAGGCCATCCGGCCGGGCATCTTTCATGCCGGGCAGAAGTTCGTTAAGTGTGATTTGTTTTTGAGGAGTGAGAGTGTCGGTTCGCACAGTATCAATCCGTTTACCTTCAAGCCGAATCTCACCTTTGGCGCCCAGTTCAACTGACATCTTGCCCACTTCTGCCGCAGGAGCCTTAGCGACATCAGCCGCCGTTTTCAAAGTTGCTTCAGTAAGTTTTGCATCGACAGGATTGATAGCCTTACCATCTGTTGTCTTACTGTCGAGGGTGATGCCCAATGCTTTTGCCATTTCAGACAGCACTGCTTGATTTGTTTGTGTGGGCAAAACGTGAACATCGCTGACAATGCTTTTGGTGTTCACATCTTTTATAGCTAAGCCGTCAGCGCCTACTTTACCGCCCAAAGGTGTCTGCAAAATAGACTTATCTATACCTCTAAGATCTTCGCCTAACTTGCCTACTGCATTGACTTCGACCTTAATACCGGCATCGAGTGGCTTAGTTGCAAGGGCAAGATCAACGGGTTTGACACCAGGAGTGGTGACAAGATCACCCGGTTTAAGATTGAGGGGATCCAGAGGTTTAAGCGGTTGCCCAAGTTGATCGAGCGTCGCTTTTCCGGTTATGGCAGCTTGATCAGCCGGTTTGACCAGTGCAGCTAATTGGGCGGCCATATCTGCCGCCTTGCCACCAACTTGTGCACCGTCACCTGGTTTAATCACGGCAACATCGACTTTCGGTATTCCAGGCAAATCACCTTTCGGTATGCCAGGCTGCTCTACTCTCGGTATTCCAGGCAAATCACCTTTCGGTATGCCAGGCTGCTCTACTCTCGGCATTCCAGGCAGATCGCCTTTCGGTATGCCTGGCTGCTCTACTCTCGGCATTCCAGGCAGATCGCCTTTCGGTATGCCAGGCTGCTCTACTCTCGGCATTCCAGGCAGATCGCCTTTCGGTATGCCTGGCTGCTCTACTCTCGGCATTCCAGGCAGATCGCCTTTCGGTTGGTCGCCACGGGGGAAACCCGGCTGATCAACTCTAGGCAGCCCTGGCTGGTCGCCCTTCGCTATACCAACACCCGGGAGATCGGTTCTCGGTACTGGCACCTGCGCACCGGGCTGTATACCGGGCTGAATGACTTGACCAGGCTTGAGCACTTCCACCGCCAGCTGGCCTGGTTTGACTTCAACAGCAGGCAGCTTTACTTCGATGCGAGGCTCGATGGGCTTTACCTCAGAAGGCTTGATGTCGGTTCTCACCTCATTAGTTGGAGGCAGTCTATTTTCAGGCTTAACGGGTTGGCCGTCGCTATCGCGATCAAATCTTCCTCGCCCTTCTCTTGCCTTCATCGGCTCAAGCACCGGCTGGCCGTCGTCGTTGCGATTGACCGAATAGCGCCGCGGTTGATCACCTTCTCTGGTAAAAAACATTTCTTGCCCGTTGGCATTGGTGAGTCTGCCGTTCACCGGCTTGCCGTCAATCTCCATGGTTACCTGATTACGCGGTAGCCGGCCATTATCATTGACAACCGGTTGATCGCCTCTAACAGTGCCTGGTTTGACGTCTGGATTAGTTACCGTCTGGTCACCTCTGATGGTGGCTGGTCTGACATCCGGATTAGCTACAGTCTGATCGCCTCTGATTCTGCCTGGTCTTACTTCAGTATTCACTTCCGGCTTAACTTCAGGCCTGTTATTAAGTCGGCCATCGTTAGTAGGTCGGCCGTCATTAACCTGCCTGCCTTCACCATCGTTTCCGTTTCCGTTTCCGTTACGGCGGCCAGGCGTTTCGACTTCGTTACGTTGAACTTTTCTGTAAGGCTCAAGAGTTGGAGCGCCGTCATCATTGCGCGTCACCGTATATTTGCGGCGCTGATCACCTTCGGTAGCGACAAAAACTTCTTGACCCTCTCGGGTATAACTTTTACCGGCAACGGGCTTGCCGTCTATATCCATAGTGCTCGGACGTACTCGTACCGGGCCGCCTGAGGTGGCATCATTCTCAAATTGGCGTGCGCTCGTATTCACATTTCCCGGCTTGGGCAAAACCTCTTTGCCGGAAGCGTCCATTAATAGTTCATGTGTTGTACTGCCGCTGCTTTCAACGGGCAATGTTTTATCAGCTACTGCAGCTCCGGCCGCTTTACGCAGGTTCGCATTATCGTCACCAGTAGTGACTTTTTTCTCTTCGGCCTGGTTAGTAGCGTCAGCAGCAGCAGCCGCATTTTTAGGCATCAAAAATATCCCTAGTAAGTCCCGCAGGCAAGATACATACCGCCTCACGGAAGCTTAAATATAAGGGTAGACAACCCGGATGTCAAGGTATGCGACCAGGGCTCAATAGCGACGGGAAAAAGGCCGATAAAAACGCGTTCGCATTTAATGTTTGCCGCTGTCGAGAAACCGTTCAGCCGGCATAGATACTCTCACGTTCAAACGCCCCAAACAAATTACCAGGAAAACATCGATGTCGAAAATGGCAGCACAAACGAGACGTACAGCAAACCCCGGTGCAAGAATTCGCCATACAGTAGAGGCAGGTCAGAGTCTGGCCAGCATCGCCTTAAAAGAATACGGCGACGCCCGCTTTGCCAAGTTGATTTTCACTATTAATAGAGGCGAGATTCCGATTCGCTGCGACGGCTTCAACACATTCGCCTTTGTGGCACCAAAACAAGCTTTGTTCTTGCCCACCGTGGAAGAAGCGTCAATCTACGAAGACCACTTCTTCACCGAGACCTCACGCACCAAATTCGACCTGGCACACTATGCTCGGCCGGCCATGCCGTCAGACAATCTTGAAATGGAAATCAATGACGCCACTAAGCGCGGTGGCACCGCAGATTCGAGCCATACAGTGGCAGTCGACATCAATGCTGCTACCCCAAATCAACCTGTTTTCCATAGTATTTCTGAGAACATGAAAGGCTTGCATAAAGTGGCGAAGGAACCACAATCGTACATTGAAGTGCCCCGCGTGCCTTCTGCCCCATTCCTTCATGTCGTGTCGGAAGAAAAAACCAGCAAACCGCAATCCACATTCGACATGACGCCACCAGCTCCGAAACGAGTGCCGACAAGACAGAATGTAGATAACAGTCTGCACCATATTGTCACTAAAGAAAAGCAAAGACAGGCTGAAATTGCCGACGATCATGAACTGTTCTTTTCGCAGGGTACTCTTGAAATCACCTCCCTGTCACACTATTGTCGGTTAATGAAATTTGAGGTTATGGAAAATGAATCGGACTTGATGATTAAACTGCAAGTATTCGATCAAAATAAATGGCAGACCATTGCATCTTACGTGGTGCGCAGAGAAGCTACACGCAGGCACGCTCACTATGCAGACGGCAGCAGCGCCACTGTTAATCTTGACCTGCCTAGAGATGTAGTGAAAGAGCTTTCAGTCAGTGATTTCAGCCGCAACTGGAAGAATTATAGTACCGTCTACTTTAACCATATCGAAAAAATTCGCCTTAACCAGATGAACGGCCAAACAAAAATGATGTTGCACGCCGTTTAAATACATGGTCAGTTAAAGCTTGTCATTGTCGGCATTTTCGCCTTCGACCACGAGAGTTACTTTGCTTTGATTAACATACTCTTCAAATTCACGCATCAATTGCGGATCTACCTGTACACCAATCGGCAGTGTGTCATCATCGTCAAAACTGGCGTCGGTAAATTGTTTGCAAGCGCCTATTGCTTGCCTGACTTTTTCCAGAACTTCAGGCAGCATAATTTTGCCCATGCACTCACCGGGCTGACCGGGTGCGGCCAGACGACAAGACTTTTCACCGATGCACTCGCAACATGCGCTTTGATCGAGCACCTGATCAAAGTAGCCGTATGGGCCGCTGCGCGCCGGATATGTAGCACCGTATAAACCGATAACCGATGTCCCTACCGCCACTGCCATATGGGCCGGCCCAGTATCGCCGCTCACAACCACATCACAGCATTTGAGAATTGCCGCCGTTTCATCTAGTTTGAGCTGCCCGCACAAATTGATGCACTTGGAGCCGGTTTCAACATTGATGCGCTGCGCCAACTCAAAATCTTCGGGCCCACCAACAAGCACCGGTATATGCGCATAGTGCTCTATTAGATGTCGTGCGAGGTAAATCCAGCCGTCAAGTATCCAGGCTCGCTGCGGGCGCAGGTTACCCACACCGGGAACGAGGCCGATGAGCGCACCTTCATAAAGTTTGGGGTGCTCGACTGCCAATTCAGGTATCAACCTTTCGGCTATAGCATCGGGGAAAATAGTTGGGAATAGTCGCTCTGGAGTTTCAGGACAAATTTCGCGAATGGTTTCTAAAAAGTTGCCGACAGCGTGTTGCTGATTAGCAGTCTCACTGCGATTCTTGGCGTAATGCAGCGACTTAATTTTAGTAAAGCCGCAGAGAAACTCGCCACGCATAGAGTTGGATAAATCTATAAGAAGGTCTGGGCGGAGCGAGATTAGCTGCTTGCGCAAAGCAAAAAATCCCATCTCTTTATTGAAGTCTATAAATTCATCGATGGAGGGGCAGAGGCTGAGAAGCAAAGGGCGGAGAGAACTGTGGCTCCAATATGTTATTTTTGCGCCGGGAAAATTTAGCCTTAAAGTAGCAGCAACAGGTGTAGCTAATACGGCATCCCCGATAGCGGCTGGATGAAATATCACTATATTGGCAAAAGATTGAATGTTTGAATCCATACTAACCATGGCCTTTATTGGCTACTCTTCACTAGACTTATTTCGAATTTGAATTATTATTAGCAGTGATGAACCAAGATTATTATTATGTTTTAGGTTGGGAGCAACCCTCGGGCAAAGTAGCGATACTTTGTCGCTCACGAGGCAATAACCCTGGGCCGGCTTACTGCTGGACAAAGCGCGAAGCCATTCAACTACGTACTCGCCTTGCTAACGACAGGCGCGGAGAGCAAAATCCATCAGCTCGTCGCATCATTCGTCAGCTTCTAGTATATAGATATCTCGTGCATCATCCACTACTGTGGAGACAGGGAGATCTATGGGTCTACGCTGACCCCAGTGAGCTTGAACCAGTTGAAGCCGGCGTGTCTACTCACGCTTATTGAACTCCTTAATCTCCCAAATATTTTTGGCCTTGATCAGGCTATAGTTCTGAACGACTTTTAAGGCTTGTTATTTAACGTCGTTAACACGTCCTTAACCCTCCACCTGCTAAAACGCAAGTAATCAGTCATATCAGGCTAACAAAGTAGATTATTGAGATGGAAACAGAAACAGTTATAGCAGTGCTGGCCATAGGCCTCGCCCTCGCCTTTGATTTTGTCAATGGTTTTCACGACACCGCCAATGCTGTAGCTACGGTTATTTACACCAAAGCGCTCAAGCCCGGCGTAGCCATCGTCATGAGCGGCATTCTCAACTTTCTGGGTGCTCTACTGGTCGGCACGGCTGTAGCGCAAGTGATCACCAAAATTATTCCAGAAGCGTCAGTGACACTACCTATGGTGGTGGCCGTTTTACTGGCGGCAGTAATCTGGAACTTGATTACATGGTGGTATGGCATCCCTGTCAGTTCTTCACACTGCTTGATTGGCAGCTTATTCGGCGCAGGCATCACCGCCGCCATTATGAAAGGTGCAGACTGGCGCGCAGGGGTCTCGTGGCACGAACTGGAAAAAGTGGTATTAGCACTGCTGATTTCACCTTTAATCGGCTTTGCCGCCGGATTCGTCACTACCTGGCTGACTTTGAAAATCTCGAAAGAGAAAGAGCGCGATGTCAATTCTGCTAAAACCGCAGAACAGCATGCGCTGATGCGTTGGCTGCATATTTTCTCCAGCGCTTCCGTCAGTTTCTCGCACGGCAGCAACGACGGGCAAAAAACCATGGGTCTGATTACTTTGATTTTGGCCACCCATTTTGCCGCTTATGGTTATCAAAGCAATCATGTGCCTGGCTGGGTAATGGCTTCAGCAGCACTGGCCATCGCCCTCGGCACCATCATCGGCGGCTGGCGAGTAATCCGCACCGTCGGCACAAAAATTAGCCGGGAAAAACTCAGTCACTCCCAGGGCTTCGGTGCTTCCATGAGTACTGCAGTAATCATTTTACTGGCCTCGCACATCGGCGCACCAATCAGTACAACTCACACACTGAGCTCTGCGGTAGCAGGCGGCACTATTCCTGTGCATGGCAGAGACAAACTCAATCCCAAGACAATGAAATTGATTTTGCTCGCTTGGGTATTAACTTTACCAGTGGCTGCGACACTTTCTGCCGTTTGCTACATCATTCTCAGGTTCATATGGCACGCATAGACAATGGAGGCTGGAAAACAAAATGATAATTGCAGTAGCATTCAGCTCTCCAAAACGCAGTGCCAGAACAGTTGAACTTGCAGCCAGACAAGCAAAAGCCCTTGGGGCGGAGATCGTGCTTTTGCGAATCGTGCCCGATCCAGAAAAAGTGGGCGTTGTGGCGCAACTGATTTCTTCAGACCGGCCTCAAGACAAAGCTCAACTGCAAATTGACATGACAGTAAAAATCTTGCAAGAGCAGGGCATCAAAGCTTCAGGGGTGGTGCGCGTGGGCGAAGTAGCGCGCGGCATCATTAAGACTGCCATAGAATTGAATGCCAATATTCTTTATGTGGGCACCACTAATGTTGGCGGCCGCCAGTTCTTTTTAATGAAGCGCGATCCGATCGTCCATTATCTGGTCGACCATTGCCCAATTACACTTTGCCTGGTGCGTCATGATGGCAGTGGAGCTGCCCTCGTCGGTGCTGAAACCGGTAGCCATGCCATCAGTCAAGCTGTCAGTGAAGTGGAAGGCGAATCAAGCGATGAAGTCGAGTCTTAGTTCGCCCGATTAACCGGCATAATCCCGGCCAAGATCTAAAAAATCTTCCATCACATGCGATGCCACTGTGGGTAACTCGCGGATAATTTTCATGGGCGGCAAACAATCGATAATCTTGCGACCATAATATTTTTTCGTCAGTCTTGAATCGAGAATAGCCACAAGACCACGATCTTTTCGGGTGCGAATCAGCCTGCCCACCCCTTGCTTCAAGCGCATAGTGGCATGAGGCAGAGCCAAATCGTTAAACCAGCTGCGACTGGTATCTTCTTTCATTTGCTCACAGCGTGCTTCGTAAACCGGGTCGTCAGGCACCTGAAAAGGAATGCGATCGATGATTACACAGCTTAATTGCTCGCCGTCGATACTGACCCCTTCCCAAAAACTAGAAGTCCCAAATAAAACTGCGTGAGGAGTAGCTTTAAACCACTCCACCAATTTCTGTCTGGGCATGTCGCCTTGTTTACGGCACTCATATGGAAGACGCGGTGACAGAGCCTGAAACGCGGCATTGAGAGCCGATCTGCTGGTGAACAAAACAAAAGCGCGCCCTTCAGTAAGTTCGACAATGCGCTCTATCTCTTCGAAAGCAGCGAAGAGAAAATCTTGATGATTTGGTTCGGGCAAATTGGGAGGCAAATACAAGAGCGCTTGATTTTTAAAGTCGAACGGGCTCGGTACTTGATCTTGAATCACGTAGCGATCAGCGCCAATTGAGCGTTTGAAGAAATTGAATGGGTCATCGCCGGCGGTGGCGAGGGTCGCCGACATCCAGACAGACGTTTCTAGACCAGCCTTATTAAGCAAGAGATCGGCTATGAAATGTGAAGGATCAAGCGGGGCTGCCGTCACTTCAATTTTTACTTCCTGGCGCTCTGTGCGCTCAAGCCACATCACCCATTCCTGACTTGGGGCAGCAATTAACTCCAAACAAGTGCAATAACCAGATATGGTGCTGATTAAACTTTTGGCTTTGAGCTGTGCTTTTTCGCGCAGAAGATCTACATCTAAAATATGCTCGAAAGTCTGATTTTCTAGCCAGTCGCGCAAGATTTTAAGCGCGATGATAAGTTCGATGGCGCCCTCAACGGGCTCACGCAGCCTCATCTTGGCTGAGCGGGCCATCAAATTGAGCCGCATAAATAGCTGGCCCGAACGGTGCTCAATATCATTGATCAAATTGTTGGGCGGATTGACACGCTTGATCGCTTTGCCCAACAAAATTCGGATGCCGCGGTTGCCTATTGAACGACTGAAGGCATCGGTGGCAATATTTGGTAAGTGATGAGCTTCGTCTACGATTAAGAGTTGATAGGGCGGCAAAATACTTCCGCCCGAGGCCGCGTCGGCCAAAAGCAGAGCGTGGTTGACCACAAGAATGTCGGCTCGCTCGGCCCGTTTTCTTGCCTCAAAATAGAAGCAGCTGCCGAAGCTGGGACACTTATTGCGCAGACAGTCATCAGAATCTGAGTTGATTTCGCCCCAGATGTCGTAAGGCGGCACAAAGTCTAGCTCTGACACATCACCATAAGGTGAGGTGTTGACCCAATCAACAAAGTCATCGTCGATATGCTGTTCAAGAATATGGTCGCGAAAGCGCCGAATGCCAAGATAATTGCCGCGTCCTTTAAGCAAAGCGGCGTTAATCTCGAAGGGAAAGATCTCCTTGAGAATCGGAATATCTTTATTCATGTACTGCTCTTGCAGAGCAATGGTGGCAGTGGAAACTACCACTTTTTTACCGGCGAGAAAAGCCGGCACTAGAGCAGCAAAGCTTTTGCCTACACCTGTCCCAGCCTCGAAAATGCCGGTTTTTTTCTGGGCAAACGAACGCTCAATCTGATGCGCCAAATCAAGCTGCGGATCGCGGATCTCGTAGTTATCGAGACTGGCGGCCAACAGTTCAAAGACGCGATCGACTGTGAAGTCACCGCGATTTTCAGGGCACAACGGTTTCTTTTCTGGCTTAGTCGGTGAAGACTTACCAGAAAGTGACGTTGCTGAAGACGAGCTATTTGTTGCTTCGGCAGACACAGGCAAATTCACAAGGGAATGCGCTTAGTGTACTTGAGAAGCAGCAGTAGCAGCAACTTGTGCGTTAGCTTGCGGAGCAGTCTGGGAGTTAGCGGTTTGTGCGCTTGATTGATAGTTAGGCAAATTGATGGTTTGACCCAAACTCAAGAAGTTTACGTTCTTCAATCCATTAGCTTTGCAAATTGCATCAAGCAATCGTGGGCTGGCGCGCTTGTATTCGCGAATAGCGATAGCTGCCATGGTATCGCCTGAAGCAACAACCACAGTGGCGTGCGCCGGTACCAGAACTGAATTAGGGTCGCTACCCTGAGGAACCACAGCTTGTGTAGCCTGAGCTGCAGGAGCACTGGCCACGGCTACAGTTGCGTGACCTGGTTGAGAGTTGCTGGCCACCAGACCCGACACTGCAGAATAACCCCAGATGCCGATCATGGATAGCACTGCGCCTGCCATGAAGCCCAGGCTCAAGTAGAAGCTGGGAGTGCGCTTGGGTGAGTACAAGAAATCTTGATGCACACCTGGCCAGAGAGCTTCGAGTTCATCGGCCTTAGGAGCGGCCACTTCGGCAGTAATTCTATTGAATGAACCTGTATCTCGTTGAGATTGCCAGTCAGATGTTGAGGCGGTACGTTGAGCTTCTCGCTCCGCTAATGAGCGGGTAGAGATCGATACAAACGCATCCCGAGTGGAGACATCGCTGTCACGCACATATTCGGGAAGGCCTTCTAGTTCCAGCTTCTCTTGATCGTAGTTGAGCACAATTGTCATCTCTTACAACGCCACTGGGGGTAACCAAGGCAGCATATTAGCCAACTTGTCACTAGAAAGTCAATTTTATCGAGTTCACCCGAAAAAACCGACAGAGCAAGGCTTTAGGAGGCTTCGTCAAATCTTCATAATGCCGCAATCGAGGCAAGACGCAGCGTTTAAGCCATATGCATTAAATAAATGACAACCTCGGCCAAGTTTACAATAGTTCCTTAAGTGGCCAAAACAGTGGCTCTACGAAGATTCGAGAGAAGACGAGCTAAAGATTGGCGAACAGCCTGCCACTTGACAGCCGGTGGCGGTACCACCGCATCGATAGGCCACGAATAGAGGATCAGATATAGGACGAGTCTGATCGATGTTAGCAAACGCTCATGTGCCACAAAGGCCTCCGCTTGACTACGATCTTTTTCTCAGATTAGCACTGCCTTATTTTTACTCTAATAATAAAAATCGCTATTTGGCACTTCCAGCAGGTGGCGAGGCACCGCCTCCAATACCGCTTTGGTCCTGGCGCAGGCCGTGTATTTGTTGAATCGCCTGCTTGGTGCCGGCAATTACAACAGTGGCCCTGTCTGGTTTAAAAGTGGTGCGCACAAATTGATTGACCTTATCCATGGTCGCTTCCCGAATACCTTGATGTATAGAAGGAAGCGGATCGCAGGCACCATTAAGCATGATTGACTCCAGGGCGGCCCGGGCAGCCAGCTGGCTGTTCGACATCCATTTCACAGGCAGGGCGCCATGAAGATAAAGTTTGACTTCGGCGAACTCTTCAGCGGTCAATCCGGTGCGGCCAAATTTCTTCAATTCTGTTTGAATAAACTTCACCGCTACAGGCATCGTATTTGATACCAAAGGTATATCCAGTGACCATACCGTCATTCCAGGGAGCGACTCTACATCAGAGGCCAGGTCTTCGAGACTTAGGCTGCTGGAGAGACTTTGCTCGCCGGAGATTTTCTGGGCAAAGCGTGAAAATATGGGATGGCTCGTCAGAGCGCAGTCGGCTAAAAGCAACAATGGATAGTCGGATTTTCCTAAGCCGCTGTCCACGAGTCTACCTATAGTAGCCATGGTGTCTTGCTTCTTGTCGATGGTCATAGAAGTCTTGAGGATACGTCTGGCATTAGGCTGCACCAGTACTTTTTTAGCGGTGTTTTTGCCTGTCCAGCCGTCAAAACTGCGCTCCGCCAGATCCACGGCTTGACTTAGCGAAATGTCACCAACAAAGACAATCGTGGTGGCATCAGGCCTTACGGCCTGCAAGTGAAAATCGCGCAGATCGCTGTCTTTGAGATTGCCCACAAAGCGAGCTTTATCCATCGGTTCAAGGGGGTAAAAACTTGTGTTGGGGGCAATCAGACTCTGCATCAAAGCTCGTTTAACGCGAGCTCTCACCGTGTCTTCGCTTTTTTTCACGCGGTCAATCACCAGTTGCTTGGCTCTCTCTACGTCAGTATCTTTTAAGAGTGGGTCACGCAGCTGGCTGGCTAAAATGCCCAAAATAGTGCCTGTATCACGGGTGAGACAGCGGCTTTGAAAACTAATCCACTGAGGCCCCGGTTCAAACTTGATCATGGCAGCAGGTTCGAGGCCTAGCTCATCTTGCAGGCTTACTGCCGATTGGCGGCTGTATTTAGGCGAGCCATCGACCATCAGTTGTGCCAACACTGCGGCAGCTCCGCGCTTGCCTGTAGGCTCATATGCCTCGCCGGCTTTGACGGCGCCAATGATTTGGACCGAGGGGCTGAGCTTGGTCTCAAGCACAGCTACCGTGATGCCATTTTTTAAGACAGCTTTTTTCAGATAAGGATTAGGCGACGTACTTTTACTAGCGCCGCCGTTATCCTTCTCAATGGTTTCGTCGCTGGCCTGCTTACTTGCTGGCGGAGCACCACCTACCGTTTGAGCATCATCGGCTTTGTAAGCACAAGCTTTGACACCGAAGCCACTGAAAATGTCTAATGCACTTGCTGAGGCGGTTTTATGATGTACTCCCGTTTTTGGTTTTTTCAGATCTTTCAATTTGTCTGATGGTTTTTTGCCGTCTTTTTTATCTGAGTCTTTTTTATCTGTGCTAGTGGCTTTGGCATCGGCCGGGGCGTCTTTAGGGGCGACCGGTTTAGGCGCAACAGATTTGTTGGCGGCACCGCTGAGCACACCAACGTATCTATTTTCGCGGGCGAAATAACGTTTAGCCACTCTCTGAATATCGGCCGATGACACGGCTCTTAGCTTGGTGAACCAGCTGTAGGCCCCTTTCCAACCATCAATCGATTCTGAATAGCCTAAATGGAAGGCAGTGCGATAAGGACCATCGCGTTCAGAAAGCAAGAAGAACTCGGCGTGATTGCGGGCGCGACGTAATTCGGTCTCGGGCACTGGATTATTGCGCAACTGCTCCATCACCGCCTCAAAAGACTCAATCATTTTGTGAGCACTGGTGCCGGGTGTAGAAACCAGATTGATAGTAAATAATCCAGGATCGCGTTTGACTTCAAAAGTGCATTTAGCACTACTGCAAACTTTTGCCTCAACCAGTTTGCTCTTTAACCGACCGCCCACACCGGAAGTCAAAAGCTTTTCTAAAACGGCGAGGGCCGGAGCATCGGCGTTGACGAACTCGCAGGTGTGATACGCCATGGCCACCACGTCTGAATTGCCGCCGTGTTTCAAATAAACGCGGCGCTCGGCAGTTTGCTGTGGTTCGACCACACGCACCGCTCTTGGTGGCTCAGCTTTGGGCAGGGGAGCAAAATATTTGTTGACCTGCTCCACCACTACCGCGCTGTTAAAATCGCCCACCAGAACAAGGGTGGCATTACTGGGTTGGTAATATTCGCGATAATGACGTCTGACGTCATCAACAGTCAATTTATGTACATCATTAGACCAGCCAATGGTGGGGTTGCGATACGGATGCTGCAAAAAAGCAGCAGAGCGCACTTCCTTATTGAGCAAATTGACAGGTTCTTTGGCTTCCTGACTGAGCTCTTTTTCCACCATTTTGATTTCGGCCTGCACATCTTCAGCTGTAAACGTTGCCGCATGCATGCGCTCTGACTCGATTTTCAAAGTGATAGGCAACTTGCTGGGGCTGACAGTTTCGAAAAATACAGTAAAATCGTCGCTGGTAAAACCATTGAACATGCCACCGTTGCGAGCGATGGTGGCACCCACTTCACCTTTGCGAAAATATCCCACTTTTTCAAAAAGCAAATGTTCAACCAGGTGGCTTAGTCCAGTTTCACCGAGGTTTTCATTACGTGAACCGACACGGTAAAAAACCATACTGGTAGCTACAGGAAAGGAATGTTCTTCCAACAAAAGCACCTTAAGACCATTGGCAAGAATAATTTCTTGCACGCCTTTTTCGCTCACTGCAGCAGAGTTACTCTCATTAGCAGCCCACACTTCCGGCGTCAAAATGCCACTGGTAGAAACCATCAGGCTCAAGGCTGCCAAGCAGACCGCTATTCTGCTCATACAATGCTGCTCGCTCTTAATCTTCAAATGCCTTCCTATTCTTCTCCACAATCCCTCAATGCCAACCCTGCCGGTTATTCCATATGTGCCATGGGCCCGGCTGCCGCTAAAACTTACCACAGTACTGATTAAGTCTCATGAGGCTTTGCTCAAAGGATATGCAACAGGCCCTCTTGTGTTGATAGACTTTCTCAATAAGACCCATCTATATTATTGATTATCAATCATGGCCTCCACCTCAAAATTGGCACGCAAAAGAAGCAGCAAGAACGCCGACTCGACGGATGACGAAAAGGCTCGGCGCAGCATCGTGCTGGTGGGCAATCCCAATGTGGGCAAATCAGTTATCTTCAATGCCCTGACCGGCTCTGACGCTGACGTCTCCAATTATCCCGGCACCACAATTGATATTGCCCGCGGTCACCTGGGTGACGACGAACTGGCTGATACGCCGGGCGTCTACGGTGTCTCGAGCTTTAACGATGAAGAACGTGCAGCGCGCAAAATGATAATCGCCGCCGATATTGTCATTAATGTTGTATCGGCATTGACGCTGGAGCGCGACCTTTTTCTCACAGTTCAGTTAGCTGAAATGGGGAAACCTATGATTTTAGTGATTAATCAGTTCGATGAAACAGTTCTGCGTGGCATCAAAATAAATTTGGGCGTTTTGAGTGATGAACTTGGCCTCGAAGTACTCACCTGCGTAGCCGTCAAAGAAGAAGGCATCGAAGAAATAAAGAAAGCCATTGCTCTGGCGCGACCGGGGAAAATCAGGCCGGAACTGCTTGAAATACTAAATGAGATTCGCAGTAAGTCTAGCGCCGACCACGCCATCGATCAGGCCGAAGCGCTTTTAATTGCCGAAGGCGACGAAGCTACCGCCACCGCCTGTGGTGTCAATGTAAGTATAGGCAATCAAAGAGCGGCCATCTATGCAACGCGCCGCACCTTCGTAAATGACTTAGCTGAAAGCACAGTCACCCAGGGGAGCGGCCCAAGGTCATTTTCCAATAAATTGGGCAAACTGCTTTTGCATCCAATCTGGGGATCGCTTATATCATTTGCAGTTTGCTATTTTATTTTCTATCAGGTTTTAGGCGTCTGGATTGCGGGCAATCTGGTAGACGTTACCGAAAAGAAAACCATGAAGGTCTACTATGAGCCAATGGTGCGCAGAGTAGCAGCCAATGTCTTTCCGTCGACAATTACTATCGGCGAGCGTACTTTTGATTTTCCTCAAGGTACTTTGAAAAACGAGGCCGAAAGTAAAGCTCTGGACGCTGCCATTAAAACTACTCCGGCCAATGAAATCGGCTTTAATTTCTGGTCTTACAAAAATTTGGCAGGGGCTCTGGGAAATATTTTTGTAGGCGAATATGGCCTGGCGACGCTGACAGTGACGTATTTGCTTGGTTTGCTGATGCCATTGGTGATTGGTTTTTATCTGGGCTTATCGTTGCTTGAAGACTCAGGTTATCTGCCGCGGCTAGCCGTACTGGTTGACCGTATGATGAACAAACTTGGTCTCAATGGCCGCGCCATAATTCCCCTTATACTTGGCCTGGGCTGTGTCACTATGGCGACAATTACCACCCGGCTTTTGACGACAAAGCGCGAAAAAATTATCGCTACGGCACTACTGGGAGTGGCAATACCATGCTCGGCACAATTAGGTGTAGTTTCAGGCACTCTGGCTAGAGCCGGTGGCGGCGCGGCCTGGGCCGTCTATCTTTTCGTGGTCATAGGCATTCTGGCGGCAACGGGCCTCTTGCTTAATGCGGTTATGCCGGGGCAGTCGCAGGGTTTGATGATCGATTTGCCGCCCATGCGCCTGCCCCGAGCCGACAATGTCTTGAGAAAAACCTGGAAAAAGTCCTGGAATTTTCTAACCGACGCTACACCCATGTTCTTTTTAGCCGGTTTTATGGTCACTCTGGCCCAGATGGTCGGTTTATTGGATTTGATTATTAAAGTCTTGCAGCCCATTGTTGTTCAATGGCTGTTTTTGCCCGACGACCCGCGCATTCCTACCACATTTATATTAGGTATTGTCAGGCGCGATTTTGCCGCCTTTGGCTTGACCGACGTAGCCTTAACGCCGGTTCAGGCTGTCACCGCTATGATCGTCATTACGCTTTTTGTGCCCTGTATCGCTACAGTGGGCGTGATGATCAAAGAGCGCGGCATGGCCATCGCCTTGTCTATCTGGTTCGGCTCGTGGGCCGCTGCATTTGTCATTGGCGGCTTTTTGGCCCGAATATTGCCTTTCGTCTTCAGCCCGCTGGGCATTAAGTAGTAGTTACAAAATATTCGTCTGCCAGCCTGCCGGTGAGCCAACGGCGGCGGACATGTTAGTATAAAATCGCACGATATGGCAGGTGTCGCCAAGTGGTTAAGGCTCCGGTTTGTGGTATCGGCACGCGCGGGTTCAAATCCCGTCATCTGCCCCATATTGAACGTTTGAAGGTCGCAATCGCTGTTGGTTGCGGCCTTTTGCGTTTTTGCAGTGCCTTGTGCTACCTCGAGCTCTACATGCGGCCAGCGAGTTTTTGATCTGAAACGTTAACGTTTCAGATCAAATCAGAGAATCAAGCCTACCAAAACCTAATTGCCCTTTTTTGGTATCAGATTTTCTAAACCCTGCTCTTTTAAATACTCGATGAAGTTGCTGCGGTAATTGTATTTATCATCTTGATCTACCACCTCAAAATCAGAGACTTTGCGCTCGATATAAGAAGTGCCTGACGGAATTTTGTAGAGTTTGAATCCATCAGCGTCAAAGACTTCGCCGCTCTGGTTTGCGCCCTTAATAGCGCCATCGGGCAGTGGCGTAAATAGATGTTTTTCATCATTTTGTTGAGTTTCGACAATGCGGTGATTGTCTTTCTTCTCGATAATGCGCAGACCGATATAATGCATCAAAACGCTCTGGTTGCTAATCTCCACCGGTTCTTCAGTCAGCAAAACAACATGCTCAACGGTTTCACCACGGTCGATGTCATAGCGCACCTGCCGCTGCGCTTCCCAGATGCTGCCTTTAGCATCGCGCTGTTTTCCCCGGGTACGCTCACGTTCATTGCGCACAGACACATTCGGTTTAATTTGAATTTTCTTTCTTATCTTAGTGCCGGCAAACCATGGTGGAATTTTGTACCACTTTTCGATTCTGTCTGAAGGCAAGTTGCGTTCGTCGTATTTGGAACCTTCATGCAATTCCGCTCGTAAGCGAAAAGGTTCCGCCTGAGCAGACGGAAGCCACAAAGTGAAAATGAGTATTAGAGATAGTGGTTTAAATGCAGTCATTGATCATTGCCTTCAACCAGTGGTGAAGATGCACAAAGTGGGCTTTTAGATTCTTCCACAAGTTCGCCTAAATTCGAACTGGCAAAGGCTTCTTCCACCTGTGCTGTCGCTGCCGACAGGCGTTTGTGCAATGGACAGAGGTTCATTCCGTGGGACTGGAAACCCAGGGGGCAAGACATTATTTTCTCTATCGGGTCAACAGAATTGATCACATCCAAAATTGAGATCTCCTGCGCGGCTTTTGACAAGACAAAGCCCCCGCCGATTCCACGCTGAGAATTAACCAATTTCCCTCTAACCAGCAGCTGCATAATTTTACTCAAATAGCCCGCGGGTACTTTGGTAGTTTGAGCAATTTCCTGCCCTGTAGCCGCTGAACTTTGCATAGCAAGGAAGACCATCGCTCTTAATGCGTATTCAGCCGTCTGGGAAATCATGGCGCTCCATTAAGAACAAGAATACCTTTTTATACAAAATACCACGGAATGGCACTTTGAAGGTTGACGGGGGAGTGACAACCCTAATTAAAAATTGGCTTGAGGCATCGCTGTTTCCGTTTATTCGCCAGCTTGACAGCGAAGACAAGATACACTCAGCACGATTCAAATTTAGTGCGCCTTAATGGTCGAGCTGGCTTAAGTGCGATTTTAAAGCAATGTCATAACGTTTTTTGGGGGGTTTTATGTCCTGGAGATGGAAGCTGTCAGTACTTTTTGTACTAATCGCAGGGTTTTCCACACTGATATTCATGGGGCACGAGGTCAGCGACCAGGCCCCACCTGTACCGGAGCGTGTCGTCAATACCAGAGGAGAGCTACTTTTTCAGGGCAGCGACATCATGGCCGGCCAGGCGGTTTTTCAAAAATATGGCTTAATGGATGTCGGTTCGTTTTTTGGTCATGGCGCCTATAACGGACCTGATTTTTCCGCCGACTACCTGCACCGCGAAGGCGAACTTTGTCTAGAGCGAATGGCGCAAAACAAATTCCAGAAAGCATACTCACTGCTAGATACCGGCGCCCAGGGCGATTTAAACAGCACCTTACAAAAAGAACTGAAAGTAAACCGTTACGACGGGCCAACAAAAACTCTCACACTCACTGACAACCAAGCACATGCTTACAGTCAGCTGGCGCCATATTATGATACCGAGTTTGGTGTGGGCAGAAAACTTCCGCTGCCGACCAATTATATTGCCGATGCCACTGAACGCTTGCAACTGAGCCGATTCTTCGCCTGGGGTGCCTGGGTCTGCGTCACTGAGAGACCCGGCAAAGACTACACTTTCACCAATAACTGGCCACCAGATAAATTGGTGGGAAATGGTCCAAACTGGCACATATTTTTCTGGAGCGCCATGAGTTTAATCATGCTCATCGGCGGCATTGGTTTGACTCAATTCTTGCTCAGCGCTTTTCCTGGTTTAGGCTGGATGCCTGATGGCAAGGGCATGACCGACAATGTCAAAAGCTATCAACCACTAAGGTCGCAAACATCGCTTTATCCTTACTTTGTAGTGGTGGTTTTGCTGTTCCTGTTCCAGACAATTTTTGGTGTGGTCACTGCTCACTATATAGTCGAACAAGGTTTTTATGGATTTGATATTCGCACTATTTTGCCTTACAGCGTCACTCGCAGCTGGCACTTACAGCTTTCGATTTTCTGGATTGCAACGGCCTGGTTGGCGGCAGGAATGTTTATGGCGCCGATGCTATCCAAAAACGAACCGAAAGGACAACACTGGCTGGTAAAAATCTTGTTTGTGGCAATTCTCATTGTTGCTGTAGGCAGCATCGGCGGAGAATGGCTCGGTGTTAAAAACATGCTCGGTAATCTCTGGTTCTGGTTCGGGCATCAAGGCTGGGAATACTTAGAACTGGGAAGATTCTGGCAAGCGCTACTGACACTAGGCATGGTGCTCTGGGCAGTAATTGTTTTTCGCAGTATCAGCCCACTACTCAAAGGCAAAGACCATGGCAGCCTGCCCTACATGCTGCTTTACGGCGTCATTGCCATCCCCTTATTTTTCAGCTTCGGCATGATGTATCATCCCGGTACCAATTTTGCCGTGGCTGATTTCTGGCGCTGGTGGGTGGTGCACCTCTGGGTGGAAGGTATCTTCGAGTTGTATACCACCATTATTGTGGCTTATTTCTTCTGCAGTCTGGGCATGGTTTCAGAAAAGTCGGCACTCTCTGTCATTTACATAGATATCATTCTTTATCTGGGCAGTGGCATTGTGGGCATCGGCCACCACTACTACTGGACAGCACAGCCGGCTATCAATATGGCTCTGGGTTCAATGATTTCTGCCTGGGAAGTCGTACCGCTGACACTTTTAACCATGGACGCCTGGAAATTTGTAGAGCTGGCAAAAGTGGACGGTTCAATTAAAAACTTCTCGCACTACTGGGCAATGATGTTTTTACTGGCGGTGGGCTTCTGGAATTTTCTTGGCGCGGGCGTATTTGGTTTTTTGGTCAACACTCCGATTGTTAGTTATTACGAGCATGCCACCTACCTCACCTCTAACCACGGACACGCGGCTTTGATGGGAGTTTACGGAATGCTTGGCGTGGCGGCAATTTTATTTTGTACTCGCTATTTAATGACTGATGATGCCTGGAGTAACAAACTGGCAGGCATATCATTCTGGGGTTTGAATGTTGGATTGATGCTGATGATTGTGCTCAACATTTTCCCTGCCGGAGTAATCCAGATGATTGCCAGCTACGAAAAAGGCTTCTGGTTTGCCCGCAGCTACGAGTTCATTCACTCAGATATTTTCCAGACCTTGACCTGGCTGCGTGTAGCCGGTGATATTACTTTCGTGCTGGTTGGAGTAATGCCTTTAGTTATTCTGGTTGTAAGAGGAATGTTTTACCGCAGGCACGCAATTAGCGATTTGCCGAAAGTCGTCGCCTGATGCATTAGCCACTACAATTGACGCTGGCACAAGGAGCAGCGTAAATTGGCAAGCATCTTTCAGAAAAATCGCCTCAACTTGGTCGCCTTTTCATTTGCTCTGGTCGGCTTCATTGCCGCCAATGAGGTAGCTTGCGCCGACACTCTGCAAGGTGGCGTGACCCAGATTGAAGCGGTATCTCCCTCACTGCTTCCTGGTTCGGTCTACAACCGGGCCAAAATTGCCAATCGCATTACTAACTGGTACCGAATACCTGTCTGGCTGGCGGGCACAAGAGAACGCAGCGAAATTAGAAGTAGTGTCGGCACAGTCAAAAACGTGCGTACCCGCGAACGCGGCAGACAACTTGATAGTGAAGGGCACATCTGGGAAGCCAGTCGCGAGCCAATATTTTATGACATCGATAGAGGAGAGCTGGTTTCTCACACTATTTTGACGAAAAGCGAGCCGCTTTACTTGACCAGAAATAAAGTAGTCTTGCGTCTGGGCGGCACCATGGTGGCAGCAAAAAAGAACGGCGATGTGATTATCGACGTGATGCAATGGGAAGAAATTCACACTCTTACACCCGGTCCGAATAACACTGTTGAAGGGCTGATTAGCGAAACCCGCAACTTTGATAAAAACGGCAAACTGACATTACTTAGCAGCGATGCGAAATACTATACCGAGCATCTGGTGGCAGAATTTCAAGCTGTTGATAAAGACCAGCGCTTCGATTATAAAAAACAGTTTTCCGAATTTTTGCATCAAGCCGGCAAAGATAATTTAATTCCACCATAACGCCTGATGTTGCACCAACCCCCCCAAGGGCCGATTATTTGACTAATGTTGAAACCACCATTGACCGGTGCGCTTGACAAGATTATTTTAAGTGTATGGATGCGCAGGTACGGTTTCCGATAAAACGCCCGACAGAAGAAGTTGACCCTCAGAAGCTGATAGCGGCCAAAGACGCCACTGTCACGCAAACTGCGGCTGGCGAAAGCAAAGGTCTGGGTGGTTGGGTCAGCGATAATGTCTGGACGCCGGTTAAAGGCAATGTCGTTAACCCGATGATTAACGGCACCGGTCTGGGCCAGATTTACAACACTTTTGCCGACAAAGACCACCAGGTCAAAGAGCTGAAAGTGGCCGAAGTGCACGGGGTCGTGCAGTGGGGAGTGCAGACGCTTTCTGAAGTTGCCGGAGCCCTTGTGCCGTATGCTCTTGCCGGCAAAATGGTTAACGGCGGCGGCCGTTTGTTGGGCGAAAAAATCGCTGCCTAGGGCACCCTGACCAAAGTATTAACCAGCGAAAGCGGCTCTCTGATTCTCGGCGCCGGCATCTATGATTTTGTCAAAAAACCTCACAAGGGCGAAACCAGAATAGCCAATTCGGCAGATACCATGGCCAGTTTCGCAGTCTTCGAAGGTGGCAACCGCCTGGTTAAAGCCGAAAGCATGACCATGCTCAGCCGCTTTGGTGTAAGAGCCGGTGTGGGCGCAGCCGGCGGAGTGGTCGGTTATGACACTTCCAAAATGGTGGCCGGCTGGACTGGCGCCAATTCGCAAACCAACTGGAGCGAAAGAGGCATGTCTATGGCCTCCGGTGCTTTCATCAACACCACACTGCCGGCAATTTCAAAAGGCATCACCAGAGCTTTTGATGCTGGTGTCAACGCCCAGCCCTGGGGCAAAGGCGTTCCCATCGAGCGCTATTTAAAATATGAAGGGCTGAAACATCCAGAACTTGTGGAAGCGGCCAAACAAAATCCGCTGGCCAGAGTGAAAGAGATAAAGACACCGGGCGCCGAGACCAGAGCCGACATTGCAAAAAATCTGGTCGACCTGAAGGCGCAAGATAATGCCGCCAAACTGGCTCACGAATTGACTCATCTGCGCCTGGCCAGGCAGATGGAGCCGCTTTATAAATTGCTCGAACCTATGAGCAAACTTAATCCTGAAAAAGCAGAGCAAGACTATTACAAACTGCGCGCTTTTGCTGAATCCACTGCTCGCTCTACCGAAAATAAAGTGCTGGTGCAAATGCAGGGGCCGAAGGCGCCCCAGGTGGTGGAACAGTTTTCACTGGTGGGCGAGCAGCTAGCCAAAGACGGCCGCAAGTACAAAGATATCTAGGTGGAAGAATGGAAGGTCAATGTTGGCCTGGACAAGCCGGACTTCAGACCTAAAGTTGAATTCCATGGGGTAGAGTCTGACGTTCCACCGGCTATGGGATCGCCTTCACCACTTGGTGCCACAGTAGTAGAAAAAGGTGTCAATTTTGCCGTGGCCTCCGAAAGTGCAAAACGAGTACAGTTGTTAATCTTCGACCAGCCTGAAGCCAAACAGCCGTCACGCACCGTTGATTTAACTCGCACCGATAATACCTGGCACGCATTCGTGGCTGACCTCGGACCCGGTGCTCAGTATCTATATCGGGTGCACGGTGACTACACTCCAGCTATTGACGGCTCGCGGGCCAATGAAAAAATGGCCCTGATTGATCCTTACAGCAAAGCGGTTACCGGCGGCACCAATGGCCCCCTTGCATTCGACAACAGTAACCCGGTCGATGCCAATCGGCACTTAAAAAAAGGCACCACCGATAGTGTGGAAGAAATGCCGCGCTCTATAGTTCTCAAAGCAGGAGAATTTGACTGGAAAGGGGACAAGCCACCGAATATTCATGTAGCCGACAGTGATGTGCTCGAAGTAAATTTGCGCGGTTTCACCGCTGGTGAAAAACATCTTGGTGTAAAAGCGGGCACATATCTAGGCCTTTACCGGTTGCGGCAACACCATGAACACCAACCACCCGCAAGTACGCAAAATGATTCTCGAGACTCTTCGCTATTGGAAAGAAGAGATGCATGTGGACGGCTTCCGCTTTGACCTTGCCACCATCTTTAATTATGACGTTGACGGCCACGACAAGCCAAAAACGCCAATCCTCAGAGAAATGGAAAACGATACTGTGCTCAAGGACGTCAAACTGATATCAGAACCATGGAGCACTGACCAATATAAACTGGGCCATTTCTCAGACGCACGCTGGGGAGAATGGAACGGTGATTTTAGAGATACCGTGCGCAAATTCATCAAAGGAGATTCAGGACAAACCGCCACCCTTGCTGAACGCATTAAGGGATCGCCCACCTGGTTCCGGCCGGATTCAGGCCGCTACTCAATTAATTTTGTCACCGCCCATGATGGCTACACTTTAAACGATCTGGTTTCATATCAACAAAAGCATAATCATGCCAACGGTGAAAACAACCGAGACGGCAGCAATGACAATTACAGCTGGAATCACGGTGTGGAAGGCCCGGTAGAGACTTCCGGCTTGCCCATAGCCGAACAGCATCGTATCGATCAGTTGCGAGTGCAGCAAATTAAAAATGCCCTCTCCCTGCTCTATCTGTCCAAAGGCACGCCGATGATGCTTTACGGTGATGAAATGCGCCGTACGCAAAACGGCAATAACAATGCCTGGCCACAAGATAAGCTCACTCACCTCGACTGGTCACTGGCCACTCGCAACGAAGCCATCAGGCGCTACACGCACATGATCACTAATTTGCGCAAAGAATTTAGCATCGGTCATGTGCCCGATAAAGACATGATCTGGCATGGCACTGAGCCTTACAGAGCTGATTTTTCTGACGGAGCGAAATTCATTGCCTGGCAAACTCTCAAACCGAATGATGCCAGTCGTTCCCTCTTCCAGGCTTTCAATGCTTATTGGGAGCCACTAACAATTCAGATACCTCCCGGCAACTGGAAACGCAGAGTTGATACAGGTCTGCCCGCCGGTCAGGATATTGTCAGCGGCGGCGAAGCCACACCTGTGGTTGGTACCTATGTGATTCAACCGCGCACAGGCATTGTCTTAGAGGGAAATACAAACTCGGTGCCTGACGTTCCCATAAAGTCAAAATAGACTTCATAATTGGATCAATTCTGTTACCGGTTGAGCTAGCGTGGAATAAGGAGTTGAGCCCTAGAATTTTGGTGCTGCGCTCATGGCTACGAAACTTACCAGTCTTCCTATCAATCTTATACTTGCGCTGGCCACTGCCATGGTGACTACATCTCACTTTGCCCAACCTGCTCATGGTCAAGCGTTTATGGAATACGGCGGGGTGCAGGCAGGCGCAGCTGGTCTGGGAGCGGGTTTGGCCGCCAGTCAGAATAACGGTGCTGCCGTAAGAAACACTTATGAGACGGCAGTGCAAGCGCAGCAAGCGCTGGTACAACAGAATAAAGCGATCGAACAATACCTGGCTATGGGCATTAAATACGAGACAAAAAAAGATTGGGCCTCGGCCGAAAAATGTTTCACTTATGTCTTGCAAGTGGTTAACCGGCGCGATGGGCCCGGCAGCGCTAGTGGTATTCCGGCCCTCAAGCATCTGGTCAATATCAAGGTGGCGCAAAATAAGATTGACGATGCCATCGGTTTTCAAAAAACTGTAGTGGCTTTTACGCAAGCGGCTAAAAATGCCGATCCGCAAAAAACACTGAAAACAAAAATGGATCTCTCCAATCTGTTTCTGAAAAAAGACGATTATTCCAGCGCCGAACCATATTTGCAACAATCAGCCGCCCTGGTGGAAGAGAACAAAGCAATCGCTCCAGAGCAAAAGCGCTCAACTCTACAAACTTACGGCAAAGTTTTACGCAAACTGAAAAAGAATACTGAAGCCGACGCTGTAGAAAACTCGCTGGCAAAATATGAAAGCGACAGCGCTACTACAATAGAAGAACCCGCAGCCGGCGCCAGGCCCTCTGTGGAAATAAAATAATAGATGGCAGTTGAAATTACAGAACCCGATCCGCTGCAAAACGAACTGCCTAAACAGTATACGGTTTTAGGCAAAATTAGAGCGGGCGGCATGGGAGCGATCTACAAAGTAGAAAATCGCTTCACCAAACAACTTTTTGCCATCAAAGTGATGAGACCGGAAGGTGCGCACGACGAGCAGCTACGCAAACGTTTCATAGTCGAAGCCAAGGCGGCAAGCCTGCTTAAACATCCAAACATCTGTCAGACAATCGACTTTGGTGTTAGTGAAAATCACACTCTCTTTCTGGTTATGCAATTTCTCGAAGGCATCAGCCTGGAACAGAAGGTCAACCGAGACGGCCCTCTGCCTGCCTCTGAAGCCATTTCTATTTTTCAGCAAGTAAGCGCGGCACTGAGCCATGCTCACGAGCAAAACGTGATTCATCGCGACTTAAAACCAGACAACATCATGCTCAGTCGCAATCACGCCGATGGCGGCACAATTGTGCACATCGTCGACTTTGGTATTGCAAAAGTACTCACCGCCCCCGGTGCCACTCCTTCTGGCGATGGCCTTACTCGCAATGGTGCACTTCTTGGTACTCCCATTTATATGAGTCCGGAGCAAGCGCTGACAGAAGTCGTAGATTGTCGCTCTGACATTTATTCGCTTGGTTGCGTCATGTATTTTGCTCTGACCGGTAAGCCGCCCTTTGCCGCGCCCACGGTAATGGACATTCTTTACCAGCATGTGCATAAACCGCCGCCAGAAATAGACGCCTCATACAAAGTAGCGCCGGCTATGAAATCGATCATCATGAAAGCGCTGGAAAAGAAACCGGCCGATCGTTACCAGACCATGCAGCACCTGGCCACGGATCTAAAAAAACTGACCAAAGGCGTGGCCATTGAGCATCGCCTGCTAGCCCGTGATCGCAAGAAAATTCGCCAGAATCTAATGCTGGTTATCACCTTTATACTGGGTTTTGCCGCCATGTCCATCGCTTCGCTGGCTGTCCAAAATCTCAAAACGATTTTGCCCAAAACACCGCCTAAATCCGCCTTAAAAAAATCAGATCACCGTGCCACCGCCAAACATGGCAATCAAGAGACTATACTGAAACATTGAGAACAGGAAACCTGATGCATCAGATAGACGAGCTGGGCGAAGATAGAACCCTCGAGCGAGCCACCGGACCGGAAAGAGTGCGGGCGACCTTTCGCGTCTATCACCCGGATCTCGAACCTGAAAAAATAACCGAGCTTCTTGAAATCAGCCCATCCGTGGCCTGGCGCTGCGGCGATGACGCTTACGGGTGGCGTAAGCGCCCCGGTCACAAGGCCCCTTCAGGAGGATGGCTGCTCAGTTCGCGCACGGTTATACGTGGCAACAATGCTATAACCCATATCGACTGGTTGCTTGATCAGTTAATCGGTAAAGCCGGCACAATCAAAGAATTGCAAGATAAAGGCTTCATGATAGACGTAGTGGTCGGCTGGCACGCCTCGTCATGGAATACCACACCGGCGCTTACTCCAGACATTATGCGTCGCCTTGGCAAGCTCAGTTTACCGATTTGGTTTGATGTTTATTTGTTTGGTTCAGAAGAAGGCGAGCTAATCTGACAAATGAACTTTGAAACTCAACCACAAGAAACCTACGCCACTTTACGCATTTATCATGCCGAGCTCGAGCCGGCTTCAATGACTGGGTTATTTGAAGTCAAGCCGACCAAGGCCTGGAAAATGGGCGAAGAAATTACTGTAGAGAATCACGGCAGTAGTGCCATATTCGAGGCGAAAACAGGCGGCTGGCTTTTATCGTCAAAACATGCCATACGCAGCACCGATGCTATGAAGCATATTGAATGGATGATGGACACCCTGGCCAATCACGGCAACACAATAAGCAAATTGCAAAAAGATGGTTATACGGTCGACCTGGTGGTGGCATGGTTTTCCAATTCGTGGAACACCTGTCCGGCACTCACTCCAGAGCTTATGACCAGAGTAGCCAATTTGCGCATTCCACTCTGGTTCGATGTTTACTTAGACCAGCCAATGGATCTATCTTTGCTTGACTGATGCCCAATATTTTTCATTTGTCTTCATTCACTCTAGCCATACTGGCACCGCTGGCAGTGTCAATCGCTCTGGTCGTAAGCGCGTTCAAGTCTAAGGGTTACAATTTTCCGAGGGCAATATTGGCTCTACAAGTTCGATTGTATCTTGCCTGCCTGATTCTCGTTAACTGTGCAGCAGCCTGGTGTTTTGTCCATAGCGGCTATGACCTTGCTCTGGCAACTGAAAATCAAGACCAGTTTCATCTACGATCGCTTATCTTTCTGCTTTCGAATTTACTACTAATATTAATTTGTTCAGTGCCGCTTTTCTCTCATTTGCAAGCACGTTTATTTCAACGCCAAATTTCTCTTATTCAAATTGAGGGTGTGGACCGCGGGCTATTCCTGGCGCTTAACTGTCTGTCTTTCGCTATTCTGACCGCTTTGCTTGCGCCTGTGGTGCAATATTTTCTTGTGCACCACGGCTGGTTGCGCGGCAATGACGCCACCCTCACAGCGCTCTTTCACATTGATTGTCTATTTTCGTTTGCCTGCCTTGTGCTGGCCGCTATCGCAATTTCTTGCGCCCGCGCTCCTGAAGCAGTGCGAACCATGCGCACATTGAGAGACGAGGATTTATTGCCTGATTACCTGGCTAAAAAAACAGACCGTGAACTCTACCCACTTATGGCGGCAGCCCAGGGCTTATTGCAGCTGAACCGCGCTGAGGCATTGAAAGCCATCGACGCTCTGACTCACAGGCCTGAGGCCGAAAAGCAAGAAACAGAACAAAAGCAAGGACAAGAGCAAAAGCAAGAACCAGACTAATAGGTTATCTGTAGCCGCCGCCGTATTGAACATTGGCAATCTTGACAAACTGTTTGGCATCCCAGAGATAAGTCCACGAATCAGAGGCACAGAGCAGGTATCTGCCGTCGGGGCTGAACATCGCTGCTCTGATGGGAAACTCATGAGCAATAGTACCGATTTCGGCACCATCGGCAGTTTTCCACAATTTGGCATTGACTCCATCTAGAGTTACCAGCTGCGTGCCATCAGGGTTGATGATCAATGAGGTGACTTGAGTGGCTTGCGGCATTTTTAAAGTCATCAGGCCCTGGGTGGCCGACCAGAGCTGGAAATTTTGCGAAGTAGTCACAGCGATGCACTGGCTATCTTGACTGAGTACCAATTGAAGAACATTGGCCTGATGATCAAACTGCTTTTTAAACTCGCCATTATGTGCACCCCAGGTACGCGAGTAGTCACCGCCACTGGTGACAATATAAGACCCATCGCGACTGTAGGCAATCCAGCGAATTACAGAGCCATGTTGCAAGGCCATAATTTCAGTGCCCCTGGCGGCATTCCACAAAGAGGCGGTCTGACCGGCGACGGTAACAAAAGTGTCACCGCTGGGGCTGTAGATAATCACTTTGGCACCGCTTATGAACGGCACCCGCGCGCTGAAATCTGCTGCAGTAGTACGAACAGGCATGCCGTTATTGGGATCGTCCATAAATCGAGCAACTTTCTTGCCAAAAACTACCGAATTAATCTGATTGACCTGTGCCCAGGCTGGCAATGCCATAAGAAAAGTCAAAGCGATCCAGCAGGTAATCGCGGCCAGAGCACTGTTTGTGAAAATTAAAGTATGCATGAGGCCTCATATTTATGAACGGCTATGTTAGCACCTGCCCGTGGCATAAAGAAGCAACGGTGGGAGACGATTATGAACGCAGATGGAAAGAAGAATAACCGGGTAAGCGCTACCCAGGTGGATGTAGAGGCTGTGGCAGTAGCCAACGGAGACCCGGCCGCTCATTCGAGTAACGGTAACTCGGGTAAAGTGAAAAAATTGGCAATCGCCAAAAGCGACAGCAAAATTACAGCCGAAGATCTAGCGCGTATCAATACGCAGAAAGGCTTACGTGCACTGCTGCAGGCAAAAGATATTAAGATCAAAGATGTCTTGACTGACCTGCAATACGAAGAAGAATTAGAGAATCTACAAGTTGAGCTGGTGAAGCTGCAGCGCTGGGTGCAAGAGAAAGGCATGCGCATTGCTATTTTGCTTGAGGGTCGAGACGCCGCCGGTAAAGGCGGTACAATCAGGCGATTCACCGAGCATTTAAATCCACGCTCCATGCGCGTTGTGGCGCTGCCAAAACCTACTCAGCAAGAAACTGGTCAGTGGTATTTTCAGCGCTATACGCTGCAATTACCCAATGCCGGCGAAATCGTTTTTTTCGATCGCAGTTGGTACAACCGAGCTGTGGTTGAGCCAGTTAATGGATTTTGCACCAAGCTGGAATATCAACGCTTCATTCAACAAGTACCTGAGTTTGAGCACATGCTTTATGAAGACGGCGTGATCATCATCAAATTTTGGTTCTCCATTTCAAAAGACGAACAGAAAAAACGTTTTGAATCCAGGCATACAAATCCGCTTAAGCAGTGGAAACTCAGCCCTATTGACGATCAGGCCCAAGCGCTGTGGCGAGAATACACAAGCCACAAGGAAGAAATGTTCAGCCGCACCCACATGTCTTACAGTCCATGGATTGTGGTCAGGGCCAACGACAAACGCATGGCGCGTTTAGAGAGCATTCGATATGTTTTGAGCTTGCTTGATTACGGCGGAAAAGCCGATGCCAGTGTGCGTCTCTTTCCAGATCCAAATATAGTCAGTCGCTATCATCGCAAAAGCGGCAACATCGACTAAGACCATAGTAAGAATTAAGGCAAACCTTAACCTGCAAATTCTTCAAGAAACGGCAAGTCAAGCACACTTTAACGCCCAAAATTTATACTCTATAGATATGACCTTTGAGTTTACAGCCGAGCAAGTATTAGAACTTGCGCCTGACTCTGCCGCGGCTAAAGCCGGGCGCGACTTGAGCACGGCTGCCAAATGGAAAAACCTGGGCAAAAGCGGCGACAGCAATTCTATCTGGGGGCATTGTCAGGGTTCTGGTTCGTCGCCCTACCAAACTCGCGCCGACTTGAGCGGGCCAGCCTTTAAGTGCAGCTGCCCGAGCCGCAAATTTCCTTGCAAGCACAGCCTCGCTTTAATTTTGCTGTACATTTCGCAAGGCTCGCTTTTTAGCGAAAGCGAGATACCCTCCTGGGTAGCAGAATGGTTAGCCACAAGAGCTATAACAGGTACAAGGCAAAAGCGCAAAGACGATGTTGATAAAACTTCCGAGCAATTAGAAGAACTACTGCAATCAAAAGACAAGCGCAAACGAGATCGGCTGAGCAAAGTGCAGGCTGGTATTGAAGAACTCGAACTATTTGTCATCGACTTAATGCGTCAGGGGATAGGCTCGGTTAAAAAGCAACCTTTCACATTCTGGAAAAATCGGGCAGCTCGCCTGGTAGACGCTCAGGCCCCAGGTCTGGCCAGGCTGATCAGTGAATGTGGTGAAATTTGCGCCCGTACTCATGACTGGGAAAACGCTTTAATCGACAAACTATCCACCATCAATTTAATCTGCCGCACTTTTCTCAAAATTGATCAACTTTCCCCCGAGCTAAAAGCAGACGTGCTCACGGCCATCGGTATCAATCAAAGCCAAGATGAGCTGCTTTCAGGTGCAGGAGAAAGCGTGCAAGACCTCTGGCTTGTGGTCGGTCAGTACAATTACACTCAAGACCGGCTAAGAGTGCAAAAAAGTTGGCTCTGGGGCAAGAAAGGTCAGTCGGCTCTGGTGCTCAGTTTTGCTCACGGTAACGCGCCATTTGACGTTATGCTGATTGCCGGGATTTTTTATCACGCCGAGTTAGTTTTTTATCAAGGATCACTGAGACAGCGTGCTTTAATCAAAACGAAAAACAGCGAACCTGCCGTAGCCCCCTTTCTGGAGGGCAGCTCAGTGGACCGGGCTCTGACCAGCTATGCCGAAGCCTTAGCAAAAACCCCATGGCTTGATACCATGCCCATGCTCTTGCAAGAAGTGATACCACACAAATCGAGCGATGGAAAATGGTGGCTAATCGACGACAATAAATCTGCACTGCCACTCATTGCTCGTGAAGAAATCGGTTGGCAATTAACAAGCTATTCGGGTGGTCAACCCTTATCACTCTTTGGCGAGTGGGACGGTACGACGCTCAAGCCCCTGTCAGCTTTAAAAGACGGCAGCTATTTAAAATTGCAGACGGTGGAAGTCTGATGAGACAGGCAAAGAATCCTTTTCATGAATTAATCGAGACCGCTATTCTCGGTACCGATAGAAAACCGCTCAACGTCATACTTTCAGGCGGCGACCTTGGCAACACTATAGCCGACATCGGCCGGCAAGAGTTGCCTTCAGAACGTTTATTGATTGACCAACTGACGGCCATCAGCATCGCAAAAAAAGCAGGACTTATCCCCGGCAGCTTTACCTGCGCGCCACCAGTCTGCCCAGCTGAAATCAAAGCAAAAGTAAGCGAACGCTCGCTTTCGCTTCTCATTCAAGTATTGACTTTAGAAGCTAAGGGCAGCGAACTCAAACATTTTAAAATCATCTCTGAATGGCTTGAGCTGTGTAACACGGCGCAGCAAAGACTACCGGAAGAATTTGTGCCCCGCCTTTTAGACTGGGGTAGAACTCTCACCGAGATGCATCAACTAATAGGCATTTGTTGTGGTCAGCATTTTGATTGGCTGCTGAGCCTGAACGAAGAATGGCGGGCAGCATATATTAGTAAACAAAATATCGACAAAGAAAATTTGATTGAGACTTTTGAGACAGGCGAACAAAAAGAAAGGCTGATGGCTTTTAGTGCCATTCGAAATACCTGGCCTGATGAGGGTCTCAGCCTACTGGCCCTATCTTTTGAAAAAGAATCATTCGAAAATAAAGTGGCTTTTCTTAAAATACTGAGCAAGACGCTACACTCCAATGACGAAGGTTTTCTGGAAAGCACTCTCAAAGATCGTCGCAAAGAAGTGAGGGCCCAGGCCGCCAACGCCCTCAGTGCATTGCCCAATTCAAAGTTGCAAATGCGCATGATTGAGCGGGCAGATCGCTTTCTTACTTATAAGCAAAACAAAATTATAGTCACCTTGCCCGAAGAATTAGATGATGAGATGCTGCGCGACGGCATAGTGGAAAATTCTCCAATTTATTTTGACTCGCGTCTGGGCACAAAGGCCAACTGGCTTTGCCAGATACTCAGCCTGGTGCCGCCGTCTCACTTTGAGCAAAAATTCAACTTAAGTGCTAAGGCACTGCTTGAAGCAGCTCTGGCCAATAGCGAATGGTCACTTGCCTTATCGCTGGCACTGATGGCAGCTGCGGCAAAATTTGGCGGGGCAATGCAGCAAGCATTACTGCAAAGCGAAGATTTGAATATTACTGATTCGCAAGCAGGTCTATTGCTGCTTAAAGCTTTACCGCAAGCAACTCTGGAAAACCTGATTTTACAAAAGCTGCCTACATGGTCGCAAGCGCGCACTATATCAAAAGCAGCGCCAAGACTAGATTTATGGTACTACCTTGAACAGGTCGATTTTAACTGGAGCGAACATTTCACTGGCGAAATCATGAAATTCATTATCAAGGAAAGCCGTGAGAAAGTGCCGGTATTCGGCCACACTTTTTACAGCAATGCCAGCAACTTTGCCCTGCGTATGCACATCGTCGCCGGCGAACTAACCGATCAAATCAATGTCGATGCCGACACTGCCGACATTTATCGCCGCAATGCACTTGAGCGGATGACTGACACCGTCAAGCTGCGCTATGAAATCTTTCAATCTTTCAATACCGTCAACCACAATGAACAAAAGGGGCCCATGCCATGACCGAAATTCTCGCTCAAGTATTGCGCGAACACGCAGAGTCGCAATACGCAGAAGAGCTGTCTGTGCTTTCAGAGATAGATAAGAAACAGAAGCCACCAAGCTGGAAATTGTCACCATGGGCGGTGATGCAATATTTGATGGGCGGTAAACTGGACAACGGTTTTGAAATCACGCCTAAATATATAGGCAACAAACGCATTATCGAAATCGCCATCGCCACTCTGACCACAGATAGAGCGCTATTGCTTCTAGGAGTGCCTGGCACGGCTAAAACCTGGGTATCGGAACATCTGGCGGCAGCCATCAGTTTAGATTCGACCCTGCTGGTGCAGGGCACGGCCGGCATGGCCGAAGAGCAAATTCGCTATGGCTGGAATTATGCCAGGCTGATTGCCGACGGCCCATCTATTAACGCTCTGGTATCAAGCCCGGTGATGCAAGCAATGCGCCACGGCAAAATCGCCCGCATTGAAGAATTGACTCGCATTCCTGCCGACGTGCAAGACTCGCTAATCACTATTTTGTCTGAAAAAACCTTGCCCATACCTGAACTGGGTGACGAAGTGCAGGCGGTCAAAGGCTTCAACGTCATTGCCACAGCCAACGATCGTGACAAAGGTGTCAATGATCTTTCCAGCGCCCTTAAAAGAAGATTCAACACTGTTGTCTTACCGGTGCCTGCCAGCATTGAAGAAGAAGTAGATATAGTCTCCCGGCGTACAGAAGCCCTGGGCAGGGCACTGGAACTACCGGCAGAACCTCCTGCTCTGGAAGAAATCAGAAGAGTGGTGACTATATTTAGAGAACTGCGCAACGGCATGACCCTTGACGGTAAAAACAAACTCAAGTCACCGAGCGGAAGCTTGAGCACTGCTGAAGCAATTTCAGTAATCAACAATGGCCTGGCCTTGGCCGGTCACTTTGGCGACGGCGTAATTAAAGCTGAAGATCTGGCAGCGAGCATCATTGGTGCTGTGGTTAAAGATCCGGTGCAAGATGCAGTGGTCTTTAGAGAATATCTCGAGACTGTAGTGAAAGAACGGGAAGGCTGGAAAGATTTTTACCGTGCACTGCGCAATATTTCCTAAATGACTGAAACAAAGATCTTCGGCATCAGGCATCACGGGCCTGGATCGGCTCACAGTCTTGTGGCGGCCCTGCACCGTTTTAAGCCCGACTGCGTGTTAATTGAAGGCCCACCGGAAGGCAACAACATTTTGCCGCTCGTAGCGGAAGCAGGTATGACACCACCCGTGGCACTGCTGGTTTACGCTCAAGATAATCCCAGGCAGGCCAGTTATTATCCTTTTGCCGAATTCTCTCCTGAATGGCAGGCGATTAAATATGCCCTCTCCAGCGGCATCACCTGCCGCTTTATGGATTTACCGCAAAGTAACTGGTTGGCTCTGAACACCGCTAAATTGAAAAAGATGCAAGCCACCGGTGTGGTTACTCCGGCACAATCGCAAGACTTTGAGTTAAGGTCAGCCCCTGCACTTCTTGAACAAGATGCAGAACAAGAGCCAGTTCAAGACGAAATTCATGAACTGGTTCAAGAGCAAAACAATCAAGATTTGCTGGACCTGATTGAAGAAGAAAAACAAACGCAAATAGTGCAGCAGCGTCAGGAATTACGAGAAAGAATTAAAGCCGACCCTATCGGCACCCTGGCTGAAGCTGCCGGCTTTAGCGACGGCGAGCGCTGGTGGGAGCAAATCGTCGAGCAGCGCCACGCAGGCGACAGTGATTCTGTTTTCGACGCCATTGCCGAAGCCATGCAAGTGTTACGTCTGGAGCTGGCACTGGAAGAAGATCCGGATGCCCGGGCCAAAACTGCCAAACTGGAAGTTTCTGATGATGGCAGCGAACGAATTATCTTTGACGAAGACATAGTGATGGAGCCACTGCGCGAAGCTCACATGCGTCAGACCATGCGCGCCGCCGCAAAAGATTTCAGTAAAATAGCCGTGGTCTGTGGTGCCTGGCACACACCAGCGCTGCTAAAAATGCCGCCGGCAAAAGAAGACGCTGCGCTCCTTAAAGGGCTCCCCAAGCAAAAAGCAGACGCTACCTGGATACCCTGGACCCATGGCCGTTTGTCTTTTACCAGTGGTTATGGCGCCGGTGTGCATTCACCCGGCTGGTATCAACACATTTTCACCAATCGTGAAAACCCGGTTTTGACATGGCTCGTTAAAGTCGCCCAGCTATTACGCGAAGAAGATCTTGATGCCTCCTCGGCTCAGGTAATAGATACCTTAAGGTTGGTAGAAGCGCTTTCCGCAATGCGTAACCTGGCGCATCCCGGCCTTGACGATTTGAACGAAGCCATAATCACAGTGCTGTGCCACGGCAATAACACACCTCTGGCCTTAATTCGCAAAAAGTTGATTGTTGGTGAGAGTCTCGGTCAAGTGCCTGAGAACACTCCCGGCACTCCCCTTGAGCGCGACCTCAATCAGCTACAAAGTAAATTGCGCCTGAAACCCGAAGCTAACTCGAGAATTCTCGAGTTAGATTTGCGCAAACCGATTGATTTAAATCGCAGCGAACTTTTAAATCGACTTTTGATTCTCGACATCGACTGGGCAGAAAAGCAATATATTCGCGGCAAGAGCGGCACATTCCATGAAAATTGGGATCTCGAATGGTATCCGGAACTGAGCATCAGACTAATTGAAGCAGGCATCTGGGGCCGCACCATAGAACAAGCGGCAGCGGCCCGAGCGGCCGATGTGGCAGCGCGGACAAACAGTCTGGCCACACTTGTAGATTTGCTCGAAAAAATTCTAGAGGCCGACCTGCCTGATGCCTTAAATCAGGTGATGACTCGCATTAATAGTGAAGCGGCCATGGCCGGTGACGTTATCGAGCTGATGAAGGCAGTGCCGACGCTAGCACGGGTGGTGCGTTACGGTAATGTCAGAGGCACCGATATTGGTGCAGTCAAGTCAATTATCGATGGTCTCGTCACTCGTATTCTGGTGGGCCTGCCGACAGCCTGCCGCTCCCTGGATGACGAAGCCGCCGATTCGCTGCAGGCGCTAATTACCGAAGTTAATGCCGCATTACTTTTGCTCAATTCGGCCGCTGACCTCAAAGCCTATCGCAGCGTACTTTTAAAGCTGGCCGAAGACTCGGCATTGCACGGCCAGATTGCCGGTAAAGCAACGAGACTTTTATTTGAAAGTCGCACCGTCGATGAACTCGCCGCCGCCCGTTTGATGCAGTTTGCCCTTTCGCGAGGCTCAGAACCACTTTATGCCGGCAAATGGCTGGAAGGATTTTTATCTGGCAGCGCACTTGTGCTCATTCACGACAGCCGCCTCTGGCAACTACTAGACAGCTGGCTGCTCGGCCTCAATCAAGAAAGTTTTGCCGAGCTGCTGCCGCTGTTGCGCCGCACTTTCTCCACCTTTACCAGCCCTGAAAGGCGCCAAATAGGCGAAAGGGTGCGAGATACGCAACCTGTTGTCGGCGAAATATTGCCTACAGAAGAAATCGAAGAAAACCTCAATCTCGAGCGCATGCGCCCGCCACTGAATATGGTGCGCTTCTTGTTAGGCCTTGAGCCTTTGGCCTTGCTGCATGATGAAGGTTGTGCGCTATGAGCGACCAGGCACAACTAGAAGAAAGGCTGCGAAGATGGCGTCTATTGCTAGGCAGCCAGGACCGCGAAGGAATGCAGCACACCCTGGCTGGTGAAGACGCAGCTATTGATGCCACCTTATCAGCGCTCTATAATCCGCGTGAAGATGACGGCGGCGAACGCGGTGCCGACCTGGGTGGATCCAGCCCAAAAGTAGCGCGCTGGTTGGGGGATATTCGCAAATATTTCCCAACATCGGTTGTCACCATCATGCAAAAAGACGCCCTCGAAAAGCTCAATTTAAAACGCATGCTGCTTGAGCCCGAGCTTTTGTCATCTATGGTGCCTGACGTCAATTTGGTCGCCACACTGGCTGCTCTGGGCTCGGCTATGCCCAATAAAACCAAGGAGACGGCGCGCATGGTGGTGCGGCAAGTGGTCGACCAACTGATGGCCCGCCTGGCCAATCCTACGCGGCAGTCAATTATGGGTGCACTTAATCGCTCCATGAAAAATTTCCGCCCCAGGCATAATGAAATTAACTGGGCGCGTACCATCCAGATTAATCTCAAGCACTACCAACCAAATTTAAAAACGATCATTCCACAGAGATTGGTCGGCTATGGCCACAAACGCTCAAGCCTCAAAGATGTGATTTTGCTGGTTGATCAAAGCGGCTCGATGGCCACTTCAGTTGTCTATTCAAGTATCTTTGCCGCCGTGCTGGCATCGCTACCCTCGCTCTCTACGCGAATGGTTGTCTTTGATACATCGGTGGTTGACCTAACAGAAAAACTTGCCGACCCGGTAGAAGTTATTTTCGGCACGCAGTTGGGCGGTGGCACCGATATCAATCGAGCTATGGCATACGCACAGACTCTTGTGCGCCGGCCAACAGACACAGTACTGATTTTAATCAGCGATTTGTTCGAAGGCGGAAATGCCCAAGAGATGTTGAAGCGAGTCTACACTCTGGTGAACACCGGGGTAAAAGTGGTGGCACTGCTGGCACTGAGCGACCAGGGCGCACCGGCCTTCGATCACCGACACGCCGCCCAATTTTGCGAAATGGGCATCCCGGCTTTTGCCTGCACCCCTGATAAATTTCCTGAGCTCATGGCTGTGGCAATCAATAAGGGGGATGTGTCGGCCTGGGCCGCCGGTGAAGGTATAGTCACTGCCCGTGGTGAAAAAAAATGATAGCTGATTTTGGCAAGGTTTCTCTCAATCAATTAATTGTTCGCTCTATGGCCACAGCAGTAATTACAAGCATACTGCCTGGCGCAAATCTTGCCGCGCTGGCTGAAGAACACCAATTAGCCACTTCAAGCAGTGTCTATCTCAGGTAGCCAGGCAGAGAATTCCATGGATATTAGCTTCTGCACGGAAGCACTTGAGGTTGCTCTCGCGCAGGGCAACCAGACGGTGTCGTATGTGGTATCAATGACGCATTTGTCGTTTGATACGAAAGTGCATATGCTAAATAGAAATGTACAAGACTTTAAATCCGGAAAGGAAAATGACCTTGTAGATGTGAACAATAATTTGCATACATTTAGTCCGCTAATAAATTTTTCCATAAATTTGAAGGTTGGCATGCTTAACATAAAGGGCAGCCAATCCTTAAAGAATGAAACTGTCGCTGCCGACCACGGACCAAACATTCAAACTGTCGTTGAAAAAAGGCTGGTCTATTCCAGCTGAAATCCCTGGGATATCAAGTGGCAAATTTAAACTGTCGCAACCGCGGCAAAAAGCTTGACGCCAGGCACAAAGTCCCAGTTAAGCAGACAGTGTTTTTAGAGCTGTTGCTGCGGCAACGCAAAATCGGCCTAAACTCTGGGAACACCTCAGCTTTAGAATATCGCATACTTGACAGCACGCACTGTACGTACTAAGGTAAGTACAAGGCCTTTCTATTTGGAAAACAACTATGAGTTATAACGGTAAAATCAGCACCACAGGTAACTCCGAAGCTATTCGTTTGGACAAGAATTTGTTTAAACAACATCCAGAATTTAGACAGCAAGCTAATGTTAGAGCCGATGTAATAGGACCAGGAGTTATGCTACTTAAAGTTGTAGATAATGAAGAACTAGAATCAATAGAAGATCCGATGGTTAGTGCCTTTCTAGCATTCATCGAAAAAGATGCTTGCCAAAACGCTGCTAATTTGACACCTGTCTCTGCCGCACAAATGGTGCATATCGACACTCTCACGGCCGGTGTAGTGGTTGCTGCTGGCGATGACCTGGGTTAACTCCAGCCGATGGAAGTTAACGGCTGGAAATTGCTTCAGTACAAACTTTTTACAGATCAGCTCAATCAGCTAATTTCTGAAGTGGAAGCAATAAAGCTTTCACAACCGGACAAGGTCGCCGACCATCCGAAGACCAAACGACTGGTCCGAATTAAAAAGCTTATGATTGAAGAAATTCCAGCTGACCCCGCAAGTTCACAGTGGAATCAAGGCAACACGCTTGGGCGAGAGTTTCGAGGCTGGAAAAGAGCAAAATTTGGTCAGAACCGCTTCAGATTGTTTTTCCGCTATGACGAGGCTAGAACTGTAATTATTTTCGCTTGGGTGAATGATGAGAACACATTACGAAAAGAAGGCGACAAAAACGATCCATATGCGATCTTCGCAAAAAATTTGAGAAACGGAAACCCGCCAGATGATTTAGATGAGCTATTGAAACTTTGCGTTGCCACACAATAAGTCGTTGACTGTCGCTGATAATCAATGCCACTTCATGTGCTGCGCACGCTGCTAAACTTTGCCGCCTCAGAACGCTGGTGCCGGCAACTGGGCTCCTCTCGAAGGCTCCACCTAGCACTCCCGCCAAGCCAGCTGACCCCAAGCACCTTCCGTAAATCATCCTGCTTTACGGAAGGTGAGATTGTAGCGATAGGCTCCAGTCAGCTCGTGCAGCCCCAATGAAACAGAAATTATGGGCTGGCCAAAATCTTTCTCGTCCTTATCTTGGTGCAAAGTCATTTCTGCGCCAACCTCGTAGCGATTGATCAAACAGGCATCAGGTACAAAGTCAGCAAAGCCTCCGGCAAGCGCTGCACTGCGGGCCAGGGCCATGAAAGAATCGGGCATGGCTGGCCAGTTTTGACCACTTTCTGGACGCTACCGACATCTTAATGCCGCCAGGGGTGACCATGTGCCTCAAAGGCGCTTGCGCTATTACAGCTAACAAGTCTTCACTGAGCGAGTGCGAGCCGCACTCTGCCAGGTCTTGTTCTACCTGTTCTTTTTTTTATCCGCTCTTCTTTCTGGCAAAATTTGCGCAACACAACCGCGCCGGGGACTGTAGCTTCTTGAAAGGCAAAGTTTTCAGCGGCCGCGAATAAACCCAATCTTTGGGCACCGATTTAATTGACCTCAACAATAGTCGAAGCTCTAACTTCACCGCGTTTCATAATGCCAACAACTCTGACAACATGCGCTTTATCGCGCTTTGTCGCTTGCATTACTTTTTTGGCAATCTGCGAGCTGCCATTGTCAAGATCAAGCCACTGCCCCTGGCTATAAATTGAAAAGCCGGCTTCGCAGCACGATGGCTCTAAGGAGCAGGCTTTGGTGTGTTCTTTAACACTTTTCATGGCATCTTTGTTATCGCCTTTGATGGCAGCAGCGCATGAACGGTCTACAAGATATCCGGTCCACGATTGCGAATGAGGAGCTTCAGCATTAGCATTAGCGGCAGGCTTTGTTGGAGCAGCGGCGGCGGCAGCGTCAGCTTTAGCCGGAATAGGCTTAGCTTTGGCTGAGTTAGTGGCTGCGTTTTTCAAGGTTGAAGCAGGCGCGGCGCTGGCGGGGAGCAAGCCGGCAAGAGACGAAAGAGCAACTAGTGCTACCAGCGCTTTCAAATTTGTTATAGAAATCAGTTTATCTAACATTGCCGACCCTTGTTTATTGCTTAATATAGATATGGTTTAGACAAACATGGTAGCAGAAGCTTGCCTCAAGAAAACCGGTAAATTGTTAGAGATGGGCGTTGAAGAACTGGCCGAGAGCCTGATCAAAATCACCTCACGCCTTCCTGAAAAAGAAGCCGAGCAAATTCGCCAGCACATTTCTTCAACCAGGGTCAAAACTCTCGGCCTGATTACAAATGCCGCGCAAGATTTGAATAATTCGAACTCGCAGCCCCAAATTTTTACCCAGGGAATAATTGGTGGCGCACCGCTCTTGCCACCATTTTACAAGTGGCCTGACGACCGCTACAACCAGCCCATGATCTTCTTGGCACAGTTTGATCTTACCTCCCTGCCTGCGGTGCATCAAGGGGCTCCAGAAGATGGGCTGATTACAATTTTTCGATCGGCGGCGGCCGCTTCGCTCAATAGTAAAGATCGCAAGGGTTTTGCCATCACTTACATAAAAGAAAGTGATCGCAAAACTGCAACGCGAGTCAGTCATCCTGATAACGTGCATCTGCCGGCCACTGCCTTTAGCGGCGGAGTGACTTGGACAATCGAAAAAACTCTCAACGGTCTTAAATCAAATTTAGAGCTGCCATTTGATTTGCAAAAAGAACTTGACGATTGGATTAGCTCTTTCAATGCGCTCTCAAAATGTTCGGCCCAGCTATTCGGCAGCAATGTATCGGGTCTTCAGCAACTGCAAGAAACTTGTGCCTTTGCCTTCAACGGCATCTCGTACAATAGCGCTCGGGCTGCCGATCCCCATTATGCTCACTTACTTACAGATGCCAGAGAATGGCTTTTGTTAGCTCGTATTGGTGAAAAAACTCTTTTCGGTGCAAGCCATCCGGTCAGTGAAACTTTGGTGTTGATTAGAGAGCAAGATTTGCAAGAGCGCCTCTTTGAGCGCGCCTGGATGATCGTGCGCACCGCGGCACAATAACGACTAGAACCAGTTAGGGGTTTTGAGTGATGCCGCCAGGCTGCTCAAAATGTCAACCATTGACTTTTTCACCGGCGTGTTAATGCTGGCAGGCCCCAAAGTTGGCTCTAGGCCGGCCAGATAATTGCCGGTGCTTTTGTGATCGAAAGCCCTGCGCAAAAACATTTTTGGATCGTTGAGAGCTTCCATACCAGTGGGTACTTGATTGCGGTCAAGACTAACAGTTAGTTTGCCTGATTTAATTGGAATTGTAGTGCCGGGCCAGACCATGTCGGCTGCCAGTGCCTTGCCATCAAGAGCCAGGGGCTCGACGACGATTGAGCGACTGTGTGGCTCATACTGGCTGCGCAATATCAACTCTTGAATATTGCTTTTGTCGACAATTGGCACTCGAGTAATTTTAGAATGGAAGAAAGCGGAGCTACCATCCAACCGTTTTTCCAATGGAAAAATTTTCTCAATATTTCTAGCGGCCGCCTCTCCATCGGCAATTTCATAGCGCTGTCTGGTCACTACCGCTGGTGTGGTAACAAAAGGCTTAATAGCGCCTTTAGTGCCGCCTAAAAGGGCCTCCACTCTTTCAGCTGGAGTCATCAAAGTGATGTTGCTGCTATTGCGGTCGCCTTGCTTGAGCACGCCCACAAGACCACCACTGGCATCTAGAATTGGGCCCCCTGAATTGCCGTTTTCTGTATGCATCATAATTTTCGTGTCCAGTGGACGTACATGAGCCACTTGCATGGTCTCACCCGGTGAAAGAAATGGTTTCTGCCAACCGTTGGGATACCCTACAGCGTAGAGCGGCTCACCGGCGAGGTTGTTTTTAACCGCGGTAGATCCTGAAATTGGCACGGCATCAAAATGTGCGGCAGCTTTTGGATCTCTAAGCTGAAGCAAAGCCAGATCATCAAAATCAGACGTTTTCACTACATCGGCTTTGTGAGCGCGACCAAAACGATCAAAGACCGTCAACTCTAAAGCATCTTTTACAACGTGATAATTAGTGACCATCTTTCCGTCTTTACCGACAGCAAAAGCAGTGCCGAATTGGCCTGACAAAGCGTCATGCTTCATTGCCAGAGCTTCCACCCGACCGACTTTATCGATGGCGCCCTTATAGAGTTGGGCCACTTCACTGTGTTTCGGTAAAATCAATTTGTTGCCGACGGCAGCTTCTCCACCAATACCCATGAACGGAATTTCTACTTTAGCGTTAGCCTGCCGAATGAAATATGACTTGGAGCCGATGGCACCGGCACTTCCGGCCGCACCCATCAAAGTGGTATCAAATAGAAAAGCACCAGCGGAGCTGCCTACAATTTTTTTGTTTGCTTCTTGGTCAGTCCCTGATTGCCAGCTTGAGCGAACTGCCTGACTGACATCGGCGCCGTGAGTAAGCACTTCGGTGCCGAATGCGACTCCACCAGCCAGACCAAAACTTTTAGCGGCCAGGCCGACCATGCCCGGCTTCCGTGTGACGATTGCCAGACCAAAACCCAATGCGGCAGAACCGGCCACCTTCAAAGTAGTCTCGCCTGGATTTTCCACCGCTTTTTTGGCTTCGTGGACAAAACCGGAGCCTGCGCCTGCCAGTAAATCGAGCTCTCTCAGCACTTTGTCGCCGAAAGAATTTGCCTCAGCCTGAACTACAGCACCCACAGGCTCAACGCCCTCTGGTTTTTTTGATTCAGGTGAAGGAGAGTCTAGAGGCATTAGTAACCTTATCTTTAGGCTTATCTTTAAGCCTATATAGACATAATAAGGCCGTTCTAAACCAACATCAGTGGGGAAAATACGTACTTAGCTAAATTGGCGGAAAATCACACGGCGATTTCTGGCCCGATTAACCTCGTTAGTATTGGGTTTTTCCGGTCTGGTGAAACCAAAGCCAACAGATTTGAGACGGGCAGCTGACATGCCGCAGTTCTGCACTAAATAGCGAGTGACTGACTCTGCCCGCCTTTGCGACAAACTCATGTTGTAGTTAGAGCTGCCGATGGTGCATGTGTGCCCTTCCACCTGCAATTTTAACTTCGGCTCGCCGGTAATGTAGTGGCTGAGCGATCGCAATATTGCTTTTGACGAATCGCGCAGCTGAGCTGAATCAAAATCAAACAAAATCAAATAAGAAGTGGCTACACCACCGTCTTTGAGCTGATCAAAAATATGTTTAGCTTCTTTGGTGGCGTCGCTTTCGCCATAAGCGTGAGTCAGTGAAGTGACCCAGCGAAAAGGGGCATTGCCCTGGACCATGAGCGGAAATCGCGGATTATCCAGCACCCAGTAGTTCCAACCATTGTCGCAAGTGGCCTTAATGCAGCGCACCGGCTCATCTTTGCCTTCAATGCGCATGTTGATGGTTTCTTCTCCATCACCCTTGATGTAATGGGGCACCGGCACTGACTCTTGATGCAAAATCATCACACTTTCAGGGCCGTCCAGTGAAAATTCAGAGCGCCGCCCTGCTTTCAAATCTTTGAAAAGTGCGTCCGAAATTCTGATGGCATTGGTATAGCCAACCAGAGTGGTAGTCTCGTGTTTGGGATAAAATAGGCTGACTTTGCGCGACTGATGCACGTCGCCTGGTTCTACTCGACGAGATCCCGAAGCATCGGCCGGTTCTCCCATTTGCCAATCGTAGATAAAGCCGTCGCGGCCGGCTTCTTCAATTCGCGCTACAAAATCATAGTTGCCGACAAGCTTCCACTGAGTATCGAGGCCGTCAAAAATATGAAAAGTCACTTCCAGCCCCGGGGCAAGCACTACCTGAGTGGTGGGATCGGTTATTACTTTGCCGCCACCGGCCGGCGCCGCTTTATCCGACGGATCATCGATGATCGTCTTTTTAGGCGGTAACTTTGACGTCACCTGCGCCTCTGCGCTTGTGAAAAAAAGCAAAGCGGCCAGTACGGTCAGCAGCAGAAGTTTATACACTGTAATCACGGTAGAGTTTCCAATTGGACCTATACTCCAAATTGTCGCAGAGCTGAGCGCTATTTATGAAATTAGGCCAAAGATGATTAAAGAAAACTAGAGTTTTGGCATATTGAGCTGTCAGTTCAATAATCTGACATTAGAGGGCTCCCGGTTTTTCTGGGAGCGCCAAACTATGAGAATTATGGTCAAACAACGGAGTTAAGAGCTATGGGCAAGGCAGTAGGAATCGACTTAGGCACCACCAACTCAGTTGTAGCGGTTATGGAAGGCGGCCAGCCCACCGTAATTGCCAATACTGAGGGAGCCCGCACTACCCCATCGGTAGTTGCCATAAGCAAAGGTGGAGAGAGACTGGTGGGGCAATTGGCCCGTCGGCAGGCAGTTGTCAATCCACAAAACACTGTTTATTCAATCAAACGCTTCATGGGTAGGCACTATTCTGAAGTGGCCTCTGAATTGCAAAATATTTCATACAAAGTCAAAGAAGGCCCAGAAGGCGGCTGCAAAGTTGTATTAGGCGGCAAAGACTATAGCCCTGAAGAAATTTCAGCCATGATTTTGCGGAAATTGAAAGAAGATGCCGAAAAATATTTAGGTGAAAAAGTAACCGGAGCGGTGATTACCGTGCCCGCATACTTTAACGATTCACAGCGTCAGGCAACGAAAAATGCCGGGCAAATTGCCGGCCTCGAAGTACTGCGCATTATTAACGAACCCACCGCAGCCGCTCTGGCTTACGGCCTCGAGCGCAAAAAGAACGAAACTATCTTAGTCTTCGACTTGGGTGGTGGCACATTCGACGTTTCTGTTTTAGAAGTAGGCGACGGCTTATTTGAAGTCAAATCTACATCTGGTGATACTCACCTTGGTGGCGACGACTTCGACCACATGGTGGTGGAATGGTTGGCGACTGAATTTAAAGCTGCCGAAGGCGTTGACCTGCGCAAAGATCCACAAGCTTTGCAAAGACTGATGGAAGCCGCTGAGAAAGCCAAAATCGAATTGTCATCGGTGACTGAGACAAGCATTTCTCTGCCATTCGTTACCGCCAACGAAACCGGTCCAAAGCACCTAGATATGAAGTTGACCAGAGCGCGTTTCAATGACCTCACTAGAGACCTTGTGCAACGTTGCAAGATGCCAGTAGAGCAAGCTCTGGCCGATGCGAAGTTGACGTACGAGCAGATTGAAGAAGTGGTGCTGGTAGGCGGCTCTACTCGTATTCCGGCCGTCAAAGATCTGGTCAAGAGTTTGACCGGTGGTAAAGAACCAAACCAGAGCGTTAACCCTGACGAAGTAGTAGCCATTGGTGCTGCTGTGCAAGCAGGAGTTCTAGCCGGTGAAGTGAAAGAGATCGTCTTGCTCGACGTCACTCCACTATCGCTTGGTATTGAAACCATGGGCGGTGTCTTCACCAAACTGGTGGAAAAGAACACCACCATTCCTACTCACAAATCGCAGATCTTTTCCACCGCCGAGGACAATCAACCAAACGTTGATGTTCAGGTCTTTCAGGGCGAACGTGCCATGGCCCGCGATAACAAAATGCTAGGCAATTTTATTCTCGACGGCATAGCTGCCGGTCGCCGCGGTCAGGCCAAAATCGAAGTTTCATTCGACATCGACGCCAACGGTATCGTCTCAGTAACCGCCAAAGATCAAACCACCGGCAAAGAGCAGAAGATCACCATTACTGCCACCACTAACTTGACTAAAGAAGACATCGACCGCATGGTCAAAGAAGCCGAATCGCACGTTAAAGAAGATGAGCTTTTCAAAGAAAAAGCCGAAATGCGCAACGACGCAGACGCCCTTACTTACGCCGTTGAAAAACACATTGCCGACAACGGCAGTGCCAATAGCGATGAGAACAAAGAAAAAGCGACCAAGCTCATTGCCGATGTGCGTCAGAAAGTAAAAGACAATGTCGACAACGATTCGCTGAAAAAAGCAATTGAAGAATTGCGCAATCAGTTTGTTGCGATTCAGCAAGAAGCAGAAGCAAAAAATAGAGAACCGGTTGGCGCCACCGCCGGCGGTTCATCTACCGGCTCGTCAGGCGGCTCATCAGGTGGTTCCGGCGCATCAAGCTCATCATCTAACTCCAGTTCCGGCTCAAGTTCGAGCAACTCTGGTGATGATGTCGTTGACGCCGAAGTAGTTTAGCAAGGTGACGGAAATGGAGATGGAGATGGAGACGGAGATGGAGAAAGCTACTTTTGGCGCCGGTTGTTTCTGGGGAGTGGAAGAAAACTTCCGCCAGTTGAAAGGCGTCAGCGAAACGAAAGTGGGATACAGCGGTGGTCATACCGAAAACCCAACTTATGAGCAAGTCTGTGGAAAAAACACAGGCCATGCCGAAGTGGTAGAAGTGATTTTTGACCCTGCCGTGATTACATATAAAGAACTTGTACAGAAGTTTTTTGAAATGCATGATCCGACAACACTGAACCGCCAAGGCCCGGACCACGGTAGCCAGTACCGCTCAGCTATTTATTTTCACTCGCAGGACCAAGAGAAAATGGCGACCGAAACTAAAGCCGAACTGGATAAAAAAGGGTTTTTCCAAAGCCCTATAGTGACTGAAATAACCGCTGCTAAGCCTTTTTATGATGCTGAAGAATATCATCAGAAGTATTTGGCCAAGCGCGGCATTAACGTCTGCCACTAAATAAAATCAAAAACCAACAAACAACCGTACCAGGCTAAACCAGGTGCGGTTGTTTCATTTTTGTCTGGTAAAAAGCGTAGTGACGTTTTCACCTGGTTTGATTTGCATCAGAGCAATCAATACATAGATGCTCATGGCAATATTACCGAGAGCAAAAATGGCAATGAACCAGAGAATTTTTGCCGCAACTGATTTTTCGCGATAGCAAACCCAGACAAAGAAAGACAGAAAAGCTAAATAGCAATCAACTAGAGTGGCTTGAAACCAGGGATCACCCTTCACCACTGGTGGTATCGCCAGAATACTCTCGTGCATGGCTGCCGAAATCACAGTGGTGGTCATTACTATAAGGATTGCGCCGTAAAGGAGCTTCAAGAGGTTGATCATATTCGTCTGCCACTGGCCGGATCTAAAACTATAGTGCAGAAAAAGAGCCTTTTCCCCAGATTTTGAAATGCCCGAAACTGGCCAGCAAATGGCTATTCGTTCATCAAGCTGGACCGTGCGAACAAGAGTTAATAAAACTTTTGCCAATTCATTGAACTTTTTGCCGCCGAATTACGTTAACAGTAATGTACCTCGCCAGAAGTTTAAACGACGAAGCGACGGTGCCTACCGAATCGATGTAAATGAGAATAAGGAATTTAAGCAATGAAAAAATCAATTGCCTTCAGCACACTGTGTCTATCGTTAGCTACAGCCATTTTGCCAGCACTTGCTCAGGCCAGCGATACAACTATTGCTGAAACCAAAGTGCAAACAGAATCAAAAGAATGTAAGAGTGGTAGCAAACACCACGGATGGAAAGGTGGAAAAGGCAGGGGCGGTAAAGGCGGCCGTATGCAAGCTTTGAACCTGACCGAACAGCAAAAAACCGCCATGGATTCTTTAAAAACCAAATTTAAAGCATCTGTCAGCCCGAAAAAAGAAGAGTTGATGTCTCATCGCAAAGCGCTCCGTGAACTGTTAAGCAACGACAAAATTGATCGTAGCGCAGTGCAACAAGAGCAAGACAAAATCAACGCTCTTTCCGCTGACATGGCCAATTCAATTCTGGCTTTCCGCATTGACATGAGCGAGAATTTCACTGCCGAGCAACGCAAACAAATGCGCGATATGCACGCCAATAGGGGCAAAAAGCATGGCGGTGAAAAACCCAGCCAGAAGTCGTAGTGTCGCTGAGATGGTCTGAACTCTAACGCGAGACTACACAGAGCGCCAATTGCTTGGCGCTCTGCTTTTTTGTATGCCAAAACAATAAAAGCTCCGCTGGCGAGGCGGAACTTTTATCGGGAGTTTCTCTACAGGCTTGATTATCGAGGTTGCCAAGATCAAATAACACAGGGAAAAGGATAGGTTGGTGAGCGGCTTTTTCCCGAGTATAATGCGGCCACTATGTCAAAAACCCTTACTACCTGCACTAAAATCGCGGCACTGTTTCTTGTCTGCTCAGCTTTCCAGTTGCACGGAAAAGCACAGGTCCTGCAGGGCGGCATCGAAGAAAGAGTGGCACCGCTGCAAGAACGCTTTCGCATAGGCTCAACTTTTTCAGAAGATTTTTTGCCGGGCAATCACAAGATAAAATCCTGGTACAAACTGCCAAGCTGGCTCACAGGCGGCTTCGAAGCTAAAACATTAAAGCAGACAATCAGGCTCAGGTCAGTGGAGAGCAAAAACGAGACCAAGTCATCTCGCGGGCTGCAAGCAGACAAAACCGGCACAGTCTGGGACGCCGTCATTATTCCTAACTACGCCCGGGTAAAAACTCAGAATGCTACCGACTTCGATATTTTTGAAGACTATCAGGTGCTTGATTCGACGCCGGACAAGTTTCGCTGTCTGATTCGTTATACGGCTATCACGGTAGATGATGACAACCGCAAAATTTTGCGCGCCGAAAAAAGAACAGAAGAACAAGAGCTTGAGCCAACGGCAGACAACCAGGTGCTCGAACATAGCTTGCAGATGCGCTATGACCAGGACGGCAAAGCAATCACACGTAAACCGAAAAAGCTCGAAGTAAAGCTAGCGCATGTCAGCCCCTTTGTGGCGCAAGATCAATCGCCGGCAGGCACTTTTAATTACAAAGAAGAGTTTCGCGCTTACTTAACCGAATCGGGACAGTCCAACTTGATTCCTGAATAAGAACAACTACAACGCCACTTGCTTAGCAATTCACACACTATTGTGGCAAAATATTATGACTATACTCGCACTGATAGCGGTATCAAGACGTACTCGACCAAGCCAAGAACGTGACTGGTTGGCCCAGCCGCGTGATCGAAACAGCTTTCAGCCAGTTAAAGTCACAAAAGACGAACCTTTCAAAGGAAGAAACGACTTTAAAAGACATGCAGTTATAGAATGGAAAAATTGAGCCACTGAGGCCAATCTGACAACTTCAGGCAAAATGCAATTGTTAACCAAGCCCTACAATTTGAATAATGTCACGGCAATGCTCTTGATCGGCCTGGCTTATTGCTGTGTATACCTGTCAGGGTGTCAGTCGCTCTCCAGCAATGATTCTCAGGCAATCGCCGCAAAACCAGAGAAAAACATTGCCCCTGCTATTGAGTGCGTCAAGGCGCAGAAAAAAAACATTTCTCCCGTTGTTCATTGCACAGGACAGGTGAAACCTGTTTTTGGCAAAGAATATACGGTCGGCGTCAGGCTTTCTGGTCGCATTTTAAAAGTGAATGTGGCACCCGGAGAGCATGTAAAAGCCGGCCAAATTTTGGGCTATGTCGACAGCCAACAGGTTAGCGAGATTCAAGCCGAAGCAAGCAAGGCGGCCTCGCGCCTGGCCATTGCCCGAGCCCATGAAGAAAGAGAATTTCGCGTTTATCAGGAAGAGCTGTTGAGACCGAAGGCACTGATCAGAGCGAAAACCGCACTGCAGTTGGCTATCATTAATGAACAGTCGGCCAAACGAAACTTCCATCGAATGGAGACTTTGAAAAAAGAAGGCATTGCCGCTGAAAAAGACTATCTCCAGTCCAAAAGCGGGCTCGAGCGGGCCCGTCTCGACCTGGAACAGAGTCAGCTGGAAGAAAAACGTGAGAGTGAGTTATTTGCCAATAAAGGCCTGATAAAAAAAGACTGGCAACTAGCGCAAACAGAAACCCAAGAATCACTTAATGAGCTGCAGACGATTAATGAAAAACTTGGTTTTCTCGGCGCCGAATCGAGACCGATTAGGGGTTCGACCAAGGATTCAATCAAGGATTCGATTAATAGTGCCTCTCTAAGCAAGCGTTTGCGGCCCCTTGTGCCAATTATTGCACCGGCGCGGGGCACCATTGTGCAACAGTTCGTCTCACCGGGGGAAATTGTCGGACCAGATTCACCAATTTTCTCAATCTGTGACCTGCGACAGGTGGCCATTAGTTGTGAAATTCCAGAATCAGATTTATCGCTGGTGGCGAAAGGGCTGCCCGTGGCCGCATCGGTTACTTCGTACGGCAGTCGCACTTTCGACGGCAAAGTCGATTATGTGGGAGAGCGCTTAGATCCCAAAACCCGCACTGTTTCGGTAAGAGCGGTGATCGACAATACAAGCGGTCATTTAAAACTAAATATGTTTGCCACCATCGACATTCAGGGCACGCCCAAACAAGTAATTGCCTGTCCGAGAGAAGCCATTCATGAAACTGGCGGCACCACTGTGGTCTATCTGCGCACCGGTCAAAATCTATACGCCAAAAGAGTAGTGCAAACAGGCATCAGCAGCGGCGATCTAGTAGAAATCACCAGTGGCTTGCAGGGAGGAGAAGACGTTGTCACAACCGGCGGCGTCCTTGTGAAAACAAAACTTTCCATGGAGCAGCGTGGTGACGGATAGATTAATTAGCTTCGCCCTAAACCAGCGTTTAGCGATTATGGCCCTCACCGTTCTACTTATAATTGGCGGCCTCTTTTCTCTCTCTACTTTGCCCATGGATTCTTTTCCGGATGTGAGCAACGTTCAGGTTCAGATAATTTGCGAACCGGAGAGCATGGCTACTGAAGAAGTAGAATCCATGATTACCATTCCCATTGAAAATGCCATGGCCGGACTGCCGGGCAAATCGACCATTCGCAGCAACTCCAGCTTTGGCCTGGCGGTAGTCACAGTAATTTTTCAAGATAGTGTTGACGTCTATTTCGCCAGGCAACTGGTGCGCGAAAAGCTCAATACCATCCAGTTTCCCAGTCAGGTACCTCAGCCTCAAATGGGGCCTGTCGTATCAACTTTCAGCAATGTCTTCATGTATTACCTGGAAGGTCCCCTCGATGAGATTGCTTTGCGCACAGTGCAAGATTGGACTGTCGCCAGGAAATTGAGAAGCGTGGCCGGAGTAGGGAACGTGGTCTCCTATGGCGGTTTCGTTAAAGAATATCAAGTGCTGCTCAAGCCTGATCAAATGAAATCTTATGACGTCAGCCTGAAAGAAGTTGTCGATGCGCTCAATTCGAACAACACCAATGCTGGTGGCAATTTTATTGAGCAGGGTGGCGAAGAAATAATTATTCGCAGCATCGGCCGCATCAAAACCGCGGCAGATATTGAGAACACTGTGCTGCGCGAATACGAAGGCACCTCCGTAAAACTGGGTCAAGTCGCCTCTATTACGATAAATGGAGCCTTCAGGCGCGGCTCAGCTTCTAAGGACGGCCTGGGCGAAGCGGTCACCGGTATTGTCTTAACGCGCAAAGGTGTGAACACCAAAGAAGTGGTGCTCAATGTCGAGAAGTGTCTCAAAGACTTAAAATCGCAACTGCCACCAGGCGTGCACATCGTTCCTTATTACAACCAAATGGAACTGGTAGACAAAACCATGGACACTGTAAAAGAGATTCTTCTCTTTAGCGGTGCACTGGTAGTGATTATTCTGGCCAGCATCTTGCTCAATATTCGAGCGGCAGTGATTGCCGCTGTAATCATTCCGCTCTCACTGCTTTTCAGTTTCATCCTCATGCGCGTCACCGGGCTCTCATCGAACCTCATGACCCTGGGCGCCATGGAATTCGGTGTAATTGTCGATGCCGGTGTCGTAATGGTAGAAAATGTTTTTCGCCATCTGGCAGAAAAGCAGGCCGACGGAAAGAAATTATCAAACGCTGAGATACTCGAGACCACTTCGCATGCAGCCCGTGAAGTGGGCAAACCAATTCTCTTTTCCATTCTTATTATCATCGCCGTCTACATTCCACTTTTTACCCTGGAAGGGGTGGAAGGGAAAATGTTCCAACCGCTGGCACTGACATTCATTTATTCGATTACCGGCGCTTTGATTTGTTCAATGACTATTATTCCACTGCTCTGCTATTTATTTTTACGCGGAAATATTGTTGATAAAGAAAGCCCCGTTTTAGCTGTACCCAGACGCAAATACGTAGATGCTCTGACATTTTCACTGAAGCGTCCGGCGCTGGTTATAGCTATTGCTGTAGGTGCACTGGCAGCTTCTCTTGCTTTACTGCCTTTCCTGGGCTCGGAATTTATCCCTACTCTGGATGAAGGCTCGATTTTACTGCGCACCAAACTGGCACCAAGCGTCTCACATACAGAATCTATTCAGATTGCCAAAATTATCGAAACCATTTTAAAAGAATTTCCCGAAGTCGAAGTTGTCGTCTCACGCATTGGCCGATCGGGTATGGGCTCGGACCTTGAAGGGGTAGACAATGCAGACACATATGTCGGCCTTAAACCGAAGAGCAAATGGACTGTGCGCAGCAAAGACGAGCTGGTCGAAAAAATGGCCAAAAAGCTCGACAACATTACCGGCCTCAAATACAGTTTTTCCCAACCGATTGCCGACATGGTGGACGACCTGGTTTCAGGAGTGAAAGCTGATCTTGCCATCAAAGTATTCGGCGACGATTTGCGCGAAATCGATAGAGTCAGCTCTGATATCAATCATGCAATCGCCAGCGTGCCTGGAGTAGCCGACTTGCAGCGGGAGCGCATGCTGGGTGCACCGCAATTGAAAATTCGCCTTGACCGGTCGCGTATGGCCCGCTACGGTTTGAATGTTCAGGCGCTGCAACAATATATCAACACAGCCATCGCCGGCAGTGTCATTACCGAAGTATTCGAAGACAACAAACGCTTCGGCGTGCTTGTGCGACTGCCCCGCAAAGACCGCGATTCTGTCGACGACATATCGAACATGCCGGTGACCACGCCATCTGGAGCCACGGTGCCGCTGAAAATGCTGGCAGACATAACTCTTGAAGAAGGCACTGTGATGGTCAACCGAGAAGAAGCACAAAGGCGAACGGCCGTGCTTTCAAATATTAGAGGTCGAGATCTCGGTAGTTTTGTCCAGGAAGCTCAAGCAAAAGTGGCCAGCACCGTAAAAATTCCCAGCTCATGCAAACTTGTATGGGGCGGCCAATTTGAGAACCAGCAGAGAGCAATGGCCAGGCTGGCCGTAGTGGTGCCGATAGTGCTCTTACTTATATTTATTTTGCTGTTTGCTGCTTTCGGCTCTTTTAAAAATGCCTGCCTCGTTATGGCCAATGTGCCTTTTGCAATCATCGGCGGCATTCTCGGTTTGTTTGTCACTCACCAGCCCATCTCTGTTCCAGCCATCATCGGCTTCATCGCTTTGTTCGGTGTGGCCGTGCAAAACGGAGTAATCCTGGTATCGTACATCAGCCATTTGCGCGCCACGCGGCCGGCGCAAGAAGCAATTATGGAAGGCGCGATCACGCGCTTCAGACCGGTGATGATGACCGCGCTGGTAGCAATTATGGGTCTTTTACCGAAAATATTTGCTACAGGCACCGGTTCTGAAGTGCAGAGACCGATGGCCACAGTGGTGCTTGGAGGGCTAGTTTCGGCTACTCTTTTAACATTGATGGTATTGCCGGTAATGTACAAATTAACCGATAAGAAAAGCAAATTGTCAGTAACTGAACCAGTCGCCGAACAATCATTACCTGGGTAATAAGTCGCCCTGATTGGTCGATTCAAGATAGTCATTAAAATCGCTACGATAGTCGCGACCATCTTCGTTATTAATGGGCTTAAATGGTGCTTTCAAATATTCGGTGTAAAACTTTTGAAAAGGCTTGGCTAGAAGAGGCCTACCGTGCTGATCGTAACCCATGCCGGTTGATTCGGCCTCAATGGTGTGGTTGCGGCCCGGTTTGAATGTGTGGATTTCTCTTTTTTGCGTAGTTGAAATAATCACACCTGTAGCCTTGTCGACTCTGATGCCCATGGCGCTTATTTCCAGCACCACTGACCCGGGGCTGACCATGAGCGGTTTCATTTCGGCTGTGTCATTCAAATCATATGTGTCTCTATGGTCAACTCTGACCACGAATGGTTCGTTACGTGGATGCCAGATGTCACCGCGGTGGTCAATTTGACAACCGCGCCTCATGTCGCGCAACGAAATTTGCCTGCGGTCTGGATAACCAAAATTACGTTCCACCATTTCGCGCCGGTGCCAGTAACCTGCAAACCACGAAGGAATGCGGTACCAACCTTTGCCTGTATTCTGAGGCGGCAGACTTGATTCTTGAAAAGTAGCGCCAGCCTGTAAAGTCAGAGGTACCGGTGCTACATTTGCCTGAAAACGCTGTTTTTCAGGCTCTTGAGCCTCTGCCGCATGGGGTTGGAAAAAAACCAAAATTGCTACAGCAATAAAGACAGAGATTTTTACGCAAAAATCTCTGTCTTTATTCATTAGCAAAGGCAAATACTCCCCAGACCGCCCCAGCAACGCATTTAAGCGCACTATTTTCACTTAACTTTCCGCTCTTTCCGCTTAATTGAAACTGGTACCAGAGATTTAAACATCACCTGCGAAGGCGGCTCATAACGAAAAATCGAATAACCTTCGAAATCTGGCAGCCGTTCTACATGACCATTGAGGACAACCTGATAACCGGCCCGCTCGTAAATTTCGCGCGCGCGGTGATTGGTGGCCTTCACTCCAATTTCAGCTGCTTCCAATCCGGCTCTGACAATCAAAGCTTCGCAGTTCTGCAACAGCGCTCGACCGACTCCCTGCCCTTCAATTACAGAGCGCACTCTTTCAATTATTCCTGTAGGACGATCGCAGCGTATGCGTGTCTTTTCTTTCTGACGCTCCAGCAAATCGACAAATGATAACCCGACGATCTCAGAATCTTTCTCACCAATAATTGCTACTGCACCCTCACTAATGAGGTGTTTGAAAAATCTTCTTGTCAGTGCCAAAAATTCTTCGGAGGCCGGCTCAGCATCAATAGGTTCATTGTCGGAGCCTAAAAACGTTTCACTCAGGCGATCAATATCGCTCAAACTGGCAACCTTGAACTTGACCACGCCCTGGGTGGTTTGGTGTTCGGCTAAAGGTAATAGAGTTTCAAGAAAATTCACGGCTTGTCCCTAAATCGGTCACGACATAATGACACAGCTCAAAATTACCGGCAAGAACCGGTACAGCCGTGGCTCTTATTTAACAATACGGCCGTTGAGTCGAGCACGCAGGCATCGGCATAGTTGCCGCAAGAACTCATGCAGGTAATCATCGGGCAAAACACAGGCTGGACATAGCGAAGCTGCCAGTGACGATGGGCGTCGACAACTGATCCCGGCCAGTGAATCTTGCCGCTCTCGCAATTGATCTCGATGGAGCCGCAGCAGTCGTGGGTCAAAGTGACTTGCGGCCGCGAGATGCGAATCTCTTCCGCCTGACAAACTTGTCCTTGACCGCCCAGTGCAAGCAGCAGACACAGACAGGTGAAAAATTTAAAAACTACCATTTAAAAATTGAAACGCAAAAAATGGCACACGGGGCAGTGCAGGCCCACAGCCCGCAGACCCATGGAGGTTCCGGTGTTGAGGGCGCCGTTAAGAGCAGCTCGAGCAATAGGATGGCTCTTGGGTTTGACGCCCACCACCGGTGCTGCAGGTAAAACGCCACCACTACCAGGCACTACCCCAAGAGTAGGAGGCAGGGCGGCGTTTTTAGAAGAGCTGAGCTGGAAGGTGCCGTCGCTGTTAGGCACACCGGTCACCGAAGGCACCGGGTCTGGCGCGCTAAGGGCATTCAAAATCGGATACTGATCATTTGCGCCGCTAATTGCCGGTGCTAAAGGCGGATAGGGAAACTGGCCGGCCTGGGCGAGCGGCTCATGGCGCGCGGTGGAAGGACCAGGAGCTGTAAAAGTAGGGTGCAGGTAATTGTTGGAAAAAGGCGCGCTATGGAGAGTTTTTTCTACCGATTGCACGGCATCTGCAATTTGATGATCGCCTGGTTTCAAGGCCTGAGCGGCTCGATAATGACTCAAAGCGGCAATCAAATCGCCCCGGCGCTCAGCTAAAGAACCAAGATTATAAAAAGCGTCAACATTGTTCAAGTCACGAGCGAGAACTTGCCTGAAAGCCGTTTCAGCCTCGTCGAATTGTCCCTGCGAATGCCTCAGGGCGCCGAAACGCAGTATATCTAGAGTTTCTTTGTTACTGGCTTTAATTGCCGGCGCCAGAGAGTCAACACGAGGTGAAAGCGGCACTAATTTGGTCGACGAATTTGCCAACTGGGCGGCTCGTCTGGCTTTGCGCGAGGGGCCGGAAGCCGCATGGGCAGTTACGGCCGAACCGCAAACCGAAGAAAGGGCTAACAAAAAACATAACTGAACGACGAACTTGCTTTGAATTTTCACGGTTGTAGCCATCACTCGCAGGCATTCCAGAATCAAGATATAAGCTTTACCGGCTCAGGACAAAAATTAGCCGGACTGAAAGCATGTGCTTCTTATACCTACTTTACCAGGATCCGCCTCCGCCGCCACCAAAACCGCCTCCAGCTCCCCCGCCGCCGCCAGACCCGCCGAATCCACCACCAGATCCGCCAGAACTTGATGAACCGCCGAAATTGGAATTGAGATTGTAGCCGGGCAACGGTTTAGCATCGAAAGATGCATCGATTGTATAAAGACTGCGGCAAAGATCATAAGTAAAAATTTGCGAGTTCCAGACATGACCTTCATCGCGTCCGGCAACACGGTAAAAATCCGGTGGTTCGTCAAGCAAATCTTTGAAAGCGTAGGCCCACTTTTCGGCGCAACCGAGCACAGTGGCGTAAGGCAGCAGTCGACCAAAAATAGTAGGATCTTCTTTAATTAAAACTTCCAGGCGCGATTTTTCCGCCAGGTTGACGAAGCGTTTAAAAGCAAGACATTGGCGCAATACTTTGATACCTTTGGCGGTGCGCTTGGGCATAGATCCGCTGGCGATCATAATCAGCAAACCAGATAAGCCAATACCCATGCCGTAATTCTTATAAATATCCCCAGCGGTGAAACCGGCTGCAGCAAGCATTCCACCAGTGCCTAAAATCATTGCGCCGACGATCAAAAAATAATCACGATCATCTTTTGGCATGCGAGTAAAATATTTTTCTTCTACCAGTGATTGATAAATCATAGTGCGCATAGTTTCAATATATTCGCGGTAGTGTCCCTGCAAAGCCGACAAATAGGTGACGTCATTGCTGACAAACATACTTGAAAGTAATAACACCTCATGAGGCTTCAGTCGCTCTGGATCGGGACTGGCGGCCTTTTTAAATTTATAGTCTTTGTTGTCCGTGCCGAGTAAGCCATTGAAATGCACCTGAGTGATAATCAAATATCCACGAGCAGCCAGATCGAGCAAAGTGGAGGTAACGTCGTGATTGTCGCAATGCTCGTCGATGAGGGTGCCCACTTCCGCGGGAGTCAGCTCCGCCGGTGGTTTCCATTCAACCCCAACCCCAACCCCCTGCAAATTGAGGCTGTCGCGCCCGTAAACAAACCAGAGCAAAAATAAGATAGCGGCTGTGGCCGCCGGAATTAAGAGGCCCACTCGCCAGAAGAGCAGTGATTGGAGAAAAGATTGAAATAAGGTCGGCAGCACTATGCTGCCTCGAGGCAATGCCACTAGTATTGTAAAGTCTTGCCCAGGCTGCAAACCTGCAGCGGTGAAAACTACGTTGTTACCAGCCAGAGCACTTTTACCGTGAGCTTTAGCACCAACATATCCCAGATAATTTGTGCTGCGCACAGACTTAATACTGGTGCCGTTCGGTGGATGAAAAACCACTCTCACATGATCTATTGGGCATGGCCACTCACTACCAACGCAATTCCAATACAGCTCGGGCATGCCGTCAAATATGTTGACCACGTGGCGAACATCATATCTGATGCGATAGGTATGCAAACCGCTCAACAGCAGATGGGGATCACCAATTTGAATGTTGGTCACACCTTCCATAAGCTTTGTTGTGTAAGGAAGTTTATGACCGGCAGAGTCAGTCACCGACTGTGTGTTCAAAATCAGGTCATAGATTGCTCCCTGATGCCGGTACTGCATAGGAATACGTCTATATATCCCATGCCTGTGCGCCTTCTCAAAATCGTAGTGAATGGTTTCAGTGACGTAAAGCAGCCCATCTTTCGCCAAGGCCAGGTCAATTTGAAAATCTTTAATTCGCTCTGCTTGAGCGCTTTGATAGAGATTTAAAACGAGAAAAAGAAGCAAGAAAGAGAAAGTTGCCCACGCCCTACGACTGAGCACAGCATTATCCGCAGAACCAGGCTGCATTACACACCCATCACAGGGAAAGATAGGGCTATTATAGACGGAGTAAAGTCTTTAAAATCCAAGAAGCTCGCCCAATTACCAAGAGGACACTTTATGACAACGTGGATAGTGCTTGGGGTCATAGGCCTACTGCTGATTTACGCGATCTCCCTATATAACGGTCTGGTTAAACTGAGGCAGAATGTACGCGAAAGCTGGTCGGCCATAGAAACCGAGCTGAGACGGCGTTTTGATTTGATACCCAATCTGGTGGAAGCCGTTAAAGGTTACGCCACACACGAAAGCAGCACGCTGGAAGCAGTGATTGCCGCTCGCAATCAAGGCATGAGCGGCGGCACTCCCGAAGCACTGGCCCAAGCTTCCACTCAGCTGAGCGGTGCTCTGGGAAAACTGATGGCTCTGTCTGAGGCTTATCCCGACTTAAAAGCCAATCAAAACTTTAACCAATTGCAAAACGAACTGGGAGAAACCGAAACGCGTATTTCACAGGCCCGTCGTTTTTATAACGCCAATGTGCGCGAAATGAACACTGCCATTGAATCTTTTCCTTCGTGTTTATTGGCTCCGGTAATGGGTTTTAGAGGTGAGACATATTTTGGCATTGATAATGCTAATGCCTTTGAACCGGTAAAAATTTCGTTCGGCAAAACAGCATCAGGCGAAAGTGGTGGCACAATTCAACTAAAGAGCGGCGAAAAAATTAAAGAAAGTGAATAAGCATCGCTCACTGGCACTCATTCTCTTCGGGGCAGTTTCATACTGCTTCAGTTTATTTACCCAGGCGGCAGAAGCACAGAGTTCACGCAACGATCATTATCTGCGTTGCCATAACGAAGTGGTGAAAGCTATCGAACTGCGGCGCTGGCAGGGCGCTCATGATTTTAATACGGTGGCACTGCATGAAGCCAATCAAGCCACTTCCGAACATGGTCGGTATTTGCAGTCACGTTATTTGCAAGGTTTCCTTTTTAATCGCATGGGCAAACCGCAAAAAGCATTTGAGACGCTGACGAATTTAGTCAAGCCAATCAGCTCCCAATATGGAAGCGGCAGTGCAGAGCTGGCCAATACTTACTCTGAACTAGCCGAAGCAGAACTGGCTTTGAACAAAGATAAGCAGGCGGAGCAACACGCTCGAGAAGCCAGTGAAATCATGGAAAAGGTGAGCAAAGCCAAAGACGATAGTTCTTATGAAAGCTCACTAGGACTGAGTTTTTCACGCTTGGCTCGCGCCCTGGCAGCACAGGGTTTTAACGAAGACGCCAAAGAATATTTCCTGCGCGCGCGTACGGCCTTGACTGAACAACCTGGCTGCAAAGAGCAAGATCTAGCCGATGAGCTGAGGCTTGAAGCTTTGTTTTTCGGCAAAATCGGCAATGCTAAAACCGGCCAAAAATTATTCGAGAAAAGTTGCCAGTTAAAAGAAACACTCTCCAGCGCAGACCAACCGTCCGCTTTATCTGGAGAGGTAAAATTCAGCTGGGAGCCTGGCTCACCGCGCTCGCACGAAATTATAGACAACGAATTTCCGCTGCGCTACATAACAGCTAATCGTGTGAGAGTAGCAGTCACTGTCATTGACTTGTGGGAATTAGCAGGGGTACTTGTCTGCGTTACTAATTTAGATGACCACCGCAGATCAGTTGGCCTGGGCGGCATTAAAACATTCCACAGCACTAATAATATTGTCTCAGGTAGCATCAGACTGAACGCGCCACTGACATACGTAGACCATAAAATCATTGATCGCATTCGTCGAGAGCGCAACATGTGGGATCTGACACAAGATCGCCCCTGGCTAGCCAATATTCAAAAGACTCGCAACTTTCGCGGCCTGGTGCCGGCGGAGGGACACGACCTCTTTCGCGGACCCAATGTTTTTGGCGTCTGGGGCGAGTGGGCCGGAGTATCACATTCGGTGCCGACCAGAGTGTCGGTTTACCCCTCAAGAGAAAATATTTTTAATCGCAACGAAGATGATGATACCGCCACCGATACCGGTCTGGTACGCGATGAGCAAGCGCGTCACGCGGGCCTGACCACGATCTCACTTGAACCTTTAGAGTCGCGCACCGGCGAAATATTCTATATCTATCCTCGCGACGAAGATGTCTGCGTTCAAGTGGTAGTAGGCAACACTACTTTTGAATTTCCTTTTCACTGCCGCAAACGCCGCATCAGCTAATTTCTTTCGCCTTGAACAGACAGACACTGAGTGAAGCCTTCAACATAAGTCGGATAGGCAAGCACAACGTTAAAGCCATTGAGCACTCTGGCAGGATTAATACGGCGATTGCCGGTCAAGCTGGCGTTGACTTCAGACAATGACGCAGAGGGCGGCAATGGCAGTGAGAGGAGCTGGCAGAGCCAGGTTACGACTTCTATATGAGTGGACGGCTTGAGGTCGCCGACAACGTAAATATCGGCATATCTATCATCTACTGCCTTTGGCTTACTGAAAATTGCCAAGATAATAGCGGCTAGATCGTCTAGATGAATGCGCGAAACAAAATTGCTGCCGTCACCCGGCAGTCGATATGTTCCTGTCAAAAGTCTTTTGTGCAGGCCGCTTTGGGGGCCGTATAAAGCGGCCGCTCGCAGTACTGTTGCGCCGGCGCTACGCCAGAGAGCTTCAGCCTTGAGTCTATCTTGCACGCGGGGCTGGCTGTGATCTACTGGGCTATCTTCGTCTATATCACCGCTGAGAGATCCGTAAACACCAGTAGAGGAGATATAAATAATTTTGCCCGCACCACTTATAGTATCAAAGAAAAAATGTTCTGATTTTTCGTCGGGCGGAAATGAGATGAGAACGCAAGCACCGTCGCATGCTTCTTTAAGCAGCTCCATATCGAGGTCGCCTTCGGCCCCTGAGCGGTTCAACAATATCGGTTTGACACCAAGGGCTTGCAGTGTGTCACCCGATTGCGCTCGAGTTGTGCCCCAGATTTCCGGCTTCGCCTCTGGTGCGGCTTGAAGCGCGGAAAGAACAGCGAGGGCCGTCTGTCCTACTCCGAACAAAACTATTTTCTTAATGGAGTGCGTCACTATTTGGTATCAAGACCCAATTCGCTAGCAGCTTCTTCAAAGGGCACGCGCATGCGCTGGCAATAGTGCAGGGCCATGATTGCCTGATCCACTCGCAGATGCCCACCTTCAATAAAACGCTGGCATGTAGTGGCAGCTTCAATTGTGAGCTTATCGACTTTGCCGGCAGCGGCTAATATTTTCGTCAACTCACCACCACGGGTGGTGCGCACACGATTAGCCGCTTCCAGATCGACCTCGGTCAAAAGCCCTGCTTGAGTGAGCAAGGTCAATGCCTTTTTGGCCTCTTCTGAATCTGGTTCTTCAACTTCAGCTGGAGGCTGCAACTTAGAACCTGTATTGGAAGCACCTGCATTTGTCTGAGTTCTAGCCTGGCCGGAGCCCGTCTGGCTGCGATCTTTCTCAAAGGTTTGAGCGCCTGTTTCCGGCTCTGGCGCTTTCGGTTTAGATTCGTTACCCAACTCATTGTGCAGAGTAGTGACGGCCTGTTCCATTGTCAGTGCACCGGTGCGCATAGCATCTTGCATGCGCAAACCAGCTTTCAGTTGAGCGGCGGATATAATTCCGGCCATAACCAGAACTTGCCCCAGCTGTGGTTTGACCCGTACAACCGATTCGTTAGGCTGTACTGTTGATTGAATATTTTCAGGCTCGACAAAACCACCACGCTGGTGGGCGCGGCGTACAGCTTCTGCCGCTTTCATGGCCGACAAAGTGCCCTGGCTAACCAGAGCTTGCACCTGTAAAGCGGCATCGATAGTGGTTTTAGGAACGAGACCGGCTTCAACCAGGAAAGTGCCGAGCATCACCATGGGCCGCTTGTTCATGAGCTCAGGGCTGGGCATCATCAAATTATTAGCGTAAGGATCGGGAGGAGGCGTTACAGCACCAGGGCCGTAATTGAGCGGCACAGTAGAGGCGGGATACGGATAACCAGATGGATAACCATAACCAGGTGGATAATTTACCGGCGGATAGCCCGGAGGATAAACGTAACCTGGTGGCATCGGATAAGGGGCTTGCGGCGGGTAGGGCTGACCCGGCACCGGCTGATAGTTGTAACCAGGTGGGTATCCAAAGCCAGGTTGCGGAGGCTGACCGGGTTGGGCAGGTGGCATTGGCTGACCGCCTTGAGGATATTGGGGTGCACCGGGCACCACTGGTGGCTGACCGGCCTGCTGCTGATAATAACCAGCCGGAATCGAAATTTCTTGCGATTGAAACTGGCTTGGGAACTCAGGATTAGCCGGTGGAGTCAGTTGACTTTCTGAACGCGGCTGACCGACTTCGATTGAAATATTGGCCGGTTCAATCATAAATTCAGAAGTGCGCATTTTGCTGTCACTTTGCGTGTTATCAACAGAAATGGGCTGTTCGGCAGTGAAAAATTCGCTCTCAGCCAGGTGTGGCGGGTAAGATCCTGAGGCCGTAGAAGCGTCACTATAAGCGTCACTATTATTAGCGGCACGCACCCCCGACTCATAAAACGAGGCCGGCCGCTCACCGGTATTCGATGGGATCGCTGGTATCGAAGTGGAACTGCTGCTGGCGCTGAACCGTTCACTTTCAGATCCTGCGTCTTCGGCAGGATTGAACAGCTGATTGCTTCGCGAACTTGAGGTGCTACCGGTAGGCTCGTAATTCGAAGGCCTGGAATTAGGGTCGAAAATATTTGGACCGTCGGATGGCAGCGACAAAGTGAGCACGTCGTAAAGCAGCTCGACATCGCCGAAGCCGGTGCTCCACATTACCCGCGACATATTGCCCTCGCCTTCGTAAAGCGTCCAGATAGGCTCACTGGTACTGCCTAACTCAACACGCACGGTGAGGCTGAAAGCAAGTTTCAGCTTTTCAGATTTCCAGGGTTGCTCGATTGTGCACGACCGTGACTTGCGACCTTCTTCAAGAAGATTGCGAATATCGGCCAGTCTGGGTGTACGCGCCAGAGGTTCGAGACGTACGTATTTCTTCGGACGGTACATAGGGCACCTTAGCCTGAATCTTCTGATATGAGATTATCGATGAATTACAGCTTCGGATCAAGCTCATTGGTAACACTGACAACGTTTTTGACGCAGTTAGTTGCCGGCGTAATAAGGGGCAGGACCCTTATCGGACGGTCGATAGATGGTGATTACATCCGACCAGTCACCCTTTGGCTGACCGCGCTCGTCAAGAGCCCTGGCCTTAATTTCATAGTAGCCATTAGCTTGATAAAGCTTGCTTGGAATTTCCACTACTCCTTGATTATGCGAACACTCCAATCGCTCGGCTTCCACCGAACTGCCAGGGTGCTCATCAAAGAAAAGGAAATTATCGAAAGACTCGTTGACATAGGTAATGACGAGCTGCATGCGTTTTGATTGCGGAATATAAGATGAATCAAGCCAGACTTTTATAGGGTCTTTCCCCACTACATACTCTCCGCTGGCACGGCGTTTGAGGCCCTGCATGGCCAATTTGGGCACATAATCGTAATCACTGAAAAAGCGCAGATTCTTGACTACCAGATGGTCAGCCTCAGTAAAGGCGAGCTTCATGCGACGAATCTTTTTATGGGCATACCAGCGCCAGAAGTGTGAGACATGCATGTTCACATGAACCCATTTCATTTTTAAATTGCCGTCGGCGTCACGGTCATCTTTATCTGGCACTTTTTTATTGGGCTCTACTGCAATGGCCTGCACAATTTGAGCGTCTCCTTCAAAAGGTGAACCGGCGTCCTTATCGTCAAAGTGCGCCGAGACCGTGTAAACGGTGTAACCAGGCTGCAGAGCTATATCAAAACTGAGATAGTCGGCTTCAAGTGGATTGATATCGAGATTTTCTGCCAGCATACCGCCGCCTTTCTTAATATCATGCAGAGCCAGACAATTGACACCGTCTTTGGTGCCAACCATAATAGCGCCTGGTACTCCCGGCAGGGGTGCAAACTTACCGAGAACCGGCGTGGCAGAGACTTCTAAGGGGATAGGTTTAGTGAAGTCGCGCACCAGTTTGTCGTATTCAATCTTGGTATATGCTTTTTTGCTGGTGGACCACAAAAATGGACCGACCACATTGGGATCCATCAAACATTCTTTAAATCGGGTGGTGTTAATAGGCTCATCCGGCCCAGCCACACAGCTATGAAAAGTGAGCAACCGATCTGAAATCGGTTTATCGGTGAACGGTGGTTCAAACAATTCTTTAAAGCAAAAACCGCATAGAAGAATATGAGCAGCGGCCAGTCCTTTTGGAATACCAAGGACCATGACCGGTTTTTCATTGGCGGCCACTAACTCGATGGAGCGCGCCCTGAGCGCCTTGACCTGAGTGCCGGCATCAACCCAGCTGGCGGTGACGGCAAAACTGACAAAGGCAAATATCAAAGCTATGACACCGAACAAAAATGCTGCCGCCGCATCGAGCAGCGCCTCTACACCCATAGGTAATGCCAATGAATTAGAGGCGGCCGCTTTGCGATCAGCAACTTTCGGAGCAAATACTAACCAGGGCAAAAACAATGCCAGAGCCATGGTGAGGAAATAATAAATACGCTGGTTGTGCATATCTTGATCGAGTCCCCAGAGCTTATACAGCGGCAAAAGAGCTTGAAAAGCCATGATCGCCACAAAAAGCAAACCGCGCCAATCAAGTCTCTGGGTGACCAGACGAACGATTAAAAGTCCAAAAATAGCAGCATAGAGACAAACAACAACTTGAACATAAACATGACTGTCAGGAAAAATTACATGCGGTAGCGGAAAAATCAGCCGCCAGAGCGTAGTCGGATCTACCCAGCGGTAGAAAAGCCAGCGGGAAAGCGCTTTTCCCATATCTCCGGTGTATCCACCAATTGGACTTCCCAATGAAATTGTGCGGACAACGAAATAAGGAATCAACAATAAGAAATAGGGCAGAGAAAATCTCCACCAGCGGCTGAACAACTCTTTTTTTGTCAGTTCAACTGTCGGCTTCTCGGCTTCAGCTGATTTGGCCGCAGCAGCGCTATCAACAACAGGCGGCACAGCAGCTGTGCCGGCATCACCGGCGGTATTATATTTTTTTGCTCTCTTATTTTTTCTTGAAGAAGAACCGGCAGTTGAAGCTGTAGAATTTGTAACACTTGTGGAAGTAGCAGCATTCACAGAATTCGCAGAGCTCGCACTTTCTTGCATCGTGCCCGCAGCCGGTGATTCGGCAGCACCAGTGCGCAAGCCGGGTAGGCAAACCAGTGGCAATGCGGCTACCAGTACAGGCAAACCCACTGCCGACTCTTTGCTCATAAGCGAAAGTACATAAAAAAAGATAGACCAGAGATAGAGTGTCACAGAATTTTTTGCACTGTGAGATCGCCAGCTTAGAATGGCTAGATAGAGGGCCGGCATATAAAAAACAGCGGCGAGAAGATCGGCGCGACCGGAGATCCAGCAGATGTCTTCGCAGTGCAGGGGCGATGAAGCAAACAATGCGGCGGCGGAAAGAGCGCAATAAAATGAGCGGCTGGCGCCAAAATCAGCAGTGAGCGCCCGCACCGACATAAAGAAAAAGAGAGCTGCCAGGTAAGCAAAAATGCAGTTAGTTAAATAATAACCCCAGGCATTCATGTGATAAAGCAGATAGTCGGTAAGGTAAGTTACGCCCAAAAGCGGCCGGTAAAAATCTAAAGCCGGCAAGCTGAGATAACTTTGACTGAAGTTATCGAATAACAAATGCGCTTCACCGTGCAGCACGCGATAAGCGAATTGCACTTGCCAGGTATCGTCAGCGAGAAAATATCCACTGAGACAATAGCCATAACCAATGATGACCAGAGTGGCAAGAAATGCAGCGGCAAACCAGAAACGCTTGTCCAGTGGGCTTTTCACTTCAGCTTCAGCAATCATTCATATAAGCTTCTTATGCTACTGTTGTGCGGTATATTCATTAACTGTTTAAGTATAAGTCAAATGGTGATTATGGCAGCAAGCAAAGTCAAGGGCATTTTGGTAACCGAAAACGGCGGCCCTAGCGTTCTCAAGTATTGTGATTTTGAACTGGCGGCGCCCGGCTCAGGCCAGGCCCTGGTAAGAATCAAAGCCTGCGGTATCAATTTTATTGATATATACCAGCGCATCGGCCGTTACACCATGCCTTTGCCTTATACTCCAGGCCTCGAAGCCTCGGGTATTGTAGAAGCCATTGGCGACGGCGTTGAGTGCGTCAAAGTTGGCGATCGAGTTGCCTACTCAGGCAACATCGGCGCCTACGCAGAAGCCGCCCTGGTTAAAGCGCAAGACTTGATTCCGCTGCCGGCTGAAATTTCTTTTGAAGATGGCGCGGCATTACCACTGCAAGGCATGACTGCCCATTACTTAATCAACGACTTTCATAAGATTAAAGGTACAGATACTGTACTGGTGCACGCTGCCGCCGGCGGCATGGGTCAGCTTCTGGTGCAATGGCTTAAACATCTGCACGCCACAGTAATAGGCACAGTGTCTTCGGCCGCCAAAGCCGAAGTGGCGAAGAAATGCGGCGCCGATCATGTAATCGATTACACCACTCAAGATTTTGTCGAAGAAGTGCACAAAATTACCGCTGGCAAAGGTTGTGAGATGGTGATTGACGGTGTGGGTAAAACCACGTTCCCGGGCTCGCTGGAAGCAGCCGCAAATCATGGCCATATTGTTCTATTCGGTTCAGCCAGCGGACCCGCCGAGCCCATCGCACCAAATTCATTGCAACAACGTTCACTGACGGTGTCAGGAGGCAGTCTCTTCAATCACTTGCGCGATCGCGACGAGCTCTTAACTCGATCAAGCGAAGTGATTCACGCTATCAAATCTGGTTGGCTCAAGCTCAATGTCGAACATGTATTTCCTTTAGAACAAGCTGCCGGAGCTCATGAGCTTATGGAAAGCCGAAACTCTACTGGCAAAATTATTTTGACGCCACACAATTGAGGCCCATTTAAATGTTGAAAGGAAAAACTCTGGCCGTAGTAGGCGTGGGTAAACTTGGCGAAGCACTAATTTCGGGTCTGCTTAAAAACAGTGAGTTGACTACTAAAGACGTATGCGGCAGCGTGGGCAAAAGCGCTTCGGTTGAACGAGTAGAAAAGAAACTGGGCATTAAAGTGAGCCAGGACAACCGCGCTACCATCGCTGATAAAGACGTAATTTTGCTGGCCGTCAAGCCACAAAATATGGATCGCGTACTGAAAGAATTGAAAGACGTAATCACCGAAAAACAATTGGTGATCTCCGTTGCTGCATCAGTCACCACCTCATTCGTGCAAGAGCGCTTGAACGATAATGTTGCAGTGGTTCGGGCTATGCCTAACACTCCATCAATTATTAATGCCGGTATGGCCGGCCTATGCGGCGGCAGCCACGCGAAAGAAGATCAGCTGGCTGTTGCCGAAGCAATTTTCAAATGTGTGGGCGAAACAGTTTTTGTCGATGAGTCGCTCATGGATGCAGTTACCGCACTGTCAGCCAGCGGCCCTGCTTACTTGTATGTTGTGATTGAATCTCTAGCCGAAGCTGGTGTCAAACTTGGTATCGCTCGCGAAACAGCCACTCTTCTAGCCGCTCAAACAATGTATGGTGCCGCAAAGATGGTGCTCGATTCCAAGTCGCATCCGGCCATGCTTAAAGACACGGTTACTACTCCAGCCGGTTGCACCATCGACGGTTTAATGGAATTGGAAGAAGGTAAACTGCGAGTGACACTAATTAAAGCTGTGGTCAAAGCAGCTGAGCGCGCCAGAGAGCTTGTGAATACACAAACTCAAACTTACAAATAATCAAATACATTGGCTGCACTTGAGACTGCTAATCTAAGCAGTAATCACTTCGCAATTAGGCAAATCTTTCTTCAAATTTTCTAGAGCAAGTTCATTCAATTTTGTTTGAGAAATTGAAAGCTTCTTCAATTTGTTCAGTGAGATTAGTGCAGGAACGCACTGGTCATCAATGGCTGTTCGATCAAGCCATAATTTTTCCAGGCGCGCCAGTGACTTCAAATAAGTAACTCCGGTGCTACCAATATTGGTGCCCGAGAGATCTAACTCTTTGATGGACGTGAGTGCACCAAGCTTGCTCAAATCTTCATCGCTGACTTGCGCGTCACTGGCGTCAACCGAGTAAAGAGCATCGCTGGGAAAGGCGCTGAGAAACGAAAGATCGACTTTTATATCTTTAGCTAACTCCAGCTGAATTTTCTTGCCTTTGGGCAGGTCGATGGAGCCTTTGGCCGGGCAATAATCATCCCAATACTCAGCATCATCATCAGACTCTACGAATATTTCGCCCAGATAATAATTTTGCGGTAATTCCACTCTTGTTGTCTTGACAGCTTTAGCACCACCATTGTTCTGATTAAGTGCCGCTGCTCCTCTGCCAATCTCACTGTCACTGCCAGCAGCTGAAGGAGTTTTATTACCGGCTGGAATAAATGAAGGCGGATCGGGACGGCCGGCGGCGGTGGCCACTAATGCACCTGTGACAACGGTGGCAAGAAAGAGTTCAATACCAAGACGCGAGAAGTCAATATCAACCCGACTGATACCTTCGACTATGGCAGGCGGTTGGTTTATTGGGGCGAAAACCGAAGGCCGCTCCACGGTGCCGAATTCTTTCCACGGCGGATAAATGCCCATGGCAACCATGGCTATAATGCCCAGCCAGAGGTTCTTTTTCTGTTTATCGTTCAACACTTGATAGCCCCAAAATTAAGTCCAAAAAGCATACTAGCCTAAGTTTATCGAACAGAGTTGATCTACACTATGCACTTATAAGTTTTAGTCTTAGTCTTACTAACGCCTGAGGACAATGCTATGTGGGAACGTTACAACCTTATGGCTCAAAATGCCATGAACCAAGGGAAACCCCAGGAAGCCGAAGATCTATTTCGCTCTGCCATTGCCGAAGCAGAAGGGTTTGATGCCAAAGATCCTAAGCTTGCCAGCTCGCTGAATAATCTAGCCAATTGCTTGCGCAATCAGGGCAAATATCCTGAGGCTGAACAACATTATAAGCGCGCTCTGGAAGTAAGACAAAAGGCCCTGGGCCCCCTGCATGCCGATTTGATTGGCATCTATGAAAATTACGCCAAAATGCTCAGAGCTTCCGGTCGTGAAGCTGAAGCAACTAAAATGGATCAGCACGCTCGCGCTATTTTCATGAAAAGCTAGGGAGTTATAGCGCAATGACGGCGGCCAGAGAATCGCAAGATAGCTGCAATTATTTAAGCGGTTTCGGCAACCATTTCTTATCAGAAGCGGAAGCTGGAGCAGTGCCGCACGGCCAGAATTCACCGCAAACCGTAAAGTATGGTCTTTATGCCGAGCAACTGAGCGGTACTTCTTTTGTCATGGCTCGCCATGAGAATTTGAGAAGCTGGCTGTATCGCATCAGACCATCAGTTTTACACTCGCAATTTGTGCGCACGGCCAATCTTAATTTGCGCAGCCGGCCGTTCAATGAAATGGAAGCATCGCCCAATCAATTACGTTGGGATGCTTTTGCTCTGCCGCAAAGCGGTGCCATTGACTTCATCGACAGCCTCGCTACTATCGCCGGCAACGGCGATAGCTCCAGCCTGCGCGGCTCAGCTATTCACTTGTACGGCGCCAATTGCGATATGACTGATCGTTATTTTTACAATAGCGATGGTGATTTTCTCATTGTGCCTGAGCAAGGGCGACTGAGCATTGCCACCGAATTTGGTATCATCGCCATCGCACCCGGCGAAATTGCAGTGATACCACGAGGCATTAAGTATCAAGTCACACTGCCAGATAAAAGCGCTCGCGGTTACATTCTAGAGAACTACGGACCGCCTTTCAGATTGCCTCATCTGGGCCCCATAGGTTCAAACGGCCTGGCCAATAGTCGCGACTTTCTCGCTCCTGTGGCTAATTATGAACAAAAATCGGCCCCTGCCGGTGGTGCCAAATTTAGGCTGACTAACAAATTTAACGGCAATCTGTGGCAGGCCGAAATTGATCACTCGCCACTAGATGTGGTGGGATGGCATGGCACATACTATCCGTACAAATATGACCTGTCGCTTTTTAATGTCATCGGCACCGTTAGTTTCGATCATCCGGATCCATCCATTTTTACCGTATTGACCTCACCCTCGGAAGTAAACGGCACCGCTAACATCGACTTCGTTATTTTTCCGCCAAGATGGATGGTAGCTGAACATACCTTTCGCCCACCCTATTACCATCGCAACACAATGAGCGAATATATGGGCTTGATTTTTGGTGTCTACGACGCCAAGCAAGAAGGCTTCGTGCCGGGCGGCGGCTCTCTGCATAATGCTTATTCGGCTCACGGCCCTGATTTTGATACTTTCAACAAAGCTTCACAAGGCGATTTAAAACCAAATTATGTGGGCAACACTCTCGCTTTTATGTTCGAAAGTTCATTGATTTACACTCCGACAAAATTTGCCCTGGAAAGTCAGCACTTGCAAAAGGACTACTTGAGCTGTTGGCAAGGTTTGCAAGCAAATTTTTCGTTAGATCAGAGCTAAAACTATTATTTGTGGCATAAAGAAATCAGGCAAGCAGGACTTTTACTGGGGAAACTATGAACAAACTACCGCCAAAGAAGCCTAACGAAGAACCATCTGGACTGGGATCCAGACGTCATCGTTTACCTACAGAGCCATCTTGCCCGTCATTGAGTAAAGTGCGCACTCTGCTGGAAGAGGCTCAAAACAAGCGCGGCACCCTGATTGAAATGCCGTGGCCTGATTCGGACCACAAATCGTTCATTTTGACTTGCCAGTGGGACGAATCGCTTAAGGATCCCGTCTGGACACTTTATGAAGAAATCGACAACAATTCCAAAGTGGTATGGACCCAACCATTCGCCCCGCAAGATCTCGAATTTTTATACGACATTCTTTCCATGTCGGCCGGCTCATCCGCTCCTCTGCAAATTCCAGATGAATTAAAACCCCGCGCTGAAGCGGAAAGTTTTGGTGAGCCCGATATGAATGCCAATGTCGGTGTTGCCTCAATGGCTGGTGGCGCCGGTCTCGCCCCTTCTCTGGCGCCAAGCCTTCCGCCTATGTCACCAATGTCCCCTATGGCTCCGCTGGCGCCACTTCCCGGACAGACTACGGCACCGGCTCAAAGTCCGCCCGGTTATCCGCAAAATCCGCTTTACGCTCAACCGCAAACGACATCTTACACAAATTTGCCGCCAAGCAATCCTCCAGCCGGTACTTATCAGGGCATGCCTTCCCAGTACGGCCAACAACAGCCTCAACAACAACAGCAGCAACAACAACAACAAGGGAATACTCCCTACCCGTATATGCAGCAGCCCAATATGCAGCAGCCCAATATGCAGCAGCCGATGCAAGGGCAAATGCCTGGTCAGATGCAGCAACAGCAGATGCAGCAAATGCAAAATATGATGCCGCAGGGCTATCCGCAGCAAAATAACCAATACCCGCCGCAAAATCAGATGAATTACGGCCAGCAGCAAATGCCGCAGCAATATCCACAGCAGTCTCCGGTCTACCCGCAAGAGATGATGGAGACAAAAATTCCCCTCGATTATCATCTGATTGATAAACGAGCAAATATTCTGTTAGGCACCATGCTGAAAGAAGCCGGCCTGATAAGCGAACCTACCCTAGAAGCGGCGCTTAAGCTACAAGAACTGGTGCGTGAAGAAAAAATGAGCCTGGACAAGGCGCCTGAAGTTTTGAAAAGACTGCACGCAATGGGCTCTTCGATTGATCAATATTTGACTAAAGGTGATTTCGATAAAGGCACCAGCAGTACCATGGGCGGTGGTGCCGCTAGACCTGCTCCTGCTGCGGCGCCTGCTTCTAACAAACCGGCTGCTCCGGCGCAAGGCCAGGGCAGAGACCTGAAAGGCGCCTTTGACATTTTACAAAAGGCACAGTTGCTCACCGAAAGTGATCTGACTACGGCCATGAATGTGCGCAAAAAACACGGTGGCGACATCGTTCAGATTCTCGAAGCTGCAGGCAAAGTCAACAGTAAAACAGTTGATGCAGCGCTCACCAGTCTGCCTCTCATTAGAGAAGGCCTGATGAAAATTGAACAAGTGATTATGGCTCTCAACTATTGCGAAAGAATGCGCGTCAGCTTTGATGATGCGCTTGAAGAAATGGGCTGGCAAAACCCAAGGAAACTCAGAACTGACCTACCTCTGTAAATTACTCTGGCATTGGTTATGTAGAGACTATGGGCAAAAACATTCTCCTTTTTGACGAAGACAAGCAGTTTTCTAGACTTGTCTCGTCCGTATTGGAAGGCAGAGGCCACACCGTTCTGCAGGCCGAGAACGACGAAGACTCAACTGGCGTTCTCAACCGCGAAGACCTCGATCTGATTATTCTCGCCAGCCCCATTAAAGATACCTCTGATGTGAGCTGGCTGGCTAAACTCAGAGCTGACGGCAATTCGGCTAAAGTTATTCTAGTCGCGCAAAACCAGAAGCATTTCGACACTCTCAAACCACTAGTAACACCAGATCTTTCGGTATCTCTGATGGTGTACAAGCCCCTGATTCCGTATATCTTCGGTGCGCAGATTGATCATCAGTTTGATGGTGATAAATCAGAAGCGGCCAAACAAAAAATGAAAGATTTCGAGACCATGTTTTTGGCTCTCGTGACCAAGTACGCGCGCGTATTGCCTACAAGAATTGCCGACCTTTCTCAAGCGATTGAGAAAGCTAAAGCTGATCCGGCCAATTTAGACCTCATAGCTGAAGTGCAGGGTCTTGCTCACAAAATTAAGGGCACGGGCGGATCGCTGGGGTTCAGGCAAGTATCGGACTATATGAATTTTATCGAAGAAGCAGCCATGGCTCTGCCTTCTCAATCAAGAGAAGAGCAGCTGATTGCCTGGGCCGAACTTGATAGAAAACTTGTAGAGGCGCAGCTAGCCGGCGAAGCTGAATGCCGTGAAATCAATCAAGCGGTCAGTAATACCGACGCCGTCAAACAAGTGCCCAATAATCCGGCCATGACCAGAATATTGGTCGTCGACTCGGACAGCGACTTCTTGGCCATTGTCCATGAACTGGGCAAGCAGAGATTGGTTGATATCATTCGCGCCACCAATCATAAAGAAGCAATTGAAAAAGCGGTGGTTTACGCCCTTGATGCCGCTTTGATTAACGTTATTCCAGAGCACCCTGATGAATCGTTCAGACTGGCACGGGAGCTGAGAGAACTTCCTGGCTTTGAAAATTTGCCGTTAGCATTCATATCAGGACAGGCCCTTATAAAAGACCGGGTGGAAGCGGCTCATGCTGGTGCTTCGCTTTATCTCGACAAACCACTTGAATCGGACGCACTGGAAAAAGCGGTTCAGCATTTAGTCAACATCAGACAGGGAGGCAGACCCCGCATTCTCATCTGCGACGACGACGAATTTTTCTGCAATACCGTGGCGCTCGTGCTTCGCAATGAAGGCATGATCGTGCGCATCATCAACGATCCGTCGCAAATTTTAGAAACCATGCAAGAATATCCGCCGGAGCTTTTGCTGCTCGACGTGATGATGCCGGCAGTAACTGGTTTTGAAGTTTGCCGCATGCTCAGGCAAATTCCGCGCTGGCAAGACTTGCCAATCATCTTCTTAACTGGTCAAGTTGGCGTAGAAGCCAGACTTGAGGCCTTCCGCTCAGGTGGCGACGACTACCTGCCCAAGCCTGTAGTCAATGAAGAACTATTGACCAGAGTGAAAGTGCGCTTAGACCGAGCGCGCATGCTTAAAGATCGTTCTGACAAAGACACTACCACCGGGCTGCTTTTAAGACGGGCTTTTTCAGAACAACTCTCGGCAATTCTGGCAGAAGCACAAAGGCTCAAAACCACATTTACAATTTGCCTGTTGGACGTTGATCATTTCAAAAAGGTCAACGACAGCTACGGTCACTTAGCAGGCGATAAAGTCTTAGCCGGTCTGGGTCAGCTTTTGTCCAGGCGATTTCGTGTGGACGACCTGCGCGGCCGTTGGGGTGGTGAAGAATTTATTCTCGCCTTTAAACGCGAGACGCTTACGACTATGCATTTAGCCGTATCAAGAGTGCTGGACGAGTTCACCAAACTAAAATATACCGGCGACAAGGGCGAAGAATTTTCAGTCAGTTTTTCCGGTGGCATCGCCGAATATCCGAAAGACGGAGAATCAGTCTTTGAGCTGGTTCAGGTCTCGGACAGACGACTTTATCTGGCCAAGAAACGCGGTCGCAATCAGATCGTTTTAGACGACGTTGAATGCGACGACGAATTGACGCACTAACAAATTAAAGCAATCTTCACTGTCCCTGGTGCAAAGCCAATACACGGTAAATCTGATCTAGATTCTCTTTAGTGGCCTCCATGCGACCAAAATTACCGCGAAATGTTTCAAAGGCACCATTGGTTGGAATAGTCGCATCAGTGAAGAGTATCCACTTTGATCCTTTTGCCGGCATGATTTTTTCTGAAAATTCCCAGCCATCAGGTTTATCTTTAGCAGTCTTATCATGAAACTCAAAACGCACGGGCATTTGCTTTTTTAGATTATGCCCCTTTAAAATTTAGTCGATATGGAAGCGCGCTCTTGGTGGGTGAAAGAATGAGATATCATCAGACTTTTCGTAGCCATCACAAGTACAGATACTGATAAACTCACTGTACGAATAAGCATTCTCAAATGATTTGGCATGAGCAGATCTTTGTACATTCACATCAAGGCCGTAAATGAGTTCACGCTTCGGAATCTCGCGTGGACCCTCTTTTTTAGCCAGTATCGCCAATTCTTCCGGGGTAAATGGCACACTTTCTTTGACCACCACTTTTGCGGTTTTTGTCATCAGCTCACGAATTTTATTGCTGAGATAATTCTGATCAGATTCAGGCGCGGCAAGGGCCAATTTCAAAATCGGCACCGCTTCTTCAAAACGTCCTTGATTAGTTAAAACCTGCCAGTACTCTGGTTTCAAGTGCGACTTGGCCGAGGGCTCGTTTGCAAATATTTTCGCCAGAGCTTGTTCGGCAAGATTCCAATTTTGCACATGCACCGCCGAATTATACAGCCCATAATTTAAATCGCTAGCTTGAGAGTCAAGCCCAACAGCCTGACGGTAGGCATCAAGAGCCTGCGGCCACTGACCACTCATTGAAACACTCCTGAGTTGGCACAGCGGGGCCCGCTTTGTTTGAGAGCCACTCAAAAAAACTTCCTCTAATTCCATCTAAGCACTTCACATTAACTTCACGCTAGTGCCTGGAGCGAAATTTGTCTAATTTCTTATTGCTGACAAAAAAGAGAGCCACGGTGGCTCTCTTTCAAACTAACTTCAGAGTCGGGTTATCTCAGCTATTCGTCGTCATCATCAGTGTGCTTCTTAGCACCTGCACCAGGCTTGCTAGTCGGAGTTGCATTCTGCTGATTCAGTTGACGCTGTTGCTGTTGCTGCTGCAGATAAGCTTGAGCGGCCGTGAATCCGGCTTTATAACCTTCGCCACCAGCCATTTGCATTGCTGCACCAAGTTTGTTGTAGGCACCTTGATAGTCACCGGCGTAGAGCAGCATTTGCCCATAAGTACCCTGAATATTGACATTACCGGGGGAGTACTGGGCGGCTGCTTTGAACTGAGCAAGAGCCGCACCCTTATTACCCTGGGTCTGTAAGAGATGGCCATAATTGTAGTGCAAAGGACCGTCATTTGGTCTCATTCTTATCAATGTCTGGTATTCAACACCCTGCTCAGCAGTTTTACCCATTTGCTCATAGCACTTGAGTAAGCTCAAATGGATTGTTTCTTTTCTGCTGGTGCCGATGGCCTGCGCGTCGGCTTGCTGAACGCCATACGTGAGAGCCAGTGCCAGAAGTGTGAAAGTTGTCGTAACTTTAAACGTCATTTTTTAAAACCCCTTTCAAGCTCAAATTATTGTTGACCACGGTGCAATTCGATAACTCTGTAGATTTGATCCAGATTTTCATCGGTTGCTTCCATGCGGCCAAAGTTACCGCGGAATGTTTCAAAGGCACCATTGGTTGGAATGGCGGCATCAGTGAAGAGCAGCCAACGGGAGCCCTTTTTAGGCATTATGTCGTCTGAGAATTTCCAGTCTTTAGGCTTGTCTTTTGCTGTTTTATCATGGAATTCATAACGCACAGGGAAGGTTCGGTTCAACTTCGGACCCTTCAAAATTTTCTCGATTTTGAAGTTGGCAATTGGTGGATGGAAGAAAGTTATATCTGACGATTTTTCATAGCCGTCATAGACGCAGATACCGATAAATTCGCAGTAGCTGTAAGCGTTTTCAAACGATTTAGCGTTAGCTGAGTGTTGCACGTTTACGTCTTCACCGTGCACCATATCGCGGTGTTCGATTTTGCGCGGAGTGACCTCAGCAATCATGCGATCTTTCTCTTCTTGTGTCAGTTCGCGCTTCGGCACTTCTTTGACAGTTTCGGTTTTAGTCATCAGTTCGCGTATTTTTGTCGGCAGGAAGTTTTGATCGGCGTCGGCCGTGACCAGGGCTTTTTTCAAAACTGGAATGGCTTCATCAAAGCGGTTCTGGTTGGTGAGTACTTGACCATACTCGGCCAGAAGGTGAGCCTTTGCGCTAGGGTCAGTTTCAAAAATAGTATCGAGCGCTTGGGCAGCAGTGCCCCAATCGTTCAAGTGAAAGGCGGCGTTGTACAAACCATAAAAAAGATCTTTGCTCTCAGGAGAGTTAGAGGCGTTAGCGATTGCCTGGCGATATGCCGTTAGCGCCGGTGCCCATTGACTTGATTTCGTTTGCTTTGCCGCTTCTCGAGCATTGCGTGTGACAGTGATTGAATTGAACAATCCCACATCGTCTAGATTTTCTAGCGCAAAGGCAGGGCTAAAAGTACTGAGACCCAAGCTCGCAGTCATCAATAGAGATAGACCAGGGGCAATTAGAGCCTTGTTTTTAAACCTTGAGGTTCTCTTCTTCATATGAATGTCGATCCTTAACTTAGAAGCCAGCAACTTATTGTTTTTTATCAGACCAAACGATGCGTCTACAAACCAATCCTAATAGCCCATTTTCCACTTTCTACAGTTTTTATGCCACTTGACAGTGATTTCTTTGGCTATTTCTTACCATAAACAAACGAACTGAATCAGCAAAGGCGGAAAACCCTGAACTCGACCCCAACTTCCGTTTGTTCACAGAATTACTTAGACTACGGCCAAACTCCAAATGTTTCCGTTTGCAACCAAAAACTTAAAAATTACCAGGAGCCACCACCGCCACCGCCAAAACCACCGCCGCTGGAGCCACCAGAAAAGCCACTGCCTCCTGAACCGACCGATGAAGTCTGATTTGAGGTCTGCACCGCCGTTCCCATAGAGTCAACTCCTGAGCCCATATCGCGCACAAAGGTATGAGGATTGAACATGTAAGCAGGGTCGGAACTGACGTACCAGGTGGGTGCAGTAACAGCTATGCCTTCAAAGGCACTTGCCCAACGATCAGCCGCACCAAGCACAAGGGCATAAGGAAGTAAGCGGCCGAAAATAGTGGGATCTTTATCAGCAAGAATCTTGATTCTTTGTTTTTCGGCTTTGTCGACAAAACGGGCAAAAGCCAGTGATTGTCGTCTCAAGCGCACGCCTTCGAGAGTTCGCGCAGGCATGGCACCAGCAAACAAGAGAAACAGAATGCCGCTAAATAAGGTGCCCAGCACCAGTGGTATCCCGTTCATAAGACCAGACGTGAAAATAAAGAAGGGAATAATTATCAGCGCTCCACCAATGCTTTTGTAGGTCGTGCGCGCGCCTTCAGGATTAGCTCGGAACCAGCCCTTATCAGCCATGCTGTCATAAAGTTGTTTCTTGAGCAGTGCAAGATTGATAGCAGCTTCTTGTTTCAAGCTGGAAAGATTGACGAAATCATCAATCCGACCTGTAGCAGAGCGGAAAATTGATTGCAGCATTTGGCGCTCAAACGCCTTGAGATCGACATCACTTATGTTTTTACTGAAAACGCGATCTTTATCAAATGAAAAAATGCGCTCCAGCTGAAAATCTTTAGACGAGCCCCAGAAGCCGGGTTTATCGATTTCAACAATTTTCAAATAGCCCCTAGCGGCCAGGTCAATAATAATCGAAATGATATCGTTGAGATCCGCACGTTCATCAACGATTACTCCCATCTCAGCGGGAGACAATTCTTTGGGCGGTTGCCAATCTACTCCAATGGCGCCGGTGGGCTCTTCATCAGTACCGAGATGCCTCCAGGTTGCATACAAACCAAGGAAGGTCAAAGCCGGAAGAAAAATGGCCGGCCACCAGTCAACCAGAAACCAACCAATCTCACTGCCTATGGGCGGGGGTGACACAGAACCCTGCGGCAAACCCACCACCACAGTCATTCCAGTGCCAGGTTGAAGATTTAAAGCCTTAAAGAAAAGCTCATTGCCGACTTTCTTTTCAATCATACCGATACTACTATCGGTACCACGCGGGCCACGAAAAGATTTTGTTTGAACGTCCGCGGACGTAACTCCCTTCGGCAATTTCAGCGTCAAACTGGCTTCTTGAATGGCATAAGGCCACTGGTCACCTGTGACGTTCCAGTAAATTTCTGGTTTCTTGTTGAAAAAGTTAAGTGCTCTGTGCAAATTGTAGTCGATAACATAAGTGCGCCTGCCGGTCACTTCCTTATCGGCAGTGCCAATCTTGATATTGACGTCGGTGCCCTGTTTGCTTACCTGATAAGGCACCTTCTGCTTATTTTCATCGACTACTGAATTGAGGCGAAAATCAACTGCATAGTTAGCACCATAGCGCGAGTATTTGACTGGCATAACGCGAAAAATGCCATGCCTGGGTTGGGAAAAATTGGCATAAATTTTCTCCACCACATGCAGTGAGCTATCTTTTGCCGCATCTATAGAAACGTCCATGGCATCAATTTGATCAGCCAGGCAGCACGGTGCAAAAAAGGCCGAAAAAGATACACACAGGGCCAGGGGCAGCAAATTTGACAGCTTCATTGTCTCGCTCGAGATGGGGCCTTCAATTATATATGGTCGCCACAACTATGGGCTTACCCAGACAAAGATATAGGCATACCCTAACTTTTGCTGGTGAGCGATGGTGCAAGATGAATATGACGGCACTCTGATGAAAGCGCTGCGCTATTAACTGGACAAACCTATCTTCTTTTGGAAACCGACAAGCTATGACCGCAGGCGTTGATAACAGAGCATTACTGGGCGAGCTGTTCTACAAAGCCGGCTTGCTTAAAATTGAGCAACTCTGTCAGGTACTCTGCACCGCCCACAAGAATAGCTTGCCAACCGGGCGCGTGCTCGTGATGATGGGCCTTTGCCGTCAAAAAACTATGGAAGCGGGCCTCACCCTGCAAAACTTGATCAGACAAAATGTACTTGCCTACGACGTAGCGACCAGAGCCCTGGCGCAAGTGGCCAACAGCAAAAGCTCTCTTGCAACTGCATTACAAGAGCTTGGTTGGGAAGGGGACGTTGATCGTGACCAGGATAATCTCGGCACAATTTTGATTGAAGCGGGAATTCTTACGCAGAAAAGTATAGAAGATGCCCACGGCCTCAGCCGTCACGTTGGCCTGCCACTAAATAGAGTGCTCGTGCTTCAGGGGCTGCTTTCACCCGGCCTCTTAGGTGCGGCCTTGAGCGCCCAATGTCTTATTAGATGCGGACGAACAGAAAGAGCTGAAGCCATCTCCGCTCTTAACTCTGCCACAAGCCTGTCTTTAACTACAAATTCGAGCTGTGACATTGCTTTGCTCACAGCCCCTGAGCCATATTTGCGTTTGGACGAGCTGCTATTGCTATCTGGTTTAGTAATGGATCGCGATCTGAAAGTCTTCTATGCCAAACAAGAAAAAGAAGGCAGCAACCAAACTCTCGGTCAATACATCGTCGAAAGCGGCATGTTCAGCTCGGCACTGATTGCCTCGGCGGTAAGGCTGCAAACCATGACTGCCAAACACGAACTCACACCAGACCGCGCAGCCCGTGCACTGAAACTTATATTCACTAAAAATATTTCGCTGACAAAAGCGCTTAAAGAAATGATGCGCGAGGGCGATCCCTACGACGGTACAATCACCCTTTATCACCTGCTGCGTCTGTCAAGTCTGGTCACCGCATACGATATCAGAAGGCTAGGGCACCTACCCACCCATCAGATTGACGGCCGAGATCCGCTAGAAGAAAGATTGCTTAAAACAGGCATTATCAATAACTCGGCCCTTGATGCAAGCAAACGCTGTTTGCTTTTGACAAGAGAAGGATTTCTTACTGCTGAGCAAGCCATGATTGTCCTGCATCACTGGTCATGGAGCGGCGAGGGTCTGACCAAAGTTTTGGCAAAACTGCAGTGGGCTGACGGTAGAAAAATGCCTTCATTAAAAGCGCTGGCATTTAGCGGTTAGTCTTTGTTCTAAAATAAAACGATAACGTTTTAGCTTGGTGATAGCTATTTAGAACTTTGACAATTCTGAGAATCGAATCTTTGGCTATCCTTTAGTTCTAGCAGGTCAGCTGATCGACTATGCCCGAATAGATCAGAGGTTCGTCCTCTTTGCCTGGAACATCAAAGATGTCTATCTGGTGTCGTTTGCAATCGGAACTCCACATGGGATCGCTCATCTTTAACTTTCGAGCCGGAGACGGCAAAAGACTTGCCTCCGAAACCGAAGCCAGAAGGGCGATAAAAATCGCTAATTTGGATAATCTGCACATGGGCACCAAATCCGTAGCAAAGTCTACTAATTGCATAATAGACCAGTCACAAAAATTCGCAAGCGCCCGGTTAAACGCATTGATCTTTTACTTAAAACCCTGGCCCGCATTCAGCCGCGCGATTCATTTAAATTAGTGATTTTAGCCGGCAGTAGCTTTGCCGATTTTGAAGACGAAGCTGACCGTCTCGGTCTCACGAACAATATAATTATTCGTGAAAACGTTCTTGAAGTGGAAGAATATTTGCAAGCTGCCGATATGACGTTATTCACTTCTGAAAGCGAAAGTTAAAATAATTTTTCGTCAGCTTTAATTGTGCCGCGTTATGAAAATCTCTATCGAGCGCTTGTCAGCCATGAAGGGGCAGTGCATTGTCTTTCAGACTGTTTTTAGGTCTTGTCTTTAACTCTTGTTTAGCTCACAACCCAGGCCAGACCGAGTAATTTCACGGCAATGTTGGTTTTCTTTGCCGCCACAGAAACAATCTCAAGCTTTTCATTGACCGGATCAAACTTAGCAGCAATTGCTTGAGTTTCAGTTTGAAACTCACTATTCAAAAGCTGCAGCTGTTCACTTAAGTTAGATACATTGTCTTCTGCTCGGCCCACATCTGCTTTTTGTTTAGCGGCCCTCCCCATGGTACGCGCGGCAGAAGCGGCCTTATTAAGAGTAGACGTGCTCACCGTCTTGCGCCCCATGAAAGCACCCAGTACCGTGCTGCCAATGGCGAGGGCGGAGTTCAAATCATGTTGTCTCGCTTCAGCTTGCTTGGCTTCAACTCTTTGCTCAGCCAGACGCAGCCTCTCTTGTAGTGCATTAATGCGACTGCTGTATTTTTCGCGCAGTTTACTGACGGCTTGATCACGTTTCTCGAATGCTCGCTGCTGCAATCTAATGCGAAAATCTCGCTCGAGTTCATTCGGTTTGCTGGTCACTTCAGTAGCCGGGCTAGACAATATTTTGCAAGGCACACTGGCAGCCAACCAGGTAGCAAACTCTTTGTTCCAGACTTTATAGTTAGCAGCTTTAGTTAATGCCGACGCCGGTTCTTTAAAGGTATAGGTTGAGTCGCCGCTTGTGGGCAGTTTAGCCACGTCAACTTTGATAGATTTGGCTTTACCCCAGTCAGCCGGAATTGAATTATCGGATACAGGTACCAGATAAGTTTTCTCAATGCTGTGATCAAGTTCGGCTCCGGCATCGACATAGCGAATTGAGGCAGAAGCTAGTAGAAATGGCATATAGACGCGGTCAGGGGGATTGCCAAATGATGCCACATCAGCAGGAATGAAAAACTGGGGAATTTCTGACGCCACCACCGGCGGTCTTGCTGCGGCGACTGTAGGCTGGCTCAATGTTTTTTTATCCAACTCAGATTGGCCGACTGAGCTTTTCTTTTTAGCCTTGAGCGGATCCATCAAGTCTTTATTTTGTTTGCGGTTAAGCGGCCCCCGCAAATAAGACATGGTAAAGCGAGTTTTAAAAATTACCGGTCCGTTTTCATGCACATTGTTCATGAGAAATACTCGGCTACCAAGCCTCCCAAGCACATCTGAAAGCGAGTTGCCATCGAGTTTTCCGCCGGCTTCTTGCGAAGCGCTCTGCAGGCCTTCAATCACTCTCATTTTGTCGCGTTCAGTTTGCAATCTGCCGATAAACCAGGTGCCTGCATTAGACAAACCTTTGTAATCTATATCGACAGGATTTTGCGTGGCCAACACCAGCCCCAGACCAAAAGCACGGGCTTGCTTGAGCAAAGTCAAAAGCGGAGTTTTAGCTGGTGGATTGGCCACAGGTGGGAAGTAACCAAAAATCTCATCCATATAGAGAATGGCGCGCAGACTGGTGGTGCCCGATTGACTGCGCATCCATTCTAAAATCTGATTGAGCAAGAGAGTGACAAAAAACATGCGCTCACTGTCACCAAGATGCGATATAGAAAAAATAGAGACCTTAGGCTTGCCTTCTTTATTCCAGAGAAAGCTCCCAATATCAAGCGGTTCGCCCGAAAGCCAGACATCAAAACCAGGCGCTGCAAAAATATTATTGATAGAAATGGAAAGTTCAAAGCGCTCTTTAGCAGGATAGAAAGACTCTAGATCAAGAGCGCCCACACGCTTCATCGGTGGCTTTTGAATCAATTGCACCATATCGAGCAAGTTGACGTCCTGCCCATTTTTCCAGCAGTCGGCAATGATGGTGGCGATAAGAATGTGTTCGCGACTGCGCAGTGGATCTCCGCTTATTCCTACTAAAGTAAGAATGCAAGTTGTGGCAGCAAGAATTTTTTCGCGCAAAAGATCGGCGTCATCGGCGATACTTTGATCAGGTTTTTTTAAAGAATTGAGAATAGACACAGGCAGACCAGAACTGGCTCCAGGTGTGTATATATTAAAATCGCAACTGGCTTTAAGACGACTGATGCGCTCGCCGTCCTGTCCACTTTTCAAAAGTCCGTCGTGCCACAATTTTGCTTGAGCCGCGGCGTATTCTTCTGAGCTCTGCGCATTTCGGCGAGCAGCATCGGCGTCTATCCAGGGTAAGAAATCTTCGCCGCGCAATTGCGGAAAAGTGAGAAGCAAATTGCCGATATCGCCTTTAGGATCAATGGCAATTACAGGAATACCGTCAATCGCCGCTTCTTCTAATAAACCAAGACAGAGGCCGGTTTTGCCTGAGCCGGTCATACCGATGCAAACTGCGTGAGTGACCAGATCTTTGGCGTCGTAGAGCACCAGTTCGCTATCACCCTGCGAGCTCTCACCTTTATTGATGTCAAATTTTTGACCAAGATAGAAAACGCCCAACTTTTCAAAATCAGACATTTCTATTTTCTCCAGCTTTACCAAAATCGCAGGCGGCGGCATTGCAGCTCTGCGAGAATAACCACTCGAACAGCCCATCTTCGGACAATGCTGTAAGCAGCGTATCGTGCCCCATGCCATCGTATTCGGTTTCAAGGGGTGCAAAACCTAATTGCCGCAAACCGCTAACTACAGCGCGAGTTTCATCGATTGGACAAGCCTGGTCTTCAGTACCCTGGAGGAACCATACTGGTATATTACCAATACTACGGGCTATGGCTTCAGGCCTGTCATGGGCCACAAACATAGAGTCAAAAAGCGCCTTTTCGTCTGCGGGCAAAGCTGCTGGCGCTTGCGCTCCTATCCAGGTGATGCCGGGGGCGATGCAGACCATAGCGGCGATTTTGCCCGGATGCTTGGCCGCTAACCAGAGATTGCTTGAGCCACCCATGGAGTAACCTACAAGGTAAATTCGCCTGGGGTCAACGGCGTACTGAGCAATCACCTGGTCGATGGCCTGGATCACGCGAGTATCCATGGCACCGTAATAGGCGCGGTGATGGTCGTCGCATTGTGGAAAAATCACCAGGGCAGGCAACTGTAAATCTTGAAAGGCCGTCTCGAGGCCTTTGAGCACTAATCCTGGATCTGTGCCCCGTTCAGCCGAACCATGTAGAAAAACCACCAGCGGAGGATTTTCAATTGCTTCAAAATTATTAGGAAAGAAAGCGACAAACTCGCGCGGAGTGCTGCCGTGGGCATTAGGCAATAATTCAAAAGCCATTTTTGATTCCAAATATAGAGAAGCTTTAGCATTATTACAGCACCACCGGCAATTTACAAATGCTCAAGAAACGCTCACTGTTTGCTTATTTGCATCACATTCGGTGGCATTTGATTTTAGAAAATGGCTGCTCTCACTGTCGTGCTTTAGAAGCTGGCGACCATCGGCCTGGCACCCAAGTTCAGAACTCAAGAGACAAACTTCGCGGTGTAACGATTGAGTCAAGCGCTTGCCGGCCGCAGCGGCATTGACGGCCAGTTCGCCAATATATTCAGATACCGAAATGGCTGCGCCAAATTTAAAAAATGCCTGGCCATTTTCGTAACGAATGGCGGTAGGAATAATCGGCACCTCCAGATTTTGCTGATGAGCAGCAAAAGCGATGCGCGCTATTCCCTTTTTAAAAGGATGAGTGTGTCCGTCGTAAAAGACATTGCCTTCGGGAAAAATTACCAGAGGCTCGCCTTTTCTAAATTGCCCGAGCACATGGCTGACGAAATCAAGCTTTGGGTGAGCAGGGAAGGCACCAACTTTGCCCAATAGAAAGCCCTGCAATCCAATCAGTTCGTTTGGTGACACCATGAAATTGGCCGGACGATTGACAACAGTGCCAAGTGTGGGGCCATCCCACCTTGATGAGTGATTGGCGATACAGATATAGGCACCGCTGGCTGGTAAATTTTCTCGACCACTGAGGACCACGCGCTTGAAGTGCAGAGCGAGCACTAGTTTGGTCAATAGTGAAAGTATAAAAAATGAGATTGGACCTTTGCGATCTTTCATTGCTGATTGCAAGAGTCGCAGCGAATTTTGATTAGATGACATACAGCCTCCTGATTGCATATCATCAGGTTATCGCCAATAGCCTGCGGGCAATAAGACCGGTAAACAGTTTATAGACTGTTAGTGTTTGCCGAGGGGTTGCCGCCCATGCGCATCAGAGCCACATATACAGCCAGAGACGTGAAGAAACCGACAAACCAGCCGTAATCATAAAAAGTTTTGAGAGCAGGAACCAGAGCGCCAATCCAGGCACAAGCGCAACCAATCACGGTGGCGGCGACGGCCTTGAAATTCCAACCGGACGTATACGTGTATGATCCTTCGGTTAGGTAGAGATCGGCCAGATCAAGCCTGGTTTTGCGAATAATCCAGTAATCGGCAATTAGCACCCCTGCAATAGATCCAAGACCACCGGAATATCCCTGCAACCAGACAAAAATGTAACCGCTGGGGTCAGCAATCAACCGCCAGGGCTGCATTAGCAGACCGACCAGGCCGGTTATCAAACCACCCGTTTTAAAAGTAATCAGACGCGGAAAAGCATTGGCAAAATCATTGGCAGGTGACACCACATTTGCGGCTACGTTCACCGACAGTGTTGCCAGCGCCACAGTAAACATAGCAATGGCCACGACAAAGGGCTGGTCCTGACCGAGGCGGCCAATCAGCTTAACTGGGTCCCAAAGCTGATCCATGGCCACTGTAGGAAAAATTGTCACAGCTGCCGAAGTAATCACCACACCCATAGAAGAGAAGATCGCCATGGCCGTCGGCAGGGCAATAATTTGACCGGTGGTCTGCTCTTTTTGCGATCGACCAAAGCGGGTAAAGTCAGGCATATTGAGCGAAAGAGTGGCCCAGAATCCGATCATGGCAGTTAGCGATGGAATAAATACTTTCCAAAAATCAGCCATGGTGGCAAACTTGCTCTGCTGATGCAAGAGATCGCCGATACCATGAGCACGGCTCACAGTCCAGCATAACAAGGCAAAGGTCATCACTAAAACAAATGGGGCCGCCAGACTTTCAACTTTTTTCAAAACGTTCATGCCGCGAAAAACAATCAAAATATTGAGGCACCAGAAAAGCAAGAATGACAGCCATTCAGTGCCTGTGTAATCGAAATATGGGCCACCCAGGAGAGTATGCCAGTTAACGGCACCACCGCTTACGGCACTACACAGAGCGTTAAACATGGTGTCGAATGCTTGACCGCCAATCCACGCTTGAATGCCGAACCAGCCGCAAGCAACCAGAGCGCGCATCAAAGCGGGAAGGTTAGAACCCATGGTGCCATAAGCCGCCCGGGCAAAAACAGGAAATGGAATACCGTATTTGGTGCCCGGGTGCGAGTTGAGCAAAATCGGCACCAGCACAATGGTGTTGCCGAGCAAAATAGTAAAAATGGCCTGACCGGCATTCATGCCCGAGGCAATTAATCCAGAAGACATCATATAAGTAGGTATGCAGGCAGCCATAGCGAACCAGAGAGCCACATAGTTGTATGTTGACCAGTTGCGCGCCGCAACCTTCACCGGCGCTAAGTCGTGATTATAAAAAGGGCTGCTTTTAATCAAGCTGTCATCGGCCAGCTCCACTCTTCCATCAGTATGCTCCACCAGCAGATGACCGGCTTTAACATCTGAAGATGACGCGCCTGACTGGTCTGACATCGATTGAGCCTCATTAGATTGGATAGCCAGCGCACAATAGTAGCTTATAAGTGGTAGAACAGTAATTGGGAGCAGTTAGAGGCAGAGATATATGAAAAGCAAAGCTTCAGAAACGGCCGGTAAAAGAACGGCGGCAACCAGCAAGGCTGCAAACGCCAAAGCCAGCAAAACCAGTAAAAAGGCAGTCATGCAGGCCGATCCGCTGGCGAGCTGCCCGGTGGACGGAGCCGGATGGTGTCCCTATCCATTTTCAATAGCGCAATTGAAGAAAAGACTGAAAGCTAAAGCTGCCGGGTTATAAGCAATTGCGAAAAAACATTCTTTGTCTCGTTGCCTTCCTGCAAACTTTAGTTTTATCAACTAACTTACCAGCGTCACAATGCCTGGCCTACACCATTGAAGGCAAAATCGAACACCAGGAAGCTTTGCCCAAAGTGGAAAGCGCGGTGCGCAAAGGTGCCAAATACCGCGTCGGAGTCAATGATTTTGAAGCCGCCAATAACTGGGTGCAGGTGCCCGCATGGCTTTCCGGCACATGGATTGTGCATGAAGAAACCGCCGTTTTGCGCCATGATTTCAAAACCGGTCAAATAGACCGCCATCCCACTACATTTATTACTACTCAAGAATTTACTTACGGCAATCAGAAAGACCGACAGGGCAATATCTGGCACTATATCGGCGTGCCTTACACTTCAAAAACTCGCATGGCCACCACCGAAGACTTTCATGAGGTAAAAGAAAAAGACTTTTTAGTGGCCACTGAAAAACAAGTGCAATTCCGCAGCGTGGTCACCGTGGTGCGCGTCAGCCATTTGAGCGGCCGGGTAGCGCAATCTTTCCAGCAAGAAAGTATTACTGGATACAAGCCTGTGTCAGACGGAGTGATTCAGCTGACGGCATCGACTAAAACTTTTGACTCTGATGGCAATGCTGTTTACCAGCAAGATAACCAGGCCCGTATCAAGCGCTATAAACATTATGCCGATGTGGATAACAAAGACGGAAAAAACTTGAAAGAGCTGTTCATTCAATATTTGACGGCTAAAGGCTTGACTAATTTACTGCCCTGAACGGGCGTTCAAGGCTTTTTGTAAGGCATGAAAGAAAGAAAAGGCTTGCCTTCCCAGGCGCCGACGCTTACTGTAATCGGTCCGACCGGATCAAGCTTGATCACAATGGCAGCACCGCGCGGGCCGGCTTGCCTGCTCATAGACACCAGTTGGGAGCCATAAATCCAGCTCCAATCGACAGAGCAGACTGCCTCAGCTAACTTTGGCATGGTTTCGGCCGCTTTGATTTCGGTGGCGATACTGAGCTCGTCAGGCAGATTCATGGCGCTATCGCCCTTTTCTAAAGTAGCGCTCAGGACAATGCCTTTGCCGTTGGCGAATGTTAGCCCGAAGCTGTGCAAAGAACTTTGCGCTTCCTTAAGTTCGGCTCCCTTAAATTCGGCAGTGACGTTGTCGTTTAAATCAGCAATCATCTTTCATTCGCCCTTATTAATATCAATAGCCTAGAATAATAACCGGTGATTGATTCTTTGGACTTATCTTATTCTTTTTGCGGTGACCTTTGACAGACATGAATTCGCAGCATTATGACGTTGTTATCGTAGGCGCCGGCGGAGCGGGTATGATGTGCGGCAGCATTGCCGGCAAATTGGGCCGCAGCGTGCTCCTTATCGACCACAGCGAAAAAATCGGCCGCAAGATTCTTATATCAGGCGGCGGCCGCTGCAATTTTACTAACGTCGGAGCCAGGCCCGAGTCTTTCGTCAGCAAAAATCCGCATTTTGCCAAATCGGCCCTTTGCCGATATTCGCCGGCAGATTTTGTCAAGTTGGTGGAAAAGCACCACATACGCTATCACGAAAAGAAATTAGGCCAACTCTTCTGCGATTATTCAGCAGAAGAAATAGTAGATATGCTCGTTAAAGAATGCCAAGACGGCGACTGTCGCTTTTCAATGAACACAAGCGTAAATGGTATCAGACCTGACGAAAGTGGGCACAAACACAAGCGCTATAACATTGATACTTCGGCCGGGCATTTCACTTGCGAATCGCTTGTGATTGCTTCTGGTGGTCTTTCCATTCCTCAAATCGGTGCCACCGGATTCGGTTACGAGATCGCCCGCCAGTTCGGTTTGAAAATTGTGCCGACGGCACCGGCGTTAGATGGCTTCAGTTGGGGAGATTCAGATCTGGCGCGCTTTACTGACCTATCGGGTCTCAGTTTAGACACTGTGGTTTCATGCAAAAAGGCCAGCTTTAGAGAGAATATTTTATTTACTCACACCGGCCTGAGTGGCCCGGCCAGCTTGCAAATATCACTTTACTGGAATCAGGGAGACAAGCTCTCAATCGACCTTTTGCCAGATAAGGATGCTTCTGAATTTCTCACTAAAGTGAAAAAAGCCGGGTCCAAACAAGAAATTAAAAACGTATTGGCGGAAATTTTGCCCAAGCGTTTTGCCGAATATTTTACCCATCATCTCGATATTTACGGCCCTATCAATACAATGTCAGACAAAAAACTTGCCGATCTTGTCTCGGTCATTCACGGCTGGCACCTGACTCCGGCCCGCACAGTAGGCTATAAGAAGGCGGAAGTAACCAGGGGCGGAGTAGATACAAGCGAACTTTCATCGCAGACAATGGAAGCTAAAAAAGCTCCAGGGCTTTATTTTATCGGCGAAGTTGTAGACGTAACAGGAATGTTGGGCGGATACAATTTTCAGTGGGCCTGGGCATCAGGTTATGCAGCCGGCCAGGCGGTTTGAAGTTTATTAAGAACAGCTGTATTTAGAAATGAAACGTTAACGTTTCATTTCTGAATCTTCGAAACTGAACCGTCTTCAAAACAGAACTTATCCGGTCTGGTTCGGAAATAAATCAGGGTGTGCCGCCTGCACCAAATCTCACCATGGCATAGTCGCCTTCAGAGGCAATCACCTTCATACCCGGCAAGTCTTTCAAAGCCGTCAACTTACTACTTTTAGTCAATATATATGCCTGAGGCACTTGTTTGAGCCGGGCGTTGAGAGCATCAATACCATTGATATTCTCTACCTGACGCAAAGCATAGAAAGGCACACCCGGTTTGCGCATATCGAATACAAGAATCGCATCTTTTGATTGGCCGGCAAAATAAGCATATTTTGGCAGGGGCCCTTCCAGTTTGGCCGACAGCACAGGCAGTACACGGCCCGCATGAATAATTAAAAGTAGAGCCGCCCCGGCTGCAAGCACCAGGGCACCGGCAAACAATCTGCGCGTGCGCATCACAATCAGGCTGACTAATACCAGGGCAGCTTGAGCGGCGGCATAAGCTGTTATCAAAGCAGCAATATTGAGCGGCGCATCCCGCACTTTTTGGGCCACCACAGGCGCCACTGCACTGACGGCGCCGTAAGCCAACACTACAAATATAAGTGGCATAGCCAGGCGCTTAAAGCCGTGTTCCTGGCGAACGAAGCAACGCTCCAGTTCCCAGGCGACCACAATAGCCAGTGCCGGAAATGCCGACAATGTATAAGGCAGAAGTTTGGACACCGAAGCGCTGTAAAAAACCAGAGTGACAGTGGCCCAGATAATGCAATAAAGTGCCAGAGCCGTACTGTCGTTGACCGCGGTCAAATACAGTTGAGATTGCCGCATCCGCCCTTTCAAAAAAGCAATTAGTGCACTGCCGCTGGTGGCCGCCGCACTCTCGCCGGCAACTGGCTTGAGTGCACTGAAATAAGGTGCCAGAGCCGCCACAAGGCTTTGTGGCAAATAGACGGCCCAGGGGAAAAAGCCCCCGGCCATGGCCAGCAAATGATAATAAACCGGTTGCTTGTGATTATCTACAACGGCGGTGAAGCGCTGAAAATTTTCCCTGATGATAAATTCTTGAAAATAAGCGCCGTGAGTGATTACGATTTCGGTGATAAACCAGGGCAACGAAATAGCGGCGACGATGGCTGCACCGGTAAGTGGCCGGTAGTTTTTAAAAGCAGTCCAGAGATCGCCTTTGAGAAAATGCCAGGCACATAATATAGCCACCGGTAGAACCAGGCCCACCGGCCCTTTGGTCATCACAGCCAGACCGATCAAAACGTAGCCTAAGTAGAGGGCGGCGCGGCTTCTCACCTGCGCCTGACCGGCGTGAAAAAATGCCAGCTGACTGCCGGCACCAAAAAGTGATAGCGGCATGTCGGTAATGGCTTCGCGCCCGGTAAAAACAAAAAGCGGCGCGCTGGCCAGGGTAAGGGCGCCAACCAGAGCGGCGCGCAAAGAAATATATCTGGCAATGGCAAAATAGGTCGCGGCAATTAGTATGACGCCGCAAGCGGCGCCGAAGAAACGGGCGGCAAATTCATTAACGCCGAATATTTGAAAGCAGCCGGCCATGGCCCAAATACAAAGAGGTGGCTTGGTAAAGCGCACAACATAATTGAGCAAAGTGGTGATGTACTCGCCGGTGACCAGCATTTCGCGAGCCGGCTCTGCATAGAGAGCTTCGTCGGGATTAAAAAGAGGGACAGCGCCCAAGTCTTTGAAAAAGACCACAGAAGCGATTGAAACGACAAAAGCGAGGCCCAGTAAACAGTTTCTACTCAGCTTCCATGACTCAACAGTATTGTTTTCGGCCAGCATAATTCCTCGTCAAATAAGCGCTTCCAGCATTATAGAGACGCACAGCGCTTGGCAGCCCGGGCGTTAAGCGTTATCACTGTGGAAAGCCGCAGGGGCACGCAGATATTAAGAAGAACGTTAACTATGCTTACTAATCAAACAGCTGGGCCAAGAATATGTGAAGCTATGGTAATGTCTGATGGTAAACGCCTTACCAGCTCTGCTATCCGTCGTTAATATCCAATCAAACCAAGGTCTAAATCAATGGAAGTTTCTCGCAGGCTCAAGTCAATTCCACCTTATGTCTTTGCCGAAATGGACAAACGGCGCCTGGCCGCTGTAGAAGCCGGTGTCGACGTAATCAACCTTGGCATAGGTGACCCCGACCAACCAACTCCCCGTCACATCGTCGACGGCATGCATGAAGCTTTAGAAAAGCCAATCAACCACCATTATCCACCCTTCGGCGGCACCAAAGAATTTAAGACTGCAGCCTGTGCCTGGCTTAAGAAGCGCTTCAATATCGATATTGATCCGGTCAACGAAATCACTTCCATGATCGGCACTAAAGAAGGCTTGCACAATACGATCATGGCCTTTGTCGACTCCGGCGACATCAATATCATCCCGGATCCGGCATATCCGGTTTACCGCACCTCCACAATTCTGGCAGGCGGCGAGCCTTATTTCATGCCGCTCACACCAGAGAATAATTTCATTCCCGATCTTGATGCGATACCAGATGCGGTGCTGAAAAAAGCTAAGCTTTTGATGTTCAACTACCCAAACAATCCTACCGGGGCCGTTTGTGACATGGCCTTTTTCGAGAAAGCGGTGGCTTTCTCGAAAAAGCACGATATCTTGCTCGTTCATGACCAGGCCTATTCTGAAATGACCTTCGACGGTTACAAGGCACCGTCAATCTTGCAAGTTAAAGGGGCGAAGGACATCGCCATAGAATTGCATTCGCTTTCCAAAAGCTACAACATGACCGGTTGGAGAATTGGATTTGCTGTAGGTAATGCCGAGGCCATTAAAGCCATCGCTAAAATCAAATCAAATATAGATACTGATATTTTCCGCGCTATTCAATTTGCGGCCATCGCCGGTTTTGAAGGGCCTACCGACCACATTCAATATTGCAACAGTCTCTATGTTGAACGGCGCGATCTGGCCGTAGAACGGCTTAATCAGCTGGGTTGGAATCTCAAACCAATCAAAGGCACCTTCTATATCTGGCTGCCAACGCCAGCTGGAATGAGCTCTGCCGACTTCAGTACTGTTATGCTGGAGAAAGCGGGAATCGTAGTTCCGCCAGGCACAGCTTACGGACCTAATGGAGAAGGATTTGTTCGCATTGCCTTGAGTGTAGATAAGGTCCGCCTGGCGGAAGCGTTTGACCGCATGGCCAAACATTCAATCACTTACGACATGGCTAAATCGACAGTCTAAGACCGCATAATTCAGGTTAAGCAGCCATTTAATGCAGAAAGAAAAGCAATACGCGGCCAAGTCAATTCAAATTCTGCCTGGCAATCCGACCGCCACGGCGATTCACCAGATCCTTACATGGGCTCTGGAAAATCTCGACAAGCAAGTTGAAGTGATTTGGCCCGCTGCCACTCGAGGTGCTGAATACAAACTGACAGCCCACGCAGATCCTATGGGCGGCGACCCCCAGTGGAAATTGATTGCTTCCAATGCCGGGCAAGCAGCGTTGCTCTGGGATTTCACCAGCTGCGATTCGCTTTTGGTTTTCAATCGCATCGAAGCTAGTTTGAACGACAGAGAAGGAACGCAGCATGTAACGGCTCAGTCAGCCACGCAAGAAGAACAGGCAGAAGAAAAAGCATTTTTCTATATTCCTGATGCACTGACCAAACAAAGAGCCACCATACCAATTCCGGTTGTGGGCGGCGATAATCCGCTCAATCGCACCACCGGCACCGTACTTAATGGCGACCTGGCCTTCGTGCAAATTGGTGCGCTGCTGCAGTCTATTGCTCTGGCAAAAATGACCGGCCGATTGGAAATTCAAAGTGATGTCGGCGCAGCCGAAGTATTTTTCATCGATGGCCAACCGATTCATGCTACCAGTCCCATAGCCAAAGGGCCTGAGTGCATCTATGAACTAATAACATGGAAAGACGGCCGCTTTTTCTTCCAGCCCAAAGTGATGACCAAACACAAGACTATCAGCGAGCCACTTGATTCACTAATTATTCAAGGGGCGCAGATTTTCGACAAACAGAATTTCCTCAAAAACAGCGGATTTAAGGCTGATGCTGTGATGGTGAAAACTCAGAAAATTGTGGACGAGGGCGAATTACGTAAGCTGTTGAAACCGGCTATTCCTGTAGATTTCGTGGCCCAACGAAGGTTTTATGATGCCATCGACGACAAACTCAGCACTGATGAAATCGTAGCCAAACTGGGTTATGCCAGAAGTCTCTGGGTACCGATTGTATGCAATATGCTCAGCTGTGGTCTGGCTGCTTTTACTAAACCGGCTAAAAAAGGCAATCAAAGCTTGCCTGCTCTCGAGCCTAAAACTGTAGACAGCGCTGCCATTCAATCGGTAATTATGCAGCTTCGCCGCGGCGACACCGGCATGTTCAATTTTCCTGCTTTTCTCTATTTTCTCGAACAAGAATATTTTCGCGGTCACCGCTCCGGCAGACCGGTTTCGGTAATTGTTTTTGAGATGAGAGTAAAGAGCGGCCCCAATGGTTCGATTCGCGAACCACTGCCGATTGGTGCCCTGCGCGAAGCGGTGCTGCGCATTTCGCAAGCTAAACGACACAACGATCTTCTGGCTCACTATGAAGCTTTTGACTACGCACTACTGTGCCCCGATACTAACCGTGAGGGTGCTAGAGTTTTCGCCAAAAGGTTGATTGCTGCGCTGACCAAGTCACCGCTCTCTACAGGCGTAGATGAGCGCACGCTCTCATTATCTTTTGGCGCGGCATGCGTACCTGAAGATTTTCTTGAACTGGGACTTTTGCTATCGGCTGCTGAAGCGGCTAAAGGCAACGCATTGCAAGGTGACACACCGGTGGTGCTTTACAATGATCTGCTACTACCACCATCTCCATAAAGAGGCGCGCCACCAGCGGCAGTGCATGTTTTTTCGATTAGCTGTTAGCGGTCTTGCACGGTTTCATAATCGTTTTTAGTCCAGCTATAGCCGCCCTTGATGTTGGTATCGGCAATGTAGTCAGCTTCGAATGATACCTGTGGACGCTGTGAACCGGAGGGAAAATTCAAACCAGGGTTTCCGTCCAGGCTATTGACCACATCTAACAGAGTGGTATCAAAACGATGATTACCGGAAGGTGAGTTCAGCTGAGCGATAACGTGGTGATCGCGGGTGACGGTAACGCGCATTGTGGCGCGCCCTCTAATCATCGCTACTTCTTGCCAGCGGGCGTAAATTTCTGAAGATAACTGTTTGTGCCAGGCTTCCCAGGCAAGAGTAAGCTGCTTCGAGTTGCGCTCAGCGCCAATATCAAATTTGTTATTCTGTGCTTGAGCGGCGCCACTGAGTGGACCGACCGGCAGAGCGGTGAAAGCGGTTTTGTCGATTAAACCAGAACCTTGAGCTGATGCAAACAAGCTGGTATTGCGAGGCGGGGCAACTGGAATGGTGTCAGCTGTTGATAGAGTTGTTGCACTATTAGCCGATGGTCGGGCCAGTCTGGTGGAGCCGTTTTCCAGACGCACACCGCCTTTCAATGTGGAACCGGCAGCGTTCGCGCCTTCAATGCTGAAAGCAAAAGTAAGAAGCGATGCGAGAGTTAATGCTAACTTGAAATTGAACTCGAATTTGAACTTGAAACTGAATGTCTTGTTTTTCATGATTATCTACCGCTAGCAAAACCAAATACAGCACCTAAAACCGCTCCTCGCATGGCTGAATTTTTCGCACTGCCCATACGCGACCCACCCGAATTAAATAATGCACCCGAGAGCGCACCGGCAGCCGCGCCGGCCAGACCATAGGTAGCCGCCCGTTTGAGTCTGCTGCTCTGCGACCTGGCGGTGTATGCAACACCGTTAAGGCCGCTTCCTCCACTGTTGAGCGTCCCGGCTTTGCTTCCGGCGAAAGGAGTAATTTGACCTTCTGGTTGTCCGGCTACAGCTGGGCTGGAGTTGGATGAAGCGAAGGTATCAGCAGGAGATGGCGCCGGGCTCGAAGCAGGAAAAGAACCGGATGATGCGCTACCCTTAGAAGCGATGGCCCTGTCTATGTCACCCAGCGCGCTACCAAATGTGGTGCTGGCAGGATTGAGCGATGACGCGCGAGCCATGTGGCTGCGGGCGTTGCTAAGATCGCCTTTAGCGCGGAAAGCCTGCGCCAGAGCAAACTGTACGTCGGCGTCGTCAGGCACCTGTGAAGCGACATTGTTCAATTTAGACACGGCCGAATCATATCTGCCGGCTTTATAATCAGTAGAGGCGGCTGCGACGGCATTTTTCAAATGCTGCTTACGAGCCGGGTCTTGTGCAGCACTTTGAGCGACGGCAACCGGTGCTGGGGCTGAAGGACGCAATTTACTCTGCACGCTGGCTACTGCACTTTGTAAATCAGAATCTTGCGGATTGAGATTGAGGGCACTGCGGTAGTAAGAAAGCGCACCATTGAGATCGCCTTTGCCTTCGGCAATTACAGCCAAATTATAATAAGCGTCGCCATTGCTCGGATCTCTGGCAATGATGCCATGAAAGGCACTTTCCGCCTGAGGTATTCTGCCTTCTTGATAGAGTTGCATAGCCTCAGCAAGTGCGCCGGACGAGTCAACACTATAGTTGTCGGCAGAACCTCCGGAATTGGCTGATGCGGCTCGCTCGCTGGCGTCGATATAAGCTGGAGGAACTTCAGCAGCAGAGCTGCCACTTGTATCTAAAGTTGGTGCCAGTGGTGGCAATAGCGCACCGGTCGAAGCTGCACCGCTGCCGTAGGATAGCGTCTTTTCAATGCCGGATAGCCTCTCGGTAGTGGTGCCTTTGCGACTGACACCGAACAATTTCGTCTCCAGACTTTTGAGGCGACCGTCCATGGACTCATTAGTCTTCGGAGCGCCATAAATAACTGTTTCAATATTGTCTAACTTGGCTACTTCCGGTGAAACTCTGCTGGTGGCCGCTAGTGCCATTGGGGCCGATAAACCCAACATCAGAGCCTGCGAAAGGGCAAGGGTCCTAATTGTTTGAGAGCTTACTTTGATCATTGCTCGGGCCTCGGACCTGAATCTAGACTGTCATTATCGCAAAATAACTGCCGCCATGCAGCCTTGCTGAGTAAGGTGATGAAGGCATGTATTGCGTAACTGATGTGATTTACGACGCTGAGCAAAGAGAGGTTGTTCCCAAGTAGAAACCACCATAATGGCAAAAATATGTTAGGGTAGTAACGTGAAGACTAGCTAGCCTAGCGCATTTCAGAGTTCTAGAACAGTAATTAGGCAGTGATCACTGTGTGAATTGCGTGAAGATTGAGGCAAAATCGCAAAACTTTTCTGCCGCCAGTTACAAGAAAGCGACCGGCGCGTGCTTTGCCCTCTGCGAGCTTAATTATTTAGCCATGGGCGTTGTCGTTCCAAGTTTGGCGGCCTATCAAAACGAAGCGGATCTTCTGCAAAACGCTACAATCTCACTTTCAGCCGAAAGACTGACGGTTCTGACTGAGCCTCTCAAACAGAAACTGCATCGATTAGGAGTTTCAGAAGCGCAAATTAACCACGTGATCAAACCAGGCAAACTCGATCCATCGCATGAAGCACCGTGTGCTCATTCTGCCAAAAACCGCCGTGCAAGATGCGTGGAACAATAAAATAGTCTATGTGCCTCTGGGTCACGGACGCTTTCGTGAACAGCAGATAAAGCTGGGCTGCGATTCGGGCAGACTCGATGAAGTTTTAGCCGGGCTGAAATCAGGCGAACCGGTGCACTGCGTTGTGAGGACATTAAGTATTTCCATAGCTTTCTTTAACCCGTCCTTAAGAAGAAAAATGGCACTATTGAACATATATAGAGTCATTCAATTCACAAAGACGATTAAACAGGACGCTAACAAAATGGAATACGCATTAGGGCTTTCTCTAACAGCTGTGAGTGCATTTGTGGCCATCTGGATCAATGACCATTTTCACCTCGGCGGCGATCTAAAAGACGAGCGCTAAATTACGCTTGTTCTTCAACCCTACGGGGCTGGCATCAGGATCCAATCAGGCTTGACGTCGGGCGGCACTTCGGCCATTCTTCTAAGTTGAGTAGAACTCAAGTTATCTCTAAAGCACCGACGAACGGCCGGCCCAAACAAATCGTTTGAGCAGTGGCGCAGGGCGAAAACGTTCTTTTTGATCAATAGAACTTGCCCCCGCTTCTTCGAGCATGGCCAGGCAGTGGGCCAGACCAATCTCAGAAGCCAACGTCAGCGGGCCTTTGCGCATTCCCAGTCCAGCCATCAAGGCCGCATCAAGATCTTCAGGCTGACAAATTCGCTCTTGCATAGCAAGAAATGCTTCATTGATCATGGGCAAAAATAATCGTTCAGCAGTGAAAGAATTGTTTGCCTCAACCTTCACTTTTTCCTCATGCTCAAGTGCTTGCAGTGTTTTGAGAAAATCAGTGTTAACAGTGGTGCGCTTGCGAGTCTCCGGGTCATAACAGTAAAATCCGCCCATTGTTTTTTGACCGAGCAAATTCTTTTGCACCATGGCTTCTAAAATCGGCGGTACGGCAAAACGCGCACCATATTCTTGATAGTTGTATTTAGCCACAGCCAGGCCGATGTCGGCACCGTTCATATCACGCAGCGCCAGAGGGCCTATGGGCATGACAAAATCGCAAACTGCTTTGTCGATTTCTTCTACAGATGCACCATTTTGCAATTGAAAAAGTGATTCGTTCATGTAGCGACCGAGCAGTCTGTTAACCAGAAATGATGCGCACTCTTCTACCCGCACTGCAAGCTTGCCCATAGAGCGCGCCAGATCGAGTGCACGAGCAACGGTGTCATGAGAAGTTTCCAAACCCGGAATCACTTCGACCAGTTTCATGATGTGGGCCGGATTGAAAAAGTGCAGACCGACAACTTTGTCGGCGCGGCGGACAAAGTTGGCTATCTGAGTAATTGAAAGGCTTGATGTATTGGTGGCGAGAATGGCATCAACATGGCACCACTGATCAAGTTCTTGAAAAATTTGTTTTTTGATTTCCAGATTTTCTGGCGCCGCCTCGATGACAAAATCGACCTCTGAAAAATGTTCGTAACTAAGAGTAGTCTCCAACCGACTTTTCTGGTCGGCCACCTCTTCAGCGCTCAAACCTTTTTTCATGCGGCTGGCGAACAAGCGGTCGATGTTAGCCAGACCTTTATCAAGAAAAGCCTGTTCCGTTTCTTTCAACAGCACGCCAAATCCACTACCAAGGAGGGCAACAGCGATAGACGAGCCCATGGTGCCGGCGCCTACTACCGCGACTTTGGTTTGTGTTGAGGCCGAAATCGAAATAGAAGACTGCATCGTTTCTCCAGATTCACGAATATGTAGATTAGCCGCTTGGCAGCCAGCCTGTCGCCTTTAGCGAGAATAAAGCCATTTTTTGACGCGAAAGGGAGTCCAGTAAAGACTATGGCTTTCACAATTAATCACTTGACATCACGAGATTTATTAAAAAGTTCCCGCTTTTCCTCAATCTTTCGTTAGAATATTTGCACAATAAAGGTTACTCACTAAGAGCTTTGTTGTGGCATATGGTGGCTATGGAACCAGCTGTCTCCTTTGAGTAATGCGCGTAGACAAAAGCTATATTTTGCCACCGCGCTTTTTCAAAAAAGACATTCTCTTTTCCAACCACTGCTTAAACCAGGTACCCCGCTCAAGGCTTATCAAGCCGGGAGGCGATCATGCTCGCCTATGCAATTATCGCGTTCGAAATGGCAATCTTATATACGGTCTTCTGGTATGTCTTTTTAAGAGAGCCACGGCCATATCGTATTCAAGGCAATCCATGGGGCGGATATAACAAACCGGCGGTGCCTGACAATTCAGCCGGTCTCAAGGCCGAGCGCGTGCTTCAAGAGCGCGAACTGATGACCAGCCTGGGCAGAGCTTCACAAGCTGCTGCCAATAACTACGCGGCCTCCAATGAACAAGCCATCTATGAAGAGTGGAATCTTGACGGGCCGGTGACTCCATCTAAGTTGGTGCGGTCGCGCCAGAAAGGGGTCTATGTCGCCGACAACAATAAGCAAGTCGGCGAGCAAAATAAAGGAAATTCGACATTTGCCATGCAGTTTCTGACAAAATTGTCGGACCGTTTAAACCGCATCAATGTCAAGCTCCCATAAGGCTAAATGACCGCTAAGACTCTCGTTCAAATCAAAGATCTAAAAAAGCATTTTCCCATTCGCAAAGGCTTTTTCAATAAACAAGTCGGTGCCGTCAGAGCTCTTGATGGTATCAACCTGGACATTATTGAAGGCGAAACTTTAGGACTGGTGGGTGAATCGGGATGCGGAAAATCGACGCTTGGTCGAGTGATGCTGCGACTCCTGCCCGCCACCCAGGGATCCGTTTCTTTTGATGGTCAGGAAATTATGGCCCTCGATGCCAGGGCGATGAAGCCGCTGCGCAAGCAGATGCAGATCGTTTTTCAAAATCCGTACGCCAGCCTTGACCCGCGCATGACTATTGCCCAGATTCTGGCCGAGCCATTAGAAGTACACGGCATGTCTAAAGGAACAAATGCTCAAGGCTCCAACATCAAAGCAGAAGTCACTCGCTTGATTGAACTGGTCGGCCTGCCTAAAGAAATGCTTGACCGCTATCCCCATGAATTTTCCGGTGGCCAGCGCCAGCGCATCGGCATCGCTCGGGCTCTGGCTTTGCGGCCTCGATTAATCGTGGCCGATGAGCCGGTGTCAGCTCTCGACGTCAGCGTGCAAGCTCAAATTTTGAATCTGCTGCTGGATTTAAAAAAAGAATTCAACCTCACTTATCTCTTCATCGCTCACAATCTTGATGTGGTGCGCTACATCTCTGATCGTATTGCAGTGATGTATCTCGGTCGCATTGTTGAAATCGGCCCCTGCAAAGAAGTCTACAGCCAGCCCCTGCACCCATATGCTAAAGCGCTGATTTCCGCGGCTCCAGTACCGGATCCCAATTACGACAGAAGCCATCGTGTGCTTTTGCAAGGCGACTTACCAAGCCCGGCCAATCCACCACCCGGCTGTGCATTCCATACCCGCTGTCCCATCGCTCGCGACGTTTGCAAAGTTGACACGCCACCACTGCGCGAAATTACACCAGGTCACCAGTCGGCCTGCCATTTTGCTGAAGAACTACTGGCCGAACCTAAAGCAGTTTAGGCTGCAAGTCTGTAAATGAACCGTCTGTTCGCTGCCACTGCGCGTTGAAAATTCCTTTTTCAACAATTTCGGTGTAGACGGCAAAGACGCATTTACCCGGTCCTACCCGCGCTTCTTCTAAAAGCGGTTGAGTCCATTTGCGCAAAGTGAAAATGCGCGGTGCGCTGCCGGTGACCACCCAAATCGGATAACCGGTTTTGAGAAAAGCTTTGATTTTAGGCTCCCAGTGCCGGGTCTGGCGGAAATTACCGGTGTCGATTTCTAACAAGACACGCACCGGTTCAAGCCCAGGATAGCTGAATGAAATTGTTGCATCAGCCTGTTCTTCAGCTTCGGTGAGGTCGGAAGCCAGTTCTTTCCAGAACTCGCGGCCGGTTGTGAACTCAAGCCCTGTAATCAGACCGGCTAATTCAGCGGCTTCCATGGCCAGTCGCACATCCACCAGGCGCAAAAAATGCTCTTTATGGTAAGTGTGGGGAGGCCCTGTAGGAATAGTCTCCCAGGAAATACCACGACTTTGCTCTAGAGCTCTGGCACCGGAGGCAGTGAGGAAATAGATAAGCTCAGGTCGTCCGCGGCCTTCCATGCGGCCGGACGATGAGGCACCGGTGAAGCCGGCTTGCTGTAGTCGACGCAGTCGCTTACGAGCAGTTTCATAACTGATATCAGGAAAACACAACCTGGCAAGTTGACTGGACGAAATTGTGCGGTGCAAATAAAGCTCAAGCAAAGCGTTGATGTCGCGATCCATCAGGACCACACTTTTCTTTTTCACTTTGCCTTTCAGGCCTTTGTCGCTCTTATCTAAAGCGCCACTGTCGAGGCGACTGTTTTCAGCCTTATTTTCAAAATATGCACGAGACTGATTGCTGTCCACGACAACTTCCTTTTTAGTACCCCTTAAATAGATTCTAGATCACTCTTTCAAGTTCGTCAGCTTAAAATCCAAAAGATTGCGAATGCCCGGCTGTAAAGGTTATTCAAGAACGCTACTGTCATCCGACACCATGGTCAGTGACAACAGCCGGCACCGAAATAGAGCATAAAAGCAGCTGATATTGGGCAACTCTGCTGAGACAGATATCATCTAGAGAAATGCATTCGCAGCTTATTTTGCGCTAATCAGCCCGGCTTAAAAAAAAGCAAAGGGCGCCAAAGCACCACAGGTTTCTCTTTAGCACCACCGGCGATGCTCTATGAGAGACCGCTCATGCTCGTTACATAATTCGAAAAACAGATGCTCAATATCACCTTTGCCACTAAACTGACCTCAGGGCAGATGCAATTCGTTCTCAATAAGCCACTTGCCGCTGGCAGAGGTCTTGTGAAGATATTGCCCCATCCAGGGTTGCAGTGCGGAAGTAAAGATATAAAACGCTGACGCATTGATTCGCATGTAACCGCTCTCATAATCGGAAAACGGAAACCATTTTCAGATATGATTGCCAACCATATATATATGACTGGAGCAAAATCATTCTTTCCTACATCGCTCAGCTGAAAAAAATTGATAGTGCCAAGCTTGATGCCATTGTTGGCGAGCTTATGGCCCCTGCCCTTGAGCTGGAATCTATCTGGCAAGAGCCGTATCCGGAATATGGTTCTGATGGCCTGAAAGTGGCAACGCTTTTAAATCATACTGGCGAACAAGCTAATTTTGATTATCACGATTGCGTCAGTCCCAACGCCACTCCCCTGCTGAAAAAGTTGCCGTCGCTGCACAACTTTCTCAAAGAAAGCGGCTTTAAAATCATGGGTTCAAGACTGTTGCGTTTAGACCCCGGCACTTTCTTGCACGAGCACCGCGATTTTGTTTATCTAGAAGATGTACCGCGCTATCGCCTACACATGCCTTTGGTCACTAACGATCAAGCTTTCATCACCAGCCCCGGCTTAAATGTGCATTTTAAAAAGGGCTATTTGTGGAAACTCGATCCCAAATCAACTATTCACAGCGCCTGTAATTTTGGCCCCACACCGCGCATTCACTTGATGCTCGATTGTTACGTGGAAGAAAAATTGCAAAGTCTTCTGGACAATCAGTTTTTAGATCAAGATGCACTTCATGCGCTACCGGCGTTGACTGAAAGCCTGCGTCAAGAACTTCTGGCCCAGGCAAACCAGGCACTACAATTGGAAAATTTAAAAGCTGCCGAAGAAATTCTTCTAGCCAGTTTCTGCAAATACAATCTCTTTGCCTTAGAACCAGGCCTAACCACCTACGATTTGCTCACTGAATTATTCAGCCGACAAAATGCCTCAGACGCACTGGTTGAGCGCCAAAACTACTGGCAGCAAAGACTGGTGGAAGTTTATCCCGAGCGGAAAGCGCAGCAGCTGGCTGCCGCAGGAGCAAAATAGTGGAAGCTCTGACATTTTCAATCTTTGCCGGCCAGAATAAAGGCGTGAGTAAATTTGCTCCAGCGTGTTCCGTGCCGTCATTGACTGCCTATCAAGCGCAAAAGAAAATTCAAGTGGTTTCAACCAGCCAGTTGAATTTCGGCAATGAAATCAGCCAAAATCAAAAACAGCAAAATCTTGCCGACGAAACTCAAGCCTCGGATCTGTTTTATCAATTGCGTCTGAAAGCAGCTCTGGCAGCCGGTAGCGACCAGATAGCCGGCAGCGAAGTACCGAGCTATTTTCCTGGCCCGGTTATTCCAGGACCAGGCGGCCCGCATTGCCACGAAGTCAATCGCGGCAATTTGTTGTTCGATCAATTTCAAAATCTGGTTGCCTTCGACAGCAAAACCATCAGCCGCTTAGAAAGAATGGGCGCCGGCACCCCTCAATCAGTGGACACCGTTCTATTTATATCAGCTGCTGAAGTAAAAGAGCCGTGGGCCTGGACAGGCATAAGCGCACCAGCACTTTCATTTTTGCATCAAACAGTGGTGCTGGACGAAAGTGAAGAGGCCAAGCTTGATGCCGACAGAGCAGTAGCCGCCTTGCTTTCATTGAAAAAACATGTGCAGGCACTCTACAAGAAAGCCTTGCTGCAAAATTTTGCACCAGCCGACACTGCGGAGATGCTTCTGTCCATCGGCACGGCCTGGCATCATTCGATTATTTTTGATGCTCCACAGGATGCTGAGCCTTTAGCTCAAGCTATCGCCTATCTGCAAAACAACCAAGAACGCATTAACGACGGCAATCTTCTTTATCTTCTTTTTGAACTGGAAGCACTGATAAGCTACAAAACCATGAGTGCCGGTTTGCAAACTTTTGCCGCCGGAGTCTTCGCCGGTAATTTCGTTCAAGTGGCTCTCTATCCACTGGCAAGGTTGGGCGCCACTGAATTTTGCGTACGAGAACGCCTTTTTGATGAAGTAATCAATCTCGTCGGACGTGGATTTGCACCGGTAGTGATTAACGAAATGGGTCTGGTGGCCGATGGCAATCACCGGGTAACGGCGTCGTGGATCTGGAATATTCTCAAGCACACAGCCGACAAAAATCTTGACTGGTCACTGGACTGTCCTGAATTTCAAAAAGCCATCAGCGAATATTTTGAGCAGTCGAAAGAAAGCGCGGTGTCCCGGCACGAGGCTCTGAGCCACTTAGCTCACTTCCTTTCACGGCCCGAATATCGCTCGAAGCTAAACACCTATATTCGGCCACTTCTGGCCGAATACGATTACATCAAAGAATTGCCTGTAGTCTTCTTGCCGGAATATCTCTCGCAAGCTGTAGTGAAATCGCACTATGACGAAGGCACCAAAGTTGAAAGAGCTTGCCCATCGGTATACGAAACCCTGGCGAAAAATGACAGACTGGTTTTACCGCCGAGAGCCTCATATCACTTTACCGATTCGGCACTGTTGCCCTGGTTTACCGTGCTCGGTCGTGACCAGACAGTTGGTGAGCAAGGCCAGAATTCGACGCACGCAAGCGCTTCACGTTTCGGCAATACCAATAGAAATAGATTGTCCGCCAGAAAAATTCCTACTGGCGTACGCAATCAAAACAAAAAAATCGTAAAAAGAGCAGTTAAACCGCTTTAACGGGGCAGGAGAAAAGACCATGAGAATTGCATTTTTAGGAAAGGGCGGGGCAGGAAAAACCACCACAGCGGCTGGTTTTATTCGCTACCTGGCAAAGAAAAAACCCTACGTATTGGCTATTGATGCCGACGTCAACGCTCACTTGCGCGGTGCGTTGCACCTCGATAATTTGCAAGGCGAAGCCTACGAACTGGGCGAAGTAAAAGAAGAAATCATCACCTATTTAAAAGGTGAGCGCACTGACCTGGGCGAACTTACCATGGTTGGCACTACACCACCGTCGCTGAAATCGAATTTCATCGCCGTCAGTGCAAGCGATCCGCTAATTAAAAAATACGCTCAGAACAGCGGCAACATCTCACTTTTGACAGTGGGCACTTATAAAGAAAGTGATGTCGGCGGTGCCTGCTACCACGTCAAACTGACCGGTTTGCAATCTTTCTTCCATCATTTGCTCGACGGCGATAATGATGTGGTGGTAGCTGACACTACGGCCGGTACCGACAATGTCGCCACTTCACTGTCGTTCGCCTATGACATGAACGTGTTCGTAGTAGAACCAACAAAAAAATCCGTACAGGTTTACCTCGATTATCTGCAAGTAGCCCCTCATCTGGCTGAGCGCACATACGTTATAGCCAATAAAGTCGACACTCCTGAAGACGAGCTATTTATCATCAAGCACGTAGGCCAGGAGAAGCTGCTGGGAGCCGTGCCTCAATCGCGTCACTTGAAGCGTTTCGAGCAAGGCAAAAAAGAAGCCCTCGATGATTTCATGAAAGAGCAAGAAGTAGTGTTCGAAAAAGTCTTGAACACGCTGGAAAGCAAAAAGCGCAACTGGACCGACTACCTGACCCGCTTGCGAGCAACTCACACCAAAGTCTGCCGCGACTGGCTGGATGATTATTTCGATCAAAAATTAGACAGCGGCCTCGACCAGGACTTTACTTACGAAAAAGTTTTGAGCCGAGTAAAAAGCCTGACTACGGTTTAACTGTAAAACGAGAATAGAATGTCAATTACAACCCCAGTGCCCCAAGTAGAAACGGTTAAAGCCAAAGCGACAGAAAATCTTGTTCTGACGCCCAAAATCCATCCGCTGATAAAGCAATTTCTAGCGGAAAGAGAAACGCTCCTTGAACTCACCCGCGCTCTCGGTAGCCCACTCAACGTGCTTTTCCCCGAACTGATTGGCGAGAACGTAGAAGGATTTCAAAAGACTTTCCGCGATCTCAATGTAATCGGCAAAATATTCTTCGCTCACAAGTGCAATCAATCAGACTCCCTGACAAGAAGACTGGCAGTAGAAAACGCCAATCTCGACGTCAGCTCGGTCAATGAATTGCGCCATGCACTGGGCAGTGGCTTCGACGCTACTCGTATCGAAGCCACTGGTCCAAAAAACGCTGAGTTTCTTGGCCTTGCCATTCAACAAGGCATCACGATTGCAGTAGACAGCATCTCTGAGTTGCAAATGATTTTGACACTGCGTGCAGTGCTCAAGGTCAAAAAAGCAACCAAAATTCTGCTGCGTCTTTCTGGCTTTGAGGCCAATCACAGCAAATTTCTCAATAAGGGCAGCCGTTTTGGCGTGCCAATCAAAGAAGCCAACATTGCTTTCGATATTCTCGAAGCCAATCGCAAGGAAGTGGAATTGCTTGGTTTCTCCTTCCACTTAGATACAGTCAGTGTGCTCGAGCGCGCAATCGCCATTGAAAATTGTCTTGAGCTTTTTGAAGAAGCGCTAAGTAGAGACTTCGAGCCCCGGGTACTCAATATCGGCGGCGGTTACAAAGTCAATTATCTTGAGAACGAAGACGAATGGAACGCTTACGTCAGCGCCTTAAAAGAATCGGTCTTAGGCACTAGACCGACAATGACCTGGCACAACAATGCTTTTGGCATGTCTTCAGACAAAGGTAAATTGAAAGGCAATTTCAACAGCTACAGCTATTTTGACACTGAAACCGGTGGTGATTTCTTAGATGAGCTTCTTAGCCAGCGCTTCGCCAATCTCGGTGACGCCACTGCCGCCAGTATCATTCGCGATAATATGATTGAGCTCTGGATTGAGCCAGGCCGCTCTCTCGTTGAGCAAACCGGTATCACCGTTGCTCGGGTAAATTCAGTACGCACTTCAAGCCGCAATGAACCAATCATTTGCTTGAACATGAAACGCCAGGATATTTCGTTCCTGGATCAAGAAATTTTCGTTGATCCTGTTGTCATTGAAAAAGACCCGACACCAGAAGAAGCTGACGCTCAGCCCATCGGGGTCTACTTTGCAGGTAACCTCTGCCTCGAGTCAGATTTGATCTACCGCCATTTGACCTATGTGAAAAAACTGCCTAAAGCAGGAGACTTAGTTGTATTCGTCAACAGCGCCGGCTATTTCATGGACTTTTCCGCTTCCACATCGATTATGCATCCCATCGCTAAAAAAGTAGCGGTGATGGAGCGCCAGGGTAAATTTACATGGATGCTCGATTCAGAATATGTACCCTACTGGGAAGAGCTACCGTAATTCATTTGACCCTACTCGGAGATAATTCAAAATGTTAGTCAAGCATGTCAGTGAGCTAATCGGCAATACACCATTGTTCGAAATACCGCCTCAAGTGCATGGTCTCAAAAATATCAATCTCTATGCCAAGCTGGAGTTGCTCAACCCATTTGGTTCTGTCAAAGATAAATCGGCCTGGAATGTACTTAAAGATGATATCGAACAAATTGCTAGAGACGGCAAGACCGTAATCGAATCGTCCAGCGGCAATATGGCCAAAGCCATGCAACTGGTGTGTTCAGCTTATGGCGTACCTTTCAAAATTGTCACCAACCGCATCAAAGTGCGCGAAGTCAAACAAATTTTGCAACTGCTCGGCGCCGATGTTGACGAACTGCCGGGTCTATCTGAATGTCCGGATCCAACAGATCCTAACGATCCCATCACTTTCATCGAACAAATCATGTCGGCAAATCCCGGCAAATATTTCCACACTTCGCAGTACACCAACGAAAAAAACATCCACGCTCACTATAACTCTACCGGCCGCGAGGTCTGGGAAGACTTGCAAGCAGCTGATGCAGGCGAAGTAGATTATTTCATCGGCGGATTAGGCACAACCGGATCCACTCGTGGTGCCGGTACTTTCCTCAAAGAAAAGAACGACCAGATGAAGAATATCGGTGTCATTGCCAGTAAAGGGCAGTTGCTACCCGGTATTAGAAACGTTGATGAAATGTACGAAGTGGGCCTGTTCAGAAAAGATTTTTACGACGATATTATCGAAGTATCTATGGACGAATCAATTGACGCCATGCTCGACCTGATTCGCAAATGCGGTATTTTGGCCGGCCCCACAGGCGGTGGCAGCCTGGCAGCGGCGCTCAAATATTTCAAAGAAATCGACGGTACACTGACTCGCAAACACAATGCTGTCTTCATCGTCTGCGACCGGGTGGAATGGTATCTCTCTTACCTACAAAAATACAGACCGGAATTATTTGGTCTGGCAGTGAAAAAAGATTCGCTCAAAGCCATTACGAAAGAGCAAGCCGACAATGCCCCTGAAGTCGATTGTGACGCCCTCGAAACCTTGCTTACCCAGAGCGTCAAGCCAGTGATTATCGACATGCGCGGCAGCCTGGCCTTCAAAGCTTCACGCATTCCCGGTTCACTCAATATACCTACCGATGGTTTAGAAGACATTGCCGACATGGGCGTGCCTTTCGCCAACGACCAGAAAGTGGTGTTGGTTTGCCCCACCGGTGAAGTATCAAAACGCTTCGCAGCTTATTTCAAAACTAAAGGTGTCGACATAAGCAGTCTGGAAGGCGGTTTTGTGGGCTGGCGCGACGCTGGTAAAACCACCGAGCGTGCCAAGCAAGACGGTGTGAGAAAAAGTCTCGTAAGTTCAGGATCAGGAAACAAATAACAATATGACCAACTGTCAAATCAACGAGCAGAATACTGATGCCACGTCTAATTTAGACGTTGAAGCTTTTAGAAAACACTTCCCGATTTTCTCCAATCATCCGGATCTAATTTACTTTGACAGCGCCAGCACTACTCAAAAACCGCAAATCGTAGTGGACGAGCTGCTCGACTATTACACCAATCGTTGTGCCAATGCCGGTCGCGCTTCGTACTCCTGGTCAACCCAGTTGACCAGTGACATCGAAGAGACCAGAGGCAAAGTGGCCCAGTTTCTCAATTGCGAAGTTAAAAACCTGGTCTTCACCGGCGGTGCCACCGATAGCCTCAATATGGCAGCACTGAGCTACGGGCTGAGCAATCTTGAAGACGGCGACGAAATCATGCTTTGCCCGCAAGACCACAAATCGGCGGTGCTGCCCTGGTACAACGTGCAAGAGATGTTGCAAGCACAAGGCAAAAACATTGAAATCAAACATTTCTCCATTCACGAAGTGGGCGATTATGATTTGAAGAGCGTCAAAGCTCTGCTTTCACCGCGCACAAAAGTTCTGGCTATGGCCCATGTGCACCACGTCTTCGGCCTCGATATGGAAGTCGCGAAAATTCGTGAAATCGTAGGCGACGTTATAGTAATTTCGCTCGATGCCAGCCAGAGTGTGGGTCATACAAAGGTAGACGCTCAAGCACTGCCGGTTGATATGATTTCATTTTCCGGCCACAAAATGTTTGCTGCTCCCGGTGTGGGCGGGCTCTACATCGCTCCGCGAATTGCAGACAAAATCAAACCAGTGCGCCTTGGTGGCCAGAGCCCAGTTGCTATAACAGAAAACGGCCTGGAATATTCAGCCAAGTCGATGCATCAATTAATTGAATGCGGTACTCTCAATATTCCTGCCATTCTTTCGTTAGGTAAAGCCGTCGACTTTATTCAATTGATTGGTATTGCAGCCATTGAAAATCAGTTAAGTGACTTGACAGTTTACCTCTGGCAGAAACTGATGGACCTTCCTGGTCTTGTCTTTGCACCAGGTATCGGAATTTGCGGCTGCGACGCCGGTTTCGGCATCGTTTCATTTCGCTTTGAGCAAGTATCAGCCCTCGATCTTACTTTCTTATTGGACGCAGAAAAAATCTTTGTCAGAGCCGGAGACCATTGCACTGAAAAGAATGGCGAAGAAGATTTTCTGCGGGTGAGTATGCACGCTTATAACACCAGAGCTGAAATCGATCAGCTGGTGGAAGTTTTAGAATCGGCGACGAGCTAGAAATAAAATGACCGCAGCAAAAACAGTCGCAATTGTCGGAGCAGGCCACAACGGCCTCACCGCTGCTGCGTATTTGGCCAAGGCCGGATACAGCGTGGACGTTTTTGAAAAAAGAGACACCCTCGGTGGTCTTTGCGTCACAGAAAAACCATTTGCTAAGTTCGGCAGCGAAGTTAAGGTCTCAACTGTAGCTTCTTATTTCGGCATGCTGCGCAAAGAAATTTTTCAAGAACTAAATTTAGAAGAGCACGGCCTCAAGCCGTATTTGACCAATCCTATTGAAATAGTGCTTCTGGACGGTGGACAATTTTCTTTCACCCCGCGCGAAGCCGGTGAAGGCAGATCTGAAATTGCCTCGCTGACTGACAGCGATAAAGAAGGCTGGCAGCGCTTCTGGTGCGACATGCAAAAAGCGGCCGCAATTATCTATCCTGGTTATCTCGATAGCAGTTTGACGCAAAAGCAAGTAGAGGCACTTTTGCTGGAAGCCAAACTAGATAAGATTGCCGCGCACATTTTTGACGGCAGTTTGCTTGATTTGCTCAAACTCTATGTAGCCAGTGAAGATTTAATGGCAGTAGCAGCTACTTGCACACCAGGTTTTGTCAATCTCGTGGGCTCCGTATTCGGTTGCATTCACCACGGCACAGCAGAAACTGCCGGTGAGTTCGGCGCCTGGGGTCAAGTCTATGGTGGCATGGGTGAAATCACTCAGGCCTTGGCCAAAGTAGCGCAGGTATCTGGTGCCAGGCTTCACACCGGTTGCGCCGTGCGCTCGCTAGCAAATGAAGGCGAGCGGATTACCGCCATCGAATTTGAAAACGGCGAAAAACAAAGTTTTGATATCGTCATTGCCAATTGCGACAGCTACGTACTCTTTGAAAAGTTGCTGTCCAAGCAACCGGCCACACAAACCGTTCGAGACTATTTGAGCGAAAACCGGCCCAAAGTCTCGGCGGCAAAATTGCATTTCTTGCTTAAGGCCATGCCGGCTTTTACTACATTGAAAAAGATTGACCATAACCATAAGGGCGTGATTGTTGTCGCTCCACCATTAAATGCCGTCAAACAAGCTTCGCAAACAGTACCTGCCGGCGCCATGCCCGAGCGCCTGATGCTGACTATGGCTTTCCCTACTCTAGAAGACCCATCTATGGCTGCCCAGAAGGCAGACAAAAACGCAAGTGGCGGCCATGTACTCACCGTAGACGTGCATTATGTGCCGGCCAAAATCGGCGAAAATGCCTGGAGCGAGAAAGACGATGATGTATTGCTGGAGATGACTATAGCGGCCATAGAAGAACAATGCCCTGAAATTCGTCAGTTGATTGCGCACAGTTATGTGGTATCACCACGGGTGCTGGCGGAAGTCTTCAATCTGGCATCGCTTTCATGCTGGCACTTGCCCATGACCCCTCAATATTTATTCGAGAAGCGCAGTCTGCCTGATTGTGCTCCCTATGAAACTCCATTCGCCAATTTATATATCTGCGGCGCAGGCACCTATCCGGGTGGCAACGTTACTGCAGTCAATGGTCATAATCTGGCCAAACATTTATTGGCAAAGCAAAAAGCAGAAGCCAAACAGGAGGTGCCATGCCAGCTCCAAGCCTGACACCCGAATATGTGGAAAGCAAACCGGAAGAAAAAGTTTCAGTTTTCGCCGTCACTAAAGATCATGCCGATTCACTGAGCAAAGATATCGCCACTATGTACGAAGCGGCTCTCGGCGCAGGTGGTATAGGCCAAGAAGGCGCAGAAGCTTATCCGGATAGCGATCTCTTTTCAGCAGCCGGAGTCAAAGCCACTCTTCTAGCCGAAGAACGCATGATTGCCGTCGCCAAACATAACGATCAAATAGTCGGAGCAATGGTAGCCGACAGATTGAGCCCATTTCACATCGAGCACAACAGCATGGCTGTGCGCCGCGACTGCCGCAGATTGCGCATCGGCTCAGCTCTGGTGGACGGCCTTAAAGATATTGTCGATGCCACGCCGCTGACCATCAACAGCACAGAACTTGTCACTCACAGCCTGGCCAGTCAAGCTGCCCATTTCCAGGCCGGCTTCCGCAATATTGTCGGCTTTGCCTTTTGCCACTATCCATCGGTATTTTTCGTGGGCCACCCAGAGTCGGTTTTATGGGTGACGCGCTTTCAAGGCAAACTGGTCAGTGTCATCAAACAAATTCGCAGCACCCTGGGCAGAAAATTAGGCAACAGCGCCAGCGACGTTGTCCAGTCAATTATATCGGCTCAGGCCCAGGGCTCTATTAAACTTGCCGAAGGCCGGCTCAGTGAAGCACATTTGCAACTGGTGGCAGAAGCTTTGCAGCACCGCACAGCTTATGTGCCGCACGCCTACGCTGAAATTGTGCAATCGATTTTGTTTCAATTTGAAGATCTGCTAGACAGAAGCGTCAAGAGTAAGTTTTTCCAGCGAGTGGACAATCAGGCCGCTGAAGATATTGATAGCGAAATTGACCCGAATGCCCAATTTACCGTGGATTGTAAAGACGGCTACGGCCACAGCTATATCGTTTACCATCCGGGCTTCAAGTTCAATGGCGTGGCACTCAGTGACACGATTAAAGCTCTTAAGGCGAAAGACAAGCGATATATATTAGTGCGGGTGCCGGCGAATGAACCAGAAGCGCTGCCCACAATCGATCACCTGCGGGCGCTGGGTTTTGTCTTCCACAGCTATTTACCGTTGTATGGCTACAAGCTAGAAAACGAGCTGCACCAGTTTCATGACATTATCACTCTTCAATGGATTGCACCGCAGATAGTGGCCACCAATGCTTTACCAGGCGAAACCGATAGCGTCATAAAAGTGCATGGCTATCCTGAAAATCTCTCCGGCCCACTGATCAAACTGATTGGTGCCGAACTGCGCAGCAAGGAGCAAAACCATGCTGGAAAGTAAACTGGTAGGTACACGCAAAAATTTGCCTAAAGGCGCGAAAGCAGTGCTTTATGCTCTCAAGCAGGCTCCTGAAATGCTCAGCGCTCGCGATCTATGTTTCCGCATGAAATTGTCGAAGCTGGCAAATGAGAGCGTGGCGCCGGGCCTGACCACAGTTTATCGCTCACTGGAGCTCTTAACCCGCCTCGGACTGGCACAAGCAGTCAGCGTGGGCGACTCTGAAAAACGTTATGAAGCCATCGAAGAAGGCGAACACAGTCATCATCTAATTTGCAAGATTTGCAATAACAACATCAAACTGAAAGATTGTCTGCTTTCCAGTATCGAAGAAATTATTTTACGTGAACATGGATTTTCAGTCTCCGAACATTTACTTGAATTGTTCGGAACCTGCAAGTCGTGCACTCTGGCTGCCAACGCCAGCGGCGTGGTAGCTGACCAAATTATAAAACTTGAGAGAAAAACAGGAGAAAAAAAATGAGGATTGCATTTCTTGGAAAGGGCGGAGCCGGTAAAACAACAACTTCTTCCGGGTTCATTCAATATCTAGCCAAGCGCTTTCCCTTTGTTGTGGCGGTTGATGCCGACCTCAATGCTCACTTAAAAGGAGCACTGAATCTACAGGGCGAAACAAAACAACTGGGCCTCCATTTTGATGAAGTAACCGATTATTTGCAGGGCGAAAGAAAAGACATCGGCGCAAGACCGATGATCGGCACCACCCCGCCGGCTGTTGGTTCTAATTTCATTACCGCTAAAGCCAATGACGCTTTCATTGAAAAATATGCTTTAAAAGAAGGCAATATCGCCTTGCTCACTGTCGGCACTTATCAGCAAGAAGACGTGGGCGGATCGTGCTACCACGAAAAGCTGAAAAGCCTGGCCGGTATTTTCCACCACATGCTCGACACCAGCGAAGACCTGGTAGTGGCCGACACCACTGCCGGTACCGACAATGTGGCCACATCACTTTCTTTTGCTTACGACATCAATGTCTTTGTGCTCGAGCCAACTGAAAAATCGACTCAAGTATTTCTAGATTTTGAAGAAATCGCTCCTCAATTTGCCGACCGCACATTTGTAGTCGGCAATAAAGTGGACGGCGAAGAAGATGCTGAATACATAAAATCTAGAGCGGGCGCCGATAAGTACTTGGGCTCTATTCCATTTTCTCGCAACCTCAAGCGCTTTGAGCAAGGTGAAGACGAGGCCATCCTTGAGTTTCAAAAAGAGCAAGAAGCCACTTTCGACAACATTCTAGCCATGTGGACCGAAAAAGCCGCTCAACGCGACTGGACCACCTACCTGGAGCGTTTGAGAAAAGCATTTGCCTGGGATTGCGAGCGCTGGTACAACGACTACTACAAAACCGACTTAATTAAAGATATGGATCAGACTTTCACTTACGAAAAAGCTCTCAGCGAAAAAGGCCTCGCCGCTAAAAGCCCAGCTCTAGTCTAGGTTTATTCAATGACGTCATCATCAATCTCGCGCCGGAAAAGCACAGATTATCTGCAATCGATGAGATTGTGGAGCAATTTCTTCGCTATTTCCGGCGCCGAAATTGCCGCCATTGAACTGCAAGCGAGCCTCGCCGGTAAAAATATACTGGAGCTTGGTTGTGGTAACGGCAGACTCTGTTATCAGCTGGCCCCGCTGGCTAAGCGCGTTACCGGAGTCGATCCAGACGGTCGGCTGGTACAATTTGCCGCCGATTATGCCGCGCGCAATACCATCGGTAACCTGACCTTTTTAGAAATGGGCGCGGAGCAATTAGCATTTGACGATGATTGTTTCGACGTAGTGATCATGCCGTGGATGTTGCATCTGGTTAAAGAGCGTGATCAAGCTTTGACCGAAGTAAAACGCGTACTTAAACCCGGCGGACACGTATTCATTTTTGGACTTTATGGCGATTGCGACTATGACCGCATTGCTAGACGCTTTGTGCCATCACGGGAGCGCGATCTCGATGCCGCTGAAATTTACGAAGCACCACTTGAGAGAATATTCGAACAATATTTGAAAGAAGAAATTCCCTACGAAGAAGTGGATTACTCATTTATTTTTCCAGACTGTGCCGTCACTGCTGAAGCTTTTACCTTTGCTTTCAGCAACTGGTACGACACCGAATTAAATGAAAAAGATCGGGCTCGTTTGCGTCACGTAATTCAGCATTTCCGCAAAGGCAACAACATACAGCTGCGCACTCGTGGTGCGCTTTACAGTGCAGTAAACAGAAAAGCTGCCGCTGCCGAAAGGAACTGATTTTATGACTGTTGATTTTGAGCGCGCCAGAGAAGAAACACTCAAATATCACAAGGCCTACTACAGCCGCTTCAAATTATTTGAAGACGGCTCCTGGTTGGCTCACCCTGATGCGCCATTGATGCAACTGCTCAATTATCTGGAGGGCAATATCAAAATTCTAGATTTAGGCTGCGGAGTGGGTCGCAATGCCATTCCTATGGCGCAAGCTTTGCAGAAACTGGGTAAAGAAGCGACAATCACTTGTGTTGATGTTCTGGCTGAATCGATCGATCTTCTGAGCGAGTACGCAGTAACTTATAAAGTGGAAGACATCATCGATCCAGTGCTGGCTGACAATGACAATTTCGTCATGGCTAAATCACACTATGATTTGATTGCGGCAATTTCAACTTTAGAGCATTGTCAGGGCAAGGACCGCGTTGTTGCGGTGATGCGCGAAATCGCCGGTAGCACGAAAAGCGCGGGTTTTGTGCGTATAGAGATGACAACTGATCGCAATGTTATCGATGCGGCCTCGGGCGAAGCTATAGCTACTTTTGTCGAAACGCCCTTGCTTGGGGAAGAAGTAGAAGAGATGCTTAGCCTTGCATTTGCCGGTTGGAATGTTATTGGTAAAACTATTGACCCTTATGAAGAGACAATAGAAAAAGAAGGGCGTTCGGTACACTGGTGCTCGACGCAAATCAATTTTACGGCGCAGAAGCCTTAATTTTGCGGGTTGGCTTGCGGTGTTTTAAAAGTCACAGGAGCCAAGACAGAGATTTTTGCGCAAAAATCTCTGTCTTGGCTCCAATACAATTCCAAACATTCCCACCAGACGCCCAAAAACCAACAAAAAACCGCAAAATTTGAACTTTAAGCCCCCAAACTACGTATTTAAAAATACGACTCTCTGCATCTGGAGGTGAGCAAAATGTTTTGCACGGTTTTACTACGCAGCTATGTATCACAGCTTGAACCAGGTCAAATATTCACCACATCACAAATACTAAATTTAGGCACCAGAACCGCAGTTGATCAAGCGGTCTCAAGCATGATTGGCAATCATATGATTATCCGATTAGCAGATGGCGTATTTGCCCGAATGCCTGACAGCCCACGAGATTATTCCGCCGAAGAGATCGTGCAAAAGAAAGCAGAATTCCAGAGCAAGAAATCTTTCGCTTACGGCTCAACTTTAACTACGCAATTTGATTTAACCGACTACAACAAAAGATTCGCACCAACACTAACAGAGAAGAAACTATCAACCAACAGATCATCGAGCAAAATTCAAACCATGGCCGGCACAGTGGAATGGCGTTGTACCAGCGGCCGCAAAGAACAACTGGCCGACAGCAAGGCTGGAGAAATTGTCTATGCTCTCTGGCATTTAGGACAATCACAATGCACAGACGAAGTAGTATTCAAGGCACTTTCAAAACTCAAGCGCGAAGAATTGCATCATGCGCTCAACAGTGCACATTTAATGCCAAACTGGCTGCGCATCAAAATTCGCTACCTCACCGGCAACATCTGGCGAATTCAGGCCAGCAGCAGAACAAAACAAAATCACGGCGAGAGTATGGCACCAGAAAACAGCACTTGACCTGTGCCACTATCGGCGATGGCCATAAGAAACGGCCTGTCCAGTGTCATTGAAACTGATGTTTGCAACGCAGCTAGGGAGCCATAACCGCCCGCGGCAGTAAAAGCGGCCGCTTCAGTACCGCTTTCGTCCACAAGCAATTTAGCTGCGTGTTTAACAAAGCTCACTCTGATACCGGGAGTAATCAAAGATAGATCGCAATCGGCAGCGAAAAGATTATGCATTCCAAGTTGTGACATTGCCTGATTAAGACTGTCGCCGAACTCGATATCCATGCGCGGCATTTGCAATGCCACCGAAGTTTTCGGCACCGCATTCATGACGACATTGGGATTTTTGATGTATTCGATACAGTGTCCAAAACTACGGCCAGGTTTGGGCAAAACCAATTGCATATAGTATGGAGACTGCTTATAGGGCAGCTTTACCATCTGCGCATTGTCATCTTCTCGATAAGCCAGACTGTCGACTTTCGACATCATTTTTACAGATTTTGAGCCGCCACCAACCATATAGAAGGGGCTATCTTTGGTATTTTTGCTATCAAATTTCGTTTCCCATTTGGCAAAGAAATAGATGGCGTTAGAAATGACAAAAACTGTGTTGGCATCACAATCAGCTTCGTTAAGAACATGGGTGATTCTGCCTTTAGTGGCATTTTCGGCCCAGTAATTGATTTGCTCAATCGCTTCAGGCGAGGCGAAATCAACTCCATATAGAGAGGCTGAGTAGGCCTCTACCGCGTTATTGACAAAGTCTTCGTGGCAGAGCACGCCTTTGCCGAACCAGAGAGCTGAAGCAATTGAAACTTCGTGGTCAGGTTTATCCATCACCAGGTAATTTAAAAGCTGTCGGTTCCACGGATTGATTTCAGTGGGCTTCGGTAAATTTAGTGCAGTGGCGATTTGCGAATAAGTATTCCCCCCTGCGCCGTTGTAGAGCATACAAGCGATGAGAAAAATACTGGTGGGCGACAGCACCACATTCGATGTGGGGCGGGCCATGGCCAGAGTCTTGAGGACGTCTATACCAAATTGATTATTTGAAGCAACGATATGCTTCCAATAATCTTTATCGCTGGGAAGTAAAGTCTGCTGCATAGCCAAACGTGACAAAGTTCCTTAAGGGGTGTCCCTAAAAGATTTACCCGCTAGGCAAATATATGAACACTTAAGTGATCAATTTAGAACTCTACGCCAGGCTTCTTATTTGGGTCGAGACCCAGATGCGAAACATCCGGATTGAGACTGGTCATAGGCCGTCTGGTTTGATTTAGATTAGGCTCAACGTTGCCGTTAGCGTTGTCAAAAAGACCGCGCTTAGATGGCATGGCCTCGCGTGTCTGTGGGCGCAGACCGCCGTAGCGCGGCGTCGCCTGCTGGCCGGGAATGGCCGATAGCTGACCGTCTGACCCATCAAGAACGTTACCCATGGAATCTACAGAGGCTGGAACACCACTACCGGGGTTGGCCTCGGCGTAGCTTGGAATTATTCCGTTCGTTGCTGCAGGCATTGGGCTCGGAATATTGCCGCCGCTGCTGCCGATAATTTCAGCAGATGTAGTTTCAGTTGCCTGGGGCAGTCCGATAAATTGACCGCACTCGATGCAGAATTTACCTTTGCCGGCAAGCTTTGTACAACTTGGACAGATACGCGAAGCACCATTATTAGCCGCCGGCGCAGAACCTGCTCCCTGGCCTGATTGCACCACTGGAGTGGATCCGGTTTGCGAACCGAGCAGAGCATTAGAACCGCTCTGGATGCTCGGGCTGGCAAATCCAGGTGTGGCGACAGCGCCATAGGCGTCTGCGTTACCGTAACCATTGCCATTGCCGGCACCCACGCCATTGCCGCCGCCAGTGACTGGATAGACAGCATCGGCCAGCTCAGCACCGCGAGCGGCAACGTTGCCTATATCGTCGCGACTAGGGAAGGGCAAGCTTCCTGCAGGAGTGGCAAAACTTGGCGCTGCGGCAGGTGCGCCACCGGTATCGTCTCCCTCGCTGGCATGTCTTCTGGCACTGACGTTGTGTAGCAAGTGCAGTTTGGCGATTTCTTCAATTCCGCGCAGGTCAACCATGAAGGGCTTGGTCTCGCCAAATTCGGGATCGCCGGCTGGTGAGAGATAAACCAGAGCGTGGTGTTTTTCCATCCGTTTAATAGAATCGGTGTCGACCCTGGCCACTACCTGTTGGCTGTGAATTCTGTTCCAACTGGTGGGAAAAATACCGAAGCCGTTGGCCTGGAAGTGGTCGGCGATACCGGGTACAACCACCGCGTGCTTGCCGATTTCTTCTGAGAAGAACTTGGCCGTGGTCTCGTCTGCGTTGTGCAGACAGACACGCACTGCGCTGTTTGAGAAAATGGTTTTCAGTTCTGGAGCAACCGAGGCACCACCACTGGTGATCTGTGAAATGTTCTGCAGAATGATTGTCAGACCGCCGTTAGCACCGCGGACGATAGCAGACAGTCTGCCGGCCAAATCGATGTTCAATGTTTGATATTCATCGAAGAAGGCAAAGAGAGGCAAGACCGACTTTGTACCATATCTGGTGTGCAAGGCCTGTTGCATCTGGTGCACAAAGCAAGCGGCCAGCGATTCTGCATCTGGTCCCAGTGATGCTGGAGCACCGAAAATCAGCACTGTAGGCTCGTGCATGCTGGTCTTCAAATCCACATTTGATTTTTCTGTGGCTTTGAGAATGGCGCGGTTCTTGAACATACGCAGACGGCCGCGTACACCTTGAATGTTTTTGTCCCAGTCGCTGTCGGTGCGGATAATTGAAGAAAGACGTTGAGTCAATTCGCCCAGTTCACCAGCGTTGATATTGGGATCAGCTTTCAATTTACGCAGAGATTCAACAATGTTGCGGCGATTATTGACGAGCTTCATCAAACCATATGGATTGCACGGCAGCGGATCAAGTTGAGATGGTTGGCCGTTCTCGTCTTCACCCATCACCTGCACACCGCCCCATTTGAGCAGCTGCGTCAAACCTTCGATATAACCGAGATCTCGTTCTGCCCAGTGTTGCTCTTCCGCTTCCAAAGAGTTGATGTCTTGCACAATCGATGTAGCGAATGTGACTGCATCTTGATCTAAGGGATTCCAACAAATCGAATCGGCATCTAAAGGGTTGAAATAAAGCGTGCGAAAACCAGCATGCTCTGCTTCGGGCAATACTGTGTATTTGAAACCTTCACGCCTTTCATCTAAGTTAGGATCGTTGGCTTTCGCTTCTAAGGCAATAATGACGCAAGGCTTGGCCAGCAAAGCTTTAATGACCGCTCTCATCAAGGTTGTTTTACCTGAACCTGACGGAGCAACGATGAACATGTTCTTGTTGGGCAGGCGGCCCATGGGAATGGTTACCGGCAAGTGGGTGCGCGCTAAGAATCCAAACGGAATTACGACGCCGTCAGACTCTGTCCATGTGGCATTAGGATTTTTGCCGCCCATGCGTCCGTGACGTCTGCCGTTAGGTGGGCAGACATAAGAGCGCTCATAATCACGCGGGGTCATCAAACCAGATGGTGGGTTGAAAGTTCTAATTGTTTGCCAGGGGAATAATCTTTTCTTGTGCGCGGCGGCGATGATCAAAGCCAATAGCACCAGAGTAGGCATCAAAATGGCGATGGAAGTTGCGTCGAGGAAGCCTTTGCCTTTTTTCGGCGGTGCCGCCAGCATGGCATCGGTATGTCCAGGCATGCCTTCCATGCGCAAAGTTTTCTTCTGAATATTCTGACCTAGCATGGGCCCGATGGCCGTGGTCGGACGTGGAATGGCAGGAGCGCCATCGGCTCCCACAGGTGTAGCACCTTGCTGAATCAGCGGGCTGGGCTGCTGATGCATCGGTTGAGCTTGCGGATAAGACTGAGCAGCCGGATAGCCCATCTGTGAATAAGACGACTGCTGACCGACACTCTGGATCGGCTGCTGCATTTGCTGCTGCTGCTGTTGCATCGGAGTCGGATATTGCTGCGCGCCATTATATTGAACGGGAGCTTGCGAATAAGTTTGCGGATAAGGCGAAGCCTGCAGGGTATTGCCATCAATTGGCGCACCCACCGAACCCTGCATTTGCATGCGACGTTCGTACTCTCTAGCGGAAATCTGCTCGTTGCTATCCATATCGCGATAAGACGAGATCAGACCCCTTTCATTTATTTGCGCAACCCACTTCATCGAGGTCTCCTCAGACAAACTCAAAATTGATCGTTACTTACTTATACCTTTTATACAAGTAGTTGCACAACAAAACCCGCACCAGTTCTGCGGTGAATACGAAAAGAGCGCCTCTTTTTTACATTTATCTACCAAAAGTTTCGTATTTCTACCAAGCCTTTCTACTATCATGCCACAACTGTTGTTTTCCGGCGGCCCCAATCTATGTTGGTGCCGGTGACCCGTCACTGATGCCAACGATTTTCAACTGACCGTTAACCTTTTGCACTCGATAGACGTAATTACAGGGCTTGCTTGTAGGCGGTTGACCGGGCAAGGTCAGCTGGAGCATGCCTCTGACCGTCACTTCGATAGAGCCATCTTGCTGGTTTTGACCAGCTGCCACCATTGAGTGTTGAAAACTGCTCTTGATACCTGAACCTATAATGCCGGCGGCCACCTCAGGAGACCAGACACTGGTTTGATAATTCTGGGCGCATTCCGGCGTCATCAAATTCATTGCCGAACTCTGCGAATTCTGGGCGGTATCAGACGAAAAATCCCAGGCCAGAGGCAAAAAGCCTTTGACGATTTCGGTGGCGGCATTAGGCGGCACCATGTCTGCAGCGTTTGGTGGCGGTGCCCCAGGGGCTTCCCCTTGATTTAAATAACGTCCACCTGGAGGCCGCGCCTGTCCGGTGACATCCGGATCGGTATCGGCGCGTTGTCTCGGTCTGTTTTTGGCAGGCGGACCGGAGCTTTGCGGCGAAAGGAAAAGCGTCAGTGCAGCACCGGCCATAACCCCGGCTATGCCCACCGTGACTAAAGTCATTTTGTATTTTTCACCGGCTTGATAATCAAACATATCAACCTGCAGTGAGCAAATCAGGTGTAAAGGTTTCGGGTGTGTAACCTTGACCGAGCAAGTGACAGGCCCAACGTGCATCGCCGGCGCAAAGTTCGATCATCTTAGAACGCATCGGTTGATCGGTGTTTGGTTCTGTAGTGGCTACCCAGTACATGAAGCGCGGCACCACAAGCTTCACTACACCGCGGGAGAGTTTGTGATAGATCAAGAACGCATCTGAATATTCTCTGTTTTTACGGGTCAGGTGAGCAATGGCTCCCATTTCTTGCGGGGTGAGGCCGCAGGCTTCGCGAATCAATTCAAAGTTGGAAGGGTCATTACCGAGAATGATCTTGATGGCACTGTTGGTGGCAAGGTTGCGGGCGCGGTCGTCGCGCAATAAGTCACCAAGCTCTTGCGAGATGCCTATGAACAGTAGACCTAAGTGTCGGCTGGTACGCGAAGCGTCTTCAACCAGAGTTTTGCCGCCTTCATAACGCAACAGTCTCCACAACTCGTCTATGCAAAATACAAATCGCGACGGTTTACCGAGAGCTACTTGTTCAGCCTTATGCTGAGCCGCTCTACGCAACACATAGTCAGAGACAAATAGAGTCACTACTGCCTCTAACGTTTTGTCGTGAGCCAGATCTGATGTGTCGAAAACCATAAGCTGAGTGTCTAGCGGAATAGATGTAGGGCCATCGAAGAGCTTGCCGAAAATCGCACCTTTGCAATAAAGACTGAGGCGGTTAGAGAGGTCTTCGCAAGTATCGCCGCGTTTACTTTTGGCATGCTTGACCGCTTCTTCGGTGAGCCAGGCGACAAGGTCAGACTCAATGGGAATGCGACCGGCTTCCGCGCAAATTTTATAAATTGCTTGAATGCCTTGCATCAAAATCGGCTTCTCATCTTTGTTGAGCGCCTGTTCGCCGCGCTCACCGAGCATGACAGAGTGGAAGTTCAAAATTTTGATGATGTGCGATTCAGGAGGGCTGGCCGGATCTACAGCTTTGCCGTCTACGCCCTGATAAGGCAAGTCATAAAGATTGATGCAAACCTGGCCGTCTGGGCCCAACTTGATATAGGCGCAATCGTCATAGACTTCAGTCAACATGCGATATGAGCCGGATCTATCGATAATTACCGTCTTAGCGCCGGACAAAGTTTTCATTTGAATAATTTGCTGGGCCACCATGGATTTACCTTCACCCGGTTGACCGAAAACGATACAGAGGGCGTTTGGTAGTTTTTCATCATAGGGATTGAGGAACACTGGCTCCAGGGTTTCTTTGGAGAAGCCCAACCAGTCACCATATTCAGAGCCCAATTTAGCGTGGACAAAGGGGAAGGAATTTCGCACCGTGGGTGTGCGCACAGCTTTGCCGCGACGGGCTACGTCAACTCCTAAACCAGGCAGGCTGCCAATGAACAGCGAGCGTTGTTCGTGGTGGCCAATAACGAATCTGGCTCCACGACATTGAGAAGCAGCGGAGCGGACAAATTCAGTGGAGCGGTTGAGCTCTTCTAAGCTATCGGCAAAAAGAGTGAAATAGATGGCGTAATTGAATACTTCCATGTTGGTTGTGTACAATTCCGAACCAATGGTAGCGGCTTCCTGAGCCTTTTCCGCTTCTTCCTGGTTGGGGGCCGAGCGCTGACCCATGATGCCCTGATAGGTGTTGGCTGACGCTTGCGCTTGCTTTTTCTGCAAGCTTTTGCGGAAGAGTTCTTTATCTAATTTGTGAGCATAAATATTGAGACGCCATTCGCAGTTGAGCCGCAACAACGGTTGCAACCAGAGGGGCCCGGTGCGCTCAGGCAGCCGGTTCATGTAGAGTGTGCGTACGTAGCGCCCGGCAACTTCTGGGTTGGTCAAGTCGGCACCAGGGTCGGTGGCTTCGATATAATCGGTCATGTCTGAAATCTTGACGAAGTCAGGCGAACTGAAGTCGTAACAAGATTCGACTAATTGTTGACGCACCGTAGCTGGTTCCATGTCAGGGAAGACACGCCTGATCATAGGCGGCACCGGCTGCGTCTGTGGGCGCACAGGCATCGGTAAGTTTTCTTCGCCTTCTTCTGCTTGCTTAGGGTTAAGCTCGCGATAAATCATGCGGAAATACTCCAGAGCCGACACTGGTCGGCCGGCCATACCGCAAGCACCCAACTGGCTGACATAGCCATTAGCCCGTTGCACTAAAGTGGTGACATTTTTAAAATGACTGCCAACAGTCTGTCTGGCAGCCTGACTGGTGAGCGCGTTCATCACCGAGTTGACGGCAGCGTCAATCATGGTCTGTTTTGGCGGCTTCTCTTTAGGAGGGCGATAACAAAAGGTGACGTAGAATTTGAGTTCGGGCACGAAGTTGCGCGACAGAAGCGATGCTTGATCGTTTTCTACAACTTTGGCCACATAACGCAAGAAAGGATCTTCATTAACTTCTACTGGATGTCTTTGAAAATATTCGCGCTTAGAGATATTGTGGCAAACCACGGTTAGCTGAGCTGAGGTATCGATACCGTTGAGAAAACCGGTAAAGTGGTTCATGAGCGAGACCAGGCGCATCTCATCAAAACCCGAGACGTGCACGCCGTCAAGTTCGAATACACAGCGGTAAGTGCCGTCTTTTAAACAAAGAATGCCCTGACCGGATGCATCGTCATGGAATAAATCCCAGAGAGGCAAAATGCTGGCGGCGGAGCCGTGAGGACGAGGCACAGCGTGCCCGGGAATTTTCCCCAAAATCTCAGCAGAAACCGGCGCCTCTTTATCTTTGCCGCGCTTTAAAAAGCCCAGCAAACTATTTTCTTTAGAGTAGGACCGGTTTATGGATGTGACCATTAAATGCGAAAAGCTCCTTTAATCGATAAATTCCGGCAATTTTTCATCAACCAGAAATCTCACAGGATTTGGATCGGGCCCGGGGATCAACACCGTAGACCCTGTATAAAAGCTGAGCAAATTCTCCCAGTAAGAGCCGGAATGATTTAACGTGAGCAAACAATAGACCGGCCCGATCAACATGACAAAAAGGCAGAGGTAGAGTCTCAGGTCTTGCCCATTGAACATCACCGGATTCATAAACGAATAAATCTGAGTGGAAAGCAAGAAACTGACGATCACCCAGACCAGTTGATCAAGGCGCAGTCCAAATAGCTTGGGTGCGTCTTCTAAATTGAGAGGTGTAATGTCATCCATAATTTCATTCTACTTAAAAACTTGGTTTTTACACGGTCAACTAACCAGCGGCACGATTACCCGGAACAAAAATAGTACCTACGATATGCGGTGGAAGCCTCACACTGCTTTTATTCCCCGAAACTGCGAACTCCTGCATCTTAGAAACCAGCTCAGTGGGAAGACCCGCAGATTTATCCACTTTTTCAAAGTGATTAACCGCTAGAGCAAAGTCGCCGGTGAGGCGCGCAATCTCGCCCATGACATAGTTGTAGCGGCTACGGTTGCCGGCCCAACTCTCGTCGTTCAAAGCAGTCTGTAACTCAGCTTTAGCCAGGGCGAGAAATCTATTGCCGTCTACACCCTGTTCTTTAGCGCACCAATATCCATTCAAAGCGAGCACTGCTTTATCAAGGGCGTGCACATTGTGTTTGCGGCCGGATGCCACTGCATGGGCGAATTTTTTGGCCGGTTCTGTTGGCGGGCTGTCAGGCACCACTTGCGGTAGATAAAAATGCTCCTTAAACGATGACAACCACCAGGTGTATATGCAATTCGGACACATGGCAAGCAAACTTGAGCGAAGTTCAGCGTCAGGTAAAATGCGGTGCAAGTCGCTTTCTACAGGAGTAGTGGTGTCGATGGCAGGCATTCTTGCCACTTCATAGGTGGCGAAAATGGTTTGACATTCCGGACAGACCACCGTCAGATGGCGCAATTTAAAGAACTTCATGGCTTTGACTTTGCTGTTTTTTATCAGCCGCTAGCAGTGGTGGTTGAGTGAATTATCAACCATTACCGTTGTTGTAGCCATCCTGGCCCAACATCCGTTCCATCATACGCTTGACCAGACGATCTTTTGGCACAGGCGATTGATCGTATCTGGCCACGGCACCAGACTGGTCACGAACAGGCACAGGTCTTGGCACAAAGCGGGGATCCTGGCGGACGGAATCGACATAATCTTTGCTCAGATATGGCGTGCCGTATGTTTGCGGATCGGTACTGTGAGCGTCAACAATCGCTCTGGCAGTATAGACCGAGCCATAGTCAATGTTGTTAGAACTCCACTTCGGATCAGCGTCAAACATTGATTGCACAATTTGCACATCACCCATAGATACATTGGATGCACCTACAGCGTTGGCGGCCACTGCTACAGCCGGCATTGATTCCGGATTCTGCGAGTAGGCTTGAACAGCAGTCTCGAGCATCTGGTATTTGCCCGGATCCGAATCGCTCTTAGAGGGATCGTAAATCTGTTTCCAGTCCATACCGCTGGCTCTCAAATCAGCCACCACTTGTTTAACCAGATTTTGCGAACCACCGAAAGCACTGACGGCGCTGGCTACAGCATTTTGCTGAGCGCCACCATAATCAACTACCTGGCCGGAGACAGACTGCTCAACGTCCATGGAAACATTCTCAGACGGCAGGTTGCCGCCGCCACCACTATTGCCACCATCAACGCGGCCGATTTGAATCTGACCAGTGGAAGAACCGACATTGCCTCCGGGCAGTTTGACCGAACCCAAATTGACATTGCCGCCGCTGCCTTGATTGGTTGGAGGCTGCAGGCGAGAATTGACAACAGTTGGTCCGCCGCCTTGCAAGTTAGGCAGATTATTTGGTAGAGGAATGGAGTTTGGATTGATGCTCGAAGCGCCGGCAGAAGGCCCGTCGAGGAAGAGATCAACGTCGGCAGTACCGCCGCCACCACCACCGCCGCCACCAGATACGGTGACGCCACCGAGAGTCATTCCACCGCCACCGCCGCCGCCACCTTGAGAAGGAGGTCCACCACTAATATTGGTGCTGCCCATATTGACGTGTCCGCCGCCACCACCACCGCCACTGGAGCGCTGGAGATTGGCCATGACAGTGCTGCCGCCATGCAGAGTGTTGTAACCGCCGACATAATCTTCAGGTCTGGCACCAGGGCCGACCATCGCAGCCACTTGATCGACAGTAGCGAAGTCGCGGCAAACTGAGCCGCCGTCATCGTCCACAATTCCGGCCAGAGTCAAAGCACCCAGGGTGTTGACGACTTCAGCAGGCATAGATTGAGCACGGTTGCCGTACCAGGCATCTTGCACCAGTCCGCTTGTACCTTCAGGAATTTCGGCCTTGGCACGGGCTTGCATGTATTCTCCGCCACCGCGAATAGCGGCTCCGCGCAACCATGGCTGAGCTTTAAGCACACTCTGGTTGGCGGCCACAGCTCTGTTTACAGGGCTGATTGGCAGACCGCTCTGAATTAAGGCATCAGTTGCAGGACCCATTCTCCAGCTCCATCCAGATTCTGGTGAATCAGTGCTGGTCATTATGTGAGCGGCCCAGGCTTGCTGGTCTTCACTCATCGGTCCATATCTGTTGACCAGGTGCTCGGTGTAGGCATTGCCTTCTTCGCCGTTGATGTAAGACTGCGCGCCCAGGGCGGCATGCTTAGACATAGAGCGGGCAAATCTTTGTTTTGCTGCAGCAGTCTGCGACCACGAACTGCCGTTGGAGGCCAGGATACCAGAGGCGGCTCTTTCAGCCATGCTCTGTGGTTTATGTTCGCCGGCATCAATAGATGATTGTCTGGCAGCGTCATAAGCTTCTGCGTCTGTGCTCATCAACTCGCCGTACGCACCGGCCATGATTTGCATACCTTTTTGTTCATCAGAAGCGCCTTCGCCAAAGCGAACGTGCATCATGTGGCCCTGATTATCGTAGACGTTCTCTGGGCGACCGGTGCGCGATACGCCTAACGTTGCGCCCTGAGCCAATCTGATTGCAGCTGCAGCAACCCGGTAAGGAACGTGTCTGTAACCGGCTTGCATATAACCATCAAACATCGAGGCTTTCTGGCCGCCACTTGGCTGAGTCGGTTGAGCTGCAGGCCCGCCTGGAGGAACGCCACCCGCTCCGCCGCCGCTATCGTCTCCGCCCTCTCCGCCGTCCATAAATTTAGTCTGTGTACCGGCTGTGGGTGGTGCACCGCCGGTGCCACCAGTGGTATTGGCGAACTGTGTCGGTGTGGCCACAGGAGGTACCACGCCAGCGCCCTTACCGGCCGTAACTTGAGTATTGACGACATTAGCGGCCTGACTAGTGGGTGGCACAATTTTGCCTGTGGCGCTGGTAGTCGTTGTGGTCGCCGTACCATTATTATCGAGTTTGTTGGCACCAGCCAAATTGGCTGCCGTATTTTTAACGACGTTGGCAGCTCCAACTACAGCGGCCGCTTGCAGCCCTTCTTCAACCAACTCAGTATTGGTGACGACAGGCGCAGCATTGTTGAGATTAGCTGCGGGATTAGCGGTAGTCTGACCGTTGGCTCCAGCCATTGGCGGAATAACAGGAGTAGCGGTGGTACCGGCTCCAGTTCCTGTTCCTGTTACTTTGCCGGTGACATTGGTTTCAACTTTAGGGGTTGGAGTTGTAGAGGCGTTTTTAAGTGCAGCGGCTCCGGCCACAACCGTAGCGGCTGTAGCCAAAGTAGCGGCGGTATTAGTGCCCTGCTTGTTATTGAATGTACCTTCTTTAGCATCTGCCACAACTGGAGCACCAGGATCGGCAGGGTTCAATGTTTCGTCGCCGGTCACGATCGTAGTAGTGGGGTCGATACCCTTACCTGTGGCGATAGCACCAGTGGCGCTGGCCAATTGCGAAGAGTTAATTGGCGGAATAACCGTTTTGGCCCCGGTATTGGTCACAGGATTAGCGCCTGGTTTAGGTGTGACGTTAGTCTCGCCTTTAACCGTTTCAAGCTTAGCGCCTGTACCGGTCTTACCACCGCCGTCCACAGTTGTTTTGGTTGAACCATCGGGATTGAGATTAGCGTTAGGTGTACCGGTCGTTGTGGAATTGGCCACTTTCATGCCTGGCACCACAGCTGATGCCACGGCTTTGGAAGCGTCGTCGTTTTGACCAGTGACTTCAACTTCATCGCCGGCAGTTTTGAGGGTGGCGCCATCATTGCTGGTGCCTACTCCGGTCTTAGGCAGTTCACCGGGCTTGATGCCCGCAGCCAGATCCTTGCCCTTAGCGGTTGCTTCGGGGCCGTTCACTTTGCCCGCACCATCTTTACCATCAGCCAGTTTGGCGCTGACGGTAGCTTGATCTTTCAATACTTCTCCGGCCTTGCCTTTGTCGCCGCTTGCTGGAGGAACGGTTGCCTTAATAGGATTACCCTTAGCATCGACCAATTCTTTGCCTTTGCCATCGGTCAAATTACCGGCGGCATTAACAAGATTGCCTGTCGCTTTGGCTGCTTCAGCCAGTTGCTGGGCGCTCAAATCTTTACCGGTCTGATCGCCGGTTCCACCTTTGTTAGCCTCAGTCAGTGCTCCACTGGCACCGGCAGCTGCCATTACCGCACCAGTTGCACCAGCCACAGCAGCGATGGTGCCGCCGGTTTTGGCTGCACTGGCCAGAGCTTCAGCCGCAGTTTTGTCGCCCGTACCCGCAGGAGTAACAGGCTTGGTTCCAGGCGGCACCACATTGGCGCTGGTGCCTAAGTCGCCTTCGCCTTTCGCCCCTTTGGCTCCAAGCGGATCGGTTACCGGTGTAATGGGCTTGCCGTCAGGTCCTACACCAGTACCGCCTTTTCCGTCTTTAGGCCCTTTAGGTCCTTCTGGTGGCTTAATTGGTTTACCGTCGGCGCCAAGACCGCCTGCACCGGGTGGCGGCTTCTTGCCGTCTTTGCCCGGAACTTGACCGGTACCGGCCGCACTACGAATATCTTTCAACAAACCTGGGTTGGCGACATCGTTAGCCAGACCGTTCAGTTCAACGCTCTGCGATTTTGGTGCACCCTTTGCACCGGCATAACCAAAGTTGCCCACTGCATTGGCAAAGTGCTTGCCGCGATCGGCGAGCATACCACCCAGAGCTTTACCACCTGAGAGCAAGCCACCAGTAATTAAACCGGCAGAAATAAAGTCAGACATTGGTGAAATTTGGGCGCGAGCCAGGAAGGAAGGCACTTGAATCATCAACTGCAACACGCCCACGGCCATGACAATTTTGCCCCACGGGTTAAAGTCGGACAAGACCACAATCACCATGATCTTGAGCATGCCGACCCAGACAAAGGTCCAGAGGCTCACCTCCACGAATGAACGCACGAATCCGGAGCAGACATTCTCAGTGTCAGGCAACGCGAAGAAGACGAGGAAGAGTGGCGCAAACATATATTGAGCAGTGAGCAAGGCAGTTTGAATGGCCTTGAGCACAAGGATATAAATCAGTTCGGCAATGAGAATGCCACCGAGTACCAGGTAGATAATCAAACCGACGAAAGCAACCAGACTGCCTACCGTTCCCAGAACAATACCACCGGCGCCACCACCGAGAATACCGCCCAGTACCTGACCGGCGACCGGTGCAGTGGCATTGGCGAGTAGACCGGCACCAGCCACGAGACCGCCTTTAACAGCAGCAGCCATGGCAGCGTCAAGCATTGCAACTTGATCGGCAGAGTTGAAATAAAGCGCTTTGATCATCTCGTTGGTGATCTGAATTTCAAAAGCGTAGATTGTCGGCCAGGCAAGAAGCAAACCGGATGTGAAAATCAAACGACCAACAGCACCCATCATGTTGCCGCCGCCCCGCCAGGAAGCTTCGGCCCAGTACTTCCAGATGCAGAGAATGAAGAGCAAGAGCAGCAAGTCAATGGCGATACCGTACATGATATCGGCGCCTTGACGAACGTAAGGCGAAATATCGTCGATGGCCGCACCCTGTTGACCAGGAGTGGTGCTCAAACCATTGACGGCAATATTGGGGTTAAGCACAAAGATGCGCAAGAAACCGGTGAGGAACTGCACAGCATCAGCCACCCAACCGTTGATAAATTCACTGAGCCACTTACCAATCAATTGACCGATATTAGCAAAGAAGTTAGAGATGATGTCATCTCCCCAGAAAGCACTCAAGCCTTGATAGGTCTCGTTGTAAGCACCAAAATCAGGCCACAATTGTTGCTCGACGTTCTGCGCCACAGCTTCTGTGTTTTGCTCAGCTTGCTGCTGGACTAACGTGGTTTGACCAGGAGCATCATAAATATTTTCGGCAGTTGCCTGAGTGGCACTAGCACCCGGGCTGGTAGTACCGCCATCGGCAGGTGTAAAGTTATCATTCGGCGATGGCACTGACGTCTGCGCCAGAACCGCCGGCACTGCAAAGGCGAAAGGCGCAAGCAGCATAAAGAGTGCCACGAGCGCAAATAATTGCTTGTGAAAGCGATTTTTAAAACTGGCTGATCTGTTTCCGTTTTCCACTGTTGACTGCTTCAAAGAAAGAAAGTAAAGACTGCTTATTGCGCTCTTTGTGTGGCCCGCAAAAGTATCTCGTGTAAGACACTCTAGGGCCAAAATAAAAACTTGTCAGTGTGGTTATTCCCATTCTGCGGGCAAAACAGGCATCTTTTAATGTCCTGTAAAGCCTTTCGGGGGATTTTTTTCACTTCAGCACGGTGCTGATATTACTTTAAGGCTCCTTGTGGGTTTTGACACCCCGGTCATTCCCATCCTAGAGGGATTTTGCTGGATAAAATTGAAAGCCTCATAAATCATTCCGCACCATATGTGCATACCAAGAGCATCATCTTGCAAGTCAGGCGAGGCGTACATCCATGGCTGGTTCGCATCTCCTGGGGCACGATAGCGATTGTTCAAATTCCATAGAATTTGTCCAGGTGTATAGCAGGAATAAGGCTCCGGTGGTGGCGCAACCTGCAAAGCAAACAATAAAAGTACAAAAACCGCCAGACTTTTACTGAAAGAAGCCTGATGAAATCTGGTGCTTTTCAAAATAATCATCTTAGGTTGACCTTAAATTGCTATTTTTTAGTTCAATTGAGCCGCCTGGGAGGACTTTTGAGGTTGGAAATTTTTATAGGTACCAAGGCAGAGATTTTGGCGCAAAAATCTCTGCCTTTCTATCGTAAGAACTAAAAAGACAGCTCCCATGGCCTCCGCGCCCGTTTATCGGGTGTGACCAATTTGCTTTTGAGAAAATCTATTGTGACAATATCGTCGCCCGAGAAAGTAGTGAACGACCTAAGAATTTCCTCGTCAGACTTTGAGCTTTTTGACGACTCTTGTTCGACGGTTGCCGACACATCGGTACAGTCACACTTGTTTAGCGCAGCTTCGATCACTAATGTTGTTTGCCCTGAAGGATCAAGCGGTGGTATCACTAAAATCTTCCGGGTATGAGCACAAACAAGATGTTGACCAGGAGCCGGAGTATTCGCCCAATCTACAAACATACCTGTTGAGAAATCACAAATCAGAAGCAGCGCGGCCGCCATTGCCAATTTTTGTTTTAGTGAACCAGGAACCGATAAGCTGGGGCCAGTTATTGCAATCATGATTTTCGCTTCCAACAGAGTTTTGTAGTTGTATTACAGTAAGCCCTGGCGCCATTTTTGACACCCCGGTTATCCCTCCTGTAATAGAGACAGAGATAAATGCGCAAAAATCTCTGTCAAATCTCACAATACATTTAAGACAATCAACGCAATCACCAACGCAGCAAAGAGCCGGGCTGGGCCCGGCTCTTAAACTTAATTTCGATTGACGAACTATCTCGATTTAGAGACCGCCACCGAGACCGCCCATGTTGTTGATGGCGAATGTTCCGAGCAAGTGAACGGCAGTTGGTCCGCCGAATCCGATGCCCAGGCCTTTCGCTACGTTCATGGCCGATTCTCCACCGTCTCTTTGACCGAAGGCAATTTTCATACCGGCTAAAGATGATGGAACGGTGGACAGTGCAGTAACTACGCGGGAAATGTCTCTGGCACAGTCATAACCGTAGTCTGCCAATTGGCCTACTTCGTTTGATTGACCGTAACGTGGGTCTACTGGAGCCCCTACAAGGCCTTGTGCGTGTGCGGCCTGGTCATATACTCCGAAAGCCATCAGAACCAACTGGGGAGCAAGTACAAATCCCAGGCGGGTAGCGACTTTGAATGAGTGTGATTGAGAAACTTTTTTAGCGAGGGATGTAACTTTATTCATGGTGGAAGAAACCTCTGATTACGTGGAGCAGCTTTTGGTGCGGGTGTCAGACTCACTTTGATGATTGCAGTTTGCTCTTTGGCGGGAGAGATGCAATCGCTTTCGTCTGACTTATGGGACAACAATAAAACTTTCCCACCGCCTTGAATATGTGGTAATTCCCATGCCAAACGAGTTATTTGCTCATTTTCAAAGATTTTCATGGTGCTACTACGAAGTCAAGAGAATATCTTGATTCCGCAGGCGCTTTTAAAACTAGATAAAGCAAGAGCCGGGCAGGACCCGGCTCATTAGAGCTTTTTTGCAGAGAGTCTGAACGGTGAGCCTCTAATTAGAGACCGCCACCCAGGCCGCCCATGTTGTTGATGGCGAATGTTCCGAGCAAGTGAACTGCAGTTGGTCCGCCGAATCCGATGCCCAGGCCTTTCGCTACGTTCATTGCAGATTCACCGCCGTCTCTTTGACCGAAGGCAATCTTCATGCCGGCTAAAGATGATGGAACAGTAGATAGTGCAGTTACAACGCGTGAAATATCTCTTGCACAGTCATATCCGTAGTCTGCCAATTGGCCTACTTCGTTTGATTGTCCATAACGTGGATCAACTGGTGCACCGACCAAACCTTGAGCATGTGCAGCTTGATCATAGACTCCGAAAGCCATCAAAACTAATTGAGGAGCAAGTACAAACCCAAGGCGTGTTGCCACTTTGAATGAATGTGTTTGGGAAACTTTTTTAGCTAGGGTTGCTACTTTATTCATGATAGAAAAATCCTCTAATTGCGTGGTGTTGATTTAAAAGGGCTGTCAGACTCAATTTGGTGATTGGCAAACTTCAGATGCAATCGCTTCGTCCGGCTTATGTCAGTACAATAGAACTTTCCCCAGGGCTTGCATATGTGGAAATCACCATGGCAAACAAGTTTTTTTGAAATTTTTGAAATGGCTTCGAGCCAGGCCCTACTGCCTGGCTCGAAGCTTAAGAACCATCTCGGATGTCAAGCGATAGCGTGATCGAATCGGCGCACAGGGCCGCAAAAAATTCACCAGAGTCGGCAATATTTGATGGCCATAGTTCGCCAGGCACAAAACAGGCCATGACTTTGCCCACTCGTCATCACGCTGATTTTTCTCAGACACGCCGGCAGCCATCGACACCGCCAGGGCATAGACTAGCATTGTTTGCCTTCTTCATAGCTGGTACAGCAGCAGCTACAACAATCACAACCTTTGCAGGGAGTGGAAGATTTACGCCCGGGCGTAAATCTTCCACGAAAGCAATGAGCGCGGGGGCCAGATAGCTTCCCTTTCTCGGAATTATCTTCGCTAATGAAAAGAGCCGGGCTGGGCCCGGCTCTTTTCATTATCTAACGCAGTTTCGATCTGACGATCTTAAAGACCGCCACCCAGACCGCCCATGTTGTTGATGGCGAATGTTCCGAGCAAGTGAACGGCAGTTGGTCCGCCGAATCCGATGCCCAGGCCTTTCGCTACGTTCATGGCCGATTCTCCACCGTCTCTTTGACCGAAGGCAATTTTCATACCGGCTAAAGATGATGGAACGGTGGACAGTGCAGTAACTACGCGGGAAATGTCTCTGGCACAGTCATAACCGTAGTCTGCCAATTGGCCTACTTCGTTTGATTGACCGTAACGTGGGTCTACTGGAGCCCCTACAAGGCCTTGTGCGTGTGCGGCCTGGTCATATACTCCGAAAGCCATCAGAACCAACTGGGGAGCAAGTACAAATCCCAGGCGGGTAGCGACTTTGAATGAGTGTGATTGAGAAACTTTTTTAGCGAGGGATGTAACTTTATTCATGGTGGAAGAAACCTCTGATTACGTGGAGCAGCTTTTGGTGCGGGTGTCAGACTCACTTTGATGATTGCAGTTTGCTCTTTGGCGGGAGAGATGCAATCGCTTTCGTCTGACTTATGGGACAACAATAAAACTTTCCCACCGCCTTGAATATGTGGTAATTCCCATGCAAGACGGAGAAATTACTCATATTTCGAGGAATTTGTGGGAGAAATACGTAGCCGCCCAACGCCAGTTGAGTCAAGAGCTGTTTTCAGTAGTCAGATTGGACAGAGCATAAAGGACAAGGGATTGGACAAAACGCGAGAGCCGGGCCAAAACCCGGCTCTCGAGAGCTTTCGTCAGCAGTCTTTATATAGGTGACCTGATCTCTTGGTTTAGAGACCGCCGCCCAGACCGCCCATGTTGTTGATGGCGAATGTTCCGAGCAAGTGAACGGCAGTTGGTCCGCCGAATCCGATGCCCAGGCCTTTCGCTACGTTCATTGCTGATTCACCGCCGTCTCTTTGACCGAAGGCAATCTTCATGCCGGCTAAAGATGATGGAACGGTGGACAGTGCAGTAACTACGCGGGAAATGTCTCTGGCACAGTCATATCCGTAGTCTGCCAATTGGCCTACTTCGTTTGATTGTCCATAACGTGGATCAACTGGTGCACCGACCAAACCTTGTGCGTGAGCGGCTTGATCATAAACTCCGAAAGCCATCAGTACCAACTGGGGAGCAAGTACAAATCCCAGGCGGGTAGCGACTTTGAATGAGTGCGACTTGGAAATTTTCTTAGCTAGGGTTGATACTTTATTCATGGTGAAAGAAACCTCGGGTGTATTTATGCATTGAATTGGGTGTCAGACTTATTTGAGGACTTGCAGGTGCCGTTAAAGAACTTGGGATGCAATCGCTTCGTCTGGCTTATGCATGAACAATAAAGCTTTCCCTCATCGTTGAATATGTGGTAATTCCCATGGCAGACGAGAATTTGAGAATTTTTTTTCAGCGGCTCATGGCGGCAGCACGGTGACAATTATGGTCAGAAGCCAGAAAAGAGCTCCAATGCCTACTCCGACCCAATCGGCCGCGCTGAAATTATTGTCGAGGCGCGTTGGACGAGTGGCGGCATTGAGCTCATTGATTTTCGCCTGAGCAATACATAGAGGAATAGCCGCAACCGCTGGTGGAATGAGATAAACGATCACCGGCACATCATTCATGAACCTGCCTGGTAAGAAGTTGATGAGAAAGAACGCGGCGCCAAGTACTGCCGCATTCAATCTAAGCGGATGTCCAATGTGACGGGCCAGCTCCTGCAAACGTTTCAACATTCCATAAAAGGAAATGCTTATAAAAACTGCAAAAATGCCTCGAATCACTGGACTGCGCTGCGGATTGTACAAATTGGTGAAATTTCTGTATGCCCAATACAGGTCGTACAACCCGAGAGTGGCCACATGCATGATCGCCATTTTTTTCACCGACACCGGGTAACCAATTGGTTCCCTCGCATTAGGCACCAGCAAAGCAGTAGACATTTTTGCTCCTCAAATACCAGGCACCGTCTGACGATGCACTGCTCGAATGTTCATTCAAATAGCTCTACCTTAGTTTCGCATTGACGCTTGTGGTGCGCTTCACGTCAACGCCAACAGCAGGACCTTTGGGTCCGGCAATGAAGCCGGTGCTGTAAGAATCGATCGCGGTGTGGCCTGCCGGTCTGCTACCAAAATGTCCTGGCGTCTGGCGGTGCACGATTATATTTTTAGCCGGCAGAACTCTTTTAGCCGCAACGTTGCGAATAGCGCTCTTGTTCGCACTCGGAGGCATAGAGCCGGTTGACGCAGTCATAGGCATTAACGTCATAGGCCTTGAATTCAAAGGCACAGATGCAGCAACTGTCGGAGATGAGCTGCCAAATTGCGTATTGAACTGTGGTGCGGCCAGAGTCGGAGCTATTATTCTCAATTGTGCCGGATTAAAACCAAACATGGAGGTGGCGCTGGGAGTTTGACCCCGCCGCTCCAGCAGCGCCTATGAGCGCGACTACAACCAGAAATATTTTTCTATTCATTGCTTTACCCTCATACAAAAGAAAACGAGAAATACACCCTTCGGGGTGTATTTCTCAAATGGTGTTTTAACTGTGAACTAGCGGCGAATAACCTTACCGTTAACAGTGGTGTCGGTGCGGCCACCACTGCCGCCGGTTACACCAGGTGCGGTGGATCCAGGAACGTAACCTACACCTTGTCCGTAAGATGCAATCGGTCCGGCGCTGGCTGTGTGAGATTGACTGCGAGCAGGCCGTCTCATGCGAGCCATAACATTGTTGTTGCTAGCCATACGACGCACAGGTGCTTTGACGGCTGGTCTCGATGGTGAAAGTGCTGAAGCGGCAGGAGCCATTTGAGCTGTCAGAGGCAAATTGTTGGCATGGGCAGTGGCTGCAGTGCCATTCGAAGTCGGTTTGCCAAACAAATTGTTGAAGCCTGGAGGCACCAGTTGTGCCATAACATTAGGCTGTTGCTGCGGCACAGCGGCCACTGGTTTCTTCAAAGTTGCTGGGTTGAATCCAAGCATATTAGACACACCGGGAGTTTGACCACGGCGCACTTGTTGCATCGGTGGTTCGTTGAAAGCATGTTGACGCGGGCCGGTCGGCTGTTCCAATCTGTAAACGTTTGGCGCAAATTTCCATCTAGCATTGCCACCGCCACCTTCATCAGCTTGGGCAGCTGGTTGAGCAGCAACAGTAGTTACAGCGAGAGCGATTACAGAAAGAAAAATTTTGAAGTTCATTGCCTTGTCTCCAGACAAAAAGAAAATTAAAACCGGAAGCCGTTACGTGTACCGAAGCCTGTCATGAACAAGCCAGTGGCGCCCAGACCGAACAAGCTGTTGGGCCGTCTGATCATGGTGCCTACCATTGCGCCGGCGCCGAATCCGGCCAGTGCGCTAACAGCAGTGCCCATTCCGCCGCGGCGGGTGGTGCGTCTAACAATTGGGTTGGATGGAGGTGCAGTCAGTGTTTGAGTTTGGCTGACATTACCATAAGCAGTCATTGGGGCATTTTGGTCCTGGCCGCCAGGCATGATCCAATCTGATGTACCGGTGGTGCCCGGAACATTTCCATTAGGCTGGTTCATATTGTTGGCTTGTTGCATGCCGTTGTTGTTGAACTGGCCTTGCGACTGATTGTTAAAATTGTTCTGCATGCCTTGATCATTCCCATTGGACATGCCGTTAGACATGCCGTTGGCCATGGAAGGGTCACCAGCCATCGCTGACTGTTGGCCGTTGTTGAAGCTGTTGTTGTTGTTGTTTTGACGAGCTGCAGCTTGCGCTTGCGACATTCTCTGACCCACAGCCGGGTCTAGTGGCACAACATCGGGAGGGAGGAGGAGGTCTTGCTCAGCTTGCAGACTGTATTGTGCCATCGCTGGCAGTGTCTGCCCGAATAAGCAAGAGACCAGGGCCACAGCTAGTGCCATTTTAGCGATGCTATTAGTTGGGGTTGGGGCTTCTCTTCTCATGATTCTCAGGTCCGTTGTCCAAGGGGTTGCAGCAGTTCGTTAGATACATATTACGAAACGCGTGCCTGGAAAGAAATCGGGGGGATTCCCACAATCATGGGAATTCCCCCCTCAGGGTTTTCTTTAGTTTTATCCCGGTAAGCCAGTCAGGATTAAGTCTTGCGACTTTACTGTTTACCGGGACAAACTTATGCCACACAATTTCTTTTTAGAAGTTGGTGATTACTCCGGTTGGAAGCAAACGTTGGCCGGTTTTTTGAGCGGTGACGTTGCCTGGTGAGAACTGGGTGTAGGGGAAGCCAAAGTCAGTAGTCTTGCTGCTGTACATGGGGATTCGTCTCATACCCTGGCCGAATTCATATGATTGATTAGCTTGCAGAGCACCGATCGGGTTGTTTCTGGTGGCAGAAAGACCGAAGTCTTGAATGCTCGAACCAGTCGGGATGATCGCTCCGCCGGCCTGGAAGCGTTGACCGCCACCGAGGTCGATTGAACCTGATCTCAAGCCATTACCTGTAGGTACGCCGGTTACAGCGCCCCAGCCGGCCCACGGCCCCATACGCTCTACGTTGTCTTGCGAACCGTCACCACCGAAGCCACCAATCATTGAGTTACGACCGCGGTATCCCCACTGGTGGGTCTCTTGGCCGCCGCGACGCTGGGTCGGAACGGTAGTGTTGTATCCACCGGTGCCGGCGAATCCGCCGTAAGGCATGATGTTGGTCTGCTGTGAAGCATTAATGAATCCAGGAGGAGCCGAAAGCGACCCTGGGTCCATACCGGGAGTTGATGGCGATTGCGGCACAATGCCTGTCAGCGATGGTCCCAGTACTCCAGGAGGAGAAACGATTGCTGGGCTGATGCCTAAAGGAATGCCGGAAAAATTATTGTCTATTTGGTTGGCTGGAATAGCCGGTACCCATGGCATCAACTCTGGTGAAGAACCCATACCCGGGTTGACACCTGCTGGACTGGGGCCGTCACCGATAGCTGGTGGAGCGCCTTCAATTGGTGCCTGGAACGGTGCACCGTTCGGTGCGCCTTGAATCAATGGTGTGCGCAAAGTGCTGACCGGGCTGCCTGGCGGAGAGCCTGGTTGAGGTGGGCTGCCTGGCCACGGTTGGGCTGAGGAGGCAAGTGCACAAGTGGCACTTATTGTGATTGCAGAGAATACTGCGGGGATGAACTTACGGTTAAACATTGTCTGGCCTCCTGAAGCCGTTATAGAAGAATAGTGGAGCGTGGCGGGGAATAAGTTTGGCGGTACTTAATAGGGAGCGATGGTTAGTTGAGAGCGGAGATTTGGGCCTTTAAACAGAGCCCGGTTTCCGTGTAAATCATGAGTGGTCTGGCCCATCCAGCTACCTTGTTGTCTCGGGCCATCTTCTGAAACCTGCGGGGTCATTTTCAAATCTGGTTTGTCAGTGAGCTTCTGACCAAAATCGTTGAGAGTCGAACTGTTGGCTCTGACATTGTATGGCCGACCGTGGTCAAATGACCGTTGGGCTTGCCATCTGCGGGTGGGGGCACTTCCTGCCAAACCGCCGCCGGGACATACATTAACTACTGAAACCGGAGCGTTGACACCAAAACCACCACTTGAACCGTTAATCGAATAAGGGTCATAACCTTGAGTGGAAGGCGGTGGGCTGAGGTAGGGAGCGGCGTAGGCATTGACCAGGCCTTTGTCCATTGGTCCTACCAGAGGCATGGGCACCGATGTTGGTGGTGGGCACGGATTGCCATAATCTCCACCAGTCACAGGGGCTGGGCAGCTGCCGCTGCCGATTGCGGGAGGGGCACCTTCTTGAGCCGGCACCCAGGCTGGGCTGCTAGGTGAGCCGTAAATAAGCGGTGTTCTCAGTGTGTCGATCATGTCCGACTCGCCATAAGCGAATACGGGGCAAGAGAAAGCAGCGACAGCCAATAGAGCGGTTGAAAGTGCATTTGCTATTTTCTGTACCGACTTGGTGTTCACGAACTTTTCTCCTTCGGGCCGTTGCAAATTGGTAATCCATTCTCGTCGCGGCTTGTAACTACCTTAGCCATTCGTCAGGCACTTGTCTTGCGCGTAATTACGTACTACCCCCCGGTTTCTCCCACTATTCCCTCTTTTGACGGCCGTCTAAACCCCCGAAACCTTCACAGGGCAGGCGATAGATGAATTTGAAAAATTTTTGGAGAATATTTGACTGCTTTCCCCAGGGGGCTAGAGGCATAGCGGCCGACTGAGCGGTCCAATTTTCGAGCCATTTTTCAATCGCCTTATATATAGGAATGCGGCTTTGTCCATTTCCATCGTATCGCCAAAACCGGCGTCCGATAAAAGACTTAATGCGATTTCTCTCTGACTTATAAATGAATTACGGCACAAATTAATCATTGCAATCGGCCAGCCAGGGCATTGAAACGCACTGTTTTTAACTTTTGTCACCACCAATAGTGCCTGATCAAAGTGCCACCAGGCACCACTATCGCACCATAAGCGGTGCTTCCAAGAGGTGGGTGGTGCCTGCACCATTGGCAATGGCAAAATTACTTTTACAAATTCATGGTTTATCGGTATTATAGGTTTCAAGAAAGGGGTATAAGTGTGAGCAATCGTAAAAAAAATACTGCCGACAACCTAGATTTTTCTCCTGGTGAAGCACCAGGTCAGCACGCCGATGCCATTGAAGTTGAAGGATTAGATCACATCTTCAAATGGGCTTCCGAGCCGGCTCCAGAACCTGAAGACTTGAGACTAAAACAAACCAGAGAACGTCGAGTGCGCTTTCAGGTTCTTGATGTTGTTCAAAAGTACAAAGAACAACGCGTAGTTAGTAAGAGTCAAGATGAAGTTACTTACCTGCAGAGACGAGTGATCGCTCTTCTAACAAAGATGCAGGAAATGACCGAAGAGAATGCTGCCGTTAAGCAAATTATGGTCAGCCAGTATTGGGCTATTCAAAGAATTCCAGCTCTAGAAGAGCAAGTACGCGTGCTGAAAGTCGTTGAATACGAAAAAGAGGCAGCTGTTAAAGAGCGCCGCTATCTAATGGACGCTCTCGCCAAAGTTAAAGTCGAGCGCGACTATCTAGAAGACATTCTGGTGACAGTCGAAGAAGAAAATACTCGTCTATCGAGCATACTTAATATTACTCGCACCGAACTGGAAGCCATAAAGGCTCACAGATGGTGGCACAAATTTGTTCCTCAAAGCTGGTACAAACTCTAACTTTGAAGCGACAAGATTGAGGCAACAAGATTGAAGTAGAAATAAAAAAGAGGAAATTGTTCAGCAATTTCCTCTTTTTTATTCCACTACATTATTGTTTTCGGCCTTGCGCACTTTGCCTTCGAAACCGCGATCGCTGGGCTGAAAATACTTACGGTGAGCCAGTTCGGCGGGCATGCACTTCATGTTCTCGGCTTTGCCGCCTTCATAATCGTGAGCGTATTGATAGCCTTTGGCATATCCGATTTCTTTCATCAATTTTGTTGGAGCATTGCGCAAGTGCAACGGTACCGGATGCTGCACTGTATTTAGTGCATCCTGAGCAGCCTCGTTATAAGCTTTATAAAGAGCGTTCGATTTAGGCGCCAGCGCCATATAGACAACACACTGAGCCAGAGCCAGCTTTCCTTCAGGCACGCCAATAAAATCAACGGCTTGCATTGCAGCAACTGCCTGGTTGAGTGCTTGCGGCGCGGCTAAGCCAATGTCTTCTGAGGCGAAACGCACCAGTCTGCGAGCCACATAAAGTGGCTCTTCGCCCGCTTCCATCATGCGTGCCAGCCAGTACAAACTTGCCTGCACATCTGAATTGCGAATCGATTTATGCAGGGCCGAAATTAAGTTGAAATGATTCTCGCCATCTTTGTCATATCTCAAAACCGCTTGTTGCACAGCCGAGCGAATTTCTTTTTCACTGATTTCTTTTTGGCCACGCTTACTGGCCAAATTTGCAGCAAGCTCTAAAGAGTTTAGGGCTGTACGGGCATCACCCGAAGAATAGGCGGCGATAAGCTTTAGCGTGTCGTCGCTGGCGGTAAGCTCGAGCTCACCAATACCTCTTTCTTTATCCTCGAGAGCATTATTCATGATTTTGAGCAGAGCTGGTAAATCGAGCTCGTCCATGACAAAAACTTTCAGCCGTGAAAGCAGTGCTGAATTAATTTCAAATGACGGATTTTCAGTGGTGGCACCAACCAGACAAATGGTGCCCGTTTCTACATAGGGCAGAAAGGCGTCTTGCTGAGCCTTATTAAAGCGATGAATTTCATCGACAAACATAATGGTGCGGCGGCCTTCAATTTTCATGAATGCTTCCGCTTCATTCATCACTGCCTTAATTTCTTTCATGCCGGCAGTGACAGCAGTAAAGGCAATCCACTTGCTGTCAGTCTCTCTGGCAACAATGCGGGCCAATGTAGTTTTACCGACGCCCGGCGGCCCCCACAAAATAAAAGAACTCAAATTGCCTTCGGCCAACATAGTGCGCAACACACCACCGTCGGCCAGCAGTTTTTCCTGGCCAAAATATTCATCCAGCTCCCTGGGGCGCATGCGCTCTGCCAGCGGAGGCCGATTTTTTTGAACAAACATTGTTCTAGTTATTCATGAACATAAAGAAAGTAGATGGCACGAGCGTTCCGAGGAACAGCAAAATCATTGACCATACGACAATCTGTTTAAAATTCTTGCGAAGAAAATTTCTTAGTTGAAACTTCTTGAATGAAAGAGCCATGGCTATCTCTATGTGAATGTGACTGATTAATGAAATATACCATCAAAAAGAATAAAAGCGCCGCCGAGTATCGACAGCGCTCATATCCTGATGTGCGATCAAGAAAAATCAAGGAGTGCTTAAATGGATAGACATTGCACAAGCGCCAGCCAGGACTTTGAGACGACGATCAAGCACCCCTATTGCCATCATTCCACATGTCAAGGGAAACTGGGTCCCTTCGAAGATGAAATTCTTCAAGTTTCGTCCTAATCCCAAGATGTGAGGCGTAAGCTTGAGAATACGCTCGCTGGAGGAAATTTGATGAGACAACCAGGCAAATGCACAGCGCAGGCGGTTGCTTGCGCCGCTACGGTTGCCGTCTTGTCCGGCTTGCTTGCTCAGACAGCTAGCTCAAAAATGCCGCCGGCCATGGCCGACATAAACTCTGGGTCAGACATCAACAATTCGAGCCTGACCAATCTATTTAAGGTACGGGTAACCACGGCCGACAAAATGAAGGCCATGAGCGATTTAAGCATTTTGAATACGGCCATAAGCCGCATTCATATCTCCAACGAATCGCCGGCGGCGGCGCCCGGCGCTACGGCCAGGCCAGGAGCAGCTAAAAAACAAAGTTCAGACCCTGAAGCAGTCAGAGCCAAACGACTGGCTCAGTTGCTCAATTTAAGAGGAACGTGCCTGGCCCTGATTGGCGAACGCACTAAAGCAATTAGCGATCTTGATGAAGCCGTAAAATCAGACAGCAGCTTCGCCCCCGCTTTCAACAACAGAGCCTGGATGCGCGCGCAAGCCGGCGAATTGCAAGCTGCCCTTACTGACGTCAACACAGCGCTAACGCTGGAGCCGAAAATGGCAGAAGCTTACGACACACGCGGCACAATCAATTTCGCTCTACAGCATTTCGACTTGGCGATGGAAGATTTTGATAGCTCAATTGCTCATAGAAATGATTATGCCGAGGCTTATTATCATCGCGCCATGCTGCACAAAAAGCTTGGCCACGATGAGGAATATTCAGCCGACGAAAAAAAAGCAATTGAGCTCAAGTATCCGGTGGAGTAGACCTACTGATGAATGGCAAAACGCGGCTATCAGAAGCGCTCGCTTATGGCCCAGCCGTGCTCGAATATGTAATCAGTCTCAACAAGCATGATTTTGAAAGACTACGCAGTCCGCTTCTATTTAAGGTGATGCCACCACGCATTAGTTTAAGTCGAGTGGCAGCCATTGCAAACATTCCTGAAAAAGAATTTCTGGCAAAATTAAACGAACTGGCCGGACTATCAATGAAAGAAAGCGAGTCACAGAGCCAGGCTAACGAGCCATTGCCGTGCTCGCCAGTTGAGCGTCCCTCCTGGCTGAAGGAACTTGGTGCAAATGCCATTACCTGGGTTGACGTAACTTCAATTGATGACAAACAGGGCGATCCTATGCCACCAATTAACATCGCCGTAAACGCAAGTAAGGCCGGTCAAACCGTCGGCATTAAACATAGATGGGAGCCGCAGCCCTTTTACGATATCTGGCACTCCCGCGGATTTCAATTTTTCTCAGAGCAGATTGAACCAGATTTGTGGCAAATTTATGTTCACCGCCCTTTACCATAATTTGTCTCAAAAATCTGGTCGGCATGATTCGATTTGAACGAATGCGCTTTTTAGGGAGAACTTTTACAGAGTCCTGGTTTCGACCACTCACCCACATGCCGAGGAATAACAAATTTTTCGAAGAAAATTCGTCGATGACAAATGACTGTCGATATCGCTGAGTTACGTGAGTGGTCATGATGTGGTCCTTTTTAAATGGCGGGGATAGGATGGGTACGATCCTCCAACCCTTGCGGGCACTTGTGTTCAAGACAAGCTGCTATTCCATTTCGCTTTATCCCCATGGCGGTTCTGACGGGTGCTGCCCCCGCTATTTCCTCGCTGACAACGAGGCGACTCTGCTGGTTTATCTTCAGAACCATGTGTGTGCACCAACTGCGGTGAATCAAAAATTGGTTCCACTAGCTGGATTTGCACCAACATTATTCCAGTTATGAGCTGGAAGTCTTTCTATTAGACGACAGTGGAAAATGGCTGCGTTACCTGGATTTGAACCAGGGATCGTTCGCTTAACAGGCGACCGCTCTACCTCTGAGCTATAACGCATTGGTCCAAAATAACGCACGGCAAGAATCGAACTTGCTTGATCCGTTTTAGAAGAACGGCGCCCATCCGGTAGACCACGTGCGCGAGAAAAATGGAGCCCAAGGCGTGGTAATGCTCCCGCTACCTCTCGCTTACAAGGCGAATGCTCTGCTTTTGAGCTACATGGGCGTGTTTTTTCGCTGACTGAACTAAGACCCCAGGCTTTAGACGCTGGTGGAAATGGCTCTGGCAGTGATAGTCGTAGGTGTGACATGGCGATTAGAATCCAAAACGGGTGTGACAAGACGATCAGCAGACATATATGATCTGCCGTTATTTCGTCTCATTACCCGTATCACTGGTTTCATTTTAATCACCTAAAAATGGAGCGGAATAAGAGAATCGAACTCTTTTCGCTAGTTTGGAAGACTAGTGCACAACCAATGTGCCAAATCCGCATCAACGTTTTTCCAATATAGCACGTGTTTTCAAATGTGCAAATAGCCCCCAAACCGCATAAATAGAGAAATAGATCTCTATTTATGCTCACTGAAAGACGGTGTAAATTAGCATGATAGTTGACAAAGTCAACTAATTTATTTGACAATATCAACCATCCGCAAATGAGGTATCGGGGCATGCCCAGCCTGAAAACCAGTGATAGAAACAAGCGAGTGGCTGCGGTTCGGCAATTCAATCGCTTTTACACGCAAAAAATAGGCGTGCTGCATGAAGGATTATTAGAAAGTCAATTTTCATTGACCGAAGTGAGAATTCTCTACGAGCTTTATCACCTGCAAAATTTAACGGCCAGCGAACTCTGTCGCGATTTGGCCATCGACGCCGGATACTTGAGTCGAATACTGAGTGGCTTTCAAAAACAAAAGCTGATTGCCAAAACACCGTCAGAGCAAGACGCTAGACAGCATATCTTGGCTCTAACCGATAAAGGTCGTGCCGCTTTCGAGCCACTTAACGAGCGTTCTCATAATGAAGTGGCAGCACTGTTAAAACCGCTATCACTGGCAGAACAAAATCAGCTTATCGATTCGATGAATGTGGTGCAAAATTTGCTCGATTCAAACCGTGTTAAAAATTCGGCCGCTGGATTGCAGAGGTGAATGACTCTATAGTCGGCTCTGTTTTTGTGGTCAAAGAGAGCGACGAAATAGCAAAATTGCGACTGTTATACGTAGAGCCAAGCGCCCGTGGTCTGGACATCGGCAGTCGGCTAGTGCAAGAATGCATAAAATTTGCTCGCCAGCGGGGCTACAAAACCATGACGGTTTGGACAAACGACATACTCAGTTCTGCTCGCCAAATCTACGAACAAGCTGGCTTCAGTTTAGTCTTAGAAGAAAAGCATTTTAGCTTTGGTCATGATCTCGTCGGACAAAACTGGGAAATCAATTTGATTTAGTGACGCAATCGACATAGTAAGTGTCAGGCACCTATTCATCGTCCGGTTGCGGCAAATGCTCTTCATCAGGCTCTACATCTTCTGCGCCAAATTCTTCGTCATAACCTTCTTCAACAAGATTTTTGGCAGCCTTCTCAACGTCAGCTTGATAAGCTTGTGCTGAAACTTCTTCTGCCACCATACCGACTACAATATGTGGCTTAACCACCGGCTTACTTTTTAAGTCGGTCATGAAATTGAATAGTTCCAGCGCCAACTTTTTAGGTACGCCCGGGCAAGCTTCGATCTCGGCTAAAGACGCCACTTTGATTTTTTCGAAAGAGCCAAAATGATCAATAAGCTTTTTGCGCCTGGCTGCACCTAGACCTTTAAGCGCATCCAATTGAGAAGAAATTACGCGCTTGGCCCTTAGCTTGCGGTGGAAGGTGACAGCAAAACGGTGAGCCTCATCGCGCACAGCCTGAAGCAAATGCAGAGCTTCAGAGCGTCTTGGCACGTAGACGGGAGTTGAACGCTCGGGAAAATAAATCTCTTCCTGTTTCTTTGCCAGTCCAACAATAGAAAATTGTTGTTCGCTCAGATCAAGTGCACTCAAGGCTTCCATTGCCGCGCTTAATTGACCTTTGCCTCCATCGATAATAATCAAATCAGGGAATGGTTTATTCTCGCGTAAAAGCCGTGAATACCGCCTGCCCACGGCCTCTTTCATCGAAGCAAAGTCGTTCGGTTCACCCTCCACGCTTTGAATTTTGAACATGCGGTATTCAGATTTTTTTGGTTTTGCACTTTCAAAAGAAACCATGCTGGCAACGTTGTCGGTGCCTGAAATATTAGAAATGTCGAAGCATTCGATGCGATTGGGCAACTTAGCGATTCCCAGAGCTTCCTTGAGCGAAGTCAACGTGCGCTGTACTTTGACGTCAATTTCGGTTACTCGATTGACCTCCTGACTAAGAGCATGCTCGGCATTTTTAATTGCCATGTCTATCAGATCATTTTTGCCACCACGTTGCGGCACCAGCACTTTAACTGCTATCTCTGCTTTGCCGCTGACAAACTCTCGCAGCACATCGATGTCACTGAGCTCGTGTTGCAAAAGAATTGTTTGCGGAATCGCTACGTCTTCGCAGGCAGTGTAATACTGATCGACAAAGGCCTGATACGCTTCGTCCCACGAAGTCTTCTCTAAAAGCGGTAGGGCGAAAGTCTCAGAAGCGATTAGTTTTCCTTCTCGTACTTTCATCAGACAAACAGACATCATTTTTTCAGTGTGGGCTTCAGCCACAATGTCATGGCTAACTTTGTTGCTCTGGAAAAATACTTGTTGCTTTTCAATGACTGTGCGCAATGCCACCAGTCTGTCTCTGATTTTTCCCGCTTGTTCAAATTCGAGACTTTCGCTGGCTGCGTCCATCTCTGCTCTAAGTTGGTCCATTACTTCAGTCTGGCGACCGGCCAGAAACATTTCCACCTGTTTGACCATATGATCATAGTAAGAAGCCTCGACCATTTTTTGGCATGGTGCCAGGCAAAGACCAATATGAAAATTCATGCATGGCCGGTCTTTAAATAATGGCGATTTACGCTGTCGCATGGGGAAAACGCGACGCAAAATGCGCATGGTTTCCCACATCTGGCCGGCTTCTACGTATGGCCCAAACACTTTGGCGCGCGGGTTGTCTTTTTTAAAGCGTACAGGATCGCGCACCATCACCAGCCTGGGGTAAGCGACATCATATGTGATGGCAAGCCAGGGATAGCGTCTATCGTCTTTAAGCGAGACATTGTAGCGGGGCAATTTTTGTCGAATCAAATTCGCTTCTAACAGCAACGCTTCTTTTTCTGAATTGGTTAGTATCGTTTCAATCAACGAAACTTTAGGCATCATCACAGCGAGTTTAGGCCGGTCGCGCCAGGAGATGTCTGTCCAGTAGGAGCGCACACGAGAGCGCAAGCTTAAGGCCTTACCGATGTAGAGAATTTCGCCGAGATTATCTTTAAAAATGTAGCAGCCTGGGCTGTCGGGCAATCCCGACAGTTGTTTGACTAACTGCTCAGATGGAGAATACGCTTTCATCTTCTAAATTTTCAGCTCGGCTTCCTGGTGCTCGTTCAGTGCTGTCAGGTTTTTTGACAAAATTTATATTGGGCATAGCTTTTTGCAATGCTTCAGATATAGTTTCCACTCCAATTATTTCCATACCCTTGGGCGCAGAATTTAGCGGCAATGAAGCTTTTGGTACCAGGGCCTTTTTAAAACCAAGGCGAGATGCTTCTTTCAACCTTTGCCCAAGATTGAGAACTGGGCGAATCTCTCCAGTCAATCCTACTTCACCTACGGCAACCAGGCCAGGATCGATGGATCTGTCGAGAAAAGAAGTGGCTATGGCTAGAGCAATACCCAGATCGCCTGCCGGATCGCTGAAGTCAAGGCCGCCTACGATGTTGACGTAGACATCAAGCCGAGCCAGATGTAAACCCGATCTTTTGTCTAAGACCGCGACAAGTTGCAATAACCGATTATAGTCCCAACCATTGACTACGCGCCTGGGCGAAGGGTTTGGCGTCGACACGGTGAGGGCCTGCACTTCAAGCAAAAGGCTGCGACTGCCCTCTCCACCGGCAATTACCGCCGTTCCCGATGGTGCTTGCTTTTGGCCTACTTTCGATAATCGATCTCCTAAGAATAAAGCGCTTGGATTATCCACTTCTTTCAGGCCGTCTTCCGACATGGAGAAAATGGCTAACTCTGCGGTAGAGCCAAACCGGTTTTTTACCGCCCGCAAAATTCTCAACTGTCTGGTGCGATCACCTTCGAACTGCAAAACTACATCGACCATGTGCTCGAGAACGCGGGGCCCGGCAATGGTACCTTCTTTGGTGACATGGCCCACCAGTATGGTGGCAATATTTTTGCGCTTGGCGGCGTGAATTAGGAGCTGCGTGCCTTCCCTGACCTGGCTAACAGAGCCGGCAGCGCTCGCGATTTCAGGGTGGTAGACCGATTGAATACTGTCGACTACGCAAACCGCCGCATCGCTACTCAGCATCATTTCAGCGGCATTGACCACATTTTGCTCTGAGGCAACGAGCACGTTATCTGAATCGACTCCTAATCGGCCGGCTCTGATTCTTACTTGGGCTGCCGATTCTTCGCCGGTAATGTACAAAATTTGGCTGTGTTTTGAGAGATTCTTTGCTACTTGCATAAGCAGGGTAGACTTGCCTACACCGGGATCTCCGGCAATTAAAATCACAGAACCAGGCATCAGGCCGCCGCCTAAAACCTCGTCGAGACCTGCCATACCAGTGGCAAGTCTCCCCGATTCTTCGGTGTTAATTTCTGACAGCGGCAGGGCTTTATTGGCCGTAGAAGGGGCTGCAGACACATTTGAAAGCCGGGCGGCGAAACCCTTTTTAGCGACGTCATCTTCCGGCGCTAACTCTTCTACAAAAGAATTCCAGTTGCCACATTCAGTGCACCGCCCCATTGAGCGCGAAGTCTGAAAGCCGCATTGCTGGCAAACCCAGCGCGATTTCGCCTTGGCCATAAAAGCTAATTCCTCATCTTGAGTCAACATTTTATCGTTAATAGCGGTCTTCTAATCTATACTGTCATCTGTTCTCTGACCACCTGCTTTTTGCTCAGCAAAAGCTGACAGGCATCCCGAAAATCTCTCGCCTACGGGCTTAGTGGAGGGTTCAAAATGTCAAGTGTTGCTGTTATTGCTACTATCACTTTAGGCGCATTAGTGGCTTTTTCACCTGCAAGCGCCGCAGCTTTCAGTAAAGATCTAAAAGACAAGCCATTGTCACTACAAAAATACGGCGGCACCGACCCACGCGGTGATGATCCGCACGGCGACGACCCCAGAGAAGAACAGCATGACGGCAAATTGCCCGCCAACAAAGACCGCAGCCAGGGCAAAGCGCCAAAAGACGTCTATGGCGGTCAATATCCGAACGACCAGCAGCCTTACTAGCGCACCTATTTCAAACTCAATTTAATGGTATTCCAATCACCCGGCCCCATACTTTGCCAGCTCGGCCCGCTAACCGTGCGCTGGTATGGAGTAATGATTGCCCTGGGGTTTATGCTGGCTGTGGCAATGGCCGTGCGCAGGACGCGGGCACGCGGCCTCGACAGCGACAAAATCATCAACCTGGCGCTCATTTGTTTTGTGGCCGGTGTTTTGGGAGCGCGACTTTATTACGCTGCCCTCAATTTAAGTTATTTTCTCATTCACCCCGCCGACATCCTCGCCACCTGGAAAGGCGGCCTCTCCATTCATGGTGGGCTTATTGGCGGCACCATCGCCGGTATCTACTATTTGCATCGCGAAAAGCTTCCCATTCTTACTTACTGCGACATTCTATTTGCATCAATTCCGCTGGCACAGGCAATCGGACGCTGGGGTAACTTTTTCAATTCTGAAGCTTTCGGTCATCCGGTGGCAGACAATTTTTTACTCAAATTGTTCATTCCGCAAGATTGTAGGCCAATGGCTTTTCGCACTTACAGCTATTTTCATCCCACCTTTCTGTATGAAAGTGTCTGGAACTTCGGGCTGTTTTTTATTCTCTACTTCTACGCGTCCAAAAAGTTAATTAACTATCCTGGAGCAGTGAGCTGTCTTTATCTGGCCGGATATTCGCTCGGGCGAATGATTATCGAGCCTATGCGCGTAGACAGCATTGCCAACTATATGAATATTCCCGTGCCGCTTCTGGTCAGCGCAGGTACAATGGCAATAGCCTTATGTGCACTGCTGAGGATTTATCAGAAGAATGCAGGCGCCCTTAAACAATAGATTTACCGGCCAGGCAAAATTATTGCTGCTGACCGTTCTGTGTTTTCTTATCAGCTACCCTGACGCTTTTGCCGCCGTCAATAAAGGTATCAGAATCTATCAAACCAATGCAGTCTTTGGCGCTGGCCATGTGACAGTTTCACCTGACGGTTTTCGCATGGAAAATACAGGTCGCCTGAAATTTATTCTGGTGGCAAAACCACCGAGCTGGCAAGTGTCCGTATTTCGGAATGATGATAAAACATTCTTTACTGAGAGCCTGACTCAGTTCGAAGATACAGGCTTGGTATCAGGCCTCATTTCGGCAGCAAAAGAACGATTTATTCGCGAGAAAAATCGAGAATCTACTTTTATTTGGTCGGAAAAAAAACTTGTGCGTGTGACCACAAGCACTCAAACCCTCAAGTATTTGCCGCTCAATGGGCTGCCACCGCAAATAGAGCGCATAATTTATGCGACTTACAAATGTCCTACCCAGGGCGGCATTCCCACTGGGTTTACTCGCACTCTTTTACAACGAGATTACATGACCGGAATGCGAAATCAAGGAAGAATGGAAAATACACTTCAAACCAGCAAAATAGAAGATATCAAAACCGATTCAAAAATGTTCAGCGTGCCGCCTGGATATAAACTCAGCAAATCAATACGGGAAGTGGTGGCAGGCTCGTCCACCCGCCAGAAAAACGTAGACTTTGAAGCACTGTTAGATCAGATAAAATAATTCAGCAAATGGAGATGAATTAACGCATGGCCAGGGAGAGAATCAAAACATGTGCTCACCTGATGGCTTCGCTTCTGACTTCAGGGGCAATAAGTATTTTTTTTACATCGGCAGCCGGCGCAGCAAGCCAAGCGATGAAACTCAGTCAAACTCACCTATTTTTTGGAAAATGCCTGTTAATTGTAGCTCCTGATGGTTTTCGATTGGAGAATAAAGGACGACTGCATTTCACTGTTGTGGCCAAGGCTCCAACCTGGCAAGTAACAATCTTTCGCGACGACGACAAGGTCTATGTAACTGAAAGTCTCACTCAGTTTGAAGAAAGCGGTTTAGCCTCGGAGATGCTGGTAAAAAAACAAGGTAAATACTATGTAGCGAAAAGCAGAAAGTCTCTTATACCTTTTTGCGGCAAAAGTATTGTGCGTATAACCGGAAAAAATAAGACAATCAAATATTTACCACTTAATGGTTTACCCGTGCAACTTGAACGCCTCATTTACGCTGCCTATAAAACTCCTACCAATGGCGGCATCGCTACCGGTTTCAGCCACGTTAATAGAAGCAGAGACTTCATCAGCGGGCTGGAGAATCGAGGCAGCATAGAGACAGTACTCGACACCGACAAGATAGAAGATATCACTGTTGGTGCTCACATTTTTGACCCACCCACCGGTTACAAACGCGCTAAATCAGTAAGAGAAGTAGTGGCTGGAGAATCGACGCGCGATAAAAACGCAGACTTTGGAGTTCTATTTTGATTGCGTTGCACAGGAAACGAACACTTGCCCGAATTTTGAGCGCTGCGCTAGCATTGTGCATAGTGACTGTAATGGCACCTACGAGCGCTGTTGCTGCAGCAAATATGCCATCGATAAAGCTCAGCCAAACTCACTTTTTCATGGGCAAGTCTGAGGTTACTATTGCCAAAGACGCCATACGCATCGAAAACACGTCTAAATTACGCTACGTGCTTGTGGCCAGGGCACCAGATTGGAAAGTGACGGTTTACCGTCCTGACGACAAAACATATTTCACTCAAAATATTGAGGTCTTTCGAGACGGTGGCTTGATGTCAGATCTTCTCATTGGTCGCAAAGATCGGTTTATGCGCGGAAAAATTTACCGGCACTCAGCCATGAAACTAGATAATTTCAACATTGAGCGGTTAACTAGTTCATGGTGCACAATTAAGTATATGGAGCTCGGCAACATTGCGCCACTAGTCGAACAAATACTTTATGCCGTGCACAAACAGCCCACTAATGGTGGCATACCAATTTATTTTACCTATTTGCAAATGTCTGCCGACTTTGTCACAGGCATGAAGGCCGGCGGCAAATTTCAAACTACTCTCGACACTGCAAAAATTGTTAAGGTGAAGGTGCCTCCTTCGGCATTCAATGTACCTGCAGGTTTTAAAAAGGCACAATCAATTCGCGACGTTGTGGCGGGCAGTGCTGCAAAGCGAGAAGTCGAAGAATCTGATGCGCTATTCTTCAAGTGAAATAATCCACAGCTCGGCGCAAATAGTTATTCGCTGTAAATGCCGGCTTCGAGCTTGACTGAACGAACATCTAGGCAGTTTGACATTGGCGCACCGAGGGCCGATAAAAGGTCGTCGCCGCCTTCCTGTAAGCCTGTGCCCATGAAATGCCTGCGCAGTGTGCCGTCAACTTGAGAAAGCACCAGCTCCCGGCGAATGCCACTATTCATGGTGGTGAATTTAACACAGGCCTCATCGTTGAAGATTACCTCTTCGCTTTCTTGAAACGCATTAAACTGGCCGGTAGCCACAATTTCATCAGGTGGATAAAACAGATATTGGGGCACGATCACAAGGCTCTGAATCACGCCTTCAATATCGGCCAGGGCGTCAAATACCATGACATAATCGCGGTTCTTAACCCTGGGCTCCGGCCAGTCTGCTTTTTCCAGACGCATAGTGACAGTGGTGCCTTTAGAATTGGCATTCAGCTCGCCACTCATCAGTTCGGCCCCAGGATCGTCTTTAACTTGACGCCATGCCAATTTGAACTGTTTTGACCGCTCGAATTCGGTGGAATATTCAAGACCAAGCGGGCCGGAAGAATTGTAGAAAGAGCCCTGATCGCTGTAGGTTCGACATTGATTGTAGGTCTTCAACATCCGCTTAATAGCTGAATTTAATGGCACAAAATTCTCTTTTCACTATCTGATTTCAAAGTGCTAAATCATTCCACTAAATTATTTGCGGCCCGGTGCCAACAATTTTAATCGTTCTTTGACCGCAGCCATGTTCTGGTTGTTAGCTGGTGCCGAACGGACAAAGCGCTGATATTCTTCAACAGCTTTAACCGGTTGCTTGAGAGCTTCATATACGGTGCCCAGATAATAGTAGGTATCAACCAGACTCTTATCCAGTGCCAGGGCCCTTGTGTATTCGCTGAGCGCCTTCTGGTTATTTCCTAAACCTTGATATGCGGTACCGAGATAACTGTGGGTAGCTCCATCGTCATTCACCTTCAATGCCGCTTCGTAGTCGGCAACCGCGCCGGCCAGGTCAAATTTACCGGCTGCGTCAGCTTTGGTTTGTTTCTCAATTGCTGAATTCACCAGAGGAGAGGCTTTGGCTTGCTTCATTTGAGTGACTAGCTGTTTATAGGCACTCTCATTAGGGTTAATTTGACCGGCTTTTTGATAAGCACCCAGCGCGTTATCCCAATCTTCTTTGGCTTGATAGCAAGTTCCCAGGCTGTAATAGTACGATGCCTCATTTGGAGTGGCTTGAATCGCTTCTTTGTATTTGGCGATAGCCTCATCATATTTTTTCGCTTGCTGCAGGGCAACGGCATCATTGAATGCACCAGATGCGGCACTAGAAGCTTTGACCTGAGCCTGGGTAGAAAGTTTTTGCGCTGATGTAGGATTAGCCTTCAATCTGGCTACCCGCGCTTTGGCATCGCCAGCGTACGTGCCGGTGGCCTTAGCGGCAAGATACTTACCGTAATCAGAAACTGCTGTTGGTACCTGGCTATTATTTTCATCAATCAAACCGAGGAAGTACCAGTTGTCGGACTCGCCTTTAGGGTCTAAGTCGATCGCTTTTTGATAATTGCTCTTCGCTTTATTAAAATCATCAATGGCCTGATAGGCGCCAGCCAGATTGGTATAACCGTGCGGATTGGTGGGATAAAGCGCCAGGCCTTTTTCGTATAGCGGAATGGCACCAGTAGGATCGCCGCCGCTGTGTTTCGCTACAGCTTGATCCATAATCGGAGTTGCTTGAGCTAACTGGGCCGATGCCATAGCTTGCTTGAACGACTCGACCTGGTTAGCAGGAGCCTTAGCTATGGCCTCTTTGTATTTAGCGATGGCGTTTTCAAAATCACCCTTAGCCTGATAAGCAGTGGCTAGAGCATAAACATATGCAGGCTCTTTCGGCTGCATCGATATTGCCTGTTCATAAAGCGGAATCGCCTCATCATATTTGGTGGCTTCTTGCAATTTAACTGCTTTGTTGTAAGCGTCGCCGGCTCCCTGAGCGTTTTTGAAGTCGGTCGATGTCGACAGCTTCTGGGCGTTGGCAGGGCTTGTCTGCAATGCAGCCATTCTTGCCTTAGCCGAGGCAGCATACTGACCCGATGGTGCCTTCTGATTGTATTGAGAATAATGAGCAAGCGCAGGCCCAACTTGCCCGTTGTTTTCTTCGATTTGGCCCATGAAGTAGAGACAATCGACACAACCAGCAGGGTCGTATTTATAAGCATTTTGATAAGCGTCATAGGCGGCTTTGAAATTGTCGCTAGCCTGATAGGCCACGCCCAAGTTCATGTAAACCGAACCGTTATCTGTGTCTAACTTCAAGGCTTGAGTGTAGAGATCGATTGCGCCAGGAAGATCACCGGCCGTCTGTTTGTCGAAAGCTTGTTTAACCAGAGGGCCAGCTTTTAGGACAGTGGCGTCTTTAATTGCCTTTTTATAATCAGCATTGGCCGGCATCATATTCGATGCCAGATTGTAATTACTTAGAGCTTGATCAAGGTCGCCTTTTTGTTGATAGGCAGTCCCAACTGCATATTTGAAATCAGCGTTGCCGGGCTGAATAGCAATTGCTTTTTGATACATTGTAATCGCCTGATCGTATTGACCGGAACGTTGCAGGTCAACAGCTTTGGCGTAAGAATCGGTAGCTTCTCTGTCTTTTGCAAGATCGCTTTCAGACTTAATTTTGATCGTAGCAGAAGGGTCTTTGCTCAAGGCCGCAATTCTTGTCTGCGCTTGAGTAGCGTACGGTCCACCTTTAGCCGAACTCAAATATTGTTGATATTCACTTCTGGCCTGGTCGCCTTTACCGCTATTTTCGTCAATGGTGGCCAGGAAATAAACGCTGTCTGGCTGCGCTTTCGGGTCGACTTCTAAACTCTTGACGTAAGATGTGCGCGCGCCGCCGTAGTCTTGCGATGCGTATTGAGCTGAGGCCAAGTTGTACCAGAGGCTGGCATTGCTCGGCACTATATTCAGTGCTTGTTGATAAAGGCTAATCGCTTGAGCGTAATCTTTGGCCTGGTGTTTAGCAACGGCATTATTGATAATCGGCTGTACTTTCAAGTCTTTGACTTTGGTCAAAGAGTCTTGATAGCTCTTGTTCTTAGGGTCCAGGTTAATGGCCATGTTGTATTCAACGATGGCATTGTCAAAGTCTTTCTTGAGCTGATAAGCAGCACCAATGTTAAAGTGCACAGCCGGATCTTTAGGGTCGGACTTGAGCAATTCTTGATATTTTGCAATGGCACCATCATAGTTGCCGGCTTTGAACAAAGCGTCGGCAGCAGTGGAAAGATCGCCCACGGCTTTGTCTTTTTGCTGATCGGTAGCGGTCTTGATGCCTTGTTGCGCGGCAGTATTACCGGGATCAAGCTGAATAGCCTGCTGATAAGCGCCAATAGCACTTGGATAATCGTTCATTGCCTGGAAAGCAGTACCCATGTTCATCAGAATGTCTGATTTTTGTTTGGGATCTTTCGCTGCTGCCAGTGCGCGTTTATAAGAATCGAGAGCAGGACCGTATTGCTTGCGGCTCTGAAGGTCAACACCCATGTTGATGTACTTGGTGATCTGGAAATTGTCTTTCACAGCCGCCAGGCCTTGCAAAAGCTTTTCAGCTATAGCGTTTCTGCGACCGGGTGAAAGCGAGATAGCTAATTTGTATTCAGATTCTGCCTGGCCAAAATCTCCTTTATACTGAAAGGCTTGACCCAAACCGATGTGATTGTTCGGTTCGGTGGGGCTGTCTTTGAGCGCTTCTTCCCAACCAGAAACAAGCGCTTCTTGAACGTCGGGATCATCGGACTTCATCGAAATCGCTTTGGTGTAAGCGGCGATGGCGTTAGTAATATCTTTTTTTGCTTGATAAGCCTGCCCGAGTTTTACTTCAATAGCGGCACTGTCGCCACTGCGCCCAGCAGCTTGATATTGTTCGATGGCTTTATCGTTCTCATCGCGAACGCGATAAACATCGGCCAACTTCTCGTGCACTGGGCCGTCATCTTTCAGCTTGAGCGCTTCGCCATATTCGACAATGGCGCCGACGAAATCGGCAGCTTTTCGGCAAGCATCACCGATGGCTACGCGATCAGGAAACGACTTGGGATTCTTGCCCATTTTTTGGATAATGCCGGTCAAATTCGACAAAGTCGTGGGATTGAGCGGGTCAAGCAAAACAGCTTTGTGGAAATATTTGATTGCTTCCATCGGATTGCCCTGGAACACCAGGCCGTAGTTGTTGTAAGCAATGGCCAGGTTGGCGCGGGCATTTTTGTAAGTAGGATCGAGCTTGAGAGCCTGCTCTAATTTTTGAATTGCACCTTGATAATCTTGCTTGTTGATGGCCTTCACAGCATCGTTATTGAGCTGGATAAGTGCACCCTGATCGACGTATGCCATAACCGGCGCCACCGAAGCAAGACCGCTGGAGGCCAATAGGCTCAATGACAGGGCCAGTGAAAGGAAGTGGCGTGACGCACTGTGCGCTGGGTGACTGGATGGTAAAGACTGGCCAGTAAAGCCGTTATCAAACAATTTTGAAAACAATTTCTGGGAATTCCTTTAGGTTGTCATTGATCAAAGTTCGGAGGTACTAAATCATATGAAAGTAATAGCTAAATAGGATTCTATTCTATTCACTTCTCTTTTAGCTTTCCTGGAAAAACTTAGCTATAGGATTTTGCCTGGACTTTAAGGTAGGGCGCAATTCGGCACCTTACAACTTGCTTTTACAAGCAAATATCGTTACAAGCCGCTGATGCCAAGCTACGGAGCTTGACGACCGCCGATTGATTCAAGCTTGCGTATCTTTTTCTTCTGCTTTGTCGAGCGCAACGCCGGTGCTTGCTGGTCAAAAGCGGCCTTCAGGGCGGCCGATATTCGATCAGGGCTCCAACAGAATCTTTTTCGCGGTTGGAATCATCGCCCAGGCCGACTCGCACAGCAAAAGAATTGGGATGCCTTCCGGTTCTTGCAATCTTAGAGCAAGACTGGCCAGAGCCCGATCTATAAAAAGCGGTGGTGGCTCGTAAGGCATTGATTACTCCAAAAAACTCACATCTAGAATCTATTGTTTCAATGACTATAAATTGATTTAGGCGGTCGATATTTGCCGCCATCAATCAAGAAATCGTCATACATTCTGCCGAACTGAGTAGGTTCGGGAGCAGCCTTTAACGCATTTTCCCATCCCGACGTTAGCTCTCCTGTCGGCGAATTCATTTCGCCTATGCTCATTGCCTTTTCATAGCAAGTATCCGCACTTGGTTTGTCTTTTCGGGCACAATTAGCCGAACCAAGCTTGGCCTGAATTGCACCAGAGTTTCTAATTTTGGCGGCAGCCAGATAATGGTCAATCGCTCTATCATTTTCGTCACGCACGCGATAAACATCAGCCAGCTTCTCATGCAATTCTGCACTTTCTTTTATTTTTAGCGCCTCGCTATACTCGACGATCGCACCGATAAAATCGGCACGCTTGCGGCACTCATTGCCAAACTCTTCGCGCACTTTAAAATTGCGTGGATTTTTATCTTTCTGAGAGATAGCAGCGTCCAGGTTTACTTGCAACTCTTTTTCAACAACAGAGATGCCTGGGTAGTCGTAGAGTCGCCGGTTACTTTGTAGCAGAACTGTTGCCTCACGAAAGTACTTTATTGCTTCATCAGGATTATCTCTAGCATTTAGGCCAGCCTGATTGTAGGCCAGCAACAAATTCAATCGCGCGTTTCTGTCGCTAGCATCTGCTTTCAGGGCACCCTGCAACAAAGTTATCGCTTGTCCTTGCTCTTCTGCGGCATGGCCCGGTTGAGCCGACAGCAGCACGCCGAGAGCGCAGACACACAACGTTAAAGCACTAGTTTTTTTCAACTGCATTCTTACTATTGTCGGCACCAACTCGACTAACGGCTTCCAGCTTTTCGCGCCCAGCAACACTATCTTTTATTTTTAGCGCTTCACCATACTCGACGATCGCACCAACAAAATCGGCGTGCTTTCGGCATTCATCTCCCATATCTTCGCGCACCTTTGAGTCGCGCGGATTCTTTCCTTGCCGAGAAATAGCAGCGTCTAAATTTGATAGCAGGGTATTCTCAGTGTCAGAGATATCCGGGTACGAATAGAGCCGGTGGTTGCTCTAAAAAAGCATCTCAGCTCTGTGAAAGTATTTGATTGCTTGATCAGGATTATCTTTGACATTTTGTCCAGCTTGATTTATGGCAATAAATAAATTCAATCGCGCATTTTTATATGACCGATCTATCACCAAGGCCTGCTCCAACAAGTCGATGGCTCGATCAAATTGCTTTCTATTTAGTGCAATTACTCCACCGTTATTAAACTGAATTTTTGTTGCTGTGTCTGAGATTTGCTGTTTAACCTCGTCTGCCTGGCCGGGCTGAACCATTAATAGCACGCCAAGTGCGCTGACACATAGACGGGAAAATTGACGATCTAACAATGTATAAGCGTACGTTATAACCAAATATATACGCAGGCTTATACATTGCATAAAGGCCAATTTATTCAATTTCCCACCCACCCTCAGATCTAAAAAAAAGGGCGCCACCGAAGCAGCGCCCGAGAAACCCAATTTACTGAACTAAGCCTCCGGCTCAATCAGTCCATAGTTGCCATCGCGACGGTGATACACCGTGTTGACGTGATTCGATTCAGAGTTGATGAACATGAAGAAATCGTGTCCAAGTAAATCCATATGCTTACACGCTTCATCAGCCATCATTGGCTTGAGCGGGAAGCGCTTGGAGCGAACTATCTTCGGTCGAATGTCATCAGTACTTTCTTTGTTGACGGCAAAATTGATTGGCTCCAGATCGTCATCAGTGACCTCTGCACTATCATCTTCGCTATAATCTTTCGCTTTGCCTGTCTTGGTGTAATGGCGCGTTTTATACTTGCGCAATTGTCTTTCGATTTTATCTGCAACCAAATCAATCGATGCATACATATTTTCTGTGGCTTCTTCACCACGAATAACGTTGCCGTTGACCTTGATTGTGACTTCCGCCTTCTGGCTCTTCGCAATGGAAGGATTTTTGGCCACACTCAATAGAGCGGTACAGTCAAGCCTGTGATCAAAATGCTTTTGGGCTCGCTGCAACTTTTCAGTCAAATACTCCTTGAGAGCAGGTGTCAGTTCAATATTGCGTCCAGTTACGGTTACTAGCATAACTATCCTCCGAAACGAAGGGATAAATAAAACACTGAGAGTGATACCACAGGAATAAGCCTCGCAAAATTTGATAATCAGGCAAAAAATCCCACAAGCACACTGGCCTGCAGGATTATTGGAAATCTATGTCAACTTCAAAAGGAATATCCCTGACGCTGTTTAAAGCAGAACGCTCATTTAACTGAGCCCAAAGCGAGTATCGATAAACGGTGTTCCGATAATCATTTACCCGGCCTGGCTTCCACTATAACCATATTGGCAGAAAAGCTATGAGGCCGCCCAAATCTTAGTTATTCAGATCTTCGAACAGTTGGGCTGCATCCAGGTAGTTAATGTGATGCTGCTTGTTATTGTATTTAGCATCCAGTGCCACTGGCGTACCTTGTGGGCGCTCGCTGGCGGCTGCAAAAACAGGAGCAGCAAAGAGGCGATCAACCCGAGTTGGCCGATTGATGGTCAAATATGAGCTTGAGCTTGAAACAGGAGCCACTGCAGGCTTCTTGCCAGCTTTACCGCGGGCTTTAGCCTGGCTGGCTACGGCCTTCTTCGCTAAACTGACAAATTTCTGGCCAGCTTGAAGACTGATAGGTGAAACCAGATCGTCGTCAACGGCCATTTCAGGAAACTCTAAAGCGACCAGATCAACTACCCCGAGCTGCTTGAAGTAATCAAAGGCCGCATGACTATCGCCGGCATTATTAACTTTCAGGCCGTGGGCCACCACTTTCATAAACTCACCACGGCTCATTGCCCGGGCGGGGTCAAAAGTAGGCGGGCTAGCCACCACGCCGCGAGATAGAAGAGTTCTCAGCACTTCCAGGCGGTGGCGGCTGTTGGCCGGCATCAAGTCTGAATAGCGCGCCATGGCACCAAATTGCTCTTCAGTCGTGCGCTGGTTAGGGTACAAGCTGGCGCTCTGGGCGCCGACATCGCGACAGGCGCGAATAAACTCAGTAATTTCATTGGCCCTGGTACCCATGCCGTCACCAATGACATGCACTTCTACATCGGGCTTCTCGGTCAGCTGGCGCACGCGCTCAACTGTCTGCTTGGTATAGGTATAAGCGTCGACCGTTTGATAGCGTCCATTCCAGTAAGCCATGGGCGCAATCACGTCATAGTGTTTGGCCAGCACTTTCCACGGAGTCATGGCCACGGCGGGCGCACGGTTAAGCGGGCTGTAGACCACGGCCATCATCGGGTAACCGCTGCCGATCGCATCTCTTATATGCTTGCTGTAAGTCTCAACTGCCGCTTTGCTCAGATTGTTCTCGAGATTAGGCGCGATTCCATCTAAGCGGTCGCCGCTGGGAGTGCGAAAACGGGCAGCTTCAATCATCTTGTCGGCATCGCCGATGGGATTTTTCAATTCAGCAAAGGACCAGGCGATCACTCGAATGTGATATTTGTGGCAGGCCTCAATCACCTGACTCAACTCAACCGGTTGAGTGATAGCTTGGGTGGTGCTGCGCGAAGTTTGTATAAATAGGTTGCGAATACCGTTGCCGTAAAGTTTCTGGCAATAGCCTTCAATGTCGTTCTTAGGGTAATTCCAGAGATTAACCCAGACCCCTGAACCTTCAGCCATGCCTGGCGGATTTAATGTATCCATGGGCACAACACTTGAGGCATTGAGCACAGGCAATTTAGCCTCACCGGCGACGCCACCACTGGCCGTGGCTGATTGCGCGCAGGTCAATAGCAGGCTTAGCGCCAAAAGTGACACAGAGAGAGCAACAGTAACGCGACGCTTACGGGCGGGAAGTTTATTAATCATGGGCTACCAGATGAGTTTTGCTGATAAGTTTTTCAAGTATAGACGTGGTATCAAACATGCGCCACCATTTTATTAGTTCAACTGGTAGTAAAAACGGGGTCGGAGCATTAATAATGAAACTTTTGAGTATATATATTCCACATTCATCTCTGCTTTTATCAGTCACGCGGCCTTAAGGCATAAAAAGCCTGCTATGAGGGCACATAGCGGGGTGATATGCTAGCGATCAGCTAAGGCTAAGCGCCTGGCTGGATTCACAAGTCATCTTCAAAGCCAGAGGGCGAGCGATTTTAATGAACAAGAAGGAAGAGGAGATTCAGCGCAAATTGTTGGAGCTGGAAACCACAGTCCTCAAAGAACAAGCTGACATAGTTACTAGTAACGCCGGCGGTCGCACAGATTTAACCAATCGCAAGAAAGGCAGTTTGCAAAATGGCGGCACTTATGGCTCTAGTAGTGGTGGCGACATTGCCCCGCTCAACCGATCTGACGGCTACTACTTTGGCGGCGTCGGCCTTCTCGTACTCGGATTGTTTTTAGTCTTCACTCACGTCAGAGTGGGCAACGGCTTCTTGGCTATGATGATGGGTGGCGGTAGCGGCCTGGTATTTTTCCTGCTGCCTCTGCTAATTGGCATCAGCATGATGATTTATAACTCCAGAAACAAATGGGGTCAGATCATCACTGGTGGCAGCTGCATAATGTTACTGCTAGCCATTCTTTTCACTCTCACTTTCAATTTCCCATCGCTCACACTGATGCAAACTATCATGATGTTTCTACCGTTTGCTATCGGCGGAGCTTTTGTTGTTAAAGGTTTGGGAGGCGCTGAAGGAGTTAAAGACGTTATCAAAAACGCTTTGCCTAAAAAAGAAGATGCCTAAATTGGTTGCCTGTAGCTAGAGAAATTTCATCGATTCAACGACGGCTCTAATCACCGGCATGAATGTATCGAACAACTGGCTGTCTGCCGTGTAATAAAATACATAGCCTCTCGACTTGTAGGTGGCCAGAATGAACCTGGCCTTTGCAGTGCGCTCAGAGCCTTCCATTTTCAGCGTATAAATTATTTCTGTCGCCGGAACTCCTCCAAAAACGCCCGACTTTTGTTCGACAGTTTTAAGCGGCATTTTAGCCGCCACCATGGCAACTTTGATCCCCTCGATTGATACTTTCGTGTAAGCGTCAAGTGCCATAGGCGCAGGTAACTGATCCATAGCAAGTCTGTAACTAACGAGGCCATTTAAAGTTTTGAATTTGCAGATAACCCCTGTATTTTTGGGCTCTTCTTTTTGCCAACTCTGAGGATATTTTATGCTGAACCCGTGTTCAGGGTTTTTGTATTCAACCAATTCCTTTAGAGCAGTTTGTGCAAGTTCTTGAGCTTGTTTCTTGCCTGGCACGGGCTTATCTTGAGCACCGCCACCGCCGACACAGTAAAATATGCGCCTGCTCCCGCAATGACAAACGCCCCTAATGATAAAACCATCGTTCCATTCGAGCTCATTACAATACCTCTCTCTTAAGGCTACCGAAAAATCTTCAAATGAGCACCCAATTTTACTAGGTATTGCAAAACCATTAAGCCGTTTCCAGCACTTGAAAAGCTAAACAATTTTGTGCTTTCGACCATTAAAGGGTTTCCGAGCGTGTAACATTTAAGATCGACAAGTACAGATGGATTCACAGCAGTTTTTCTTCCCTTTAAATGCAGGCGGGAGTGCCAAATGTTAGACATTTTCAAGAAGCAGTTCATTGAAGTTATTGAGTGGACAGAAGAATCAGATGGTGTGCTCGCTTATCGCTTTCCCACTCTCGATAAAGAAATTCAATCTGGCGCACAGCTGACTGTTCGCGATTCGCAAATGGCACTCTTCGTTAACGAAGGCAATGTCGCCGACTGCTTCGGCCCTGGCCGCTACACTTTAAACACTCAAAACATGCCGATTCTGACAACGCTCATGAATTGGGACAAGGCCTTTAAATCACCGTTTAAATCTGAAGTTTACTTTTTCTCTACCCGCGAACAGATTGATCAGCGCTGGGGAACACAGCAACCCATTTCCATTCGCGATAAAGAATTTGGTGTGATTCGCTTGAGAGCTTTCGGTACTTTCTCATATCAGATAGAAGAGCCCACTACTTTCTATCAAAAAATAAGCGGCTCACGCCAGGTTTACACCACCAGCGAATTAGACGGTCAGTTGCGGTCGATGATCATCACTCAGATTGCCACTAAACTTGGCCAGGCCGATACAGCTTTCTTAGACCTTGCCGCCAATCAACAAAAGTTTTCCGAACAGATGAAGTCTGCTCTTGACCTGGCATTTCTACAGTATGGCTTGCAGTTGAACACTTTCCTGGTGCAAAGCGTTACTTTGCCCGAAGAATTGCAAGAATATCTCGACAAGCAGTCTCAGATGAATCTTGTGGGCGACTTGAAAAAATACGCCAATTTCCAGGCGGCCGACAGCATTAAAGATGCGGCCAATAACCCCAGTGGTATGGCCGGAGCAGGAATGGGTCTTGGTGTCGGCGCAGCTCTTGGCCAGACCATGGCGCAAGCTCTGCCTGGCGGAACACAGGCGGCTCATAGCGGCTCTACTCAAGAAGACGTTTACGACAAGCTTGAGAAATTGCACGGTCTGGTGACCAAAGGCGTACTGACTCAAGAAGAATTTGATGCGAAGAAGGCAGAACTACTCAAGAGTATCTCGTAAATGCTGACCTTGAGTTGCCCCTCTTGTGGTGCAAACGTCGACTTTCAATCCAAATCTTCAGTGTTTGCAGTTTGTAGTTTCTGCAAATCCAGCCTGGTGCGTCAAGATCTAAATCTCGATTCAATCGGCAAAATAGCCGACCTGCAAGATGATCTCACTGCTTTCCAAATCGGTACCACCGGTATGTTCAATAAGGAAAAGTTTGAGATCATCGGTCGACTCAAGGTCGGTTACAGTGACGGATTCTGGAATGAATGGTACACCACATTCGGTGACGAGCGCGTTGCCTGGCTGGCGGAAGCACAGGGATTTTTAGCTTTCTGTTACCCATATGAGGTGACTGACCTTCCAGAAGTCAAAACTCTTAAAATTGGTCAGGCAGTCGATTTGAAAGAAAAGGGCATTTACGAAATTGATGATATAAGAGCAGTCAAATGCCTTTATAGCGAAGGCGAATTGCCTTTCGATGCAGTGCAAGGCAGAAAATCAACCAGCGTTGACTTAACCGGCTTTGAGTTAGAGATGGCTACCATTGAGTATGCAGCCAAAGAAACACGCACCTTCATCGGCCATTATCTAGACTTCGATGATTTCCAATTTAAAAATTTGAGGCCAATTGATGGCTGGTAATGCCGACATTCCTGATGTTCCCAACCCACCGGTGACAAAACCTCGGGTGAAAATGTTTGCCTGCCCTAACTGTGGTGGGTCAATCACACTGCGATATCCTGGTGCGTCCATGTCGGTGGTTTGCGAGAACTGCCAATCAATCATCGATGTTAATGATGAAAACTACAAAATCCTGACCAAATTTTTCAAGCAGGCAAAACCTTTTACGCCCCTAATTCCGCTAGGTCAGAGGGGCTCGCTCAAAGGTAAGACTTGGGAAGTAATCGGATTTATGGTGCGCTCTGACGTAAGCAGTCAATATTTCTGGTCGGAATATTTACTGCTAAATCCATTCTATGGGTACAGATGGTTGGTTGAAGATAAAGGTCACTGGAACTTCATCACCACCATCAAGAAAAAACCAGAGGGCAATTTACGGGTAGCTGGTCTTGGAAGACTGGGCGAGGTTCTCACTCTAGATGAGAAGCGCTATAAAGTCTTTAACTCTGGCCGTACTCAAGTTGATTATGTGATTGGTGAATTTTACTGGCGAGTGGTCGTTGGTAGTCAAACCAACACAGCTGACTACATTGACCCACCGCTCATGCTCTCATGCGAAAAAGACGAAAGCGAAGTGGTCTGGAGCACAGGCGAATATATTTCGCACAAAGAAATTAAGAAGGCATTTAAACTAGAAAAGCTGCCTAACCCCAGTGGAACAGCAGCCACTGAGCCGCCCAGAGCAAAAAAGAGCTGGGAAAAAATAGGCATGCTTTGGGCGCTATTTTTAGCCTTTATCACCTGCGCTCAAATCTGGTTATCTGGCACTTCTCCGTATGAAGTCGCTTGTGACTACCGCGGCATTTATTTGCAGAATGGCAAACAAAACGATCAGACTACTCCAGTATTTACTCTACAAAAAGAGATGTCCAATGTGCAAATTACTGTGCACGCACCGGTCAGCAATAGTTGGTTTTACGTTTCGGGCGAACTTGTCAATAACACTACTGGTGCTACTTACCCATTTGAACGAACGGTGGAATATTACTATGGCACCGATAGTGATGGCGCCTGGACTGAAGGCAGCTCCGAATCAGCCTTAACTATTTCCTCTGTTCCAGGTGGAAAATACTACCTAAATCTTGACACCGAAAGTGGTGGCTATGCTACCAATAATAAAGATCAATACAATCTGAGAGTGATTAGAGGGGTGCCGCTCTACGACAACTATTTCTGGTTTGCTTTGTTCCTTTCCGTCATACCTTTAATAAGCTGGAGTTCTATGCGCAAAGAAGAAGCAAGCCGCTGGGCTAACAGCGATTTTAATCCCTACGTTTCATCAAGTGAGTGAGGTCGGTATATGGTTCGCTTTTATTTTGTCACAGGCTCGCTGCTATGCGCTTTTTTTGTTTACGCAGGCATGAATGGTTTAAAGGTGGTTGACCCATTTGCCGTTGCAGCATCTAGACCACTCGGACCGGGCGGTCACTATCACAAATAATCTTTCGGACAATCAAAGGAGAATTTTATGGAACAAGTACTAACGGCAAAATATATTCTGGCGGCACTAGTTTATGCCTCGCTCGGAATAGCGATATTGTGCTTTGCCACAAAGGTTTTTGACTGGCTCACACCCGGCGATTTGTGGAAAGACATTGTGGTGGAAAAGAATTTGCCATTAGCCATCGCTCTTGCAGCCATGATGATTGCAGTCGGCAATATTATCGCCGCCGCCATTCATGGGTAAACTCGGTTGACATACGCCCTTTTAATAACCGCATTTGTCATCTCAACCTGCGGTCTCATTTATGAATTGATTGCCGGAACCATCGCCAGTTATCTGTTGGGCGATTCCATCACTCAGTTTTCTACCGTTATCGGCGTGTATCTATTTTCAATGGGTATCGGCTCGTTTCTCTCTAAATATG
>Ga0209181_10000047_pt1 | contig 175350 bp, 147 predicted proteins | sample MAT05_FD_187208 | JGI IMG/M metagenome (GOLD analysis project Ga0209181, IMG submission 187208) | Freshwater microbial communities from Lake Fryxell liftoff mats and glacier meltwater in Antarctica - MAT-05 (SPAdes) (version 2) | ecosystem: Environmental > Aquatic > Freshwater > Ice > Liftoff...
CTCCGTAGCGGTGCGAACTCCGAATTTATCTCACGGAGTTTGTAGGACATTCGACGGATCTCCGAAGCAGTGAACGCTCCCAATTTCTCACGCGGAGGCGCGGGGGACGCGGAGAGTATTGTGCAATTTGATCATGATTTCCTGACGTTCAGGTATTGTCAAATATTTTTCTTGAGATTGCAGGCGTATATTCGAACGCTGCCCTGCGAGCGAAGTTCAATCAAGAATAATCAGCGTTGCCGGATGTCATGCAATTGTCCTCATACGCGCAGATCCCTCCGCGTCCTCCGCGTCTCCGCGTGAGAAATTGGGAGCCTGCAACGAAACGGAGTTCCGTCGCAGGTCGCACCGCCGCGACTACTTCGCGCCGGGCTCGCTATCAATCACCGCTTTCGCAATATCCACCATTGGCACCGACCGGTCCTGACTGCTGCGCTGCATGATGCGATAGGCCTCTTGCTCGCTGCTGCCCGTGCGGCGCATGAGGATGCCCTTTGCCCGTTCAATGACTTTGCGTGCCTCCAACTGCTGCTTGACCTGCACGGCTTCGTTTTTCGCTGCCAACAATTCGCGCGCCCGCGAAACGGCGAGGCGTAACGTGGTGTCTATCGTGGCCGGCGGTGCGGGCTTGGACAACAACGCCACTGCTCCCGATTTCGCGACTTCGGAAGCCGACAATGTCACCGACATGTCACCGGTAATCAGAATGACCGCGGTGCCGGGCAGCGTCGACGCAATTTCTTCTGCCGCCTGCACACCGCCGGAACCTGGCATGTGCACGTCAAGCAGCACCACATCCGGCGTCAACTGTTTCGCCTGCTCGATGGCTTCGGCGCCGCTGCCAACCTCCGCAACAACCATGTGTCCGAGACTGGTAAGCAGTTCGCTCATGGTCGAACGTGTCAGGTGGTCGTCCTCGGCAATGAGGACGCGGATCGTTGATGGAGTTTCAGACATGAGTTTACTCGGTGTGGGCAGTTGTCGCGTGGCCCGCCACGTGGGCCAAAAGATCGACGGCTCGGAAGGGTTTGCGAAGCAGAAAATCTGCGCCCGCGGGATCGTCTCCAACAACTGCAGGTTCCCAACCCGTGACGACGCCGATACGCAGCCCGGGCCACTTGCGACGTGCAAACGTCACCAGCTCCCAGCCACTGCCGTCCGGCAACCCGATATCCGTGACCAGCACATCAAACGGCAAAACATCGGGCGAGTCAAGCGAGGTCAGCGCTGCCGCACAGGTGTCAACAGCCTCGACCTCGTGACCGTCCGCGCGAAGTAACTGGCAGAGAAATTCGCGCCCGTCGTCGTGATCTTCCACCACCAGCACGCGGCGGGACTGCACCGCCACTCGCTCTTCATGCGGTGGCGGAGCCGCCGCCGTTTCCAGCGGAAAGTATAGTGTGATCGTCGTCCCTGCGCCTTCCGCCGATTTGATCTCCGCCCGGCCGCGGTGACGCCGCACTATTCCATACACCTCGGCGAGGCCAAGGCCAGAACCGGCGGCGCCCTTCGTGCTGAAAAATGGCTCGAAGGCCCGCTCCCGAACGTCGTCGGACATCCCCTGCCCTGTGTCGACGATTGCCACCCAGGCCTCATCCTCCGTCACACCCGTTCGGGCCGTCACTCGACCACCGCCCGGCATCGCGTGCATGGCGTTCTGCACCAGGTTGAGCAGCGCTTCACGAATTTCACCGGCAATGCCCCGCGTGCAGGCGCCAATATGATACTCGCGAACAATATCCACCTGCACGCCATCGCCGCGTCGCTCGGCGCGCAACGGCTGCGTAAACGCCAGCACTTCTTCGGTGAGCACCGACAAGTCAACCAGTTGCGTGGAGTCGGCCGTTGATGGTTCTTGCCGAATGAACCGGCCCACGCGAGACGCGGTGGCGGCGCCCGTTTCGGCCGCTTTTCCAATGCGGTCGGCGTAGTCACGCACGGCGTCCGGATTGTCTGCGTGCACTCGCAACAGATACGCGGCCGCCATGATCGGATTGAGGGCGTTGTTCACGTCGTGCATCACACCTGCTGCGAGTTGACCGACAGCGGCAAGACGGCGTTCGCGGGCGCGCGTTTCCTGCAACGCCAACAACTCGCGTGATCGTTCATCCACCATGCGGTCCAACCGTTCGGCCTCGGTGGAAACCCGTTCATGCAGCACCGCCGACTGCTTTACCTGCGCTTCCAGTTCCAGTGCGAGTCGGTGTTCTTCGGTGACATCACGATCTACCAACACGGCACCCACAGTGCGCATCTCCGCGTCCACTACCGGTGCCGCGTACACTTCGATAACCCGGCGCGCACCCTCGACGCCTCGTTCCACCGTGAGCAGTCGGGCCCGTACGGATTCGCCGTTAATGGCCAGCATCGCCGGGTGCCGCTCGAGCGGAAGCGGGCGGTGATCAATCGAGTCGCGCGGACGGTCGCGCTCCCAGAGCTGGCGAATAGTGCCTGGCCGCGTCCCGATGTGCTCGCGCATGGCGTTTCCATTCGCGCGCACAATGGCGCCCGACGCATCGAGCACGCGTACCATGGTGGGAGAAATTTCAAACATGGCCGCCAACTCACGCGCACGACGTTCCAGCGACATCACCAACGTCTCGCGCGACGTCACATCGGTCGCGGCAAACAGCAACGTGCCCTGCCCGGCCAATGAAATTCGTACTTCAATAATTTGTTCGGCGCCGGCGTCCGTCCGCACTCGCGCCGTGGTCACATTGCTGGTCAGGCCCGCTGTGACGCCGCGCAGCAATGGGCCGACCGCGTTCAGGACGGGAGCGAGCACCACTTCCACGGTCGAACCAGGGGGCACATTGCGTTCGTCCATTCCCAGCAATGACCGCGCCTGGCTATTCGCAAATCGCAGTGCTCGGTCAGGACCGAATACGGCGATGGCCATGGGCACCGCTTCCAGCATCGCTGCCATTTCCGTATTCGCAGTGCTCATGGCACGCCTGGAGTGAATTTTATGCCAGACGGCGTGACATCGGGCGGAGAGCACCCAGTGTCAGTAATCAGCCGAACTCCACGTTCGTATGTCAGGTATGCGAATCCCCACTGAATAAGCACGGTCAGCCGATTGCGAAAACCTACCAGGTACATCAGGTGCACGAATAACCACAGCAACCACGTAAACGTGCCGCTCAAATGCAGCCTGCCAAAGGCCGCGATGGCTTTGCTGCGCCCAATCGTGGCAAGGTCTCCCTTGTGAAAATACTTGAAGGGCACCCGCGGGCGATTTCGTATCGTGTGGAGAATCATGCGCGCCGCATGCGCACCGGTTTGGTTGGCGGTGGGTGCAACAGCAGGCACGGGTCGTCCGTCCGGGCGTTCGAGGTAGCTCAAGTCACCCACCACAAAAATTTCTGGATGTGCAGGCACCGATAAATCAGGCGCCACTTTCACTCGACCCGCACGATCGGTGGGGGCACCCAACTGCGCGCCCAGGAATGACGCGACGTTCCCCGCGCACCAGACAATCGTTTGCGCGTCAATTTTCTCATCGCCCATCCACACGGCGTCTTTTTCCACGTGCGTGACCGCCATTCCAAGCCGCACGGTGGCCCCCAATCGCTCGAGAGCCTGTTGTGCCTTCGAGGCAAGATCGGCCGGAAAGGTCGGCAACAATCGAGGTCCCGCCTCGATCAACAGCACACGCGCCCTTCGCGGATCGCTCCGACGAAACTCCCGATGCAGTTTTCCGTGCGCAATTTCCGACATGGCGCCAGCCATCTCAACGCCAGTTGGGCCACCACCCACGACCACGAAGGTCGGCGACTGTTCGTCTGTGGCCGCTAATTCCGCCCGTTCAAACGCCAGCAGGAATCGCTGACGGATAGCAAACGCGTCTTCGATGCTCTTGAGACCTGGGGCCGCGTTTTCCCATTCCGGGTGTCCGAAATATCCGTGACGAGCGCCCGCCGCAACCACAAGAAAGTCATAGGCCAGTTCGTCCGGGGCCACACCAAGTTGCACGGTCTTCGCTTGCGGGTTGATGCCGGTCACGTCGGCCAGCAGGACCGTGGCATTGCGTTGATGCCGCAAACGCCAGCGAATTGGCACCGTAATGTCGCTGGGTGCCAACCCCGCGGTCGCTACTTGATAGAGCAGCGGCTGGAATATGTGATGATTGCTGCGGTCGACGAGCGTAATGCGAACCGGTGCTTTTGCCAATTCGCGCGCAGCGGCCAAGCCACCAAAGCCCCCGCCAATAATCACCACGTGTGGAACGCGTTCGCGCGAAGTGGTCGATGTCATGCGTTGCTCCTGTTGCTCATGTGTTGCTCATGTGTTGCTCATGTTGCTCACGTGTTGCTCATTGACTGATGCCGAGCAGGTTCTGCAGCCCCGCCTTCCACTGATCGTTCGCCACAAACAACGTCGACGGAAATTTCCGACCCGTAATCATGCTGCTGAAGATTGCGTCTCCCTGATACGCGTTCAACCCGGTGCCTGCCAGATATTGCAGTCGCAGATTTCGGTCCCGATTGATTTCTGCGTCGACCACCCAGCCCGTCAAGTCGGACGCTTGTGCGGCGTAGGTCGAAAAGAGCGCCAGCGATGAATTGAAACCCACCTCGACCAGTGAGGCCGCGACGGGCTGAAAGTTGGCTTCGCGCAACTGTGCCTCGATGCGATTGATGTCGATGGTAATGGCGCCCCGACCCGCCAGCAGCACGACATCGTACCCCTTACCGTCCACATTGTTGGCCCAGACCGTACCTTGCGGGAACACCTGCAGGAAGGTAGCGACCTCGCTTTTGACCGCCTCGAGATTAGTCTCGTACAGCGGGACCCACTGCGTAACCACGCCACCGGGATTGAGGTGCTCCTTGACCGCCTCGAAATACTCCTTGGTGTACAACGACGCCGCCCCCTTCACCCAGGGGTGGATGGGGTCAGACGTGATAATGTCGAACTTCTCTTTGGTCGTAATGATGAAACTGCGCGCATCATCATAGAAAATCTCGGTGCGCGGGTCGTTCTTGACGTTGTTGTTCTCCACCGTGAAATACGTGGAGATTTTTTCAGGAATAAGCGGCTCCAGTTCGCAGATCACGATGCGTTGAATGCTGGGATACGGCACAAACGATCCCGACGTCACGCCTGCGCCAAACCCAACGATCAACACCGACTTCGGGTTCGGGTGCACCAGTGCGGGCAGATGGCCCAGCATGCGCTGCAGCCGCATGTCCTGCGGCAAACTTGACGCTTCGACCTTGCCGGCCACGTGAAATTGCGTCGCACCGTTGTCGCCCAGTTTCGAAATGGCAATGGATGAATTCATCCCCTCGCCGACGTATTCAATCTGCACGCGCCCCAACCACGTCACCATGTACCGCCCGTAGGCCACCAACAACCCGGGAATTGCGGGCACATTGCTGCCCAGCACAATCATCAGGCCGGCCGCGGTGATCAGGGAGCCGGTGGCGACCACGCGCGCTGACGACCACAACGTGCTGAACGCCAGCAGCGCCGAGACACCCGCCAACACCAGCAACAACTGCTCGGCGTGCTGCGTGCCGAATTGGGGTATCACCACCAGACTGAATGCGAGCGAGCCAATAATGGCTCCAAACGTATTCGCGGCGTACACGCGGCCGGCCAGTTTGCCGGTGTCTTCACTGCGACGGGCGAGTGCAGCCAATGCCAACGGAAAACTGGCGCCCCATAAACACGCGCTGGGCAACATCACCCACATGACACGGGTCACGTCAATGTGCATTGTGAACCACGGCCCTGGTGATAGCGACGGATTGACCGGCCAGTTCGGCAATACGGATGCAATCATGAACGCCGCCCACGCAATGCCCGCCACCTGCAGCGCCTGTGCCCAACCAAGGGCGAGTTGCGGTCGATTCAGCGAGCGTGCCAGCGCAGCACCAGCAGCACTCCCCAGTCCGAGACCCGTGAGAAACACGGCGAGAATGAGCGAGAACGTGTATGTCGACGCCCCCAGCATCAGCGACAACAGACGCGTCCACACCACTTCTGCACCCAGCGCGCACAGACCCGATAACCCGATAACGAAATAAATGCGGCGCGAACCTGGCGCATTCTGTGGCTCCTCCGACTCCAGCGTGTCTTCGTCACCAGTGGCAGCCAGCATGGGCGCTTGTTTCGCGATCGATAACGCCAGACCGAAAATCGCAAAGTTCACCAGCGCCGCGAGAAACGTGCTGGTGCTCATGTCGTACACACGCAGCAAATAGAAACCCGCAATGACCGCGCCCAGCACCGCGCCCGCTGTATTCCCTCCGTAGAAGAAACCCAGCCAGGACACTCCCTTTGGCGTCGCTTCAATCCAGCGCGCGACGGCGGGCAGCGTCGCGCCCATCAAAATGGTTGGCGGCAGCAGACAAATGCCCGCCACCACGGCTCGCATGCCGATACCGACAAACCCGTGCCCGGCCGTCAGCGAGTACAAACTGCCCACCAACGGTACCGCGTACAACACGAGCAATCCCATCAGCCCAATGCCCAGTTCCAGGTAGGCGTACACCTTGAGCGGGTGATGTTTCCGGTCAATGAACCGGGGCAGATACAAACTGCCCAGACACATACCGCCCATGAACGTGGCCAGCAGCACACCAAGTGAGATGGCCGAAGAACCGATGACCAGCCCGAGCAGCTGGAACCAGACGACTTCGTAAATCAACGCGCACATGCCACTTCCCACGAAGAGCAGGAGCAGGACGGGAAGCAACTTCATTGACGGCTTGGACATGACGCGGAGAGGGGAACCGTTGCGGGAAGGGAGGAACGACTGCGTGCGTGGGCTGGGTGCGGACGTGCGATGGACCGCGTTTCGTCGGGTCCGTTAGTTGCTGGACACCACGCCGCCACTTTCAGCACTGCGCAACTCCAGCGTGCGCGCGAACGCGGTAATGATCAGCACGAGGACAATGAGCAGCACGCTGTACGCGGCCGCTGTTCCCATGGAAAGTGCGCGGATTTGCGCCAGAATCTCGATACTGATTGGTCGGTTGGCATTGGTATACAGCACGACGCTGGCGACAAACTCCCCAACCGCCGTCACCGCGGCCAGCAGCGCACCCGCTGCAAGCCCCGGACGCACGGCGGGGAGAATGATGCGCCACATGATGCGCAACCACGAAGCGCCCAGGCCGCGCGCGGCATCCTCCAGCGACGCGTCCAGTTGCCGCAGCGAACTCTCCACCGCACTGGCCACCAACGGCACACCGCGAATGAAATAGGCGAGCGGCAAAATCCAGAACGTGCCGATTAACAACACGCGGCCACTCGTGATGTCGTTGCGATTGAACGTGCTGGCCAGCCCGATTGCGATGGCGGTGGCAGGAATGGCCCACGGCATGGCCAGCAACAATTCCAACAGGCGACGACCGGGGAATTTGCGCATCACCACCAGATAGGCGGCCAGGAAACACACCACCACGTTCGCAGCGGTGGCAATAATGGCCATCAGCACCGAATTACGCACAGGCGTCCACAGCTGGGGGTCCTCGGCCAGTCTGCGAAAATTGTCCAGCGTGTACACCGGCGGAAACAGCTGGTCGGTCCAGGTGCCTTCCTTCGCCAATGCGACCAGCAACACCGTCAGATGCGGCAGTACGAGAATGAGCACAACAATTGAGGCCAGGATCGGCGCCAACCGGCGTACTGCGGTTGAGGTGAGAACGGTCCGCGCACGCGTGCCCTTGCCAACCGCCACGTAATTGCGGCGGCGCTCGAAATACCGAAGTACCAGCAGGGCCATTACCGCCGATACCGCCAGCACCGTGGTCTCCACATAGGCGACACCCATATTGCCGTTCAACTTGGAGGTCACAATTTGTGTGCTCAACACGCGCAGTCCGCCACCAAACACATACGGGGCGGAAAAACTTCCCAGACTACTCATGAATACCAGCAACATCGAACCAGCCAGTGCCGGAGTCAGCAATGGCAGCGTCACTTTGCGAAGTCGTCCCCAACGGGAAAGCCCAAGTCCCGCAGCCGCCTCCTCCAGCGACGTATCCAGACGTTCCAGTCCCGCCATCACGAACAGATACACGTAGACGTACATCGTATACGCATGCACAAAAACAATGGCGCTGATGCCGTTAAAGGTCCACGGCGGATCTTCTGCACCAATGATGCGCTGCACAATGCGCGTGACGAAACCGCTCTCGCCATACAGAAACAGAAACGCCACCACACCGACAAGCGGCGGCAGCGCCGCAGGCAACGTCGCGACGGCGGCTAGCGTACGGCGTCCCGGGAAATCGACACGCCCAAGCAGCAGCGCGAGCGGCAGGCCAATCAACACCGAGCCGATTACCGACAAGATCGAAATCCAAATGCTCGTGAAAAGCGCCTCGCGATCGGATGGGCTATTGGCAAATTCGCGCCAGTAACCCAGCCCCTGTTCAAACGAACCCCGAATGACTGAGACGTTTGGCCACGCAACCGTCCAGGCCAACACGATCAACACGGGGAGTGCCAGCAGCAGCGATTGGCGCGCGCGTTTGTCGTGGCGCAGACTGGTCAGCATGTCGAGTACCGCTCAGTCGGCAACGAGCGCAACCGGCGTGCGCTCGACGCTCACAACCACGGCGTCACCCTCGCCAAACGATCGATCATCCGACAACACTTCCAGTTCAAAGCCATCGGCGAGATTTACGTGGTAGGCCGAGGCGCCGCCAAGAAACCGGCGCGACAACACACGCGCATTCCAGCCGTCGATGTTCTGGGCATTGGCAACCGACGATATACGCATCGCCTCCGGACGCAGCACCGCCAGCGCGCTGGTTGTTACACCGGGTGCAGCGATGGCGGGGACCACTACCGACCTATTCGCGCGGGTGAGTGTTGCGTGCGTTCCGTCAAACGTCGCGGGCATTAACGCCGCGTTCCCGATAAAGTGTGCCACGGCTTTGGACGCCGGAGCGTCGTACAGCGACTCAGGCGTACCGACCTGCTGCAACCGCCCACCGGAGAGGAATGCAACCCGGTCGGCGACCGCGAACGCGTCTTCCTGATCGTGCGTCACAAACAACGCCGTGACACCTTGCCGTCGCAACATCGCACGCAGTTCATCGCGCGTCGACCGGCGCAGATTGGGATCGAGGTTGGACAGCGGTTCGTCCAGCAGCAGCACCGGTGGGGAAATGACCAGCGCGCGAGCAAGCGCCACGCGTTGCTGTTCCCCACCCGATAACGCCTGCACCGGGCGTCCCGCTTTGTCGGCCAGGCCCACGCCACTTAACGCGGCTTCGGCCTGCTTGAGCCGTTCGGCTTTCTTCACTCCGCGCGCTTCCAGCCCAAACGCGACGTTCTGCACCACGCTCAAGTGCGGAAACAAGGCGTAATGCTGAAACACCATGCCAAAGCCGCGCTTCTCGGCCGGCAATTTTTCGATGCTCCGTCCGTCCAGCAACAATCGGCCACTGTCGGGGTTTTCGTACCCGGCCACCAGGCGCAAGGTGGTCGTCTTTCCGGATCCCGATGCACCGACCAGTGCGAGCAATTCCCCTGGTGCGACGTTCAGCGAAACATCATCGACGCCGCCACCCGTGTTGTAGCGAAGGGCCAGCTTTTCCAGTGCAAGCCGCGGGGTGTCGCTCACTTCTTGTTGCTGCGATTGCGAACCTTTGAATCCCAGGTCTGCATCCAGGAATTGAGCGAATCGGCCATCAGTCGCCGGTCCAGCCCCATGGGGCGAATCTGCACGCGTGCGTTGCGAATCCATTTCGGCAAAATGGAATCGGGCACGTCCGTGCGCGCGGGAATGCGCTGCAGGGAATCGGCCGCAAACCTGAGCGACTCGATGGTCATGACAAACTCGATGTACTTCTGCGCGAGTTGCTCGTGTTTCGTGCCCTTCACCACGGCAATGGCGTCGACCAGCAGCGGTGTTCCGCTGGAGGGCACAATGTACTTCACCGGCGCACCGGTGCGTGCCTCGAGCGTCGCGATGTCCGGCATGTTGTACAGCGTGATCCACCCGTCGCCCCGCTTGAGTTTTTCATACAGCAGCGCGGGATTGATGGTGTATTCCTTGGTGTTGGCATCCAACCGCCGGAGAAACGACCAGCCGGAATCGGTCGTGCCCGTCATCTCGATGGAGCGTTGCAGGATCGCCCCGAAAATGGCGCGCATCGTTCCGCTGGCGACGGGGTCACGAATCACGACGTGTCCCTTCCATTTCGGATCGAGCACGTCGGGCCAATCGCGAGGCGCACTCGCGGAGTCGACTTTCTCGCTGTTATACGCGATCACTTCCGGCGTGATGTAGGTGCCGTGCCACAGTCCGTTCTCATCCTGTGCAGACGGCGCAACCGCGGACTTCCACGTGGGCTCGTATTTCGCCAGCAATCCTTCCTTCGCCGCCCGCTCGAAAATTTCCGTTGGCGCACCAAACCACACATCCGCCTGCGGGTTTTCCTTCTCGCTGCGTAGTCTGTCCAGCACGTCCTGCGATCCCATGTCCAGCCACTGCACGTCAACGCCCGCATTGGCTTGCTCAAAACCAAGGGCGTAGTGCTCCAGCAATTCCTTGCCGTGCGGCGAATACACGGTCAGCACCGTTTTGCCATCGTTGCCGCCGCAGGCGGCGGCAATCAGTGTTGAAGCGAAGACTGCGGCGGCCGTGAGCAGCCGCACCGTCGAAACTTTGTTGATCATCTCTTCCTCACATGCGCGGCGGCGCCGTCGGGGTGGCCGAAACCAGATTCAGAAAAATGCGAGCTGCTCCGGGAACTCCGTTGTGCAGCTGGCGAAACAACGCGAGTGTGACATACACGTATTGGCCGCGACCGTACGCGGCGGTCAGGATCGCTGACTTGTTGGGCGGTTCGCCCGGGTCGTTCATCTGCAGCAACGGTACATACCGCTGGTCGAACGTCGTCGGCATGTAAAGCGCGCGTTCCTGCACCCACTCGTCCCAATCGGCCGGGCCAATTTTATTGGGCCCGTTCAAGAGGCGTGCGCCGGGAGACAGCACCGTCACTGGCGCAGTCTCTATCGTCACCCGTTCGGCCGTCCGAGCCAGTTGGATGGGATAGGGCATCATGCCGGGACGCATCATTTCCTGTTGACCATATTGCACTACCAGCGTGCCGCCTTTGCGCGTGTACTCCAGCAGCTTTGCGTTCTGTTGCACGAGCAATGGATTCGCCTGGTACGCGCGCGGCCCGACCACCACCGCGGTGTACCGGGAAAAATCGATCGTTTCAATCGCGGTCGGATCAATGCGCTCGGCATTCACATCCAGTTGGCGCAACACTTCGTAGCCGATATCGCCGACGCCCGGAATATACGCGACTCGAGTCCGAGCAGCGACCGTGCCGGTAATGGCCGTGAGCCACATGGACGCAAACGTCTGCAGCCGCTGTACACCAATGTGATCGTACTGTATGACCGAGTATCCGGCTTGCGTCGGAATTTTGCGATGGGTCGCCACCGCATGCACTTCGTACCGATCAGGCTTGAGCTGTCCCGAAAGTTGAAACGTGACGACTGCAGTTGGCGACTCCGGCGTCAACACCCGTACGCGCATTGCCGAATCGGGGATTAAACCATTCGGCAACAACAACGAAACAGAAACTGTTTCAGGCGAGGTGTACACGGATTGAATTTTTACGTTCAACTGACGGGTCACGCGCACACCCGCCCGCATGTATTCCAGCGTACGATCAAGGCCAATGGTCACGCCGGGCACGCCGGCGACTTTCACCAGTTGTTCGCCATGCACCGGGTCCGCGAATCGATTTATCACGGGCGTCGTGAGTTCGAGCTGCTGGCCGGCAATGTCGACACGCACGTACGCCGTGACCGCCAGCGCCTCTGCGCGCTCGGCGTCGTCGCGGGCATCAATCTCGACCGCAAATACGTCGCTCGTTTTGCGTGTGGTTCGCCACCATTGCGTGCTGAAAAAACGCGCGCGCGCCGTTCGCGTGACGCGGGCAGTACTGTCTGGCAGCAAGGGCGTCGAACGCCCGTTGTCCCGGTACGAACCCACCGACGCGCCAACAAATCGGACCGGCACCTGGCCACGATTGTGCACCGTGATATTCACCAGCAGCGTGTCCGGCACGCCAGGTTTCGTGGCGTTGATCATCGGAATGTTCTGCGCCGGTGCGAACGCCTCGACCGCAATGCCCGCGGCCAACGCCAACGCGCGTTCCGCGCGACGCTCGTTGAGATCGATAGCGTTCCACAGCTCGGCATCGGCCAACGGCGCAAGCTGCGCAGCGGCGCCCGGCGATACTTGCAAGCGGGCAACCCCCCGCGAATCAACCAGGGTTGGCTGCGTTGCGATGCCTCCAAGAATCAGGCGCAGCGGCCGCTCACCCGCACTGTCGCGCGCAAACCGCAGTAATCGCACCGCCCGTGCCAGCGGCTCAATGGTCGCCGTGGGGTTGTCAGCGCGGTACACCGCGCGCGCCTCGGCAAATGCAACCGCCGACGAATCCAGCGCAGCGCGCACGGCCGGCCACGGACTGATGGCGCGTAGCCGCGCCCACGTCGTGTCCATACCGGCAAACAGTGATCCTTCGTTCGCAGCGTTTGCCACATTGCTGACGCGAGACGCCTCGAGACCAACTTGATCGAGAATCGCGCCTTTCTGCAGCAACATGCCGAACCCCTGCGACTGATGCTGCGAACGACTCTCCGCCGCGATCTCGGCGTAGCTCCGGCCGAGCAGGGCGTCGTATTCACCAACATTCATGCGCGTGGTCACGCCGTCGGTCGTCCGAATGCGACGGTAGAACTTGGAAACAGTCCACGGCAGCCCATACACCGCGGTGGGATACTGCACCGTGTCGGCGCTGAGGTCGTAGACATCGCGCGCCAAGAGTCCTGATACCTGATGATGCCCGTGCCCGTCAGCCGGGGTTCCGCTGAAGATGGCCACGATGACCTGCGGGCGAAACGCGCGCACCACCCGAACGACATCGCCCATCACGGTGTCGCGGGGCCAATGCCGCAACGTTTCTTCGGCATTTTTCGAGAAGCCAAAGTCATACGCACGTGTAAAGAATTGACGGCCGCCATCAATGCGTCGGGCGGCGAGCAACTCTTCGGTACGAATGACACCCAGCGCCTCACCCAGTTCGTTACCAATCAAATTCTGCCCGCCATCCCCGCGCGTCAGCGACAAATACGCCGTCTCGACGTGACGTCCGCGCGCCAGCCACGCGATGAGTTGCGTGTCTTCGTCATCGGGATGCGCACCGATCACCAGTACGCGACTGGTGTTCCCCAAACTGTTGATCGCGCTGCCCAGTGCCGCGGCGCCACGCTCGGCACTGGCAAACCCCTGCGCGCTGACGGTGGTGCCACCCGCAAGCAGCGCCACGGCCAAGGCCGCGGCGCTGCGCACAACGTGAGAAACACTGCGGCCAGTTGACACAGGCCACCAGTTCATGCGCGCACCGCCTCCATTGCTGGATCTCCCACGCTCATGACGTCCGCGATAATCCGTTGCTGTTCGACATCATGCGCATCTTTGTAGCCCTCGGCGGTACTCGCGCGCTCGGCACGGCCAATAAACGTGACCCCCAGCGCGGCGCCCGCCGATGCACGAAGGCGCGGTTGCACGTAGGTCCACGCACCCTGATTCCGCGGCTCTTCCTGCGCCCACACCACTTGCTCGAGCGCCGGATAAAGCTCGGCAATGCGCGCAATTTCTTCGTGCGGCCAGGGATACAACTCTTCGACGCGAACCATCGCCACGTTTGGCGAGCGCGCGGTTGATGCCACCATGTCGTAGTACAACTTGCCCGTGCAGAACACCAATCGACGTACGTCGTCGCGTTTTTCCGTCATGGCCGGATCGTCGAGCACCGGCATAAACCGCCCATTCGCCAATTCGGTCAGCGTGGAAGACGCCTGTGGCAGTCGCAACAACGACTTGGGTTGCAGGCAGATGAGCGGACGCCGTGGTCGGCGCGTTGCCTGACGCCGCAGCAAATGGAAATACTGGGCCGGCGTACTGCAGTACGCGACAATGATATTGCGCTCGGCAGACAACTGCAGAAAACGCTCAGGGCGCGCGCTGGAATGTTCGGGACCGGCGCCTTCATGCCCGTGCGGCAACAACAACACGACGCTGGAGTCCATGCCCCACTTGGCACGATCGGACACGATGAACTGATCGATAATGGGCTGCGCGACGTTGACGAAATCGCCGAACTGCGCTTCCCACAACACCAATGTATCTTCGGCCACAGTGGAAAAGCCGTACTCAAAACCGAGAATGGCGGTTTCCGAGAGCGCGGAGTTGTAGATCTCAAACGCAGCGTTTGATGCCGCGAGTTGGGCGAGCGGAGTATAGCGCTTTCCGGTTTGCACATCACTCAACACTGCATGACGGTGCGAAAAGGTGCCGCGTTCCGCATCCTGTCCGGTCAGGCGAACGGACACGCCGTTCCTCAGCAACGATCCAAACGCCAGGGCTTCCGCATGGCCCCAGTCGATACCGCCCGCGTCACCCATTGCTTCACGACGGCGTTCGAGCGTCTTCGCCAAACGCGGATGCGGCGTGAAGTCTGACGGATAGGTGAGCAGCGTTTCGTTCATCGCAAGCAGTTGCGCGGCATCGACCAGCGTGTTCACCGAACGCGGCGCTGCCGTGGTTTCGGCGGGCCATGGTACGTGTTGTTCGACCCTGCCCAGTGCTGCTTTGAAGTGCTGGTGCATGTCCGCATACGCATCAAACACGGCCTTTTCGTCCGCCGCTGCTTCCTCGGCCGTCATGACGCCTTCGGCCACCAGTCGCTGGGCCCACGCCCGCGGCACCGTGGGATGCGCTTTGATCTGCGCATACAGGGTGGGCTGCGTAAACGTCGGTTCGTCGGTTTCGTTGTGTCCATGGCGGCGATACCCCACCAGATCGATCAGCACGTCCTTCTTGAACTGCGCGCGATACGCGCACGCCAGTCGAACGGCCTGCACACACGCTTGCGCGTCGTCGCCATTGACGTGAAAGATTGGGATTTCGAAACCCTTGGCGAGATCGGACGCATAATGCGTCGAACGCGCTTCGATGGGATCGGTGGTGAAACCCACCTGATTGTTTACAATGATGTGAATGGTGCCACCCGTGCGGAATCCCGCGAGGCGCGAAATGTTCAACGTCTCGGCAACGACGCCCTCGCCGGGGAATGCGGCATCGCCGTGAATGGCGACCGGCACCACCAGCGATTCATCGCGCTTGCCGGGTTGTCCCGACACGCGCTGCCGCGCGCGCGCGACCCCTTCCACCACCGGATTCACAACTTCAAGGTGCGACGGATTGGGCACCAGATGCAACTGCACTTCGTGATCACCCACCAGGCGCACCCCCTCGTACCCCAGATGGTATTTCACATCACCCGTGGCCGTTTCGTCATGCTGCTCGTGATGGCCTTCAAACTCCGCGTACAACGCCTCGTACGGCTTGCCCATCACGTTCGTCAGCACATTCAACCGGCCGCGGTGTGCCATGCCAATGACAATCTCGCGAGCGCCCGCCTTGCCACACTCGCTAATCACTTCGTCGAGCATAGGCACCAGCATGTCGGTGCCTTCAATGGAGAAACGTCGCGCGCCAACGTAGGCTCGCCCGATAAATCGCTCGAGTCCATCGACCTCGTTCAGGCGGTGCAGCACCGCCTTCTTTTCCTCCACCGTCAGCTCACGCGTCAATCGATGTTCGCGAAACGCGACGCGAAACCATTCCCGCTCGAGTTCTTCGGACAGGTGCCACACCTCGTACCCGATATGCGACGAATACACTTCGCGTTTGCGCGCGATGACGGCCGCCACCGTCGGAAACCGCGCATCAAGCAGGGCGCCGGGCAACGTGTCCAGATCGCTCTGGGTGAGGCCGTGAAATTCTGGCGTCAGTTCGGCCGCACCTGGCGGCGCAGCGCCCAGCGGATCGAGTTGGACCGCAAAGTGTCCGTAGCTCCGAATGGCCGCTTGCAGGGCCGCAGCGGCTGCGGCCTTTTGCAGCAAGGCAATGTCGGGTTCAACGGGCGACGCCGCGTTGACAGGCGACGTGATGGATGACGCAACCGGCGGGGCGCTGGCCGCGACGGTACCCGATGCATAGAGCGATGCTGCGACACGGAAATACTGGCGCCATGTCTCATCAACACTGCCCGGATCGCGACGGTATTGCTCGAACTGCTCGGCGATGTAACCGTCGTTGAAAACACTGGTAAGAGCGAACGCGTTCATAGGGGAGAATCTAACGGCGGGCCGGATGACGTGGAGGCTGGCACCCGCGATAATTGCTATCGCGTGACCGGCAGGACGAGGGTGAACGCGGAACCTTCGCCAGGTCGCGATACAACCTCAATGCGCCCCCCCAGGAGCGTGGCAAGGCGACGCGAAATGTAGAGGCCCAGTCCTGTCCCGCCATGGCGGCGGGCCAGGCTTGCGTCCACTTGCGAGAACGGGCGAAACAGTCGTTGCAAATCGGCGGCGGCAATTCCCACGCCCGTGTCCTTCACGGTGCAACGAATGGACGCGACGCCATCGGCCCCCGACGACCCGCGCGAGACGCGAACCGCCACCTCGCCCGATTCCGTAAACTTCACCGCGTTCTGGCACAGGTTGATAAGGATTTGTCGCATTTTCGGTTCATCGGTCAGTAACCAGGGAAGATTCTCCTCGACCGCGACCTGGAAGCGGATGCCTTTTTCGCGGGCGAGCGGTTCGACAAACGGGTATAGCGTGTCGACGACCTCGTCCACGCTGACTTTGCTGGCCCGCGCTACCACCCGATCGGCCTCGAGGGACGCATACGTCAGGATATCCTCGATCAGCGACCCAAGGTGACGGCTCACTGTGCGGAGCCGCATGATCACATCGCGCTGCGCGGGGGCAAGTGGCCCGAGAATCTCATCTTCCAACAGTTCGCCGTACCCTTCCAGGGCCGTAAGCGGGGTGCGTAGCTCGTGGGAGAGCGTGGCGAGCAGGCTGGTTTTGGCAGCATCGCCTTCTCGGGCCTCCTCCAACAGGCGGGTATTCCAGAGTGCGAGGGCCGCCAGGTCCGCGACCGCTTCGAGGCGGGTAAACGCGACGGTGTCGAAGACCGGAGCACCGACGTCGCGGCAGACCGTCAGTGTGCCGAGCAGGCGGTCATGGGCGATAAGCGGGAGGATCACCGCTGGACCAATGTCGCGCTGCTGCAGTAATTCGGAAAAGAACGGAGAACTTTCCAGCACTGGCTGGGGTGTGCCGATGCCTTTTCGGTCGCGCAGCACGCGTTCGGTGATGGATCCAGCAACGGGGAAGCTGGTGCCCAGCAAGTCAGAAGTGTTGCCAATTGCTGATACATACGTGCCACTATCGGAATATATCTCAGCCACTATGGCGCCATTGGCTGCTCCGCGGATGGTGGCGGCTTTGCAGAGCGTCGCCAGGATTTCTCGCGTGTTAATGCCAGAGGCCAGTGCTCGCGCCACGTCGCGGAGCGTACTGAGCTCGGTGTTTTGGTCTACGGCGCTTGCCGGGAAGACCGGATAGGCGTCGGTGTCGGGGGGCGGCCACGGTGTCTGCACGGCCTCCAGTTTGGCCTCGTGCGAGCGCATTTGGTACTGGGGTCCGACCCTCCCCGGGCATATCGACTAACTTGTATGAGTGAATCCCCAATATCGGGCCTTCACTGGATTGACCCAGGAGTTACATGAGATCACATGTTGCGTTAGGCGAAGGCTTTGGGGGCGAGGGCACTACCGAAACGCCCTTGGAGATGCCCACGTTGAAGCGCGCCACCCTGTACGCCAGCCGTGCGCTGCGCTTTCGCTGTCCCAATTGTGGCGAGGGCAAAGTAATGGGGTCGTGGGGTTCCGTCCGCGAGCGCTGCTCGCACTGCAATCTGCGGTTCGCTCGCAGTGGGCCCGAATATTTCACGGGCGCGATGTTCTGCAATTTTCTGATCGCCGAGATTTTGTTTGCGACCTCGTTTGCCACGGCGGTTTTGATGACGTGGCCTGACGTCCCGTGGGACGCGATGACGTGGATTGCAGTGGCCGGGGCCGTCATCGTCCCGATCGTTTTGTATCCCTTCTCCAAAATCACCTGGCTGACCGTTGATACGTTAATACGGCCCGTCACGCCCGAAGAAACCGCGCGCGAACTCCCGGTTACCGCCGCTGAGTAATTCGTTTCAGCGGGCTGCCTGAGGTTTGCATCATCGGCAGCACCTGTGCCGTGGGCCGTGTGTTCGAATCATCTCAAAGGCAGATTCTCCGTTTCAATCAATCCGGAAAACTGACCGATGCGCTGGTGATGCCAAAGGCGATGACGAGGCCGCGTGGGTTCTATCTGCAAACGGCCGACGGCGGCAACTACAATTTCCTGGCGACATCCGGTAGCGCATCGCTCCGCAGCGGTGGATATGTTTTTGGAAACGGCGACGTATTTCGCCTGATCATTCATCCGTCATCTGGTCCGACGCGCGTCGTCGAACGCCCCGTCACCAACTTGCCGCTGGGCGCCGGCGAGCGGGCCAAGATGAAGACATCATTCGCGTGTACACCATTTCGGGCGCGAAATAGCGGTCCCTCAATTTCAGCAAGGAACCGTTCCAGCATTCACCATAAATAATATGGTCAGCTTCGTGTCGCACTTTCAGATTTGGCCGATTTCCCGGATGCAGGCGACTGTTTGAGGAGTGCAAGCGCCAGTACATTTTTTCCGACAGGCAGAAACGGAGCAATAAGGGCGAACACCCTTCTTGACGGCGCTTTTACCGGGCCCCACAATGCCGTGAGCTTTCCCTCTTCCTGGCCGTAGCGCCGCTATGAACCCTTACATCGCCTTTCTGCTGTATCTGCTGGCGATCCTGGCGTTTGTCGGGCTGACCCTCACGCTGAACCGACTGCTGGGCCCGAAACCGGTCAATAACGCCATTAAGCTCGAGGCGTTCGAGAGCGGGGTCATGCCCAACGAGCGGATTAACGTCAAAGCGGTGTCCATCAAGTATTATGGCGTAGCCATACTGTTCATCCTGTTCGACCTCGAGACCATGTTCCTGTTCATCTGGGCCCTGGGCGCGAAACCGATGACCGGATTTCTGCTCTTCACGTTCTTCCTCTTTCTCTTTCTGCTGGTCCTGAGCCTGTTGTACGTCTTCAAGGCACGGCTTCTGGAAGCCGTGACGGAGTAGCTATGTACGGGAAGCCCCTCCCTGTAGTCCCGGTTACACACGAAAAAACGGGTGCGTTCGAGTACATCACAACCAGGAAAGACGAACTGGTTGGGTGGGCCCGAAAGTTTTCGTTGTTCCCATACCCCTTTGTCACCGCGTGCTGCGCCATGGAATTCATGGCCGTCAGTGCCTCGGCCTACGACACCGACCGGTTCGGTGCCGCACTGCCGCGTTTTTCGCCGCGCCAGGCTGACTTGTTGATGATCGTGGGCACGGTCACGCAGAAGCAGGCGCCTATTCTGCTCAAGGTGTACGAGCAGATGTGTGAACCGAAATGGGTGATGGCCTTTGGAGTGTGCGCCACCAGCGGCGGGTTCTATCAGAACTACGCGTCCCTGCCGGGGATCGACAAAATCATCCCGGTCGACATCTACATTCCCGGCTGCCCGCCGCGCCCTGAAATGGTGATTGACGGCATCATGAAGCTGCAGGAGACCATCGCGAACGGCCGGCATCTTATTGTGAACGACACGTTCTGATGCACGCGCCGTCAATGATCGATCGCTTGCAGGCGGAGTTGGCCACGTTTGGTGCGGTTGTGGTTTCCCACGGCACGGTGGTGTGTCACACCGAACCTCCGCAGCTCCTGGGCGCCGTCACCCTGCTGCAATCGCAGTTCGCGTTTGACGTGTTTCTCGACGTCACCGCTGTTGATTGGCCGAACGATGCGTTGCGGTTTGAAGTGGTGCATCACTTCTACTCAACCACGAACAAGATTCGGGTGAGGCTCAAATCGCGCGTTCCCGAAGCCGCGCCCATCGTGCCCACGTTGCGGCCGCTGTACGGCAGCGCGGCCTATATGGAACGCGAATGTCACGACATGTACGGCATTCAGTTTGACGGCAATGATGACCTGCGCGCCATCCTGCTCTACGAGGGTTTCGTCGGCCATCCGTTGCGCAAGGACTATCCCAAGCAGCTCGAGCAACCACTTGTGCCCTACCGGTTTTAGCCGTGGGAATTGCCATTAACCCACTGTCCGGATTGCCCTCGTCGGCGTCGGCGCCCGGATCGAAAATTCCGAATCCCATTCGCACGTCGCTGACCGATCACGAGCGCGAAGGATCGGTCATCGTCAACATCGGCCCGTCGCATCCGGCCACTCACGGCACGGTGCAGATTGTGGCCGAGCTCGATGGCGAACGCGTGTTGCGAACGGATGTGCACTGCGGATATCTGCACCGGGGCTTCGAGAAGGAGTGCGAGGATCACACCTGGCATAATCTCATCCCGTACGTCGACCGCCTGAACTATTGCTCGGCCCTCATTAACGACTTCGCGTATTGTGATGCCGTTGAGCAGTTGATGGGCATCGAGATCACCCCACGCACCAGGTACCTGCGCACGCTGCTGTCCGAGTATTCGCGGTTGTGCGACCATCTCACGTGTGTGGCGGCCAGCATGATGGAGCTGGGCGCCATGACCGCGTTCCTGTACATGGTCATGGTTCGTGACTACATGTACGAGCACCTTGCGGCGCTCACGGGCGCGCGCGTCACGTATTCGTACGGGCGTATTGGCGGGCTGGCGGACGACCTGCCGTTGGGTTGGTTGACGCGCCTTGAGGAAATTCTCAGGCAGTACGAAGACTTTATCGGTCGCGTGCACGGTCTGATTGACCGGAACCGCATCTTTATCGATCGCATGCGGGGGGTTGGTGTCATCAGCACCGCCGATGCCCTCAACTGGGGCTTTACCGGGCCCATTTTACGATCGACGGGACTGCCAATCGACCTGCGGAAGGACACCCCGTATCTCGCCTACAGCGAGCTCGATTTTCAGGTGCCCGTTGGAATCAACGGCGACAACTACGATCGGTATTACGTGCGCATGCGGGAAATGGACGAATCCGTCCATATGATGCGGCAGTTGATGGACATGCTGCCGGCCGGCCCCATCAACGTGGATGATCGTCGCTGCATCTTCCCGCCCAAAACCCTGGTCTACAACGAGATTGAGTCGCTCATCAACCACTTCAAACTGGTGATGGAAGGCCCATCGGTTCCGCCGGGAGACATTTACGTCGCGCACGAGGCGCCGAACGGCGAACTGGGCTTTTATATCGTCAGTGTCGGTGGCGGCGTCCCGCATAAAGTGCACGTGCGCAGCCCCAGTTTCGTGCACATGGGCGGCGTGCACAAAATGCTCAACGGCTATCAGCTCGCTGACGTCATCACCACGTTCGGTTCGGTGAACATGATCGGGGGCGAGTGCGACCGATGAAACATCTCGTTCCCGAATTCGAAACCTGGAAAAAGCGGTATCCGGCCGGCTTTGAAAGCTCGCTGGTCATTCCGTGTTGCCGCCGCATTCAGGAAGATCGCGGATACGTGTCCGACGAGGACATCGCCGATTTGACGGAATATCTGGGCGTTCCGCGCATTCAGATAGAAGAGGTGCTGGCATTTTACACGCAGTTCCGGCGGAAACCCATCGGCACATGGCATGTCCAACTTTGTCACAACGTTTCCTGCTCCATGCGCGGCGCTGAAGGTTTGCTGGCGCATTTGCAGGGCAAGCTTGGCGTGCAGCCCGGACAAACCACGACAGATGGCCGCTTCACCCTTTCAACGGTGGAGTGCCTCGCATCGTGTGGTACGGCGCCCATGTTGATGGTGAACGACACGTACCACGAAAATTTGAACGAAGCCAAGGTTGATGCGTTGCTCGCGGCCCTATCTGCCGAGTACCAGACATGAGCAACCGAATCACGACGGGCGGCCAGAAGTTGTTCATGACGTTTGACATTACGCCAACGTCGCACTCACTGGCAGAGTACAAGGCGCGGGGCGGTTATTCCGCGCTCCGGAAAGCGCTGACAGAAATGAAACCCGAGCAAGTCACGAAAGAGGTGCTGGCATCGGGGTTGCTGGGCCATGGCGGTGCGGCGTTTCTGGCCGGTCGCAAATGGGGCGTGGTCAAACTGAACGACGGGCAACCGCACTATCTCTGCATGAATGCAGATGAGGGTGAGCCCGGCACGTTCAAAGATCGATGGTTCCTGGAAAACACGCCGCATTTGCTGCTGGAGTCGATGCTCATTGGTTCGTACGCACTGCAGGGGCGTCATTCCTTTATCTACATTCGCGGCGAGTTCGATTTAGCCTATCGTCGCATGGCTGACGCACTCGAAGAAGCGTACGCCGCGGGTTTGTTCGGCGAGAATATTCTGGGCACCGACTTCGCTTGCGATCTGGTGATGTACCGCGGCGCGGGATCGTATGTGTGTGGCGAAGCGTCGGCCATGCTCACGTCGTTGGAAGGCAAGAAGGGCTACCCGCGCAATCGCCCGCCACGCCTCACGGTCGCAGGCTTGTACCAAAAGCCCACGGTCGTGAACAACGTGGAAACGCTGGCCAATGTGCCGTACATCGTCACGCATGGTGCTGAGGGCTTTCGCAAAGTAGGAACGGCCGAAAGTCCGGGCACGCAGGTGATTTCCGTGTCGGGGCATATCAACACACCTGGCGTGTACGAATTGGAGTACGGCTACCCGTTTGCCGATTTTCTGGCGAACGAGTGCGGCGGAATGTTGAACGGTTCGGAACTCAAGTGTGTCGTGCCCGGCGGAATCTCCACCAAGGTGCTGACGAAAGACGACATCATGCCGCTGCGCATGGACCACCATTCGTTTGTGGCCGCGGGTTCTCAACTCGGATCGCAGGGGATGATTGTGGTCGCCGAGGGCACTTGCATGGTGCGGTTGTTGCAAGTGATGCTGCGGTTTTATCATCACGAGTCGTGCGGCCAGTGTACGCCGTGCCGGGAGGGCATGGGATGGTTGGAGCGGATCAGCAATCGCCTGGTCGCCGGCCAGGGTCGGCCGGAAGACATTGATCGGCTCTATCAGATTTCCCGCGCCAATGATGGTACTACCATCTGTGGGCTTGGCGACGCGGCGGGTTACGCGACGGTCGGCATTCTCGACAAGTATCGCAACGAGTTTGATTACTTCATCGAACACAAGAAATCGATGTTCGGCGGCCGTCTGGAAGTGGCGGGTATCGGCGACAACGCACGACTGGTGGATGCGGCAGTCGCATGATTGAATTCTTCATTGATGGTGTGCCCTGCACCGCCGAAACCGGACAGACTGTCATTCAGGCGGCCTTGTCCGCTGGCGTGCGCATTCCGTCATTCTGCTGGCATCCCAATCTGTCGGTGCCAGGGAACTGCCGCATTTGCATGGTGGAAGTCGAGGCCGAAGGCGGTGCGTGGTTTGATATCGCGTGCAACATGCCCGTCACCAAAGGCATGCGGGTATTGACCGACTCCGGGAAAGTGCGGGAACTGCGCAAGGACACCATGCAGTTCATCACCCTCAATCATCCGGTCGATTGCGGCATTTGCAACAAAAGTGGCGAGTGCCTGCTGCAGGATCATCATTACGCGTACAACGGCCAGCCCTCGCTGTCGCGCGACTCCAAAACGCACGCGACCAAGTTCTATCCGTTGTCCGACCGCATCATGCTGGACAACGAGCGTTGCATCATGTGCTCGCGGTGTGTGCGGTTTACCGACGAGGTGTCCAAATCGCGCGCGTTGGGCGTGATCAATCGCGGCGACCATTCGCTCATTCGCCCCAATGAGGAAGTCGATTTCAACGACGATCCGTATTCGGACAACATCATTGATATCTGCCCGGTGGGCGCGCTGTTGTCACGACAACTGCTGGACCATGCACGCGTCTGGTATCTCAAGGCCACGCCGTCGGTGTGTCCGGGCTGCGAACGCGGCTGCAGCATCAACATCTGGCACCGCAAGAGCGAGTGGAAGCTCAACGCGCTCGATCCACAGCTCAATACATCCATCGACCGGGTCACGCCGCTGGAGAATCCCGCAGTAAACGGCCCGTGGACGTGCAACAAGGCCCGTGACCTGTCCAGGATTTTCGAACGCCCTCGCGCGCTGCAGTCGAAGGTGAAAAGTGCGCCGGCCGATCTCGCCGCGGCCATTAACGCGGCCACTGCGTTGATAGACGCGTCGAGTCGTGCGGTGGCCCTGGTTTCGAGCTGGGGATCGAACGAAGAACTGGCTGCGTTTCACAGCACGCTGGGCGGGTCGTTTACGAGTTTCGTGAAAGCCGACCACGTGCCCGTACCCGGCGAGCGTATTGAAGACGATGTGCTCATCAAGGCGGACAAGAATCCCAATCGGTTTGCCGCACTGGCGATGTTTTCGGCCCTGCCCGACGACGCCGCCTCTGCCTTTCCCGCCGACACCGACCTGGTACTGGTGTGGGGCGAAGGCGCGCCGTGGAGTGCCATTCCGTCATCGGCCCGCGTTATTCTGCTCACGTCGTACGACCAGCCCGAAAACGTGCGGGCCGACGTGCTGATCCCCATCAGCGTGCAAACGGAACGCAACGGCCACTACACAAACTTTCAGGGCACGATCACGGCGTTTGAACAATGTTTTCCGAAACATGCACCGATAGCAGACGCGGCGTCGCTGTTTGAAGTGCTCTACTCGTCCACGTCTCGGGTGGCGGGTACGAAATAGTGTTGCCCGATCTGGCCGTCACCCTCGTGTTTGTCGCCGCGTCCATCGGAGTGTTGATGGGTTTTGGCGGCTTGTTGACGTGGGTGGAACGCAAACAGGCCGCGGTCATGTCCGACCGCATTGGTGCGAACCGCGCGTACATCCGCATTCCGTTCACCAACATCCAGCTCGTGTGGCTCGGCCTGTTTCACGGAATGGCCGATGGGCTGAAGATGTTGCTCAAGGAAGACTTCAAGCCACGCACCTACGACCAGCTCGCGTATACGCTGGCGCCGTACGTCGTATTTGCCCCGGTACTGCTGGTGTTCGCGGTCATTCCGTTTGGTGGCATGATTGACCCCGGCAAAATCATTCCGCCGCTTGCCGATTGGTTTGGCGGACGCACGTACCCCATGCAGGTCGCAAACCTCAACGCCGGGTTGCTGGTGGTCTTCGCCTTCAGCGGCTTGACCATTCTGGGCACGATGCTGGCCGGCTGGAGCTCGGACAACAAGTTTTCGCTGCTGGGTGGGTTACGCGCGGGTTCGCAGATGATCTCGTACGAACTGGTCATGGGTCTGACGGTGATGGGGCTCATTCTGGTGTTCGGCACGGTCGATCTGCGCGACATGGTGCAGCAGCAGTCGGGCACAATTGGCGGTGTGTTGCCGGCGTGGGGCATTTTCTATCAGCCGTTGGCGGCCGTCCTGTTCCTCACCGCCGCCATTGCCGAGAACAAACGTATTCCGTTCGATTTGCCCGAGGCCGAGTCGGAATTGGTGGCCGGCTACTACACGGAATACAGCGCCATGAAGATGGGCCTCTTCATGTTTGCGGAGTTTATCGAAATCGCGATTGTTGCGGCGCTGTTCACCACCTTGTTTCTGGGCGGCTACAACCTGCCCTTCATGAACGACGCGGGTTTCATGTTGCCTGGCGGCACCTCCGTCGCCCTGAGCCACGGTGTTGTGGTCGTGCTGCAAGTCGTCACGTTCCTCGCCAAACTTTTCCTGCTTTGCGTGTTTCAGATTCAGATTCGCTGGTCACTGCCGCGGTTTCGCTACGACCAGATGCTGACCTTCGCGTGGAAGTTGTTGCTACCGGTGTCACTCGCGAACCTCGCGGTCACCGCCGTTGTCGTGTGGTTCAAGGCAGGGAGTCCATGACCGTTATCACGTCCAGTACTTCGGTGCATCTGGCGCCTGGCCACGCCGATGCCGCACGAATTACACCCACGGAACCGTCGCCGGCCGAGTCGCTGGTTCCGATTCCAAAGCAGGAGCTGGTGCAGCTCCGCTACAACGCCAGGGCCTACGTTCGCCCGGCCTACTGGAACGAGCCAAAAATGACGTTCTGGGAGCGCGCGTATCTTCCGGAAATTCTGCGTGGATTATCCATCACCACCGGCGTCTTCCTGCGCAACATGACGCGCTGGATAACCGGACGGAAAGGCGCGCTGACTACGTATTATCCCGAAGAAAAGCGCGCCGATTTCGCACCACGCAATCGCGGCAAACATGTGCTCACACAGCGCCCCGATGGCACGCCACAGTGCATTGCGTGCAACATGTGTGCAACGGTGTGTCCAGCCAAGGTTATCGAGATTGAGTCGGCGTTCGACGTCAACGACCCCGCGCATCCGAAGTCGCCCGTTCGATTCGAAATTGACTACTCGCGCTGCGTTTTTTGCGGGTTGTGCATCGAAGCCTGCCCTGAAGACGCCATTCGTATGGTGCAGGATGTTCCGGGTCTGTCATCGGACAACCGCTTTAATATGTGGCTGACGATGGAAGAGATGCTCACGTGGAATCCGCAGTCTGACGTAGCCAAACCATATCCGCCCAAAGGCGGACTGCCCATCACACGAGGCGACCTATCCTCGAAACCCTAGCCATCGCGCTGTTTGGCGGCCTCGCGCTGATGGGCGCGGTACTCATGCTGGTGCTGCGCGAACCCATGCGCGTGGCACTCGCCCTCATTACGACCATGATGTCGCTTGGGGCCATATATGGCTTCCTCGGCGTACACTTCATCGCCGCGTTCCAGGTGCTCATTTACGTCGGCGCGGTGATGGTATTTATGGTGTTCGTCATCATGTTGCTGGAAGTGCGGGAAGCGCGTGGCAACAAGCGCTACTCCAACCTCGCGGTTCCTGGCGCGATGGTGTTTGCGATGATGGTGGGCGTGTTGGGCATCAGTGTCTGGCGCGCGATGAACACTGGCGCGCCTTCCGCTTCACCCAATGGCGAGGCATTCGAGCTCGTGCCGTTCTCGACCGCCTTCCTTCGGGACTACTGGTTGCAGTTCGAACTCACCACGGTGCTGCTGGTCGCCGCCATCGTTGCAGCGCTCGCGGTGATCAAGGTGCACCGCCGCGTGCCTGACAACCGCGTTTCCGACCGGAGTGCCAATGGATAAACACCAGTTGCTGCTCTGGTTGTCCATCGCACTCTTCTCGCTCGGCCTGCTGGGCGTCGTGGTCCGACGCAACGCGCTGATCATGCTCATGTGCATGGAGCTCATGCTGAACGGCGTGAACCTGAGCCTCGTGACGTTCATGAACCAGAACGGACAGCCTTCAGGCGGCGTGCTGGTGTTTCTGGTGTTTGTCGTCGCGACGGCCGAGATCGCCATTGCTATTCCCATCGTGCTGCTGCTGGTCAAACGCAAGCGGACACTCGATCTCGATGCCTACACCGACCTCAAGGGCTGACCGCTGATGGGATTCTTCGGCGCACATGGGTTGTTGGTCATCGCACTGCTCCCGCTGATCGGCTTTCTGATTAACGGCGTGTTTGGCACGGCGCTGGGCGGAACCAAGCTTGGAAAGTCGCTGGTGACCGCAGTGGCGTGCGGATTTCCGCTCGCGGCGTTTGTGCTGACCGTCCGCATCTTCTTTTCGCTGCAGGCGCTGGACTATGCACCCATCGTCGAACATGGCTATCGCTGGGCGCTGATTGACGGGCACACCTTTGATATCTCGTTTTATTTCGACCGCCTGAGTGCGGTCATGACCCTCATCGTGACTGGGGTTGGCTCGGCCATCCACATCTATAGCACCGGGTACATGAAGGACGACAAGAGTTACGCGCGGTTCATGGCGTATCTCAATCTGTTCCTGTTTTTCATGCTCCTGCTGGTGCTGGGTCGTTCCATGCTGGTGTTGTTTGTCGGCTGGGAAGGTGTGGGTCTGGCCTCCTATCTGCTCATCGGTTTCTGGTTTGAGGACGCGGCAAACGCTGCAGCTGGAAAGAAAGCATTCATTGTCAACCGCATTGGCGACGCGGGGTTTCTGCTGGGCATGTTCCTGCTGTATCAGGCGTTTGGGACGCTCGACATGGATGTGATCAATGCTGCGTTTACCAGTGCCACCGTTCCCATTGTCTCCGCAACGCTGGTAGGTCTGTTGTTGTTTGTTGGCGCGACCGGAAAATCCGCACAAATTCCGTTGTATGTGTGGCTGCCCGATGCCATGGCGGGCCCAACGCCGGTGTCTGCGCTCATTCACGCGGCCACCATGGTCACGGCGGGTGTGTATCTCGTCGCCCGAATGTCCGGTGTGTTTGCACACGCACCCGAGGCTTCGCACGTCATCGCGATTATTGGTGTGGCCACCGCGTTTTTTGCGGCCACCATTGCGTTGGTGCAAACGGATATCAAAAAGGTGCTCGCGTACTCCACTGTCTCCCAACTCGGCTTCATGTTCCTGGCGCTGGGAGTGGGTGCGTACGGAGTCGCCATTTTCCACGTCGTGACACATGCCTTCTTCAAAGCGTGCCTGTTTTTAGGCGCGGGCAGTGTCATTCACGCGTTGAGCGGCGAGCAGGACATTCGAAAAATGGGTGGGCTGGCGCGCAAGATTCCTGTCACCTTCGGCACCTTCTTCGTGGCGACAGCGGCCATTGCCGGCATCCCGCCGCTCGCCGGGTTTTACTCGAAAGACGAAATTCTGTGGTACGCATTTGCCAGTCCGTCTGGTGGTTCGCCCATCTTGTGGGGAGTGGCGGCGCTTACCGCGTTGATGACGGCGTTCTACATGTTCCGGCTTTTGTGGCTCGTGTTTTTCGGCGCATCGCGTGTTGACCATCACGTGGAGCACCACATTCACGAATCGCCGCTTTCCATGACATCGGTGCTGGTGGTGCTCGCCATTCTTTCGGCAGGCGGCGGCGCGCTTGGACTGGCGCACTTTCTCGAACCACAGCTTGCCCTGCCTGCGGTACCCGAGGAGCTGCATCATCTCGAAGGCACGCTGGTGATCGTGTCCGTGGTGCTGGCGTTCGCCGGCGCGCTGGGCGCCTGGTTTGTGTTTGGCGGCCCCGCATCACGTGCGGAGGGGTTGCAACGAACGTTTGCAGCGCCGCACCGACTGCTGAGTGGCAAGTATTTCGTTGACGAGCTGTACGCGATGCTGTTTGCGAAACCACTGGCCTGGATTTCCGAAAACGTGTTGCTCAAGGTTGGCGACCGCAAGATTCTTGATGGCACGTTGAACGGAATCGGGTCGCTGGGGCAGTTTGCGTCCGGCGTGCTGGGCAAAGTGCAAAACGGCAGCGTGCACCTGTACGCGCTGTTCGTGATGGTGGGCATTGTCAGCGCGCTGCTGTGGAGTTGGACACGTGGCTGACACCTTGAGCACCGTGCTGAATGTGGTGCTGTTCCTGCCGCTGCTTGGCATGGGGCTGCTGTTGCTCATTCCGTCGGACAAACCGCAGCTTACGCGTCGCTTTACGCTGGTTATGATGCTGGTGCAGCTCGCGTTGACCGCGTGGCTGTACACGAGCTTTTCCAACAACACGGCAGCCCTGCAGTTTGAGACACGGCTGCCGTGGATTGAGCAGTGGGGCGTTTACTATCACATTGGCCTGGATGGATTCAATGTGTTGCTGGTGCTGTTAACCGCCTTTCTCGCACCGTTGGTTGTTGCGGGTTCGTTTAGCGCCATTCAGAAAGATGTGAAGCTGTTCTACGCCATGGTGTTCCTCATTCAGTTTGCGATGATGGGCACGTTTGTCGCGCAGGACCTGTTCCTGTTTTATGTGTTCTGGGAAGCGATGCTCATTCCCATGTTCCTGATGATTGGCATCTGGGGCGGCGAGCGACGCATCTACGCAACTATCAAGTTCGTGCTGTATACCGCGTTTGGCAGCATTCTGATGCTCGCGGCCATGATCTACCTGGTGTACTCGTTGCAGAGCAGCGCCGGAGTCACCTCGTTCGCGTTTACCGACTTGTACAAGGCGCAACTGCCGCTGCAGGCGCAACAACTGCTGCTGGGTGCCTTCGCACTGTCATTCGCCATCAAGGTGCCGGTGTTTCCGTTTCATACCTGGCTGCCAGATGCACACGTTGAAGCGCCGACCCCGGGATCGGTTATCCTCGCGGGCGTGATGCTCAAAATGGGCACTTACGGCTTCATGAAGCTGGGGTTTCCGTTATTCCCCGACGCCACGCAGTTGTACACACCGCTCCTCATGACGCTGGCCGTCATCAGCATTGTGTATGGTGCGTGTTTGGCGCTGGTGCAGACAGACATCAAAAAGATCATCGCGTATTCGTCCATCAGCCATTTGGGCTACGTCATGCTCGGGTTGCTGAGTCTCGACATCATTGGCATTCAGGGCGCCATTGTGCAGATGGTCAGTCACGGACTCGTGGCGGCTGGGCTGTTTCTTATGGTCGGCATGATTTATGAACGGTGTCACACGCGCGAGCTGGCGGCGTATGGCGGTCTTGCAAAAGTCCTGCCGGTTTACAGCGTGTTCTTCATGGTGCTCACGCTGGCGTCTGTGGGACTGCCAACCACCAGCGGGTTCACCGGAGAGTTTCTGGTGTTGCTGGGTGCGTACCGGGCCGCGTGGGCGCAACATCTGGCGGGTTCTTCATACAGCCTCGTGCTGGCATCGATTGCGGTCACGGGCGTGGTATTGGGGGCGTTGTACATGCTTCGATTCGCGCTGGGTTTCCTGTGGGGCGCCGAACGCGTTCCGCACGGGCCAGTCGGCGATCTCAACACGCGCGAACGTCTTATCCTCGGTATTCTCGTGATCTCAATTTTTGCACTCGGCCTGTTTCCCGACAGCGCGATGCAGAAGTCCGAGTTGGCGGCCAAGCAGTATCAGCAGCTCGTGAAGACATCACGTTTGCAAGCGTCGGGTGTCGCGCCAATCGATTCGCTGAGTGTGCCGGGTTCGGCCGTTTCAACGAACGTACCACCCAGCGTACCACCCAGCGTACCAGCCAACGTACCAGCCAACGTACCAGCCAACGCTTCAACCAGCGTCGGCATGCGCACCAACGCGTTGCCGGTTGGTGGCCGATGAATACCAACTTGACGCTGATGTCCATGTTGCCAGAGCATTTGTTGCTCCTGGGCATCGTGCTGCTGCTTGGCATGGAGATAGTCGGAAAAGGCGTGCGCGCAGCGCTTTTGGTTGCAGTGGCGGCGGTTGCCGCCGCGGCGGGCGCCGCATTCTGGTTGTATCTGACCGATTTCAACGGCATTCCGTTTCCCGGACAGTTCTCGGTTAATCACAGCTCGCTGGTTGCGAAATTCATCGTGCTGTTGCTGGCGGTGCCGGTGTTGCTGATATCGCGCGACGATTTTGAGGGTGGTGAGTTTCCGGCACTCATTCTGTCGTCGCTGTACGGCGTATGTTTGCTTATTTCGGCTGACAGTTTCCTGACCATGTTTCTTGGTCTCGAACTCATGTCGCTGCCCGTGTACGCGTTGGTGTTGCTCGCGTATCGCCGGGTAGAGAGTGCCGAGGCCGCATTGAAGTATCTGGTGCTGGGAGGAGCCGCCAGCGCCATGTTCCTGATGGGCGTGTCGTTGTTGTACGGTATGACCGGCAGCACGGAAATCAGCGCGTTTGCATCCGGCCTGCTGGCCACCGACATCATGTCGCGCGCAGCCGTCGCGCTTATTCTGTTGGCGTTTTTCCTCAAGGGCGCGGTGGTGCCGTTCCACGCATGGGCTCCCGACGCATACGAGGGGGCCAGCGTGCCGGTCACGGCGTTCATGGCGACCATCGTAAAGGCCGGCGTCATGTTTGCTGTGGTGCGGTTGTTTGCCAACGTGCCTATTGTGTCGCCAATTGTCGAACTCGTGGCAATTTTCCCCCTCATCTCCATTGTGTGGGGCAACATTGCAGCCATGAAGCAGCAGTCGCTGCGCCGCATGATTGCGTATTCCAGCATTGCGCACGCCGGGTACATGTTCTACGCGTTATTGGGCGTGGGCGAAGGGCAGATGCAGGCGGTGACGTTTTATCTGCTCACGTACGGCGTGTTGAATGTGCTGGCGTTTGCAGCACTCCCGCCCCACGCGAATGATGCCGAGCGTGACAGGCTGGACACGCTCAAGGGTTTGTGGCATCGCAACCCATTTGCCGCGATCATGATTGCAATTGCGATGTTGTCGCTCGCTGGGTTGCCGCCATTCCCGGGTTTTGTGGCGAAGTTTCTGATCTTCAAGAACGTGTTGACGGCGGGGTATACGACGTACGCGGTCATCGGTCTCGTGGGCAGTTACATCGGCATTTATTTTTACCTGCGGGTTATTCAGGTGATGTTTATGACGGGGGGTGGGGTCGCGGCGGGGGAAGCGCCGTTGTCGCTCGCAACGCCGTCGCAACCAGCGGCAGGAGCACAGCCCGCACGCCTGGATGCGTTCGCACAGGTGGCAATTTTGATGTGTCTGGCGCTGACGGTCTGGTTGATGGTGGCGCCGGGGCGGGTGTTGGGGGGGGTGTAGGCGACATTCGGAGCAGCCCCCCCGATCGGCTGACTTGCTGACCGGCGGCGGCAACGTTGATTTCCCGCTCACCACTCTCGGTTGCCAAACTCATGTCCGAACGCCGCTACACCGACGTCGAAGTCGCCGCCATCTTCGAACAGGCCACCAAGGTGCACACTGGCGACGCCAACCAGCTCACCTCGGCCGCCGGCATGACCCTGGCCCAGCTGCAGGATATTGGCCGCGAAGTTGGCATTGAGCCGTCCATCATCGCGCAGGCCGCGCGCACCGTGGGTGCCAGCGTGCCTACCAGCTCCAGCACATTTTTCGGACTGCCCGTCAGCGTTGGACGCATCGTGCAACTCGATCGCAAAGTCTCTGACCCGGAATGGGAGCGTCTTGTCGTCGACCTGCGCGAAACGTTCGAGGCGCGTGGGGTCGTGCGGCAGGAAGGATCATTGCGGCAGTGGACCAACGGCAATCTGCAGGTGCTGGTCGAACCAACGGAAACCGGCGATCGCATTCGCATGCGCACCGCCAAGAGCGATGTCCGCACGCTTGTGTTTTGTGGAATTGGATTGATGGCCGGTGCGGGCGCGGGGCTGGCGGCGGCGGCACTGCGCGGCGGCCTGAACGACCTCGGCGGACTGGTCGCACTCTCGGTGCTAGGCGCCATGGGCGCGGTCATGCTGGGCGCTGGCACGTTTCGGTTACCCGGGTGGGCCCGAACACGTCGTCAGCAAATGGAATCGGTGGCGGCGAGAATTAGCGGGGCACCAGAGAAGTAGCGACAAGTAACTACGTCGCGCCGGGCAGGCGGCACGAATTCCTTCAGCTGCTATTTTACCCGCTGCAGGAACTGCAGCTGCCGCCGCTCCCGGCTATCCACCCCTTCTCATTGCCAGCCCGTTGAAGTTTCTCTTCTGGCTGCTCGTTACCTGCGACACCCTCGTGTTGCTGCTGTTCTTTGTGCTGGGCCTTGCGGCCGCGCCCAGTTCCAGAACCAGCCCGTTCGCGGTCGCTGCGTACATGTTCGTCGTGCCGGGACTGATTCTCGCGACAGCCGTACTGCTGTTCACACGAAACTCGTCACCGCTGGGACGAAGCGCCGGTGTACTGCTGGCGGCGGCGCCCGTTCTCGTTCTGGTGTTGATGCGTACGGCGGCATCTGTTCAACTGAAGCAAAGTCAGAATGCGCAGGGCGATCTGGTGTACGCGCGTACCTTGGCGCCACAGCCGGCATTGCCGAAGTCACGGAATTCCTGAAGCGGCGCTGATTGCGACACTCCCTTTCTGACGGCCGGCGGGCCAGGCATATTCCGCGAACCCGAACCTCACCCCAATGACCGCACGAAATATCGGCGCCATCGTCCTCACGGTTGTCTCACTGGGCCTGCTCTGGCCCGGTCTGACCGAGCCGGTGTTGACCATCACCGCATCCATGAAGCTGCTTGGGCCGCCGCGGGAAGTGTTTCGCCAGTCGCAGAGCATTTTTGAATCGGTAAGGACGCTCTACAACGGCGGGAACACGTTTGTCGCGGGGCTGATTCTGTTGTTCAGCATCACCGTCCCGTTTATCAAAGCCGCGCTGCTGGTGGTCATCGTCACCACCAAAGATGTGCTCCGGCAGCGTCGATTGTATCTGTTCGCACGCTCCGTAAGCAAATGGGCCATGGCGGACGTATTTGTGGTGGGGGTGTTCATCGCCTTTCTCGCGGCCAAGGCAACGGACAACCTGAATGCCATCGCCGAACGCGGCTTCTACTTCTTTGCGGCGTACTGCCTGCTTTCCAATCTCGCGTTTCAGTTTCTCGAAGTACCGGCCGAACCATCGCGGTAACCTGCACCTTCACACATCGGAGATTCCCGTGTCTTCACTTTCCCGCACACTCGGCGCCCTCGCCATCCTCGTGGCGCAGTCCCCTGCCCTTGCCCAGACGCCGCCCGCACCGCAGCCCGCGCAGCCCATGACGTTTTTTGTCACCAGCGTCGGCAAAGGCGATGGCGCAAACCTCGGTGGTCTGGAAGGCGCCGATTTGCACTGCAAGGCGCTCGCAGACGCGGCGGCGGCCCCACTACCCGCTGGCCGCACGTGGCGCGCCTACCTCAGCCTACCGGCCGCCAATGGAAAGGCTGCAGTGAACGCTCGCGATCGCATTGGCGCCGGCCCATGGCACAACGCGAAGGGCGCGCTGATGGCCGCCAACGTGGTCGCGCTGCATGGGGACAGCATTCGCGACCGAAACCAGATGAACAAGATTAACGCGCTGACAGAAAAGGTCGCGATTGTCCTGGGCAACGGCGACTCCCCAAATCAGCACGACATCATTACCGGCTCCGACTCGTTCGGCCGCGCGGTACCAGGCGGCGCAGACGCGGCATGTACGGCGTACACGAGCAACGCCGCGACAGGCAGCGTGTTCCTCGGCCATCACGACCGCACGGGTGGTGGAAATTCATCGTGGAATGCCGCCCACGCGTCACGTGGATGCGGGCAGCAGAATCTGGTGGCCACGGGCGGTGCGGGACTGTTCTACTGTTTCGCCGCGAACTGATTCTTTCGCCGGAGTTTATGACCCGTATCGAACTGGGCGTCACATGCGTGGCGCCCATGTTCATTTGTGAAATGGTCCCCTGAAGTGCACACCCCGCTGGACTTCAAACCGAATGCCTTGCACGTTTTTTGCCTGTTCGGCCTGAGCGTCCCACCGTCTCTGCAGTTTCATCTGAAACCCCGTGTGCCGCCGTGCAACCCATCCGCATCACCCTGCAGGCCGCGTTTGTCTCCACCCTGTGTAGTTCGCTCCTGACTGCGCAAACTCCAGACAGCGTTACGTTGAACGGACTGCGTTGGCGCTCCATCGGTCCGGTCAACATGGCCGGACGTGTGACCGACGTTGAAGCGCACCCCAGCGCACCAAAAACGTTTTACGTTGCTGGTGCAACCGGCGGACTTTGGAAAACCGTGAACGCCGGTACCACCTTTGTGCCGTTATGGGAGAAGGGCCCTATTGCGTCGCTTGGTGATCTCGCCATCGCGCCGAGCAATCCGAACGTTCTGTTTCTTGGAACCGGCGAGGAAGATTCGCGCAACTCAGTTGCCCCGGGTTACGGCATCTATCGCTCGGATAATGGCGGTGTCACGTGGGAATCACGGGGCCTGGAGAAAACCCAGCACATCGGGCGGGTGGTCATTCATCCTTCCAATCCCGACATCGTGTACGTGGCGGCACTTGGTGCATTGTGGGGCACGAATGCCGAGCGTGGTTTGTACAAGACCGTTGATGGTGGAAAGACGTGGACGCTCTCCAAATTCATCAGCGATCGCGCGGGGTTTGTTGATGTTGTCATGGACCCGCGCAATCCGAACGTGTTGTACGCCGCCAGTTGGGAGCGCATTCGCAAACCGCATTACCTGAAAAGCGGTGGTCCAGGTTCGGCGCTCTGGAAAACGACTGATGCCGGTGCGACGTGGAAGGAAATCAAGGGCGGCGGGTTCCCCGCGACGACGAAAGGCCGCATCAGTCTGGCCATGGCGCCGAGCAATCCCGACCTGATTTACGCAATGGTCGAGGCGGACAGCGTGCGTGGCGGCAAGCCGCAACGATTACTGAGTGGGTTGTATCGATCAAACGATGCGGGTGCGACGTGGACGTGGATGAACACCATCAACAACCGCCCGTTCTATTTCTCGCAGGTGCGCGTCGATCCGAAAAATGCCGATCGCATTTACCGGATGGCCGTCGACTTTCAGTTCTCCGACGACGGTGGTTATTCCTGGCGCGCCGGAATGGTAGGTATTCACGAAGATTACCACGCCATGTGGATAAACCCCGCCGATTCGGAACACTTTATTGTGGGCGGAGACGCCGGAATTTTTCAGACGTGGGATGGCGGTGGGACGTACGACGCCGTGAACAACATGGCCATGGGTCAGTTTTACGGCATCAGTTTTGACTACCAGGTGCCCTATCGCGTGTGCGGCGGTTTGCAGGACAACGGCACCTCATGCGGACTAAGTCGTCGCGGCAACGCCCCGCTGCAAATGACCGACTGGTACGCAATTTTTGCAGCGGACGGATTGCAGACGGCGCAGGATCCGTTCGATGCGAATCTGGTGTACTACGAGTCGCAAGGCGGCAATATCTCGCGTCGGAATGTGGCGACGGGCGAAACAGTAAGTTTGCGCGCACGCACGGTCACGCGGGCGCAATTTGGGGCGCAAATTCAACGTATCCGCGGCGACGGCAGTACGCCGCTGACGCCCGAACAAAGCAAGTCGATTGCAGATATTCGCGCGCAGATGAAAACCGAGCTGGCCGACGCGAACGTCGCCACGCGCTGGAACTGGAATACACCGTTCATCCTCTCGCGTCACGATGCGAACGTGTTTTACAGCGGCGCGGAAAAACTGTTCAAGAGCGTTCAGAAGGGCGTCAATCCGTTTGCGATTTCGCCCGACCTGTCCACGCGCGACGAAGCGCGCATTCGGATCACCACCGGATATGATGCCGAGGGCAACCTCGCGGCCGATGCGACGGGCGGCATCACGCGCGATGCGACGGGTGCGGAGGAGAACGCGACGATCGTCACGATTGGCGAATCGCCTCTCAAACCGGGGTTGTTGTATGTCGGTACGAACGACGGCAAAGTATGGGTAACGAAAAATGATGGCGGAACGTGGGAAGACCTGAGCGCTCGCTTCCCGGGTGTGCCGCCATTTACGCACGTCAGCAAAGTGGACGCCAGCTGGAGTGACACGGGCACCGTGTACGTCTCGTTCGACAATCACCGCGAAAACGATTTCGCCCCGTATCTGTACATGTCGACCGACTATGGAAAGACCTTCACCTCAATCAGCAAGGGACTGGCTGTCGGTCGTCCGAACTCGGTGTACGTGGTGCGCGAAGATCCCGTGAATGCCCGATTGTTGTACGTTGGCACGGAACTTGGTGTTTACGCATCGCTCGACAGGGGCGTGAGTTGGTTCGAGCTTTCGGCGAATCTGCCCACGGTGCCTGTGTACGATCTGCAAGTCCATCCGCGCGACAACGAACTCATTGCCGGCACGCATGGTCGCGGCATTCAAATTCTGGACGTCGCTGCGCTGCAGCAGATGTCGGCCGAAGTGCTCGCGAAACCCATGCATTTGTTCAAGCCGACTGTCGCGCTGCAATACGGCGAACGTCCGGTGAGTTCTGAGCCGCGCGCGCAGCGCATGTGGCGTGGTGATCGCGTGGCGAGTGGCGCTGTGTTCAGCTATCGGTTGGCTGCACCGGCCAGTGGGGGCGTGCGTCTCATCGTCCTGAGCGCGGGCGGTGATACCGTCGCGCGGATGAATGGCCCGAACGTCGCCGGAGTCAATCAAGTCACGTGGAATATGATGGCGACGGGAACGGGTCCGGCCATTCCCCAGGGTGGCGGTGGAGGCCGCGGTGGGTTTGGTGCGCCGACGGGTCTCGTAAACGTTCCGGGGTTTCCGATTGGGTTCAATCCGCGCCCAGCGGAGTCGCGCGCTGCCGCGGATAGCTCGGGCAGCCCAACGAGTCAGGAGCGGTTGATCGTGGCTGCAGCCGCCGCGTCGGCGGCCGGTCGTGGTGCCCCGCCGCCAAGTGGCGGTCGTGGTGGCGGCGGTGGCGGCGCGCGACCGGTTGAAACTGGCGACTACCGCGTGGTGCTCGACGCGGGCGGACAGGCCATCGCACAGACGCTTCGCGTGGTGCGAGTTTCACCGAACGAAACGAGCGTGCTCGTTCCGGCAAAGCGATAACGCAAGCGGCCGTCTGCCGGCGAGCGTCTCAGCCGGCACGCGGCAATTTCGCAAACACATCGTTCCACAAAAAAACACGTGGGGTGCGCACAGCGTGCACCCCACGTGTTTTTTGTCGTCGCTTCGAATTGTTACGGCACGATGACGGGCCGATTCAACGGCGGCTCAATCTTGCTCGGCACAATTTCGGTTAGGCCCGCAGCCTTGAGCATCGCGTTCACCTTGGGCAGCTCCGTCGCGATAACGCGCTTGAGACGCGCACTCTCCATGTCAAGTTTTCCGCCCAGCACGGTGTACACATCGTACGACTGCTTGGGTGGTCGACGCTCGCCACTGGCCACAAAACCCATCAGCCCGCCCAACTGGTCGTTGAGGCGAATGGGATAGTTCAGCGGATCCTGACCACTTTGGTTCTTGGTCTGGTACACCGAATCCTCGACCGCACTCAGTTTTTCCGCCACGCTCTTGATGAGCGGTGCGTACGCTGCATTCGTCGTCATCTTCGGCGCCCGTTCTTCCATCTCCCGTTTGAGATTGCGAATGGTGATCACACCTTCGTTCGCTTCCGTAATGCGGTCACGCACCTGCAACGCAAACCGTGTTTGCTCCAGGAGATCTGCGTTCGTGGCGGGGCTTCGCGGATCACGATCGACGACGAACGTGGCGGTCACAGGCTCGTAACGCGCCGCCGACATCTTCACGCTGTACGTGCCTGGCGCCATGGCCGGTCCGTTACCGCTACCGGCCCAGTTAATCATGCCGCGAAACGTGATCGCATTGTCGTGACGCATGTTCCAGGTGAAGCGATTGATGCCCGCAATGTTTGACGGCTTCGCAGGCGCCGCACCACCGAATCCGCCGGGGCCACCCCCACGACCGCCAGGCGTTGGCGCGGTGTCTGCGGACGTTGCCGTCGCCAGCAACTTGCCCGCCTTGTCAAACAATTCGAATCGTACCAAACCGGTGTCCGCAGGCAGACGATACACGAACGTCGGCTGCGCCTGACCGTTCAGGCGCAATACGGGCGCGGGCTTGAAGAGAAACGGCTTGCCAGTCGCGGCCGCTTCCTGGTCGGCCCAGCGCAAGGATGTGAGATTTTCCATGACCCAGAATGCGCGACCGTGCGTGGAGATAGCCAAATCGTCATCGCGCAACATCATGTCGTGCACGGGGACAGGCGGCAGATTCCTCTTGAGGCTCTGCCAATTCGCTCCGGCATCGTACGACACAAACACACTGCGTTCCGTCGCCGCATACACCATGCCCGGACGATGCAAGTCTTCGCGAATGGCGCGCGTAAACTGGTCGGCTGGAATACCGCTTGTGATCTTCGTCCACGTCACGCCGTAGTCGGTCGTGCGGTACAGGTACGGTGTGAAATCGTCCATCTGATAACGATTGCCGGCCGCCCACAGGGTGCCGGGCGCGTGTGGTGACGCTTCGATAATTGACCAACGCATCCACTCGGGCAGCCCCTTCGGCGTGATGTTCTTCCACGACACGCCATTGTTGCGCGAGAGGTGAATCAATCCATCATCCGATCCCGTCCAGATCAAACCCTTTGTGATCGGCGACTCGACAATGGTGAACACGGTGCCGTAGTACTCAACGGACGTCTGGTCCTTGGTGATGTCGCCACCCGATGGACCAAGCGTGCGTGGATCGTTTCGGGTGAGGTCGGGCGAAATCGCGGTCCAGAGTTGCCCACCATTTGTGCTGCGAAACACCACGTTCGATCCGACATAGATGGTGTTGGACTCGTGCGGCGAGTGCACAATGGGATACGTCCATTGGAAACGATATTTCGAATCCTTCGCGTCGTGGCCCATGGGGTTAAGTGGCCAGGGATCGAGGGACGTGCTCTTTCCCGTGCGGCGGTTAAGCATGTCCATGCTGCCGCCGTAGTTCGCACCGTACATGATGTCCGGATCCTGCGGATTGGACGAGATGTATCCGGATTCACCGCCGGCCACGCCGTAGAACGTCGAAAACGGAGACGGAGGCGGAGCGGGCGGGCCACCGCGACCACCGCCAACACCACCGCGACCACCCGCCGCTGCCACTCGCACCGGGCCGCAGGACGAACCCGCGTCCTGTTTTGCGCCGCACACATGGTACGGGAAATGGCTGGTGAGATGGACATGGTAATACTGGCCAGTCGCCGTGGTCGTGGAGATGGAGGTCTTGCCACTGTCCGCCGTGAAAATGGTGCCATTGTCGTGCGCGACGGCTATGCGTCCCGGATTCGTCGGATCGATCCACATGTCATGGTTATCGCCCCCGCCAAAACCGCGCGCGAAGGTTTTGCCGCCGTCTTTCGACACCAGCGGCGACACCTGCGGTGCGTACACGACGTTGGTGTCTTTGGGATCGGCGTACAGTTTGGAGTAGTACCATGCGCGCTGACGCAGATTGCGATCACCGGAGGTGTAGGTCCACGTGGCGCCGGCGTCGTCGCTGCGATACACACCGCCCGCTGCCTCATGTTCGACAATGGCCCACACGCGGCTTGGCTTCGCCGGTGACACCGTGATGCCAATGGCGCCCAACAAACCCTGCTGCGGAAGTCCCCGATTGCGTGAAATTTCCGTCCAGCTGTCGCCGCCATTCACCGACTTGAAGATGCCGCTGCCGGTGCCACCGCTCACCAGCATCCATGGCTTGCGACCGGCTTGCCAGAAGGTGGCGTAGATGATTTTCGGATTGCTCGGATCGAGAATCATGTCGGCAATACCGGTGCTGTCGTTGCGGAACAGGATTTTCTTCCAGCTTTTTCCGCCGTCGGTGGTCTTGAAGACGCCTCGTTCGGGGTTCGGACCAAACACGTGCCCCAGCGCGCCCACGTACACGATGTCGGGATTGGTGGGGTCAATGAGCACGCGCGAGATGTACTGCGTCTCTTTGAGACCCATGTACGTCCACGTTTTGGCACCGTCGGTGGTTTTCCACACGCCATCGCCGTGCGAGACGTTGCCGCGAATGGGCGTTTCCCCACCTCCAGCCCACACCACGTCGGGATTGGACTGCTGGACGGCAAGGGCACCTATCGTGCCGCCAAAGTACGCGTCACTGACGGGGAGCGTGGTGGTGCCACCGTCGACGGTCTTCCACACCCCGCCGCCGGTGGTGCCGACGTAGTACTCCTTGGGGCGAGCGACCGAACCGGCAACGGCGACCATGCGGCCCGACTGGTTGGGACCGATGTTGCGCCAGGAGACGCCGTAGTTGGTGTCGGCGGCCGGGGCACCGCGTCCGCCACCACCACCGCGCTGGGCGGTGAGCGTGGCGGGGATGAGGAGCGCGAGCAGGGCTGCGCGCACGAGGGCATGCGAAGGTTTCACGGAAAGCTCGGGGCGAGTGTTTTCACACAGGATGGCTGGTGCGTTGGTAAAAATACGCCGCCGAAAGATATGTCGTTGCGGCCAGTTACCTACGGCGACCGGCCCCACGCGTGAGCGCCACCTTCTGGGGAGGCCCCGTCTCGTGAAAGCGTCATGCGAAGCTATCGTGTTCGCTGGCGCGCTGGTTGTCGCAACCGCGCCATTGTCAGCGCAATCGGGTTCGATTGCCGTCAACACGCATTGGAGTGTGTATCTCGCCGGTGGAAACACGTTCTCCACCTCACCACCTGGAGGCCAGCCTGGATTGGCGCCATCGCGGCACGGCGGCGTCGGAATCGCTGAGTTTTTCTTGAAGGGTTGAGCGGGGCGGCACATTCGTGGCGCCCCGCTTTTCGTTTGCTGAGATTGCGCGATAAGCGAACTTGGCTGGAGGTGCAGGGGAAGCTGTTTTTCACGCGGAGACGCGGACGGAACGTGGCGTTCTAACGACCTTGGTCTGGGGTGCAGGGGAAGCTGTTTTTCACGCGGAGACGCGGAGGAACGCGGAGGGATTGCGGCATTCAGGAAGGGCAATCTTTTGTGGTGAACGGAAAGCAATTGATGATAAACTGTGCCCACGCCTCTCAATAATTTCATCACCAGTATTTTCTTTTGCTTGTCCTCCGCGATCTCCGCGTCTCCGCGTGAGAAGTGCGGGGCTTGCACATGTTACGACGGTTGGAGGCGCATGAAAGTACCGCGAACGAATCGCCTTGACGAGATAACCGAAATCATCATCGGCTGCGCAATTGCGATTCACCGGAAGATCGGCCCCGGCGTCCTCGAATCAGTCTACGAGGTTCTGCTGGCGCATTATCTGGTCATGAACGGCCTGAAAGTACAGCGCCAATACGCTGTGCCGATTTGTATCGACGGCCTCGAGTTTGACGAGGGCTTTCGCGTCGACCTCCTGGTGGAGGAACTGGTGCCGGTCGAACTGAAGTCGATTCACCAACTCAATGCGGCGCATTCGAAAGTTGTCCTTGCGCACCTGAAATTGATGCAACTCCCACTGGGCCTGCTGATCAACTTCGGACAGGAAACGCTTATTGCCGGACTGAAACGTATTGTCAACGATCTCGACCCCGGCGACTCGCCCACGCTTCGCGTGAACCAGTCGCCGAAGTGAAATGAAACCTCGCTACCGATACTTCTCCATCAACTTCTGCAACGCATCGTTGCCCGGGCACAGCTCCGCGAACGGCAGGTCGACCAACGGCGTTTTCACCGTACGCGCCACCGCGTGCATGTCCTTGCCTTCTTCGCTGACAAAGAGCAAACCGGTTGCCACTTCATGCCGCATCTGACACGCGCGCACATGCGCGTACGCCTGCTCGCGATTGGTCGGGTCGTAGTCCTCGGCCGTTTTACGGAAACGCACCGTGCTGCCGTCGTGCATGGTCACCACCGAAACCGCCTCATCGGTTGCCGGCGCAGTGATCTCGCGACGCAACGGCACAAAGTCGGCGTGCGCAATTTCCACTTCGTGCTCACGCGTGAACTTGTAACTCTTCGTGCTGCCTTCGTGATCGTTGAACGTCACGCACGGCGAAATCACGTCGATCAAGGCCAGCCCGTTATGCGACAAGCCCGCTTTGATGATCGGCACCAATTGCGCCTTGTCGCCGGAGAAGCTGCGCGCGACGAACGTGCACCCCAGCGTGAGCGCCAGCAGCACCGGATCGATGGGCGGCTGCACATTGGCCTCACCCTTCTTGGACGTGCTGCCAATATCCGCCGAGGCGGAAAACTGCCCTTTGGTGAGTCCGTACACGCCGTTGTTGTCAATGACGTACAACATGCGCACGTTGCGACGAATGGCGTGCGACAGTTGCCCCAAACCAATGGACAGCGAATCGCCGTCACCCGAAATGCCGATGTACGTCAAGTCGCGATTGGCCGCGTTCGCCCCTGACGTGACCGACGGCATGCGCCCGTGCACGGAGTTGAATCCGTGTGACTGCTTCATGAAATACGCGGTGGTCTTGGACGAGCACCCAATGCCGCTCATCTTCGCGGCGCGATGGGGGGGCAAATCCAATTCCCAGAACGATTGCACCAGCGCGGCTGTGACCGAGTCGTGCCCGCACCCAGCGCACAACGTCGACATGGCGCCTTCGTAGTCGCGAACCGTAAAGCCGCTGGCGTTTTTGTGCAGCCCTGGATGGCGGACTGGTGGTTTGGCGATGGAAGTCACGCGTGCACCTGCGCCTTGTGATGGGAAACGGCATTCACTACCGTTGTGGCGGTCAGCGGCATGCCACCGTAATCGAGTACGGAAATCATGTGGTCGCGCGGTACTCCGGTTTCGATGGCAATGAGCGCCCGCAATTGCGCATCGCGATTCTGCTCCACCACAAAAACGCTGGAATGCGAGTCGATGAACGCTTTGACCGAATCGTTGAACGGAAACGCACGCACGCGCATGTAGTCGGCCACAATGCCCAGTTCGCGCAGCCGATCGATGGCCTCCATGACGGCCGCATGACAGCCACCCAGCGATACGATGCCTACGTCGGCCCCTGCTTGCCGGTGGAACTCGGGGGCCGGCACCGCGCCCCTGGCCGTCTCGAACTTGCGCTTGATTCGATCGACCACTTCCTGATACAGGTCGGAATCTTCGGTGTACGCGCCGTGTTTGTCGTGCCCGGAACCGCGCACGAAATACGCACCGTTCGGATGCACGCCAGGCAACGTGCGCGCCGCGATTCCGTCACCGTCCACATCCAGATATCGCGAGAATTTCTTCACTCCCTCCAACTGCTCGGCGTTCAATACCTTGCCACGATCCGGGCGGTAGCTGTCGTCCCATGCGAGCCGCCGGCACATCCAGTCGTTCATACCGATGTCCAGATCACTCGCCACAAACACCGGCGTCTGAAAACGTTCGGCCAAATCGAACGCGATGGGACTCATGTAAAAACACTCTTCCGGATTGCACGGAAACAGCACGAGGTGTTTGGTGTCACCGTGCGACGCGTACGCAAGCGAGAACAGATCACCCTGCTGCGTGCGCGTGGGCATACCCGTTGCGGGGCCCGTGCGCTGAATGTCGAAAAAGACCGCCGGAATTTCCGTGTAATACGCGAGGCCAATGAACTCCTGCATCAGCGAAATGCCCGGACCCGAGGTGTTGGTGAACGCCCGCGCGCCCGCCCATCCCGCTCCAATCACGCAACCAGCGGCCGAGAGTTCGTCCTCGGCTTGAATGATGCAATATTTCGCGAGTCCGGTTTCGGCGTCGGTACGATACTTCTGGCAGAAACCCGTAAACGCGTCCATCAGCGAGGTTGACGGCGTAATGGGGTACCACGCGCCAACGGTTGCTCCGGCAAACAGCGCGCCCAATGCGGCGGCAGTATTGCCGTCGATGATGATGAAATCTTTGGTCGCATCCATCGTTTGCAGATGGAACGGCAGCGGACACTGAAAATTCGCTTTCGCGTAATCATAGCCCAGTTTGATGGCCGTATTGTTCGCGTCGAACAACCGCTTCTTTTTCGAAAACTTCTCGACGAGCATCTGCGAAATGATGTCCATGTCGATTTCGAGAAACGCAGCCAGCGCCCCGACGTACACAATGTTGCGCAGCAGGGTGCGGTCGCGGTCGGTCTCGAAGTTTTCGACACACATGCGGCCAAACGGAATGCCCATGATGTTGATGCCTTCCCGCACCAGATCGGGTTCCATTGGCCACGACGAATCGTACACTAGATACCCGCCGGGACGAACCGTGGCGACATCTTTCGCGTATGTCGCCTGATTCAGCGCGACGATCAGATCGACATCCTCGGGGCGCGCCGTATATCCGTCCTTGCTGGCACGAATTTCATAAAACGTCGGCAATCCCTGAATGTTCGAAGGAAACAGGTTCTTGCCCGTAACGGGAATGCCCATGCGGAAAATGGCCTGCATGAGCAAACTGTTGGCACTGGCAGAACCCGTGCCGTTGACCGTCGCCATCTTGAACGCAAAATCGTTGATACCACTCATACGGCAACTGGGATCGTGGTTCCGGAAGGACCGAACGCGTACGGCAGCACCAGCGAAAACTTGGCCATGTCCCACGCCGCCGTCGGGCAACGCTCGGCACACAGGCCGCAGTGGAGGCAGATGTCCTCGTCTTTCACCATTACGCGTTTCGTTTGCGGAAGGTTGTCGGACACGTAGATGTCCTGCGTGAGGTTCTCCGCGGGTGCAGACAGGCGGGTGCGCAGCTCCGGCTCGGAGTCTGAACCCTGGGTGATGGTGAGGCAGTTCACCGGGCACACGTCGACACAGGCGTCGCACTCGATACACAGGGAAGCACTGAACTGGGTTTCCACGTCACAGTTCAGGCAGCGCTCCACCTCGGTGGCGGTCTGTTCGGCCGAGAAGCCCAGCTCCACCTCCTCGCTTACACTGGCGAATCGCTTCACCAGCTCGGCGTGCGTCATCTTCTGGCGCGGGGACGGATTGAAGTCGTTGCTGTACGCCCACGCATGCATGCCCATCTTGGTGCTCTCAAGATGCATGCCTTGCGGTGGGCGGTCGGAAACCGACTGTCCCTGGCAGTGTTGATGAATCGAGATCGCGGCCTGATGTCCGTGCTCGACCGCCCAGATGATGTTTTGCGGTCCCCAGGCCGAGTCGCCGCCAAAGAACACGCCGGCGCGGCTGGACTCGTGGGTCGCTTTGTCGACCACCGGCATCTCCCATTTGTCGAACTCGATACCGACTTCGCGTTCAATCCACGGAAACGCGTTGTCCTGGCCAATGGCGAGAATGACCTCGTCGGCCGGAAGGATGACCGTGTCGATCACTTTGCTCTTTTGCCGGCCGCCTTCTTCGTACCACTCGAGCCGTTCGAACTCCATGCCAACGAGTTTGCCGTTTTCGATGACAAACCGTTTGGGTGCATGATTTTCGATGATGTCGATGCCCTCTTCTTCGGCATCCTCCAACTCCCACGGGGACGCTTTGAAGTGCGGGCGTGAGCGACGGGCCACCACCTTTGTATCGACGCCACCCAGACGGCGTGAGGTACGACAGCAGTCCATCGCGGTGTTTCCGACGCCAATGATCAACACTTGCTGGCCAATCTTTTCGATGTGGCCAAAATGCACAGAGCCCAGCCACTCAATGCCGATGTGAATGCTGTCTTTCGCCGCTTCGTCCCAGCGCCCTGGAATTTCGAGCTCTTTCCCCTTGGGCGCGCCGCTGCCAACAAACACGGAGTCGAACCCCTGGTCCAGCAGCGACTTCATGCTGGCGACCGGCGTGTTGTAATGCACCTCCGCACCCATGTCGATGATACACTGCGTCTCCTCGTTCAACACCTGCTCCGGCAGGCGAAACGCCGGAATGTTGAAGCGCATCAAGCCACCGGCACGGGCATTCTTTTCATAAATAACGACCTCATATCCCAGTGGGAGGAGGTCGTTGGCAACGGTGAGCGAAGCAGGGCCAGCGCCCACGAGGGCAACGCGTTTTCCGTTCCGGGTTGCGGGCGCTTTGGGAAGGAATTCTGTAATGTCGTCCCTGAGGTCGGCGGCCACCCGCTTCAGGCGGCAGATGGCGACGGGTTTGCCATCCACGCGTCCTCGTCGGCAAGCGGGCTCGCACGGGCGGTCACACGTGCGTCCCAGGATGCCCGGGAACACGTTCGACTCCCGATTGAGGAGGTAGGATTCGGTGTAACGCCCCTGGGCGATGAGCCGGAGATATTCCGGCACGTTCGTGTGAGCGGGACATGCATATTGGCAATCCACAACCTTGTGATAGTAGTGTGGACTGCTGACATCGGTTCGTAACGTCATCCGGTCGGCCTCTGGGCAGCGAGTTCGGCCTCAGTTTGTGGGTTGGGGCAGAGTGGCGCAAGAAGGAAACGGCACAGTTTTGGCACTATCGGCAATAGAATGATGATGCATGGACAACGGCATCAATTTTCGAACGTTTCAGGCACACGCTTTCCGAGCCACCAAGTGTGAGGACGACCCTCAATCTCGACACCGAATTGCTGGCGAAGGCCGGACAGCTCACCGGGATCAGGGAGCGCACCGCCAGGCTTGGGGGGCGTACGGAGAGCCGCAGATCTCAATCGCATGCACGATCCACGGCGTGCCGTAGTGCCGAACATCCTCGGCGCGAACCAATCCTTCGCGCCGATGTGGTATTGCGCTAGAACCTGATCTCCGCGTCACAAACACACTGCGTGGCGGCAGAATGAAATACGCGGGTCCGTCTCCGTTGTCGTACCCGCTGCTGAATTTTTTGGTGTCGCCCAGATTCGCACCGCGCACCACCAGCGCCTGCCCGCCAACGGAAAACCGCAGCGACGCATCCAGGACGAAGTAGTCCGGAAGAATGAGGGCTTCGTTGCCGGTATTGGTGAGATACGATTTGCTCTGATACCGACCCTCCATCGACACACGCACGTTGCGAGCAATGACCCACTCCCCGCGCTGCGTCGTGAGGATGGCGGGCGTCAGCAACGGCGCCACATTGGTGAACGTCGCCGGCGTATCAGTACTCGAATCGGTGTACGTCCTGATGCGATTCAGGCTCAACGTCGCATTGCCACCAACCGTGAGTTTGTCGGTGGCACGCCAGTTGGCGTCAAGCTCCAATCCGCGGCGATACGTTTGCCCCACATTGCGTCGCAGCGCTGAACCGGTCAGGCTCAGCGCGCCGATTTTCGCAATCTCGTTCCGGAACTCCATGCTGTACACGTTGGCCGTCAGTTGTGCCGTTGCGGAGGTCAGCGTCACGCCAAGCTCGCCATTGTACACACGTTCCGGCTTCACCCGTGAGAGGTCGCCGATATCGGCAACATTGCTCGCATCCATGTCATCGGCGCCGGCAAACATGTCGCTGCGCGTGGGTTCGCGTGTCGTTACACCATACGACGCGTAATAGCTAACGCGATTGCTGCCCTTGAGGGTGACGCCAGCTTTCGGATTCACGAACAACCACGAGATGTCGCGTTCATCAATACCGGCCGCCACACTTGGCTCATAACGAAAGTGCGGACGACGAACCTGCAGATCACCAAACCAGGTGGCACGCCCATGCTCCCACGCGCCCTTGGCAAACGCGCTGACTTCCTGTTTGTGGCCGGTGTTGTCATACAGCAGCGTTCGCAGAGTCGGTCGGAGCGCCGCCTGGTGATCGCGGGCGTACGTGCTCGCGTTCACACCCGCATCGAGTTTGAGATGCCCGTGTTCCTGATGCAGGGCACTGGTGATGCCATACGTCGCAAAGTCCAGCCCGTAGTTAAACATGGCGCCGTCGTAGGCGACGTCGTAGTGCCCCGCCGCCGACAGTCGGTATGCGGTAGCCGAAAGCGACGTGTTGCCGGACAACAACCGGGTGTACCCCAGCGAAACCAACTGTTCGCCAAAGCTGTCCAGTTCATTCGCGGACAGCGAATTGAGGCGGCGATCAATTTTGAGGTCTTCCGCGCGCTCCGCGAGATAGGAGAGCGTGTCGCGCATCAATCCCGCGGTCGCCGTGAGTTTTACAATATCGCGATCACCAAAATATCCGGCGGTGAGAAATCCAGACCAGCCGTACACACCCGAGTGATACCGATAGCCGTTGGTCTGCTGCGCGCTGACCCGCGCGTTCGCCGCGAACCGGCTGGGCGTCACCCCGGTGCTGTACGACGCCATTACGCGTCGTGCGCCAAATGAGCCCATTTGCAACTGCAGTTCGCTCGCCCGTTCACGGGTGGCAAGCGCGGTCGTTTCGAAATTCACGGAGCCGGCAAACGATGCAGTCCCCGCGCTGCTCGTGCCCACGCCGCGCTGCACCTGCACCGACTGAATGCTGGCCGAGAGATCGGGAAAGTTTGCAAAATACAGCACTTGATCTTCGGAGTCATTGAGTGGCACGCCGTCCATCGTGATGTTGATGCGCGACTGGTCGATGCCTCGAAGCCGCATGTAGCTGTAACCCCAATTCACCCCCGACTCGGAGTACGCGGTGAGCGACGGTGCCGCGCCTTGCAGAAGTAGAGGCACGTCCTGCCCGAAATTGCGAGTGGCAATCGTGCTGCGCTTGATCGTGGTCGCGCTAACGGGAGCACTGCCAGACCCCCGGATAGCGTTCACGATAACGCGTTCCAGCGGCTGCGTGGAATCCGCGCGGGCTCGGGCGCTGTCGGCAGCCGAACGTTGTGCAAGGAGTTGCGTGGGTGCGCTGGCGAGTGAGACTGCGGCGCAGAGGGCGAAAAGCGGCGAAAACAAACGCGGGCTTACGCGCGGACGGACACGAATGTGGACGCGCCCTGGGCGCGTGCCGTGCTGCTGGGAAAACATATGGACTCCCTACGCCGGTATGATCCGGATCAGGTTCTACGGGACTCTCTCAGCCCGCGCCGTCTGTGGCGTGGGCACCCCGGTCGTGTGGGGCAATCTAATTAGCGGAAGTTGCTGAGGCGAGCGGCGACCTGGGGTTGGGTTGAGTAGGTTGTGGTCAGGCTTGGGATCAGAGCGACATTTTGACCGACGCATTCTTTTGCGACTTCGCACATGCGGCGCGGTTCGGTCATTTTGTCGGCTCTGACCCCAACCCATGACCCCAACCCAACGCGCACACGCTCCGCATTGCCGTCATATTGTCGGCTCTGACCCCAACCCAGTGCACCCCAACCCAGTGCTCTCCATGCGCCACACGCGTCGCCTGCTCGTTGCAGCACTGCTGCTCTGCCCCATCACACCGTACGCACAAGCAAAATCGCCCGCTTCAGCGGTCGTCGCGAAAAGCACGCCTCCGGAAATTGCCGCACTGTTCAAACACACGCGCGCCGAAGTGTCCGGCGACCGCGCGCGCGACATGGTGGTGTTTATGGACCAGTGGTTCCGCCACCCGGGCAACACCGGGTTCAATTCCAGCCTCGACCGGGTGGAATCGATTTTGCGCGACGCCGGCTACGTCAAGGAGGACGCTGCCGGTCCGGACGCGCGACTGGTATACCGCATTGAATCGAAAGCACTGCGCGGCCCCGCGTGGGACCCCGCCGATGCGTCCATCACCATTGACGGGCAAGCCGCGCCGCTCATGCAGTGGAGCACGAACCGCAACATGCTGGCCATCAATTCGTGGTCGACCCCCGATACCGGGCTGGTCGCAGCAGTGGTCGATGCCGGCAACGGCCTGCCACCCGATCTCGACAAACTCAACGTGAAAGGAAAGTTCGTGGTGGCCGAGGCGTCCTTGGGTTCGCTGTATACCAACGCGGTCGTGGCACGCGGTGCGCTGGGTGTGCTGGCATACCGCATGCCCGAGTACACGAAACCCGACGTGCATCGCAACAGTGTGCAGTTCACCAGCATTCCCTATGACACTGTTTCGAAGTCGGTCGGCATTGCCCTTTCCCGGAACGGCCTTGACGGACTGCGCGCGGCGCTCGCGAAGGGACCCGTGAAACTGCGCATCACCTCACGCACGCGGTTCTTCGCGTCCACCAACCGCACCGTGATCGCAGAGGTACGCGGCACCGTTGCGCCCAACGAGCGATTCGTGTTCAGTGCACACGCACAGGAACCTGGCGCCAACGACAACGCGAGTGGCGTCGGCGCACTGTCCGACATGGCGCGTGTCCTGGCCACGCTGAACAAGAGTGGCGCCGTGGTGCCCAAGCGCACCATCACCATGTTATTCGGCAACGAAATTGAACAGACGCGCGACTTCCTGGCGGCCGACACAGCACGTACGCGTGATGTACGCTGGGGCCTGAGCCTTGACATGGTGGGCGAAGACACCAAAAAGACCGGCGGCACTTTTCTGATTGAGAAGATGCCCGACCCATCGGCCATCTGGACGCGCGGCGAAGAAAAACATTCGGAGTGGGGTGGCAGCCCGATCACCAAAGACCGACTGCGTCCGCACTACTTCAATGACTATCTGTTGGCCCGTTGTCTCGATCAGGCAGCCGCGACCGGTTGGGTGGTGAAAACCAATCCGTTTGAAGGCGGCAGCGATCACACGCCGTTCCTGAGCGCGAACAAACCGGGTGTGTTGTTCTGGCACTTCACCGACGTCTTCTACCACACCGATGGCGATCGCCCGGAAAACGTCTCGGCGGCCACACTCTCGAACGTTTCCAATGCCGCGTTAGTCTCCGCGCTGACGCTCACGTCCGCCAATGGCGCGACGGCACGCGCGCTCATCGCGGAAGTCGAACGCGCCGCGATTGCCCGGCTCGATGTGGAACTCGCACTGTCGAAATCCACCGTTGCCGCTGGCGGTGATGCCGCAAAGGAACGCGACATCCTTGAAACGTGGACCGACTACTACGTGAAATCAATCGCGACCATGTCGGACATCGAGGTAGGGGGTTCGTCTGCGCAGACTGCCGCGGCCATTGTCTCGGCCCAGAAAAACGTGCAGCAAGCCGGCACGACACGGGTCGCGCAACTCGGAGCGAAGTAGTGGGTGACGCGTGCGCCTGGCTGGTGGCGCACGGCACCACGTGCCCGGAAGTGGCCGGTTTCATTTTTGGCGTCACCAACGTCTATCTCACGGTGCGCGAAAAGATCTGGAGCTGGCCGGTTGGGATTGTGAATGCAATCTTATCCGTCGTTGTGTATGGGCAGAGTGGCTTGTATTCAGAGGTTGGCCTGCAGTTCGTGTACATGGCCCTATCCATTTACGGATGGTACCACTGGCTGCACGGCGGCCGAAATCAGTCGGAGTTGCAGGTCACACCCACCCATCCGTCCACAGCCAGCATTCTGGTTTCGGCCGCGATGATTGGATGGCTCGTCATTTACAACATCACGAAAGACTTGCCCGGCGTATCCATCCCGAAGATAGACTCGCTGCTCGTCGCGTTCAGCCTCGTTGCGCAGTGGATGATGACCCGCAAGCTGCGGGAGACGTGGCTACTCTGGATGGTGATCAACATCGGGTACGTCGTTATGCAGGAATACAAAGGTCTCCATCTGTACGCCATTCTCAACGGCATTTACGGAATACTCGCCATCTACGGACACAGTGCATGGACCCGATCCTACGCCCGGACCTCACGCGCATCGTCGTGACGGGGTCGGAGTCAACCGGCAAGACAACCCTCGCGAGGCAACTGGCCGCACATTACGGCGTGGAGGTCGTGCCCGAATTCGTGCGCGAATTTGCCGAGCGGAAAGGGGCGCCACTGGCCATGTCAGACCACGGCCCCATTGCGCATGGACAGATGGCGCTTGAAAACGCCTTCGCTCTGCGTGCGGAGCGTCTGTTGTTTCAGGACACAGATTTGCTCAGTACGGTGGCCTATTGCCATCACTATTTCGGCGCGTGCCCGCCGTGGATTGAAGAAACGGCTGTTGCGCGACGACCGGCCCTCTATCTCCTGGCGGGAATTGATGTGCCGTGGGAAGCGGACGGCATTCGCGATCGCGGCAAACGGCGCGAAGAAATGCACGCGCTCTTTGTAGAGACGCTGCAACAATTGGATGCGCCGTACGCGGTCATGGTCGGACTTGGGGAGCAGCGGCTGCAGAAAGCGATGGCGACTGTCGACGCGTTGTTGCAGCCGAACCGCGGCTAACGGGTTGTCACCACGTACCCCGCCCAGGTCCGTGTCCCTGTGCTCGCACGTGCGCACACACTTGGCCCTGCACCTGCTCTGCACCTGCCCTGCACCGCTGCGTCAGTTGCCCTCAATGGTCACCGGAAGCCCGCCATTTGTTGTCTTGATGAGCACGTGCGTCTTGAGCTGCATCTGACCAACCAGCGCACGATCGGCCGCGAGCAACGTGATATGCCAACCACTGCCACCCGCGCGCATGACATCACCCACCCGCTGGTACAACGAACGTAAATCGTTGCCGGGACTGACCCGCACTCCATACGGCGGATTGGTCACGACGAAACCGCGCACGCCGATGGCCGACAAATCGGTGGCTGACACCGAACGCTGCACAATTTCGATGTCCTTCTCCACACCCGCGCGTTCGGCGTTGGCCAACGCTGCCGCGCACGCACCGGCGTCGCGATCTCCGGCAACAATCGGCACGCCCGCTTTGCCAATTGCGACGCTGTGCGCCTCCTTGCGCAGCAAACTGAGCAGACCGGAATGCGTACCTGGCCACGCCTCCATGGCGAACCGACGCGCAATGCCGGGCGCCAGATTGCGAGCGCGTAACGCGGCTTCAATGGCAATGGTGCCCGACCCGGCAAAGGGATCAACCAGCGGTGACTTCCTGTCCCAATTGCTGGCCGTGATAAGCGTCGCGGCGAGTGTCTCGCGCAGCGGCGCTTTGGCAATGGCCTGACGCCACCCCCGGCGATTGAGCAAGGCACCCGAGCTATCGGCGCTGATGGTGCATTTGTCGCGATCCAGGCGCACCAGAATCAATTGTGGAGGCACGGCCGTACCGTCCGCGACATCGCCCTCTTCGTCCAAGGCTCGCAAGTCGACGCGACTTCCTGCAACCTTCGCTTCAATGGCGCGGCCCACACGCTCAGCCACCGCGTCCGAGTGATAGAGCCGTGACTTGCGGCACGTGACCCGAAGCTGCACGTGCGCGCCGGCACGCAACACGTCCGACCACGGCACCAACTTCGCGCGTTTTTCGAGCGTCGCGAAATCGGTCGCTTCAAACGTGTTGATGCGGACGATGATTCGCGAAGCAAGACGAAGCCACATATTCGCCCGCGCCAGGTCTCGTCTGGACGCGGCGAACGATACGCCGGCGTCGGATACCTCGGCGGGCACAATTCCCAGTGCGGATAGTTCGTCCGCGACCAGCGGTGCAATTCCTGGAGGGGTGACCGCAAAAGCGTCGAAGGTTTCGGGCATGGCGAAAGTTAACCGCTCCGTCCGCGCACCGTATGCAGAAGCCGCCCACTCGGCGTTCCGTCGAGCGTGCGCGGCGCGACGCAATTCCGCGGCGCACGGGCAAGATGCTACGCGGCGGCCCGACCCTCACCGGTGGCACGTCGGCGACGCGTACGCTCTAGCGCGCGCACGCCCCGTGCAACCAGCAGCCGGGAAAAATCCTCCGCCGGCAGCGCTGGCGCAAACAGAAAGCCCTGACCCAGCTCGCAGCCCAGTTTCAGCAAGTGACCACGTTGCGCTTCGGTTTCGATGCCCTCGGCCACCGTGTCCAGTCGCAACGTTTCCCCCAGCGCGACAATCGCGCTCGCCAACACGTGCCCGTCACCGCCCTTGTCGATGGTATCGACAAAGGCCTTGTCAATTTTCAGAATGTCAATGGGATAACGCTGCAGGTAACTGAGCGACGAATAGCCGGTACCAAAATCGTCAATGGCCAGCGACACACCAAGTTCCTTCAGTCGTTGCAAGCGACGCAGTGACACATCGGTGTGCTGCATGAGAATACTTTCGGTAATCTCCAGCACCAGATGGCTCGCGCTGAATCCCGTTTGCTCCAGGGCATCACGCACGTCGTCGATGATCGTCTCGTCCTGCAACTGCCGACCGGAGAGATTCACCGTCACCCGCAAGGCGGTTCCGCGCTCGTACTCCCACTGGCGAGCCGTGCGGCAGGCTTCCAGCAACACCCAGCGACCGATCGGCAGGATGAGGCCCGTCTCTTCGGCGATCGGAATGAAGATGCTGGGCGGAACGTTGCCGCGATCACGACGCTTCCAGCGCAGCAGGGCTTCGGCGCCGGTCACCTCGCCAGTATCGATCATCACGATGGGTTGAAACTCGAGATAGAACTCCTGCCGGTCCAGCGCACGACGCAAATCCGCTTCGGTGTCCAGGCGCTCAAGCGCCGCCGAATGCATCTCCGTCTCGAACAGCACATAGCACCCTTTGCCACGTGTCTTGGCGGTGTACATGGCCACGTCCGCATTGCGCACCAGATCGTCCGCGGTTTCACCTGAGGTGGTGCGGGCTATTCCGATGCTCGCACTGACAAACACTTCCTTGCCGTGCAGGATGAACGGATTCGCCAACGCCGTGGCAATTCGTTCGGCCATGTGCAGCACTTCCTGTTCCGACGTGGAATCCTCAACCAGCACCGCGAATTCATCGCCGCCCAGTCGCGCAATGAGGTCGCTGTCACGCACACACGCGGCAAGGCGGCGCGCCGCATCTACCAACAGCCGATCGCCTGCGGCGTGGCCGAGCGAGTCGTTGACGGTCTTGAAGTTGTCGAGATCGAGGAACAGTACCGTGACCGGATGGGCCTGCCGAACTCCGCGCGCGAGCGCATGACCCACCTGATACAGGAACAACGACCGATTGGCCAAATCCGTGAGCGGATCGTGAAACGCCTGATGCATGTACTGCTCTTCAATGACGCGACGTTCGGTGACGTCGCGCGTATTGAGCACAATTCCCTGCACCATGGGCTCTTCGAGCAAATTGGTGCCCACGGTGTCAACTGTGAGCCAGCTTCCGTTCTCGTGCTTGAGACGCCACTCGCGCTTGAGGGTCGCCGCCCGGCCGGTTCCCTCCCCCTGGGCTGGTCGCGTCAGCGCGATTTCATTTAGAAACTGCAGCGCGCCCAGCACATCATCCGCATGCACCAATTCGGCCAAGCGGGTGCCAACCATATTGCGCGCTTCGTAGCCGAACACCGTGGCGATTGATGGCGACACATACCGAATGGTGCTGTCGCTTTCCACGATGGTAATGACGTCGCTGGAGTGTTGCACCAGTGCGCGAAACCGCGCTTCACTTTCCCTGGCCTTTGACTCTGCCAGAATTCTGACGTTTTCGCGGTTGGAAACCATCTGGCGCGCAAACGCCAATCCGGTCAGCACCACCGCGCCAATGACCAGTCCGCCCAGCGGCTGCCCGCCCTGTTCGTTGGCGGCTTTGAGCAACAGCGCGACACCAGGCAATACCGCCACGTAGGGAATAAGCGTCGTGCCCTGCGATGCGCGGCGTTGCGACGTGCGATACGACAATGGGGCGTACAGGGCATTGCGTTGTAACCGTGCCGCCGCCGCCAGCAGGCACGCAGAGATGGGCATGGTTGCCTGCATCCAATTGCCTGTACCCGAGCCACCTCGCGTGCTGATGATGACGCCCAGGTCGACCAGAAAGTGCATCAGCAGCGCCAGCGATAGCAGCATCAACACGTTTGATGCAATCATCGCCACGGTGCGGCGCCATATCACCGATGCCGCCAACAACAGAATCAGATGGCCAATAGCGGCGATGTGCGACACGGACATCAGCGTGCGCGTGGCGCCCGATGCGGACACATCCGGCGATCGCAAGTCGTACCAAAGCACGAGCAGTCCGCCAACCCCTACCGTGGCCACGTCCAGCCAGAATCGCGATTTATCGACCTCGGTGCGTGGGGCGGCTGGAGTGCGCAACAGACCAAACAGCAACAAGGGCTGGATGACAACTGGCGCAACGGTGCGAAGAAGCTCCGCGGCCTGCCCATTGCCTTGTTCACTGGAGACAAACGCGACCGACCATGCGATGACCAGCGCGAATTGCGCCACCGCTGCGACGATCCAGAATGTTCGCGTGCCGCGATCAAATGCCTTGGTTAACGCGGCGCGGGTCGCATATGCCTGCGCCGCAACAATTGCCATGATCGGCGCCAGTCCTGCAAACACATGCCACTCGGCCAACAAGGGACTGTCGCTTGCCAGCCAGGCCGAACAAAAAATGGTGTACACAATGAGTACCGCAAACACCACGGCATCCCACCTGCTCACGGGCGTCACCGGCGTGATGGCACTGACGCGCTGAGAGGGCGTCAGCGAGCCGAATGCGGGATACTGTCCGGTACGACGCCGAGGGGCGTCGTCGTGTGAGGGCATGCCGATTGGCGAGGGGGGCGGTTGCGGAGCCAGCGTTGGGGCCTGCCCGGTGCCGAGCAGAAGATCCCGTATAAAGGATCGGCCTTTTGCATTCCGATCTTGACCGTCGGCACAGCCACGGATTGCCCTCCGCTCCAATTATTCGCCCGCTGGCCCCGCGTTATTGAACAGCGCGCGGGCTCTGGCCCCGGCGCCAGATGAGGCGTACTCCCAGCAGCACGGCGAAAATTCCGAAGTACACCAACGGCACGAACGTATCCTTCTTCACGGCCCACAGGTAGTGAACGGTCGCCGTCACCGCCGCGACATAGACCAGCCGATGCAAGCGTTGCCACTGCTGACCGCCCATGCGTTTGATGGACGCCTTGGTGGAGGTCAAGGCCAGCGGCACCAGCAGCAAAAACGTCAGCATGCCGACAGTGATGTAAAGATGCTTGACGATGTCTTCGACAATGTCGGTAACATTGAAAAACATGTCGAGGCCAATGTAGACCGAGAGATGCACACAGGCCCACACGAACGCCGTAATGCCAAGGAACCGTCGCTGCGGAATGAGCCATCCCCAACCGGTCACGCGAATGATGGGCGTGATTGCAAGTGACCCAGCCAGAAAGCGCATGGTCCAGCGCCCCGTGAGGTGCTCTGCTTCGTCGATGGGATTGGCGCCGAGTCCGGTGAACAGCAGCGCGTAACCCATGGTGAAAATTGGTGTGAATGCCAGCACCCAGAGGGCGGGCCGGACCAGCCGCCGCACCCATTGTTCGCCCCCGGAACGTTTGGCGGGAGACCGCCCTTCTTGCCGTCGCCCCTGGTGAGGATGCGCGACGGCATCACTCAAAAGTTCACTCGCAAATCCATACCCGCGTACATCGACGCGACCTGCTCGGCATACCCATTAAACGGGAGAGTCGCGACTTTCAGGAACGCGCCGACGGGACGCTCCTTGGCCTGACTCCAGCGCGGATGATCGACTGCGGGGTTCACGTTACCGTAAAAACCGTATTCATCCGCCCGCACAACGTTCCAGGTGGTCTTTGGCTGCTTGTCGGTGAATCGAATTTTCACGATGCTCTTGCAGCCCTTAAAGCCGTACTTCCACGGCATAACGGTGCGGAGCGGCGCGCCGTTCTGCGGCGGCAACGTCTTGCCAAACACGCCCGTGACCATCAACGCCAACGGGTTCATGGCTTCGTCCAGGCGCAGCGCTTCGACGTACGGCCACGGCAGGGCGTTGCCGCGCTGCCCAGGCATGCGCGACGGATCGAGCAGCGTGGTGAACTCAACGAATTTTGCACCTGGCGTTGGTTCCAGTTTGTTGACGAACGACTTCATCGAAACCCCGCGCCACGGCACCACCATCGACCAAGCTTCGACGCACCGATGGCGATACACGCGATCTTCAACCGTCAGCCCCTTCATGAGGTCTTCGAACGCCCAGGTCTTGGGCGTCTTCACCAGCCCCTCGACCTTCACCGTCCAGGGAATCGTCTTGAAATTCTTCGCGTTCTCGGCCGGCTCGTCCTTGCCCGTGCCGAACTCGTAGAAGTTGTTGTACGTGGTGACCAGTTCTTCGTCCGTAGGCGTGAGGGGCTGGCGCCGACTGTCGGCTGCAGCCGCTACGGACGGTAGGGCCAACGCCCCCATGGCCAGCGCCCCCGCCTGACCCACAAACTCACGGCGGTTCAGGTAAACCGACTCGGGAGTGATGGACGAGGAGGGGATGTCGTCGGGGCGTTTGATCAGCATGGCATGCTCTCTGGAAGGAAGGCTGGCGGCCAACGAGGCTACCACAAATTAGTAGCCTGCCAGCCCCGTTGCAGTTCCGTTTCCAGACACACGACGGCCACGTCGCTGAATGCCGCCCATTCAGACGACGCGCCGGAGTACACCGCGATACCATGCGGCAGACGGACGGACCGCGCAAGCCCACCGGGACTGGTCAACATCCACCCCCGATCACGACCCACCATCCGCGCGTTATTTAGAAGGCGCGGGAACGTGGGGATGTGCGACACATCACCCAGCGCATTAATTCAGGCTAATCAAGCGTCTTGGAAAAACGGCGCACGGAAATGGTGATCAACACTGCAGCAAAAACGGACAGGGTGAGGAATTCGCGCCACAAGTATTGAATGCCAATGCCCTTGAGCAACACGCCGCGGAGAATGTCCAGGTAATACGTAAGCGGCAGCAGCGTGCCCAGGTACTGCGCGGGCAGTGGCATGGCCGCGCGCGGAAACAAGTAGCCCGACAGCAGGATATTGGGCAACAAAAAGAAAAAACTCAGTTGCATGGCCTGTCCCTGCGTGCGCGCGATGGTCGAGATGAGCATACCGATACCCAGACTGGCAATGATGAATACCAGCGACAGGGAATACAGCAGCACCAGACTGCCCTCAACAGGCACGCGGAAGAACAGACGCCCCAGCGCAAGGACGACGGTCATTTGAATGTACCCCACCAGCACAAACGGAATGAGTTTGCCGAGGATGAGACTGGTGCGGCCAATCGGTGTGACGATGAGTTGTTCGAGGGTTCCGCGCTCCCGTTCGCGCACCACGGCGGTCGAGGTGATGAGCGTCATGGTAATGGTCAGCAACACCCCGACAATGCCTGGCACGATAAACGTTGAACTTTTTTGCGACGGGTTGTACCACGGCCGTACGCGAATGTCGACGGGTGGCCGCAACTGCAATCGCTCCTGCAGCAGCGCGGCGCCACGCGCCTGCGCCGCGAGCTGCGCTCCGGACAATGCGGCGCTTGAACTTTGGGGATCGGCGGCATCAATCAGCAGTTGAGCCGTGCCAGTTTCTCCCCGCCGGATTCGACGTTCGTAGTCCGGCGGAATGACAAGTGCGACCCGTGCGTCGCCGCGCTCGATCCACGCGCGTGCTTCTGTTCGGCTGTGAATGCTGGCCACGATCCGAAAGTTGTCCGTATTGGCGAGCGTCGAAATCAGTGCACGACTCTCCACCGATTGCGACTCGTCCAACACCACCGTGGGCAGGTTTCGCACATCCAGTTGAATGGCGTACCCGAACAGGATGAGTTGCGCGGCGGGCAGTCCCGTCATCATCGCAAAGGTCAACCGGTCGCGTCGCAGTTGAATAAACTCCTTCCACAACATGGGCCACACCGTCCAGCCACGCAGTGCGTCGGCAATTCGGCCAACTACCCCCATGCCAACTTCTCCGCTTCGTCCTGTTCCTGCAGGCGTACAAACACGTCCTCCACCGAAGCGGCACCAAACTGGGTCACGACGTCGTTTGGCGTACCGACCGCAATGAGATGCCCTCGCGACAAAAACGCGAGCCGCTGGCAGCGTTCGGCTTCGTCCATGTAGTGCGTGGTGACGAGAACGGTGGTGCCGCGCGCGGCCAGTTCGTAAATGGTCTGCCAGAACAGTCGGCGCGCCGCCGGATCGACGCCAGCCGTGGGTTCGTCGAGAAACAGCAAGTCGGGCTGATGCGCGGTGGCACACGCCAGTGCCAGTCGCTGTTTCCACCCGCCACTTAACCCTCCCGCCAACTGCCGAGCGCGAGACACCAGGCCAAGAGTATCCATATGCGCCTTGAGGCGCGCTTCGCGATCGCGACCTACCAGACCGTACACCGCCGAATAAAAGCGCAAGTTTTCTTCAACCGTGAGATCGTCGTACAGGCCGTACCGTTGCGACATGTATCCAATACGTCGGCGTACGGCTTCCGGCGACTGTACCACATCGACGCCAACAACATCCGCATGCCCACTGGTCGGTGTCACCAGTCCGCACAACATTCGAATGGTGGTGGTCTTGCCCGATCCGTTTGGTCCGAGCAAACCAAACACTTCTCCGCGCTTGATCTGCAAGTCGAGACTCTCCACCGCTACTAACACGCCGTAGGTTTTGCGCAATTTTTCCGTGCGCACCGCCCACTCGTACGGGACTGCACCTGACTCGGCCCGCCGCGTCACGGTTTGGCTGCGGGCAGCATTACAGTGATTGGGAGCCCCGCTTTCAACCGCCCGGTGGTGTCCGCAAAGTCCAGCTTGACGGCAAACAGCAGATCCGCGCGCTCCTGGTCGGTCAGTGCCACTCGCGGTGTGAACTCCGCTCGCGAGGCAATCGCCGAAACACGACCCCGATAGATGGTCGAATCGCCGTCGAGGCGGGCAGCGAGCGAGTCGCCGGTTTTGATGTGCAGCAGCGCCTGCTGCGACACAAAGATGCGCGCCCACGGTCGTTCCGGTTGGCCAAGCGTCAGGGCATTCTGACCGGCGGCCAACACTTCACCAGGTTCGGCCAGCCGATTGGTCACTATTCCGTCCACCGGGGCAAAAAGTACGAGATCGCGTGCCGTTGCCCGGATCATGGCGGCCGCCGCCTCGGCCCCGCGCGCTTCCTGTGTGGCCGCAGCGCGTCGCTCTGGCCGTGCACCCTCCCTCAGTAACTGCAGCGCCGAGCGTGCAGCATCGCGCCGGCTGGCCGCGGTACGTGCGGCTCCCCGCGCAGCGTCCAATTGGGCACGACTGATGTTTCCCTGTTCCCCCAACGGTTCAAGTCGCACCAGATCGGCCGCGGTGCGGTCGACGTCCGCTTGCGCCGCCTGCACTTCCGCCTCGGCCCGAGCCAGTTCGGCGGGCCGAGCTCCGGCCATCAATTCGCGCTCGGCCTGCCGGGCAGCATTGGCGCGCGCCAGCGCCTGATCCTCGCTGGCGGCCAGCGTTGGCAGGACAAACACCGCCAGCGTATCACCGGCCCGCACCACGTCGCCTTCATGGACCAATACCCGGGCGGCGCGCGATGGCTGGAGCGGTCCAACACCCACCTCAACCATTTCCAACGTTCCAACCGCTTCGGCCAGTTCGGCCTTGGGCTTGCAGCCAGCCGAGAGGACGCACAGAAGCAGCGCGGTCGCCGCCGCTATTCGGCGCCGTGCGGTCGGTTTATTCGAAATGTGAAGGCGCTCCATGGCTATCACGATACGTGGCTGCGCGGTGATGAGCCAACGCTGCGGGCAATTGCCGCTTGACCGCTCTCCTGCACCGACATTTCCTATACGGCATGACACCGCCGCACCTCGACGTACTGCCTCCGGCCATCGCCCGGACCCTCGAGCGCTTCAAGTCGCTCGGGCGCGACGAAAAAATGGAGGCGCTGTTGGCGTGGTCCAGGAAACTGGAACCGTTGCCCCAGCGTCTGGCCGCGCTCGACCGTACCGGGTTTACCGTCCCGGAATGTCAGACACGTGTCGACCTGTTTCCGGAAACCAATGCGGATGGCACCCTGCATTTTTATGCGGACATCAACGCGCGCCAGTCGCCGACCATTGCCGCCGTCCTGGCCATTACGTTCGCGGCGGTCAACGACCAACCACCGCAGGTGACGCTCGCCCTTCCGGCGGATTTTGTGCGCGTGTTGATGGACAACATCGGACTCGGCGCGCGCGAAACCGGGCTGCATGCCATGATTGGGCGCCTGCAGCGACACGCGGCTGCCGTTGTGGCAGCGGCACCATGAGACGCGGTGAGCCTCGAAGTTTCGCAGTGGGCGGCGACACTTGTTCAATCATCGAATTCACGGACGGCATGTGATTCGCACTCTCCTCAACTACTGGGCCTGGTTTGCGACGACCATGTGTGTGGTCGTTGGTACGCCAATTGTCGCGCTCATTTTTCTGGTAACGGCACCGTTCGATCCCGGCCGCTATGCAGCAGGGCGCGCCTTTCGCCTGGTGGCCGTGATGTCGCTCAGGATCAATCCACTGTGGCGCTTCAAGACACGCGGCCGACTGCAGGATCCGCGCCGCCCGTACGTGGTCGTCGCGAACCACGAATCGTATGCCGACGTGTTTCTGTTGAGCCGGTTCCCCTGGGAAATGAAGTGGCTCAGCAAAGACACCATGTTCAAAATTCCGCTCATGGGGTGGATGATGCAGATGGCCGGCGACATCAAACTCATTCGTGGCAACCGGGATTCCGCGGCCGAAGCCATTGTGCAATGCCGGGACCGGCTCAAGAAGCGTGTGTCGGTGATGATTTTTCCGGAAGGGACCCGTTCACGCACGGCCGAGATGCTGCCGTTCAAGGATGGTGCGTTTCGCCTTGCGATAGAAACAGGCTCGCCAATTCTTCCCATTGCCGTTGCCGGCACGCGCTACGCCATGGCCAAAGGCACATTTCGATTTCTGCCGGCGCGCGCATTGGCGACGTCCCTCGACCCCATTGAAACGACGGGCCTGAGCGTTGCCGACATTCCGGCCCTCAAGCAGCAAGTGCGTGATGCCATTGACGAGGGACGCCATGCACTGGCGCGTGAGCTGGGCATTGTAGTGGGGCCAGGTCCGGTCGACGCCGGCCCAGAGGCCACCACCGACAATGAGACTGACTGAGCGCGTGCCGAACAGCGCCCCGCAAAACGAAGACGAGCTTGAAGAGCGCCTGTCGCGTCCCGACGAGGCAACCCGCGAGGCACTGCGCAGTATTGACGGCGATATACTGATTCTGGGCGCTGGTGGCAAGATGGGGCCTACGCTCGCACGCATGGCGCGACGTGCGTTGGATGATATTGGTGCACCGCGCGCCGGATTAAGCGCCCGTCGCGTCATTGCGGTGTCTCGATACAGCAGTGCGACCGCCGCAGAACTTCTGCAGCAGCACGGGATAGAGGTTGTGCGCGCCGACCTGTCCAATCCGCGGGCGTACGCGCAAGTGCCACGTGCACGGAATGTGGTGTGGATGGTCGGTCAGAAGTTCGGTACAACTGGTGATCCCGTTGGCACCTGGACCCACAACGTCGCCGCCGCTGCGTTTGGTGCGGAGCATTGCGATGGTGCGCGGGTAGTGTGTTTTTCGTCGGGCAACGTGTATCCGAAGTTGCCGTTAACCGAGGGCGGTTCTGCCGAGGGTGACGCAATGGTGCCCGATGGGGAATACGCGGCGTCGTGCATCGGGCGCGAACGCATGTTTGAATCGGCGTCACGGCGACTGGGATTCCCGTTGGTACTGTACCGGTTGTTTTATGCCTGCGATTTGCGCTACGGCGTTGTTACCGACATTGCGCTGCGGCTGGCACGCGGTGAACCCATTTCACTGGCAACGCCAGCCGCCAACGTTGTCTGGCAGGGCGATGCAAATCGGCTGGCCCTTCGATCGCTGGCCGTCGCTGAGTGCCCGGCGCTCGCCGTCAATGTCACGGGCCCAATAGTAAGCGTGCGTTTGATCGCCGAACAATTGGCCAATGTCATGGGGCGCGATGTGCGTTTCGCTGACGAGCAACCAAAGACTCCGGCGCCCGTGTTATTGGCGAACACCACCCGCTTGCAGTCCCTGCTGCCGTTTGCGGGCATGACACTCGACGAACTCTGTGCCCACACGGCCCAGTGGGTGTCCAGTGGCCAGCCGGTGCTCAGCAAGCCCACCAGGTTTGACGTGCGCGACGGAAAGTATTGAGTCGTCCATGACCACACTGACCCTCCCGGAACTGCGTTATGCGTTGCTGCAGGGCCTGGTGATTCCGGCCCATCCGCTGGCACTCACCAATTCGCTGGTAGTAGACGAGCAACACCAGCGAGCACTCACGCGGTATTACGTGGCGGCTGGTGCGGGTGGCGTGGCCGTTGGTGTGCACACTACTGGCTTTCCCATTCACGACCCGAAGTGGGGACTGTATGAGCCGGTGCTGGCCTTGGCTGCCGAGACGGCCACGGACGCGCTTCATAAACGCACCGCGGAATTGCGCGACGGTTGGAGCGCTGCTGTGCCTTTTGTGCGCGTTGCGGGCCTGATTGGCAACACGGCGAACGCCATTCGGGAAGCGGGAATCGCGGGAGCCCTTGGGTATCACTGCGGTCTGTTGTCGCTGGGTGCGTGGCGCGACGCCACGTCCAGTGAAATGCTCGCGCACTGTCGTGAGGTTGCGTCGGTCATTCCGGTGTTTGGATTTTATCTGCAGCCGGCGGTGGGTGGACGTCTGCTGGACTACGCGTTCTGGCGCGAGTTTGCCGAAATTCCGCAGGTGGTCGCTATCAAGGTTGCGCCGTTCAATCGGTATGCGACGTTGGAGGTGCTTCGCGCGGTTGCCGATTCCGGTCGAACCGATATCGCGCTGTACACGGGCAATGACGACGCGATAGTCAGCGACTTGCTCATGGACATCGCGCACGCTGGGTTTGGCGCGCCGCATTTCGTAGGCGGGTTGCTTGGGCAGTGGGCGGTGTGGACGCGGTCGGCTGTTCAGTTGTTCGATACTATTCGGGAATGGCGAATGACGGGCAGGACTGAGATTCCACGCGAATGGTTGACCTATGGGTCAAGCCTCACGGAGGCCAACGCTGCGATCTTTGATGTCGCGAACAGTTTTGCGGGATGTTTGCCGGGTATTCTGGAAGTGTTGCGACGGCAGGGGTTGGTTCGCAACACCTTGACACTGGATGACGGTGAGCGATTGTCTCCGGGGCAGTCGCAGTTGATTGCAGCCGTTCGCACGCGGTTCCCGAGCTTGACGGACGATGCGTTTGTGGCGGAGCATCTGGACGAGTGGCTGCGGCCGTAAGGAGTGAGCCACCGCGGTGGAGCGACATTCGAGTGGTTGCGGTGTTGCGCGGCGCTCCGGTTTTTTCACGCGGAGGTGGCGGAGCACTAATCCGTTCGACTGGATACGGCTTGGTGGGGTTTTCTCACGCGGAGTCGCGGAGAATGCGGAGAACTGCACCCGTCGTGTTGAGTGCGTAGTCATTCGAATATTGCTTGAAGGAATTTGGTTTACGCATTTCAATGTCCCACGTGTTGGGCGGAGTGCGAAGATCCCTTCGCGTGCTCCGCGTGAAAGATCCCCGGCGCGCCCAGCTTTGAATCGCGCCTCTGGCGCACGCGATGATTCCTCAGCGTCCTCCGCGACTCCGCGTGAGAAAATCGGAGCGCTGCGTCCGCACGGGATTGTCCGAATGTCGCGATGGACCCGGGACTACCCCAGCAACCGCGCATGCCACGATTTCGCAGCCGGTTTCTCAAAGCTGCCTCGCCAGTCCGCGACATTGGCCACGGTCAAATCGAAAACGGGTGTGTCCGCCGTAATTCCGCCGGCGGCAACTGCATCCGCAAACCCCGCGCGATCTACACACGCCACGGCGCCTTCGCCATCGCGATAAAACAGCGGCCCACCACCCACCAGCGTGGTGCCCAGCGATGATTGCAACGACTGCAACGTTCGAAACAAGCCGTCAATCGAACAGCCCGAAGCGCCCGTCGCCGATTCATCGACCGCGACGACCAGAAACCGGTCGTCGCGAAACTCGCGTGAACATACCAGCGGAACGCCGTGCGCACGCCACTGGCTCAGATGCTCGTCCACCACGGCGAGTAACTGTTTACGGCTGCTCTCAGTAATTAGCGGTACACTGGAGCCGAACACCCAGGCACGGGCGTTCGGCGACAGCGATTCAAAGCCTACGTGTGGCATGAGGTGAACGGTTAGGGTTTGCCGCCCAAACCGGGCAACTGGAACATGGGCATCGCCCCGCCGGTCACTTGCGGCATTTTGCCGTCCCAACGTTTCGCCATTTCGTAGCTCACCAGGTTACCGGTTATGCTGCGCGACAGCAGTTCGTTGGCCTTGGCCTGCGCTTCGGCTTCGGCCAGAATGGCTTTGGCCCGACCGGCCGCCTTGATGGAGTCACCCTGCGCCTGAAACTGATTTTTCTGCAACTCATTCTGCGCGGTGAGCGCCTGCTGTTGCATGACGTTCTTGAGCGAGATGGCTTCCATCACGGCCGCGGGCGCACGCAATTCGTTGATCGTGAATTGCATCACGTTCAACCCGTACGGATCGAGCCGCTTTTGCAACTTGGCCTGCGCCAATGCGACCACCTCGGCCTTCTTTGGGCCCATCATGGAAGCAATTTCCTCCGTGCCCATACTTTCCTGCAGCGACTGGCGAATGGCTTGTTTGACGAATCCGTGCTTGATGGCATCGATGTCCGTGCGGAACTGCTTGTACAGGGCCGGCACCCGCGCAGGATCGATTTCGAACGACATGGAAACATCCACCGACACAGGCTGCCCTTCGACGGAGTTGACATTAATTTCGTCGTTGTCCAGGCTCCCTTCCGTGGCACTCCGGGTAAGTACGATGGTCTGCATGAACGTCGGGTATTCCTCAATCGACGTCATGACGGGATTGCGCACGTGCAAACCCGGACCCAGCGGCACGTCGTCCACACCACCACCACCGCGATGAATGACAATGCCCACGTGCCCAGGCTCCACGTAAATGATCGTGGGTCGGACGAGAAAGATCATCACGAGCAAGATGCCCGCTGCGATCACCAGTTTCTTTGCCATCCCTGAATTACCTCCGGTTCCGCCGCTCATGGAAGATTTCATCGAGTTACGCATGCCTGCGAGTGTTTCGTCAATCGACAACGCCATGGACCGCCTCCTGATAACACTGGGGACACAGAACTTCGCCGGTCGGCAGGCGTACCATCGTGGAGGCCTCCTGCAAGCCGTGAATGGGACACGTCAGGTCCGCCTGCTGGTCAATACGACGGCGATTGGCCGTTTGCCTGAAGCGTTGACCAAAGGGTGTATGGCGAACGGAATAAACGACTAAAGCGCCCACCACCGCCACGAGGGCGAAGAAGAGGACGCTTTCCAGGATGATGGCGTTCATATGTTGTAGAATAATACGGCAAACCCGCAGGTTTGTGTCAATTTTGCTGCTTATTCCCCTTTTGGCTGACCGAACAACAGCCGGATGAAGGCCGCATGTTCAAGCGGGAGCCTGCCCTAACTCGAATTCCAGAATCTGGCGGATGGTCGGATGCCGGAACTGGAACCCTTCGCGTTGCAACACGGCTGGCATCACGCGCAGGCTGGTGAGTATTGTCTGGTCCACCATCTCTTTGCCAAACAAGGCATATAATCCAAACGCCGGCACGGGAAGAAATGCCGGCCGATGCAGCACGCTGCCTAACGCCTCTGTATACTTTGCGTTGGTGATGGGATGCGGTGCCACGAAGTTCACCGCGCCGCGAATGCTGGGTTGCATGAGGCAGAAATGGATGGCCCCAATTTCGTCGTCCAGCGCAATTGGACTGACCCACGCCTTGCCACCAGCCAACGGTCCGCCAACACCCGCACGAAAAAACGGCAACTGTTTGCCAAGCGCACCGCCCGCCGCTCCCTGCACAATACCCGTCCGCATATGTACCACGCGAATACCGGCCATTTCAGCCACCGCGGTCCCGGCCTCCCACTCACGCCCGACATCGCAGAGAAATCCGCTGCCCAGCGTACTGGACTCGTCCAGAATTTCGTCGCCGCGATCACCATACACACCGATGGCGGACGCACTGAGCAACACTTCAGGTTTCTTCTGAAGGGACGCAATGGTCCTGGCAATGAGCGTGGTGCCCTGCACCCGACTGTCACGAATGGCTTTCTTGTGTGGTTCCGTCCAGCGCTCGGCGATATTCGCGCCGGCGAGATGAATGACCGCATCGATGCCTTCGAGGTCGGCGGGGTTTAACACCCCGCGCGCGGGATCCCACGGGACATCCACGACACCTGGGTTCACGGCGCCGCGTCCAATGCGCAGCACCGTGTGCCCGCCGGTGGTGAGAAAAGCGCACACTTGCGTGCCGATAAACCCGCTGGCCCCCGTAACCGCTACCCGCAGAGGCGCGCGGTGCGCGAACTGTGCATGTCGTTGCAGATCGCCGAGCAATACGTCGTGCCGGTACCGGAAGACCTGATCGAGTGTGCTGCTGGCATACCAACCTCCTGCAAACGAGCCGACAGCGCCCATGGGTAACTCGTACTCGATTGTATCTTCGAGTGAGCTGGTTGTGGCACTATCGGCATAAAAGCTGTGCGTGTGTTCGAAGCGCGCAAACGGCCCTTGCAGCAGAATGTCGCGGAATTGACGGTTGGGCTGGTAGTCGCGATGCTCGATGACCCAGCGTGTCTGAATGGGTCCGGCTGGGACACTCAACACCACGCGCGCACCGTCGCGAATGCCGCCCGTGTGTTCGACCACTTTTGCGTGGTCCCACGGAGGGGAAAGCCGCTGGAAGGCCCCGGGTCGCTCGTGCCACGCGAACAGGGTGTCCACCGAAACAGGGGTGCGAAGCGAACGCTGAAATTTTGCAATGCTCATAGGTTACCAGCCGCTTGCGTTATTGAGGTCGAGCACACGCCAACAGTACCAGCTTGCGACTGATCGCCACGGACGCCATGCCCTGGCTACTTTTTCGAGTCGCGCGGCCTCGGGCAACTTGCGCAGGCGATAGATTCGCTGCGCCCCTTTGCGTACACCAAGATCGAGAACCGGCAACACGTCCGGGCGACCCAGGCGAAACATCAGAAACATTTGCGCGGTCCACACGCCGATGCCGCGCACGGGCACGAGTGCGTCGATAACGGACTGGTCGTCCATCTGCTCAAGATCGTGTAGCGGCAGCCGGTGGTCGCTGACATGGCGCGCCAAATCGCGAATGGCGGCCACTTTCGCCGTGGACAGTCCGCAGGCGCGCAGCGTCGCCTCATCGAGTGCCAGCAGTTGTTCGGGTGTTGGCAACTGGCCGTTTCCACATCGTTCAATGAACCGCCCATGTATAGTGCCCGCTGCGGCACCGGACAGTTGTTGATACACGATGTTGCGGGTAAGGTGATCGAAATGCGATCCGTCGGTGCGCGGAATCATGGTACACGGGCCAACCGCGGCGATGACCCGAGCCAGCGTTTCGTCGGAGGCCGATAGTTCGTCGGATGCCTGTTTCAGCGTGACTGCGTTGAGCCGACTGCTCACATGGTCCCGGTAATCATGATGTGCGCTTTCGGGGTGCCGGGAAACATGATCCACGGGCGACCTCCTTCCGCTCGGAGTGGCAGTCCCGTGGACTCGACGGTGGCGAACGGGATGTACACCACGTAAGTCGGGCGAGACTTCGCTGCGAGCCCCGTAGCCGGATCGAAATCACCCTTGGGGCCCGTTAACTGATACAGGGATGCCGGGAACGACGGCATCTTGATCTTGCCGGCCTTCACTTCGGCGAACCGCACGGTGTCGACCTGCGTTCCGCCAACACCGGACTGGCGCAACGCGCGACCACGCGCCATGAATGGTTCCATGGATTCATGATAGCAGGCGACATGGAAGCTGCCGGCCGATGGATCGTTCCCCAGGCATACCATGCCATTTCTGGCAGCGCGCAGCAGTTCAAGTTTTCCGGCGGTCTTGTACCCCAGCACGCCAGCGCCGTCCCGCATGGAGGTGGGCAGTGGCAGCGTTGCGGCTGCGATTTGTTCGGCGATGGGCCGCGGGTCGGTCGGAACTGCTGGAGACTGGGCCTGTGAATCGCGCACCGACACCAAAAAGGAGGTGCCGAGTAGTACGGTGGAGGCGAGGCGAAAGCGCATGGGCGAGTGGGTAGGAGTAACAGGAACGATAGCGCCGAATTGAGCGGTGTCCATGTCTTTCGGAGTCCGCTTCATTCCAGTCAGCGCGTGTTTGACCGCACGGCAGTCCGCAGGCACTGTCTTCAATCTCGAAGGATGTGATTTTCATGAGCCACTCAACTGAGTTCCGGGCAGCAACTGCTGAGGAGATGGCGAACGCGCGTGCGGCGCTTGCCCACGAGCAACGTCGCGTGGCCGCGCTGACCCTTTTCGCGCGCCGCATGTCGCATGACATGAACAACTTCGTCACGGTGGTACGAACGTATTCGGAGCTGTTGCTGGGCGATCTTCCGCCTGGCGGAACCACATTTGCGGATGTGCAGGAAATTCATCGGGCAGCCGATGCCATGATCGACTACCTGCATCGCATTGTGAGGTTTGCGCGGACGGCGGGCGCTCGACTGGGTCCGGTCGCATTGGACGGGAGCGTCACCGATGTGGTGCAATCAACCTCCTTCAGCCACCCGGTGCACGTGCAGCTTACTTCAGGCGCGGTCGTCAATGCGGACGCCACCTGGCTGGACGAAGCTATTCGGGAAGTGATCCTTAATGCATGCGAGGCCTCGCCGCCGGCGGCAGTTGTGCGAGTGCGCACGTGGTGTGAATGGCTTTCGGCCCCCATCGTGGACGGTGGAATGCCGATTGAGCCGGGCCACTGGGCCGTGTTGGAAATTGCGGATGCGGGGCCGGGATTTTCCGCAGCGGTGCTGACTGACGCGTTCGATCCGTTTGTCACCACCAAACAAGCGGTGCGTGGTGCGGGCTTTGGTCTGCCACTTGCTCGAAGCGTCGCGTGGAACGGCAACGGCCAATTCGCCATTGCAAGTGCAACCCGCGCCGCCCCCGGCACGCGGGTTCGGATGTGGCTTCCGATGCCCGCCGGCGCCGAAACGCTCACCGCCCAGAAACCGGGTTCCTGAGCGGCACGCTCGCAACGTGGCTGGTTCGCGTGTGGGAACCGCCAAGGGATTCGTTATGCGGCTCGCGCGTTGCTGGCCGCGTGCAGGAGCAGATGCCTGGCAATTCGGTTGAGCGGCAATACCTCGCTGGCGGCGTCAAGCCGAATGGCTTCGCGCGGCATGCCGAAGACCACGCAACTTGCTTCGTCTTGTGCAATGGTGTGGGCACCCGCATCACGCATGGCCAGCAATCCCCGCGCACCGTCTGCGCCCATGCCGGTCAGCAGCGCCCCCACCGCGCGGGCTCCTGCGGCTCGCGCCACACTCTGGAACAGGACGTCCGCCGCGGGTCGCTGATGATGAATCTTGGGGCCATCTTTCACGCGCGCGACCCAATGGGTGCCGCTTTGCTGAATGACCAGATGTTTATCACCGGGCGCGATCAACGCGAGACCCGCAGCAATCACATCGCCATCGCTGGCTTCTCGCACGTGAATACTGCACTGTTCGTTCAAGCGGCGAGCAAACGATTCCGTGAATCGCTCGGGCATATGCTGTACAATGACCGTTCCGGGTGCATCGGCTGGGAACTGCCGCAATACCGTTTCGATGGCTTGTGTGCCACCCGTTGATGCCCCAATCGCAATGACCTGCTGCGAGATATCCAGCTCTGAGATGGGCCGGCGCGGCTTGAGCAACCCCTCGGCCAGGTCGAGCGGCCGCTGCACGCGTGCCTGCGAGGCCACGCGAATGGATTTTGCCAGTGCGTCTGTCACCTCGGCAGTTGCTGACCACGAACCGGGCTTCGCAATCACGTCGATGGCACCGAGTGCGAGCGCCCGCAACGCTGTTTCGCTGTATTCCGTTGTGAGCGAGCTCACGACGATGACGGGAATCGGATAATGCCGCATCAATTTGCTGAGGAAGGACAAGCCGTCCATCCGCGGCATTTCAATGTCCAGCGTGACCACATCGGGTGAGAGTTTCACAATGCACTCGCGCGCGATGTACGGATCGGACGCGGTGCCCACCACTTCGATATCCGGATATTTGGCGAGGCCCTCGGTGAGCACGCGGCGTACCAACGCCGAGTCGTCGACAATCAGCACACGCGTCTTGCCGGTCCGGGCGGGCCCCCCTGGGGGAATGCCACGCGGATTGGGAGACAGGGCCAACAGTCCGGGTTGCGTCGGTCGGTTCACGCGAGGGCGGCGATGGGTTCAGCCACGGGTAGACCGAGCGCGCGCCGGCTGTCATCGGACAACAGCAGTTGTGCGACGGCGCGACCACTTTCAATACCAACGCACGTGCGCGCGCTCGGTGAATATCGGGATGTCTGGTCGGCATTGTCGAACGCCTGCGGCGCCGACAACACAAAGACGGCCTGCGCCCCGCCAATGAGTGGCAACAGATTGCCGCATATCACGTTGGCCAGTTCGCCCAGCGCGTCGCGCTCGACGGAGGGGTCGTCGACGATGTCAGAGCCCAGCATGTTTTCAGCAATGGCCGGCAGAATGTGCGAGGTGGCTTTCAGGACCAGCCACCCGTTCAGCGGGCCGCTGAAACTGACCGCCATGGCCACGTCGACGGGTGCGGCGCGCTGGGTGTCGGACAGGTTGAAGTCTGCGCACGTGAGCGCGAGCTCTTCAAAAGTCGCCGCCAGCGTCTGCGACAGGCACTGCTCCATAGTACTCGGCATCGGAAACTCCGGTTACGCGAAGGATGGTATTGCGCAACGTGGTTGGCGCAAAAGGTTTGTGCACGATTGAGGCGCCCATTTGTCGCAGAGCAGCGAGTCGTGTTTCGCTGCCTTCCGTGGACACCACGATGACGCGAATATCGCGGGTGGCCGGACTTGCGCGCATGCGCTGCAGCATTTCTTCGCCGTTCATCACGGGCATGTTGACGTCGAGCAGCACGAGGTCAATCCACTCCTCGCCCAGCAGGCGCAGGCCGTCTTCGCCGTTGGCCGCTTCGTGCACGGTCGCCAGCGGAATGCCGCTCATTTTGAGTGTGCGGACCACCATGGTGCGCATGACCGCACTGTCATCCACCACTAACACGTTAAAGGCCATAAGTGTACGCCGCGTCTAGAGTTTGCATTCTGTCCCGTTCGCCTTCAGGGTGACCTCACCGGTCGCAACTTCGCACCACATCGTGCGCGATACCTGCACGCCACCCGTTTCTTCCGCGTGCAGCATCACCCCGTTCTTCCAGAGCAACTTGCGGAGCGCCAAAAGATTGCGTTTTCCGATCTGGTATTTGTCGTCTTCGTCGGTGGCCCCCGTATGCGAACCACCGGCCACCTTCACGATCATGCGTTCTTTCCGTGCGCCCATCAGGTAACATTTTTTGAATAACGCGGGCACGCCGCTGTCGACAAACATGGAAGGATTCCGTTCCATCTTGTCGGGATCAATGGCCCCCGTTGGCAACATCACATGTAGCAAGCCAGCCACCTGGGCGACAGGGTCGTACACCGCCAACCCAAGGCAACTGCCCAGTGCATAGGTCACGAGACGGTCTTGTGCGTCGTTCGACACTCTGATATCGGCGACACCGACGACACGATCACGCATGGGCAGGACGGCGGCGGCCATGGTCAGCGCACGTAGACGGCGGGCTGCACATACCGAAAGCGATGTGACGTGCCGGTGAGACTTTCGCTGTGCCCAACGAACAGATGTCCGCCGGGGCGCAGCAGGGACCAATACCGTTCGACCAGTCGCTGTTGGGTGGGTTTGTCAAAGTAGATCATGACGTTGCGACAGAAAATGGCGTCGAACGGGCCCGACATGGGCCACTGTTCCATCAGGTTCAAGCGCGCGAATTTCACAAGCCTGCGCAGCGCGGGCAGGGCCGTGAAGGACTCGGCCCCGCCAGGTATTTCCGAGCGAGTCCAGTAACGCCGTTGCCATTCAGCGGGCACGTCGGCCATGATATCGGCGGCGTAGGTGCCAGCGCTCGCGGCGGCGAGACTGCGTTGACTGATATCCGTGGCCAGAATACGAATGTCCTGGAGTCCCGTGGTCTGCGCATGGTCCAGCAACAGCATGGCCAGTGTGTAGGGTTCCTCACCGCTCGAACAACCGGCGCTCCAGATGCGCGCAGAGTTGGTGAGTGGCGGGAGGATGTGGTCACGCAGGTAGTCGAAATGCGCGCGCTCCCGCAGGAAGCTGGTCTTGTTGGTCGTCAGCGCATCCACCATTTCCCGAAACTCGCTGTCCGCCGGATTGTCGCCAACCCGCTGGAAATACGCGTCAAAATCGGGGAGTGACAATTTCCGCAGCCGTTTCGCAAGACGGGCGCGGACTAACCCTTCCTTACCCGGACGCATGGCAATACCACAATGATCGTACAGCAGCTTCGCCACCCGGCTGAACTGCGCCTGGGTGAGCTCATGATCAGCGAGTGCCGGTGATGCGGAGCCGGAAGGTTCGACGAGAAGTGACATGTTTCGTCTGTCCCGTCGATCAGGCCGCAACAGCCCCGAGAACATCGGTCAGCACCGAGACCTCTCTGGCGGCCAACACCTTGTCGATATCCAGCAGCAGTTTGACGCGATCGCCGGATTTACCAATGCCGAGCAGCAAATCGGTGTCCACGCCGGCGCCAAACTCCGGGGAATTGGCGATCTCGTCTTCGGTAAGCGCGACTACTTCGCTGACACGATCCACGACAATGCCGGTCTGCACCTCCCGCATTTGCACGACGATGATGCAGCTCTCCTCGGAATCATTGCTGGTCATGCCGAATTTCACACGCAAATCGGTAATGGGAATCACCTTGCCGCGCAGATTGATGACACCGCGGACAAAGTCCGGCGTTCGCGGGACGCGCGTGATCGCCTGCATGCCAATAATTTCGCTCACCTTGAGAATCTCGAGGCCATATTCTTCGCCCGCGAGAAAAAACGTGAGATATTTGCCAGCGCGTGCGTGCGCCGGCACCAAAGCCGTCTGCTGATCGTTCATGATGCCAATTTCAAGGGGGGAGCCGTCAGCGACGTGGTTTCCCGCACATCGAGAATAAGTCCCACTCGCCCGTCGCCCAGAATTGCGCCGCCGCTGAAGCCCGGAATACGGCCCAGGGCTTCGCCCAACGGTTTTGCGACGACCTGTTGCTGGCCAAGCAACTCATCGACCATCAGGGCCGTACGTTGTGCGCCGTCATCCACGATCACGAGCAATGCCTGGAGTGGATTCTCGATGGCATCCCGGATGTTGAACATCCGGTGCAATCGGACCACGGGCATCAGCGACCCACGCAGCCGCACCATTTCCCCGTTGCCCACCACCGTGGACAGCATGGAGGGTTCGGGTTGGAAGCTCATGTGAATCTGGGTTAACGGAATCACAAACCGTTCCGAACCGACGCGCACCAGCATGCCATCGGTGACCGCAAGCGTGAGCGGCAGCCGCAGCGAAAACGTGGTACCTGCGCCCGGTGCGGAACTGATTTCCAGACGGCCCCGAATCAACTCGAGGTTGCGTCGCACCACATCCAGGCCGACCCCGCGTCCGGAGATGTCCGTGACTTTTTCGGCCGTCGAGAACCCCGGCGCGAAAATCAAGTTGAAGACATCGCTGTCGGACATCCCGCGATCGCTTTCGATCAGTCCTTTCTCAATGGCCTTTCTGACAATTCGTGCGCGATCGAGACCCGCGCCGTCATCAATAAGGTCGACCACCACGTTGCCCGACGCGTGATACGCGGAGAGGCGTACGGTGCCGGTTGATGGTTTGCCCGAACGCGAACGATCGTTCGGCAATTCAATGCCGTGGTCGACCGCGTTGCGCACCATGTGGACCAGGGGATCGGCGAGGATGTCGACCAGATTGCGGTCGATTTCCACTTCGTCACCGTCGGTGGCGAAGTGGACCGACTTGCCAACCTTGCTGGCCGTATCGCGAACGACACGCGCGAGTTTTTGAAATGTTGAACGCAGCGGCACCATGCGCATGGACATACTGAGCTCCTGCAACTCGCGCACAATTTTGCCGGCGTGTGTGACCTTGCGTGCCAGGTCCGGTTGGAGTCCGTTGGCCAGGAGGTCGTCGCCGCCAATCATGGTCTGCGCAATGACCAGTTCGCCCACCATGTTGATCAACCGGTCCAGCCGATCCGTGCGCACGCGAATGGTCGCGTCGGCCACGGACTCGGTGCGCTGTGCGCGCGGGCCGGCTTCCACCATGGGGACGGCGCCCACGCTGGCCGCGTCCTGATCGGGACGGTAGTTCGCCAGCACGGCCACCAACCGCGGGTAGCCTTCCGGCCGCACCAGCGACCCGTCGCCGGCGATTGCATGTTCCACCGACCCGAGCAGCGCCTTCAGCATGTCGACCGACCGCAGCGACAAGTCGGCGCAACCGGGACCATAACTGAACTCGCGGTCGCGGACTCGACTCAGCAGCGATTCGGCTTCGTGCGCAAACTCGGCGATATGTGTGAGCCCGAGAAACGCGGCGGTGCCTTTGACGGTGTGGAACGCCCGAAACACCGTGTTCACCGCTTCGGCGTCTTGTGGATCGGCTTCCAGCGCCAGCAGGGCCACTTCCGATGATTCGATATACTCCGCGGCTTCGCTGAGGAAGTCGCGCAGCAGTTCGAGGTCGGTGTCGTCGGGCAGCGCGTCATGCGCGCGGGCGGGGGAAGGCGCAGCGGCCGGAGCGTGGTGTTCCGGCGTTAGAGCCGCGAGCACTCCGTCAACGGCGAGCGCACTTTCCATTGCGTCGTTGACCCGCTGAAAATCAGCCGCCGCATTGACGGCAGTGTTGTCCAGAATGCCACCCAGCAACCGCGCCGCACGTGCGACGTGGGGCTGTGCGGTGGTGGGAATTTTGCTATCGAAGACCAGCGCGACGAGGGCATCCCGCAATTCCGTGAGATCGGCGGTATCGGTCGTCTCGAGCTGCATCAGCAGCATCGCCGCGTCGTCCAATGTTGTCGGAATCACAACGACACCCCCGCGGGAGCGCTGACGCGAGCGTCAGGCCGCCTGGCCTTTGGCGGCCGTGAAAATTTCGTCAGCCAGCGCCTGTCGGCAGTCCGAGTCCCGCATGGTCGCATTGGCGTCGAACGACGAGGCAGCATTGTCGGTTACCGCTTCGGTAAGTGGTACTGCGAGGCTGATTGAAGGATCGAACAACTTGGCCACGGCTAACATGCGCGCTTCCATTTCGTCGAGCACCGACGATGCATGCGCCAGCTGCTGCGACGTAATGTCCTGAAACTGGAGCGCTCCCATCATCAGGAAGAGTTCGTCGCGCAGGGAGCCGCGCAATTCGGCGGCCTTCGCGCGGTCGGCCGTTTCGTTGGCGTCGATCGAGTCGAGTTCATCAACCAGCGTGGTCGCGCGATCGCAGGCGTCCATGATGTTGATGGCCGCGTCTTCGGTGGCCGAGGTCACTTCGCGCAACTTGTCCTGCGTCATCTTGACGCGTCCGACGGCCGTGCTTTCAATGGCGGCCCTTCCTTCGCGGATACGAGCCAACACCGCGATGATCTGGGAATTCGCGCGGTGCAGCACGGCCGCAATTTCATTCAGCCCGTCAACGCCGCCAGTGATCAGGACGGGCGCTGGCGTGTCCGGTTGTTCCACGTCGTGCAATTCGTTCAGTTCGTGATCCACCAGACGGAGGGCGGCCTCCGACTCGTACAACACTGCCTGCGTGCGATTGGTAGTCATTGAGGACATCGGCTCAGGCAGCCGCCGGCAACAGTGCGTCAATCTTTTCCTTGAGCACTGCGGGGGTGAATGGCTTGACGATGTAGTTGTTCACGCCGGCCTCCATGGCCACGAGAATGTCGTCGCGCACGGAACGGGCGGTCACCATCAGCACGGGAACACTCTGGCCGTCGGCGCGCGCGCGAATGGCTTTCGCCAGTTCCGTGCCGCTCATGTTCGGCATGTTCCAATCCGTGATGATAAAACAGATGGACTGATCAAACTTTGCCAGCGCCTCAACGCCATCGGCCGCTTCGACCGTTTCGTTGTATCCAATGCGCTGGAGAGAGTTCACTACAATGCGACGCATGGTCGCGGAGTCATCGACGACAAGAAACTTCATGGTGGTTTACAGTTCGCCCCTGGTAAGAATTCGGCGCGCGACTTGGTCGACGACATCGAGGTTGTTATAGGCCCCTTCATACACTTTGCGCCGCAGTTCGGCGACGCGCTCCGGATCGAGTTGCGCGCGCTGTTCTGCGTCGGCTCGTGACGCGAGGGAACGCGCCGTCTCCGAGATCTGGACTGAGTCGCGACGCTGCGTGGTTGGAGCCACCGGTGCGACCGGTTTGGCCGATTCCCCCGAACGGGTTCCGTTGGTGGACTCGGTGGCGTGGCCACGATCTGGGCGAAGCGGATCGAAAATGCTGCTGTTGATTTTCATCGGTTTTTCCTCCTCCTCAGAGGATTATCGGCAGACAACCATCAAGACTTGAGCAAGACTTGCCCCCGGCGCCATTCCGGCCGCCCGGCGGGGATCCTGCACCTTCAGTAGCGAACATCCAGCTGCGAATGGGTTTGTGCCGGAGGTGAAACGGTGGCCACGCGGTAACTGTACCCGCCCACTCGGGGAAGCGGCCGGCCGGTCTGACCAACGACTGCCTGCTGGGCCTCCAGTGAAAGGCGCTGCACCGCATCCTCGGGCACGAGGTCCATCAATTCCGCCGATTCCATCTCGAGCAACGTCTCGGCCAGCAGGGTCCCAAAGGAGCGATCTAGCGGTGCCGGATCGGTCACGTTTCGTGCGAGGGTGCTCATCGTCAGCGCCGTCCGTCCAGAAGCGCGCCACCCTGCTGCGCCCCGTAGGCATGCTGGGCAAATCCCGCCCTGTTCACCGCCGCGATTTCCTGACGCAGTTCGGCAGCGCGTTCGGCGACCCGCGCGGTCAGCACGGACGTCGCTGCCAGGGACGCTTCCAACGATTCGCGCACTTGTATGATGAGGTCGTCGGCGGTGTCCGCAGCGCGTTCCGCCCCGAGGTACGCCGGTCCATCCGCACTGGGGCGTTCCAGGCGAAGCGTGATGAGATGATCGTTCAAGAGTGCGAGCACGTCATCTCGCTGCGCCAGCAGGTCCGCGAACCGTTGCGGATTGTCAATATTGACCGCCGCTTCGCTTGCGAGCTGATCGAACGTCCTGCACAGCGCCGCCGCTTCACGCGCCGCGGCTGCCCGGACGGACGAGGCGCGTCGCACCGAGGCAACAATGCGTTGAGCGGGACGCAGGTTCACGGGGTTCAGGCTAGACGTTTGACCGGCACCGCCGCATTGGCCGCCCCGGTGAATGCCATTCGCAGTTCGTCGGCAATCGTTTTGAGCCGGGCCACTTTCCGCGCGTCGCGGTGCAAGCCCACCTCGGCCATTTCGCCAAGCAGAAAGCCGTACAGGCTTTGCAGGTCCTGCGCGATGCGGCCACCTTTTTCGAAATCGAGCGTGGACAGCAATTCGCTGACGATACCGCGGGCCCTGGACAAAGACGTTGTGCGCAGGCCCACATCATTGTTCTCCAGCGCAATCTGCACGCGGTGCAGATTCACCACGAGATGGTCGAACAAAAGGACCACGAGCCGTTCGGGAGACGCCGACAGAATCTCCATTTCGCGGTAGCTCGCGACCTGCGTTGCATAGGACATTAGGAGCGGTTGGTTTGTGACGGGAATGACCTGCTTCGCCTGACAGTATCGGCTATAACACCTAGGAGCTTGATTGCATCGACGCGATTGCGTTGGTCAGAAAATTCTTCGTGCCGTTCAGCGCGCTGAGCGTCGACTCCATCTGCGCGTAGCGGGCCACCAGGTCGATGCGGCGGAGTTCCACGCGACGCGCCTGTTCATCGGCCCGACTGCGCAACCGGCGCACCGAATCGTCAATGCTGAGGGTTTGCGAACTGATGGTACCAGTACCGAATTGTGTCGCGTTGTCCGTCGCCGTGACGAAGGCCCCGCCAACACCGTTCAATCCAAACAGTGCTTCGACTTCGGCCGGCTTACTGTCCAGCGCCGCCTTGATCTTGCTGGCGTTCGCGTCCAACTGCCCAAAACGATTCAACGCCAACCCCATGACCGACAGCGTGTTGAACGTGGTATTGGACGACACGGACGTGCGAAGCGATTGCGTGAACGACGCGACCGTCGATCGCAACGAACTGTTGCCGTATAACGGCGCCGCCTTTTCGCGCTGTTCTTCGAAGAACTTCACGACGTTATTGTATGCGTCGGCGAATTCCTGAATGGACTTGACCGCGTTGTTCTGGTCCTTGGTCACCGCAACGTCAATGACTTCGCCGGGTTCGGCGTTCTGCAGCGAAAGGGTCACGCCGCCGATCGCGTCGGTGATGGTATTCGAACTGCGCGACAACAGTACGCCATCGACCCGCAGTTCGGCATCCTGTGCCTTGTTCACTTCACGCTGCCGCCCCACCGTGGACACCGACGATGTTGCGAACGCCGTGGCGGATCCGTTGGCTTTCACGGCGGCGAGCGACATCGTCAGCCGAGAATCGCCGCCGGTATTGTCCGTCAAGTGAATGGCTCCATCGGCGCCAAGCACTGCGGTCGCTGGGCGCGTACCCGAGCCATAACCCGTCGTGGCGTCGTTGAGCTTGTCCAACAGCGTTTGCAGCGTTTCGCCCGGATCGATAGTGACGCCAGTGGTGACCGCGGAACCATCACCGCGCATTCCGCGCACATTAATGGAATCTCCAGCGACCAGCCCTGCAGCGACTCCGCCAATTTTCAGATCGGTGAGCAACGTGGAACCGGTGGCCGTCGCATTGGCGGCGTCGGTAAAACCCTGCGATGTCACTGACTGACGCACGGCCGTGAATGATCCGGCGGCAAAACCCAGCGCGTCAATAACAGCCTGGCTGTTGACGTCCCCGGGATTGGCGGTCACGTTGCCGTCCGCCGAAATCTGAAAGCCAGGAGTGTCCCCGTTCGCGGTAGGCTCCACCGATGCCTGTCCGCCCGCTGCGTTGATCTTGGCTACCAGACTGGCAATCGAGTCGACCGAGAGGTCAACCGAAATCACCTGCCCGTTCACGCGCATGGTGGCCGGCGGTGGAACCACGACCAGGCCAAGAGCGCTCGCAATAGCGGCCGTCGTCGACGAGACCGACTTGCTCCGCGAATCGAGAAAGCCGAACTCGCGCGTGAGACCGCCAGCGCCTTCCGTCAGGTTGATGCCACTGCCACCCGCCGAGTCACGCGTCAGCACCAACCGTCCCCCACCACTGCCGTTGGACAGGATGGTCGCGGTGACTCCGGTGGGTGTGGCACCGGTATTCGCATCGTTGATTTTCGTACGCACATCGGCCAGCGTGTCCGTTACCGAAACATTGATCGTTGTGCCATTGATTCCGAAATCACCGGTGAAACCCATCGCGGTAGAACTCGACGCCACCGAACTGCCACTGATCTTGGCGGCCTGCGCGAGCTGCAGCACTTCCACTTTGTAGTTGCCTGCAGTCGCCGTGGCCGACGTTGACGCACTGAGGAGCGAACGACCCGTGGCGGGACTCAATCCTGCGGTGGCGAGAAATCCGCCAATGCCGCCCCCGCGCAGCGTGCGTGCCGAATCGTTCAGCTTCTCGGTGAGCCCCTGGAACTTGGCCCAGGCGGCTCGCTGAGCCGTACGCTTTTCGATTTCGTTTGTCAGAGGCGTGACGTTACGCGCTTCGTCGACCGCGGTGAGCTGGTCAACAATGCTGTTCCAGTCAATACTGCTTGCGAGACCGCTGAAATTCGCTACGGGGGGTGGCATATGACGTCTCCTCTCGCGTTCTGCGAGCCTCCGGGGGAAACCCGGGTGATTGCTACGGCTTCACCTCGACACGCCAACCACGCTTTCGGCGCAGAGTGCGACCGATTGCTGCTGGGGTTCTCGAGGTTCTTATCCGACGGTTACCCCGGTGCCAGAGAGCGAGAATCCGCTCTCTGACGCCGGGGCGCCGTTTCATCGAATTGCTTCTACTGTTTATCGAAGAAGCGAGAGAACGCTTTGCCCACTCTGATTGGCCTGCGCCAACATTGCAGTACCAGCCTGCGCCAGAATGTTGTTCTTCGTGAAGGTCGCCATTTCCGCCGCCATGTCGACGTCGCGAATGGTTGATTCTGCTGCCGACTGGTTGACGATTGCCGACTTGATGCTGGCAATGGTGTAGCCGAGACGGTTCTGCGCGGCGCCAATTGTTCCGAGCGCAGTGTTGACGGAATTCAGCAGGGTGGTCACGTCTGTCGCAGCCGACGTGCCAGCCGAGACGTCCGACGTAGTCAGCGCGATGGAGATCGCGATGGTGTCCGCGCCGGAGGCGGTGGTGTCAGAGACCTTGAAGCTGAGTGACGTGCCGAATACAGCCGTGCCCTGGAAGTTCGTGGCGGCAAGAATACGCGAGGCTTCCGAGGACAATGTCGAGTATTCGCTGTCGAGCGCAGCCGTCTGACCGCTGTTCTGTGAAGACGCACGCTGAATGAACAATTCCTTCTGACGTTCCAGGATGCGCTGAATCTGCGTCGCCGAACCTTCGGCAATCTGCAACATGGCGTTGGCCTGCTCGGCGTTGTTGGCCGCCTGGGTCAGTGCGCGCGTTGACGTGCGCAGGTTGTTCGCGATGGCGAGACCGGCGGCGTCGTCTGATGCCTTGTTAATGCGGAGACCCGAGGACAACTTGCCCATCGACTGTCCGACTTCACGCTGAACCATGAACAGGTTGCGGGCGGCATCGAGGGCGCCGACGTTCGTGTTAATACGCATGGTGTGAGTTTCTCCCTAAACTTGTCTGGAGCATCCGTGCTCCGCGTCGGGAAGTGATTTCCTCCCGTACGAAGTTCTGGTATCGTCGAACCCAGCCGGAACTTGAGAAACTTCGAAAAATGTGCCGGGGGTGTAACGCCGCGGTCATTGGGCGATACGGCCCGGGCCGTTCCCGTGACAGTTTGGGCGCTCTGCGAACCAGCGCGGGCACCCACTTACTCAATTTCGGAACGCCTGCGCCGATACTGTATGGCACAACCGCCTCACGGCATTCCTGCCAGACGATTCGACCGCATCATGGCCAAAGCGCAGAACACCCGACACAACGCAGCCGTCCCCGCTTCCGTGCATGCCGCCATCAACAGCGGCAAGAAAGCACTGGATCAGGGTCGCTTTGACGATGCCGTGCGCGCCTTTCGGAAGGCCGCGTCACTCGCGCCTGCGCAGGGCCCGATTCACTATGCGCTGGGCGTTGCGTTGATCAAAGCAGACCGCCCCGCCGAGGCCATCGATTCGTTGCGTGTCGCGCGCGACATGGCCCCACAGGATTTTGATGCGCAGCTCGCCTTGGCGGACGCCTTCTATCTGGCTGGCCATCACGCGCACGCACTGCCCGAATATCTGCGCGCGGGTTCACTGCGCCCGGACCACGCGTCGGCGTGGTCCAACGCGGGAGCCCTGTTTCGCGAAGCCGGGCGTCCGGAACTGGCGCTCACCGCACTGCAACGTGCGCTGACCCTTGAACCCATGAATGCGTCGGCTCTCTGCAACAGTGCGCTGGCCCTGCACGATCTGGGCGAATTTGCAGCGGCGCGCGATCACGTCGAACTCGCGTTGCACGCGCGGCCCGACTATCCCGAAGCCAAATGGAATCGAGCGTTGCTCGACCTGTTGCACGGTGATTTCGCACGCGGCTGGGCGGGACATGAATTCAGAACCGTGCAGTTGGCGAAACTGGGCGGGTTGCGCTCATTTCCGCAGCAACGCTGGAACGGCGAACGATTTGACGGAAAGCGCCTGCTGCTGTGGCCTGAACAGGGCATGGGTGATCAGTTGCAATTCGCGCGGTTCCTTCCGCGCGTGAAAGCACTGGGAGGCACCGTCGTGCTGGGATGCAACCGTGGGCTGGTGTCGCTGTTCAAGGCCAACTTTCCCGATGCAGACGAGGTGGTGGTCGTGGGTGAGTTATTTCCCCAGGTGGACTTGCAGTTGCCGCTCATGAGCGTACCGCATGCCCTGCGCTTGCGCGAGACGCTTGATGCCAACGCGGTCCCGTATATTCGCCCGCACGGCAACGCGTCATCGACCCTGGAGCATGCGCTTCCCAAGTTGACAGCAGGTCATCCTCGCGCGCTCCGTGTAGGCATTGCGTGGGCGGGTCAACCCAAACACCTGAACGATCGCAATCGTTCACTGACGCTGGAAACCCTGCGCCCGCTCCTCAATGTGCCGGGAGTGCAATGGTTTTCACTGCAGAAGGGAGATGTCGCCGAAGCACAACTCGAACCGTTCAACGCGCTTTCGGCTCAGCAGGCGTTGCCTGCCATTGCCCCACTCGGTCCGCAGTTTTTGGACTTCAACGATACGGCGCACGCCGTGTCGAGACTGGACGTGGTGATCTCGGTTGACACATCCGTCGCTCACATGGCCGGCGCGATGGGTGTACCGGTGTGGCTGCTTATTCCGTTCGTTCCCGACTGGCGCTGGCAGGTTACGCGTGCTGATAGCCCGTGGTATCCGTCTGCGCGATTGTTCCGCCAAACGCAGCCGAGCGAGTGGGGTCCGGTGGTGGAAAGAGTGGCGAACGTGCTGGAAGAACTTGGACGGGTGAGCGCGCGTTCGCTGGCCGGCTCGCGGGCCGCATAGTGAGCCCACACACGGGCCGTATCGCATTGCTCAACTCGCAAGCAACTAACCCGGTGCTGGCGTGTATGGCGGGTATGAGCGCTCAGGACGCTGGCCACATTGACGAAGCAATTGTGCATTTTGAAAGTGCGCTTGTTCTCGCGCCTGCATTGATTGATGTGCGACTGCTCCTGGCGTTTGCGTTGGGTGCGAACGGCGATTCGGCGAAAGCCAGGACAACGCTCAACGAGACACCGCAAGCATCAACCCTTCCGCAGTCGGACCTGCGCCGCCTTGCGGACGCGGCGGTGCAAATGGGGGCGACCAGCATCGCGCTGAACGTGGTGCGTGGATTGCTGGAAGAGAATCCCAATGAAGCAGAGCTTCACGCGACCCTTGGCGCACTGCTGCATCGCACGGGCGCAATGGAAGAAGCCGGCCATGTCTTGCACCGGGCCGCATTGCGGTGGCCGGCGCACGTGCCAACGCTCATGAATGCCGCGCTCTTGATGGTGGCTGACGGGCACTACGCCGGCGCCCTTCGCAACTATGATCGCGTCTTGAAGGCGTCACCCACGCATCGCACAGCGCGCTGGCATCGTGGTTTGCTGCACCTCACCATGGGCGAATTCGCGAGTGGCTGGACCGATCACGAGGCTCGTCGCCAACTGGCGGTGCACTCGGTCAAGGTTCCCGTGGGCATTCCGGCATGGGACGGAAGTCGCGCCCGCGGAAAGACGCTGTTGCTGTGGGGCGAACAAGGGTTGGGCGACCAGATTCAGGGCGTTCGATTTGCGCAACATCTGGCAGCGCTAGGCGCGCGGGTGGTGGTGCGTTGCGCGCCGCCGTTGTGCGCGCTGTTTGCCGCCGCACCCGGAGTGTCCGAAGTATTCGGGGACGCCGATGTGCTGCCCAGGTGTGACGCCCACGTTCCTATGCTGAGTGTTCCGTATCTGCTCAAGTTGTTCGACGACTCGCAGTATGATATGGGGAACTACCTTTCGTCCTCACGCCCGCAATCGCACGCCATCGCACGCACCTCCAGGCGCACGCGCGTTGGCTTGGTGTGGGCCGGTTCGCCCGGGCATATTAACGACCATCTGCGCTCCCTGCCGCCGTCGTATTTGCCGTCGCTGCTGGAAGGCGTTTCGGCGCAGTGGATTGCCTTGCAGGTTGGCGGGCGGGCCTCTGATTTGCGCCACAGTGCGGTCGCGCACAACGCCGATGTAGTGAATGTCGCGCCAGCGCTCACAAACTTTGTGGATACCGCCAACGTCCTCACGGCACTGGATTGCGTGGTGACGGTGGATACGTCGGTCGCACACCTCGCTGGTGCCCTTGGAGTGCCGACGCTTTTGTTGCTACCCTTTGTCCCCGATTGGCGCTGGCAGTTGGTGCGCGAGGACTCTCCCTGGTACTCGTCAGTGCGTGTGCTTCGCCAACCGAGCCCTGGCGACTGGGCCAGCGTGATTGATCGCGTTCACCGCGAACTTTCGGCGGGCGGGCACGCGCGCGCCGCCTGACCGACGGACGCACGAAAGGGATGTCTGGCCCGGAACGAGATAGGCAATTCCTGCCGTGAAACGGCAACCTTGTCGCGACGGACACCGACTGCTGCCAGTTTCACAAAACGCAAGCTGTTGTGATTCAATGACTTAACTGTGGCACGGTCAATGCTTAGTGAGAGGGTATCCTCCTCCTTTCCTTTGTCCCATTTCGTATGACCGCCTCCGCATTCTCCAGCGCGTTCGCCTATGAATCTGCCGTCACTCCAAACCCGGACGAAGTCGCCAGCGAACTCCAATTGATCAGTCTGCTGCGCTCGGCCGGCCTGGTTGCAACCGCAGATCGCCGGTTGGAGGTTCTGATTGGCAGGGCTCCACTCCTCCATGACGTGACGGCGGCTGCGTCGATGACGTCGGAGCGCCAGGTGGTCGATAGTTGGCTGACCGCACAACATGGGTATGCTGCCCGCACGTTGATTCCCGCGGCAACGCTGACTGCGGACGGCGTCCCGCGGTTTGTGGTCGCAATGCCGCGCGATGCGGGAGCAGCGCTGATCGCGTCGATTACGGCTGAACTTTCGCAAGCTGGTGCTGACACGGAACTGCGCAACTTCCTTGACGAAATACTGATTGAAGATCTCGCGTTCATTGATTTTGACCCGGGCATGGGGTTTGCCGCACTCACCGCCGCAACTGCACCAATTCCGGCCACCACGGTCTGTGCCGTGAGCACACGCGCCAGCGAAGTGCTGGCCCTCGACGTCGCGGTGGAAGCCAGCCAGGTGTCTGAACTGGTCACCGTCATTCGCAACGTCAATAATTCCGTGACCATTGATGGCCTCATGAACAACCGCTTGAGCGACGTGCGCGAAGCCGTGGTCCATGCGGGAATAGCCGGAGCGGTGCCAAGCCTTGTAGCCGGCGCGCTGGGTGCGATCCGCGACGGACGCATTGGTGCGCTGGTTTGGCGCTGCGTGCAACGCGTTGGCGATCCGCCCATGCTGGATGGCGAGTTCGCGCACGATATCGATTGCGCGGGCACCGTGCTGTCGGTGCTGGGGTTTGCGCATTTTGTTCTGGCACAAATCGGTGATGACGTTGAATTGGTACCACTGGGTAGTGTGAACGGCAACGCGGTGGTCATCTCGTTGAGCCGCGAGTACCTGTTACGCGCCGGGGTCGTATGAAGTCAACCCTACTGCCCCTGCTGGACGGGGCGGATAGCGCCGACATTTTCCGAGCCACCGCGACGTCCGAACCAGCGCCCGCCGAATTGCCGCCGCTGCATCCCCGGAACGTCGAACGCATGTTCACTGCGCTGCGCGAAATGGTGCGGCCCGAAGCTCCCGGCTTCGGACGGCCGTTGACGCGCGGTGAAATATTTCGCGGTCAACTGGAGTCGCACTGGAAGTCGGCCAAAGTGGTGTCGTTTGACATTTTTGACACGGCCATCGTGCGCAAGTGTCAGGCACCGCGTGACGTCTTTCTCTTCCTCGCGGATTACGCACCGTTTCAGGGCCGTGGTACAGCCGAACACTTCGCCGTACTCCGGCAACAGGCCGAAGGCGTCGCACGTCGTCGCGTGCTCGACACCACCGGCTCGGCCGAGGCGACACTATTGGAGATTCACACCGACCTCGCTGCGCTCGGCGGGTTCGATAGTGCGCTGGTCCCGCAAATGGTGGCGGCTGAGGAGTTGGCCGAGTTGTCGCTGTGTGTGGTGCATCCTTTCTTGCAGCAGGTATATCGCCGCGCGCACGCGTCCGGCCGGCAGGTGTGGTTTGTCTCAGACAGTTACCACAACGCCACGTTTCTCCGAAGACTTCTGGCGGCCTGCGGATACAATAACGCGGCCGATCGCGTGGTCTCGTCGTGCGATGAACGTTGCAGCAAAGGCAGCGGACAGCTATTGCCTCGATTGCTGCAGGCCTCAGATCTCGCTCCGCAGGAGTTTGTGCACATTGGCGACAACATGCAATCAGACTGCGTGTTGCCAAACAGGAACGGAATTAGCGGTGTTTGGCATCCGTTGGCCGGTGCGCCAGAAGGTGTCGCGCCGAATGCATCGAAGGAGAGTTCGCTGGCGGCCGGATTGGCGTCGTGGGGCACGCGCACGTTTGAACCCGCGCGCCCGTTCTGGTGGCGTTTCGGGTTTGGCGTCGCTGGACCACTGCTTGTCGGATTTGCCTGGTGGTTGCACCAGCAGATGCGCAATGACGGTATCACGCGCGCGTATTTTCTTCTGCGCGATGGTGACATTCTCAAACGTGTGTACGATGAACTGCTGGCGGGCCATCCCGACGCCGTTCCTTCGGCGCTGCTTGAGTCGTCACGACGCGCATTTATGTTGCCGGCCCTGGGTCCGTCGGCACCGTCGCTGACGTCACAGCTTTTCGTCAGTGAGAATCCCCGTCCCGTGGGCGAGTTTCTGACGCGGCTACGCATTCGTATTGACGATTTGCACGCTGCCTTTGTGCAGGCTGGGTTTCGCGACTGCAACGAAGTGATCACGGCGAACGACCTCGCGCGATTGAGTAAACTGTTCTCCAACCCCAGGGTCGTCGAGCGTATTGGTGCGCGATCGGCGGAAGAACGCGATCTGCTGGTTCGGTACCTGCGCCAGGAAGGTGTGGTGGGGCATACGAATCGCGTGGCACTCGTTGACATTGGCTGGAATGGCACCATTCAGAAATCGTTGGACCATGCGACAAAGGCAGCCCGCGTGAATGCAAACGTGGTCGGCTACTATTTGGGAACCTTTGCGCCGTCGGCGCGCGATTCCCTGTCGCCGATGCGCGGGTACCTCTGCGAGCGCGGGCTTCCGCACAGCCGTTTCGAGGGGCTGGCCAACTTTCGGCAGTTGGCCGAATTCATCTGTACGAGTGCGCGCGGCAGCCTGCTGCACTTTGCAGCGCAGGGCAATCGTATTGTCCCGATTGTCGCCGAGCCTGATCACAACGAACAGCAGATGGAGTGTATCGGCGAACTGCACGAGGGTGTGCTGGACTACGCAACGCTCATGCGAGAAGAGGGCGCCGCGTTGGGGGTGTCGGATATGTCGCCGGACAGTGCCGCACGCGAGTATTTTCGGCTTATCGGACGCCCCACGGCCGAGGAAGCGCTGACCATTGGTGCCATGCGCCACGGTGATGGCATGGCGTCAAACACGTCCCGTGCGTTTGCGCAATTCAACGGTGAAAAAATGACGCCAGACTCGGTGCTGGCCGACTACGCGGGCTGCTATTGGCAGCAGGGGCTGCTCAATCAGCACACCCCGCAGGCATTGGTGCTGCGGTCGCTGCTCTGGTTGCACGAAGGCTGACCCGGCGCACGTGCGGGCTGCTCAGGGTGCGGCCGGATTCGTTCTGGCCAGCCGCGTTCGCCGTGCGAAACATCGTGTCGACCTGCAGCGCTCTCTCCAGTTTCTTGATCGAGCACCCCGAGTTGAAGGTGGGCTGCAGCAATAGCATGTAGAGTTCCCGGTCGTGCGCGCGGGACGGTTCAACATTCGTGTTGAACGTTTCCAGAATTTTCTCCGCGGCCTTTGTGAGGGACTTGTGAGGGCCATCGCCAATGGCGACGACCCCTTTCCACAATGACCAACCCCGCACGCCCGTACAGAAAGAGCGGCAATGGCTCAGTTGCGGTAAGCGGGATCTTTTTGAGGCGGAATGTGCATTGAAATGTCGGCGGCGTTCGCGGCATTGCGCAGGTCGCGCACCCGGTCGTGAGCAGCCTTCACTTCAATCGACTGGCGCTCTACTATCGCGCGTACGTCGGGCGGCAGGGTTTCTGTCAGCGCTTCCATGTAGGCTTTCTTGGCGTAATCTTCGCCGCGCTCGCATTCGTTCAGCAGCGCCTTGTCGTCGTTCCCCGAGAACGCGGTCTTGATATCAATCCAACCGCGATGGACAACCGCTGCGACGTGTCCGGTTTCGGACGGCGTCCCGCGCAGGCTGACCACGTGCCCGTCCAGATCGGCCGCGAACGAGGCGCGTTGCGCCGCGTACTTCTCAAAGAGTGACTTGAGTTCCGCGCTTTCCGCTTTCTCGGCGGCACTCGCGAAACCCTTCGCTCCATCCTTGCACGTCTCAATCAACCCATTGAGAACGGAGATGGCTTGGTCGTTTGTATCACTCATGTGGGTCTCCAGGATGTCAAGTTTTCAGGCGTCGATGCTTCAGCGCCTGGTGCGTTTGACCCCAGCGGCGGCGTTGAGTTTCGATTGCGTGTACGGTGAAATTCCTCGCGCGTCACATTGTGTACTGCGTCACGTTGTGTACTGCGTCACATTTTTGCGAAGTGGTTCACCACACGCCAGCGTGGCGATGCGGTATTACGCCGCGCTCAGGGTTTGTCCAGCAACGCCAGGATTTTCCTGGGCGCGGTCATGCGGTACCCATCTTCCAGCAGCGACGCGACTTCTTCCCAATCGGTGGCACTGTCCAGCCACACACCAACCCAGCCGCTTGGCCCGACGTATGGGGGCTTGAAGAAGCGGTCGGGACGTGCCGCCCCAGGCTTCCACTTCATGCGCTTCCGGCAAGGCGAGACAAATTTTGCGCAAACGCAGCAACGGATTGGGAGGCATCGCGAGAGCTGTTTACGTGGTGGTTGCCTTGGGTGGGTTCCATTCGAATAACAGCGCATCCGGTTGATCGGCGTGCGCCGCCTGTACGAAGCCACAATGGCGAAGCACCGCCATGGAGGCCCCGTTGTGGGCGTGGGTGTGTGCGATCACGCGTGACACGGCGGCGTGTTGCAGCACATGCGCGACAAGAGCCTGTATCATGTCTCGGGCGTATCCGCTGCCCTGCCATTCCGGACAAACCGAGTAGCCTATCTCCACCACGCTATTCGCCGATGGAGGACCGAAGTAGCCTCCGCATCCGACGACCGTGGCGGGTGTCTGTTGGTCAGCCTTGCGTACCGCGTACCAACCAAACCAGCCGACGCCCGCCGCACCCGTTTCGATCAACGAACGAAGGAAAAACTCCTGCGCGTCGCGATCGTAGTCGCCGGGAGGCCAGCTTGGCGGAATTGCTGCGTGAATGAGTTCACCAAACGCCGAAGTGCCGAGGAGTTCTGCCTGCACGTGTGTGGCGGTCGCCGGAATCAGTGAAAGCCGATCGGTGACAATAGTGGCGTCGAAATGGAAAGGCATGTGCGACTGAAGATGGGGTCGGCGACATGAATGTCCAGCCGACTTGAGTGTTTTCCCCGAGGCATCAGGTCCGCGATGGCGAGCAATCACCCTGGATTTCTGGAAGCAACTGCCACGAACGCTGGGAGCTGTCACTGGATTAGCGGAAGCAACTGCCACGAACGCAAGGAGCGGTCAGCTGAAGAGCCGGTGGCTATCAGACCTTTACTGGTTCCTTGGCGAGGTTGGCACAGCCGCGAGGGGTGAGGCAAGTTGACAAATCACAAACGGTCGCGCCGAGTAAATTCGGCGCGACCGTCTGTGATTTGCCGCGAACCTTATTTGGCTGGTCAGCTCGCCACCCACACCCCAATGCACAGGCCCCGTAGAGGTCTGACCGCGGTCGACTTACCGGCTGGCAGCTCCCAGCGTTCGTGACAGTTCCCTGAACTCTGAACTCTGAACTCTTACCTGATCGGCTCCACTCGGCCCGCATTGAGATTATCCCAGTGCAGAATGGTGTTGAACACGAGGAAGTACGAGCCGATGGTCGTTCCACGATACACCGGGTTGTTCGCGAACAGGACGACGTGCCCGCGATCGACCGGCGCATCCACCACGACCGGGCGCTGCGCGATGTCGCCGCCGCCATCAAGCAAGCCAGAAACCAAGAGTTGATTCTGGTCGGCGAAACGAAGCGGCACGCGCGGACGTTGGTCGGGCGGAATGATATTGAGCGGCGACTTCAATTGCTCGAGCGTCGGCACGGCAACTTGCCACGCGGACACCGGACGCGGTGGTGGTGGCAACGAGTCGAGATTCTTCGCCACCATGGGTGGGCGCCCTTGCACGATGTCTGCGTCTTCGGCGGTGCCGCGACCCGTCGCGCGGGCACCACCCCCGCCGCCGCGACCACCACCAGCCGGCGCTCCGCCACCGCCGCCACCACCAACGCGACCCCCGCGCTGATTGCTGACGCTCAACGTCATGCCGTCGCTGGTGTACACGGCCAGGTTGTCGATAATGCCATACACGATGGGGCTGGTGCTGTCAGCGAGTTTCGTGCGCAGCAGCGAACCAACCACGGCGCGATTCGCTGGCCCACCCGTGCTGACACCATTGGTGATTCCAAACTGCACCGCAAATTCAGCCGTGTTCTCTGAGCCAATCAGTACGCCACCGCGGCTCACAAACGCGTGCACATTCTGCAGACCATCCCAGCCCAGGCCCGGACGCATGTCATCGGTTTGGGCCCACGTACCAATGTTGGGAGTTTCCGGAGAATTTTTCCAGGGCACTGGGTTGCGCCACATGGGCATGCCCTGAATGATGGACAACGGTGCACCACCGCCCGGCGTGAACACCAGCACATCGTACTTGGCGTTGATGTTCGTGTCCTTGGTCAAGTCCTGATAACTGATGTAGGCGTATGGAATTTTCACCATGTCAAAGCCCAGTCGCCACCAACCTTCGGTTTGTGTGCTGCTCCAGCCGTGCACGATGGCAACACGCGCCGCGCGAATGGGATGCGTCTTGACCGACGGTGCCGCAGACATCGCGTACACCTTGAGCCCGAGTTCGCGCGTGGTCTTCTCCAGCACATCCTGCGCGACACCGGTGATGATGAAGGAGCCGCGGTTGAACTGCTGACCGTTGGACTCAAACGGTTCTTCGACCGCCTGCATGTTGGCGTCTTTCAGCGCGTAACGCAGCGTGGCCAGCGCGTTGTCGGCGTTGTGATTGATGGCGTACACGTTGCCGCTACCGCTAATGCCCGCTGGCCCAGTGATGACGCCCGTGACCGGCGCCATGGCCGCCTTCAACACCGTGGTATCGGTGATGCGTACGGACTGCACGGCAAATCCTTCGGGGAAGGTCCAGCCAGTATCGTCGTACGGGGTGCGTTGCGGCTCGGTCGGTGACCAGTACTGATAATCCAGCAGTGCGTCGGCAATACGCGAATACGGCTGGTCCATGCGAATGATGTACGAACCCGCCGGGAACGTGCGCGTTTCAGCCGGCGGCGGAATGGTCGGCGTGCCCGTGCTGTCCGGCGCGGCACCGCCCCCACCGCCCCGTCCACCGCGTCCACCACCTGCCGCGTTGGTCGCGGCGGCACGACGCGGCAGGGTCACCGTAAACGGCGCAGTGGCGCGCGAAATCTCCACGGCTTGCAACTGCAGCACCTTGAGCAAGTCGGCCTGCGTTCCGAGCCGCGGATCGTCAGCCGGCAATACGTACGCGGCCGGTCCTTCGGTCGTCGCTTTCAGGATGGAACGTTTGCTCTTCTCATAAAAATTGCGCAGCAATTGCACGCGCGTATTGGCGGTGTAGCTCAACGAGACCAGCAGCCCGGTAATCTCGTAATTGTTGTTGTTGCGCAGCGACCACTTGAAGCGGCCGGTGATGGGCGGATTCTGACGGTACCAGTTACGCGCCGTTTCCCCTGCCCCCAATGTGCGTTCAAGTGTCTCGGCGCTGCCGCTGTTGCCGAAGGTTTCGTACAACCGGCTCACGCCGTTGTGCGTCGCCGCGATAAACATGAGGTAACCGGGCGACCAGGTGTCAAACGTACCGTGTGCGAACACACCGGGCATGCCCAGGCGCGTCATCTCCTGCACGTTGTTCCAGCCAATCATCTGCCATTCGTTGGTGAGCAACGGATCGAGCCATGCATTGTACGGACCATCACCAATGGTGTTGTCGTACAGAAACGAACCCGACTCGTGCAGGTCATGCAACACTTGCGCCTTGAATCCGACGTACGTGTTCAGCACGTTCTGGGTGAGCTTGAGCGTCATGCCCATGGCGTCGCGATTGTTGTCGTGCGCCACGTAGTGCCCCCAATACAGCAGGCTTGGACCCGGCTCGTTGGGTCGCTTCAACTTGTAATTGAAGATGTCCACCATGCGGTCACGCCCGTCCGTTTCCACCACTGGCGTGATGAGCGTTATGACATGGTCGCGAATATTCTTGATGTACGGGCTGTTGTCCACCGCCAACCGGTAGGCCAGCTCCATGAGCGCAGTGGGGGCGCCGGTTTCTGTCGAGTGAATGGTGCCGGTGATGTAGTACACCGGTGCGGCGGTGGCGGCGATGTCATCGGCCAGTGCGTCGTTCATCCTGATGGTGCGCGGATCGGCAAGCTGCGCGAGCTTCGCCTTGTTCGCATCCATTTTGGCCAGCAAGGCTTCGGACGCAACAGCCACCGCAATCATCTCCCGCCCTTCTTCGCTGGTACCAATGGAGTACACGCGCACGCGGGGCGAACTCTTGGCGAGCAAGCGCATGTACTCGTTCACTTCCTTCGTGTACGGAAGTTTGTTACGCGCACCAGCAATGTCTCCAAGGGTCGCCATCGGCGTTGGCACGGTCTTCGACGCTGGCATGTAGTCAACCAGCGGAGACAGGAAAAACGGCTCGGTCGTGTACTCCTTGATTTTCCGCGTATACAAGGTGTCGATGGGCTGCCTGGGATCGCGCCCGACCCGTGCAAACCCGGGATCATTCTTGCTGTTCTGGGCAACCAGCGAGGCACTGGCTAACGGCACGCACGCAACCGCCAGCAACAACGAACTGCCTACCAACCTGCAAGGCAGGGAGAAACACCACATAAGGACCTCTGGAAACGTGAGGGAAACGGGCGACGGCAACTTGGACGACTGCGGTGATGCCGAAAACAGGTGACAAGGGGCGGGGCGCGACGCCTACGGCCTCTGGAGCAGCGTGCGGCCGGGAGGGAATGGTCTCAGGCGCAGCACGCGGGACGCTGGCACAAAAGTATGCGCCAAACGCACCCGGGGTTGGCGCTACGTGTTACCGATCAACCGCGAGGCATTCAATCTCCACCTGCGATCCCAGCGCCAAGCCGTTCGCACCCATGGCCGAACGCGCGGGACGACGGGCCGGGTTGAAGTAGGTCACGTAAATCTCGTTGACGGTGCCCCACTCCTTCATGTCCGCGAGAAAGACCGTGCACTTCACCACGCGGTCCATGGACGAGCCGTTCTGCGCAAGCACCCGCTTGATGTTTTCCATGGTTTGTTTGGTTTCGGGCTTGATGCCGCCCGTCACGAGATTGCCTGTGGAGTCCGTGCCAATTTGACCAGAGAGAATCAGAAATCCGTTCGCACGCACTGCGGGCGAGAACGGCCTGTCCGGCCCCGACGCGGCCTGGATAAACTCGGGTTCGGCAACCGCAGCTTTTGCGGGCGCCGTTTCGGATTTGCCTTCATCAGATTCGGCGCCTTCACAGGCGAGCAGCAGGAACGCCGCTGCGCCAAGGAGGAGGGAACGCGAAGTAATGATGCGGGCAAGACGGGGTACCGATGTGGAGATCACAGCCGCTCCGTATGGTGATGGGTGAGGTGTTACCGATAACCCGCAGCCTGCAATTCGAACAACTCGGCATATCGGCCGTTCTGAGACAACAGTTCCTCGTGGGTGCCGCTGGCTTCTATTTCTCCGTGGTTCATGACAAGAATACGGTCGGCCATGCGAACCGTCGAGAACCGATGCGAAATCAGCACGGCACTTTTGCCCGCGCTCAACTCCTTGAATCGCTGAAACACCTCATATTCGGCGCGCGCATCGAGTGCCGCCGTGGGTTCGTCCAGAATCAGCACCTGGGCATCCCGCATGTAGGCTCGCGCAATCGCGACCTTTTGCCACTCGCCGCCGGACAGGTCAACTCCGCTGCGAAAGCGCTTGCCGAGTATCTGGTCGTACTTTTCGGGCAGTCGTTGAATGACATCGTCGGCAAAGCTGCGTTCGGCGGCCGTCTCGATACGCGGCCGGTCCTCGCGCGCCTCAATTCGCCCCACCGCAATATTCTCGGCCGCCGTAAATTGGTACCGCATGAAATCCTGAAAAATGACGCCGAGATTTCCGCGCAACTCGTGAAGGTCGAATTCGCGAAGGTCATGGCCATCCAGCAGAATACGTCCCTCAGTGGGGTCGTACAGGCGTGCCAGCAATTTCACGAGCGTGGTTTTGCCCGCGCCGTTTTCGCCCACCAGGGCAATGACTTCGTTTGCACCCAGGGTGAAGCTCAGTTTGCGCACCGCCCATCGTGACGCCGCCGCATACTTGAACCCCACGTTCTCGAACGTAAAACCTTGCTGGATAGGTTTGGGAAATGGTCGGGAATTGGGTGGCGACTGAATAGCGGGCACAATGCGGAAGAACGAAAACAAGTCTTCGAGATAGAGTGCCTGCCCGGCAATTTGCGTGAAGCCGGACAACAAGCTTTCCAGCGATCCGCGCAACCGGCGAAACGAGGCCGCCAGAAACGTCAGATCGCCGACCGTGAACTGCCCCGAAATGGTGCGCCATACGATGTAGCCGTACGCGACATAGTAACCAATGGTGCCAATGCCGGTCAGCGCCGATCCCCACCACGCGCGACGGTAGGACAACGCGCGCTGCGCCGTGTACGCATCAACCGCCAGGGTGCGAAATCGATTGACCAGAAAGGAATTGAGCCCGAATATCTTCACCTCTTTGGCGGTTTCGACACTCGCGCCCGTGTAGCGAATGTACTCCAGTTCGCGACGCTGTTGCGAGCGTGAAAAACTGAGCGCGTAGCTCAGCGCATTGAAGTGCGCTTCACTGGCAAATGCGGGCACCAGTGTCACCAGGAGTAGCACAATGAGCCAAGGCGCCAACACCAACAGACCCACCGCAAACGTGGCAATGGTGAGCACCTCTTGCGCCTGGCCAAACAGTTGGCCCATCAATCCCATGCCACCGGACGCCTGCTGGCGCGCGCGTTCAATGCGGTCTTGCAGTTCACTATCCTCGAAATCCTCGAGGTCGAGCGTGGCGGCGTGCTCCATGATACGCACGCTGGTGGCAATGGAACACTTGGACGTCAACAGATTGTCGACCAGCCCGACAATACGCGACAGGATATCGGAGAAAATGGCGAGCCCGAATTCCGCGGCGACCAGCCACGCCACGCTGTCGAGCAATCCGCTGTCGCGCCACGCCTGCCACGTGGAAGGCCCATTGGGAATGGCGGCCAACCTGATCACCTCATCGATGATCAACTTGCCGATGTACAGTGTGAGGACCGGCAGTACTGAGCGCACCAGCCGCAGCAGCAGGGTCGCGACCGTCAGCCCTCGGCTCGTCTGCCAGATGAGGCCGAGAAACGGGCGCACGTTGCGCAACGCGTCAAAGCGCTCACGCCACGTGCGCACCGGCATGACCCCATCGCGCAGGTCACGTCTTTGTTGCCGCGCCGAAATTTTCGGCGCAGAGTTCGTTTCAGGTTTCTGGCGCGCCATCCCGTAAAAATAGGGGGGTGGCGCGGTGGCTTCAAAACATTGTTATTCGGCTCGCAGGGAAACAATCGGATCGACACGAGTGGCGCGTCGCGCCAGCACAACACTGTCCACCAACGCCACCAACGCCAGAAAGAGCGAAACGGCGCCAAAACTGAGCGGGTCCTGCGGGGAAATGCCTATGCGCATGCTGGCCACCACCCGTGTGACGCCGAATGCGCCCAGCAGTCCAAGGGCAATACCAATACCCGCCAACGTCATGCCTTGCCGGACGACCAAGGTGAGGACGTCATGGCGTTGGGCGGCCAGCGCGACACGTACTCCGATTTCGCGCGTCCGTTGCGACCCCCCATAAGAAATGACACCGTAGACGCCGATGGCGGCCAGAAAAAGCGCGATGACACCAAACGTGCCAAACATCGCGCCGAACAGTTTGTACTGCCAGAAGCTGAGCGACCGCACTTTCTCCATTGGCCCGCACGCCGCCGGGCGGTGTCGGGAAACGCGCGTAGATCCGACCCAGCGGATAAGGGATGAGGGTGGCGGCAACACCAACAACCGTGAACCATTGCCGTGATGTATCACTGGCCAGGCGGAATCGCTGCCCAACGGCATCCTTGTCCTTCCAGAACCTCGTCGCCAGTGTCTGATCAATGACGACCACGCGCGAGCTGTCACGTGTTTCGCCCGCAGTGAACGTACGGCCGCTCACAATTTTCACGCCGAATGTTTCCGGCCAGTGCCCGGCCACTCCCGTCCACGAAAGAAAGGGCTCCTTGCCCGGCTCGGTTGCGACGCCGTCAATGATTACGCCGTCGCCGGCCCCACCGTCCTCGAGTGGAATGAGATTGAAAATGGTGGCGGCCTGCACATTGGGAATTGCTTCGACGCGACGGAGAATGTCCCCGACGCCCGCCACTTTCGACGTCGTGCTGTCATACCGCGTGCGCCGCGCGCGCCGTCCTTGAGTGTTTCGTGCAGGCGTCCCTTCGACGCCTGCAACGCCGGTGCGAGACCAAACACGATGCCGGTCAGCAGCGAGATGGCTCCCGTATACAACAGCGTCTTTGCATCAATGGAAAAATGCATGTAGTACGGCATGGGGCCGTACCGGTTCCTCGCCTTCGGTCATCGCAACGCTTCGGCCACTATATGCCGCGAGGTCTGTGAACGACGTGGACTGATCGCGCCAATCGGCATAGTTGAGATACGAGAGCGACGCGCGGTTGTCGTTCCGGGAATTTCGGTCCGACACCACTACCAGTTCATCAGGGTTTGCAAACGGAAACGGCCTCAACACGATGGCATTGAAACACGAAAACATTGTCGTGTTGGTGGCGATGCCGAGCGAAAGGCAGAGCACCGCGATGGTGGTAAACGCTGGGCTCTTTCGCAGTGTGCGGACAGCATACTGCGAATCTTGAAGGAGCGTTTCCAGACGTAAAGTCCGGGGAGGGGGAGGGCTGGCGCATTGTGGCACGGCATCGGCACAACGGCGCCTGAATTTGGACGGCTCGGCCTCCCTTACGGTTTCAACGCACGATGTTTTCCAATGTCAGAAAACGGTTAGCCACGACACCTGCGCCGCCGTCTGTCTCGCGAGCTGCTGTCGCGCCCGATGCACGGCCCAGCAATATCCGACATGCGTGGGCAAACCGAGCGGCGTATATGCCATTTCCGTGCTGACGTCATCCCCGTACAAGATGCCGCAGATATCCGCCGGCTGACGGGCGTTGCCCAATACGTCGATGGCTTCGTTCACCGCGACCTCTTCCTCCACATTCCCTTGGATCGGACGGCGACCGAACGCGTAACGGGGGCGGAGTACTCACCCGCCACCCGCATACCCTCGCTCGTTCAAAAACGTGCGGACGGCGTCGGGATTGCGGACGACGTCCAGCGATTCCGGCTTGAGTCCCATGCGCACCAACAACCCTTCGCCGGTGTTGCTGGCCACCACCAAGGCGTCGGTCGTAATGCAGACAATCTCGGCGGCATCAGAAATCTGTCCGGGGTGCCCGCTGAAGGACATTGTGGCGTTTGCACCGAATTGGCCATCGGCCGCCGTGACGGTTGGATCGCTCCAGCTGGCGCCCGAGAACAAAACGACATCGTTTCCCCCCTCCCCGAATGAACCCGGCGCCACTACGGGCCCGATGGGCCAGTCTTTTGGCGTATCGCCATTCAGTTCGTCCTCGCTCTTGGGAATGGCGTTGACCGACGCGGTGATACGATAGGCGTCAAAGACACCTTCGACATCCACGGGTTCTGCTTCAATGCGTACCGTGTCACCGTCGGACAGGTGCACCGTGAAGGACAGTTGGCCCAAGACGAATCCCGCCCAGCTAGTACGCAGCCTGCGCAGTGCGCGCAGCGTTTCATCGGTTGCCTGAAATCGATATTCGCGCAAGCTGTCCTCACTGTCGTGATGGTGTGCTTTCCGTCACGGCTGCACGCCTGAAAAGTTGTTGTTGTGGAATGCGCGCACCTTCACGCGGTTACCTTAACAGTAGATTGCTGGCCCTCCGCTGGACAACAGTGCACAACCCACCATCATGATTCCAACACTGGGCTACGCCGCCTTTGACGCCGCTTCACCCCTTCGCGCCTGGCACTTTGATCGGCGCGACCTTGGGGCGCGGGACGTGCATCTCCAAATTTTGTTCTGTGGCGTGTGCCACTCGGATTTACATACCGTCCGTGCAGAATGGGCCGGTTCGGTATTCCCACAAATCCCCGGCCATGAAATTGTCGGACGCGTGGTCGCCACCGGCAGCGATGTCACCGCACACAAGGCGGGCGATATTGTGGGCGTCGGCTGCCTGGTGGACAGTTGCCGAACCTGTGGGGCGTGCGCGCAGCACCTGGAGCAGTATTGCGAGAACGGATCGACCGGCACGTATGGCGGGATTGAGAAGCAAACGGGGCGTCCGACGCAGGGTGGTTACTCGGCGCAAGTTGTCGTGGACGAACATTTTGTGTTGCGTCTTCCGGCTGGTCTCGATTTAGCCGGTGCGGCGCCACTGTTGTGTGCGGGCATCACAACCTACTCGCCATTGCGCGAGTGGGGGGCGGGCCCTGGCAAGCGCGTCGGCGTGGTAGGCCTGGGCGGATTGGGTCACATGGGCATCAAACTCGCACGGGCCATGGGTGCGGAAGTGGTGGTGCTCACCACGTCGGAAAGCAAAGTGGAAGATGCGAAACGACTTGGTGCGACCGACGTGATTGTGACCGGCAACGCCGCACAATTCACGAAACACGCGCGGACCTTGAACTTCATTCTGGATACCGTGAGTGCGCCGCACAATCTGGACCCGGAACTCAATCTGCTGGCACGCGATGGCACGCTGGTGTTGCTGGGTGGCAGTCCCAAACCACACCCGGCTGTTGCCGTGTGGCCGTTCATCCTTCAGCGTCGGCGCCTGGCGGGGTCTCTGATTGGCGGCATTGCCGAGACGCAGGAGATGCTCGATTTCTGTGCCGCGCACAATATTGTGTCGGATATCGAGGTCATTCGCATGGACGAGATTAACGACGCGTATGAGCGGATGCTCAAAGGCGACGTGAAATACCGCTTCGTCATTGATATGTCGACGCTGCGCTAAGGCTGGGACCTGCCTGGACAGGATCAGGAGCGGACGAACCGCAGACAGGCCGCGGAATCCGCGAATGGCGTTGATAGTATTTTTGGGCGCAGCCGACCGTGCTGCGCCCGTTACTATTTGCGGCCGTTACTATTTGCGGAAGGCAGCCCGCAACGACACGCCGTCCAGTTTCTCGGTTGGCTTGATGTTCAGCGCTTCGGCCAGCGTCGGTGCCAGATCGACCACGCGCACACGATCAGGAATCTTGCGCGTCGCAAACGGTGCGCCCCAGAACACCATGGGTACCCACGCATCCTGATCCCACACGCTGCCATGTGTGGCGATCTTCAGGCCGGCCTGATTGTTGAACTGCTTCAGCGTCACGACCGATCGCACCGGGCCGCCCGGCGCAAACATGTGCAGCCAACGCCGCGCAATAAAATCGGTGACGGTATCGCCACTGGCGAGATCGCGAAGCTGATCGGCACGGTGTACACCCGGCAACTCTTTAAACTCGTTGTTGAGCGCCCGCGCCACCGAGTCGACGCGCACTTTCGCGCGCACGAACGACGTGGTATCGCCAACCAGAAACAGTCCGTCTGCAAAGTCAACCTGCATGGTATCAATGCCCAGCGCCCGCATGCGCACAATGGCCCGCCGCCACACCGGATACAGGTCGACGTACTCGGCGTCCGGGTTGGGCGTGACTTTGGACCGCACGGTGGGAAACGGCGACATGCCGTGGTCGCCTGTCAACGCGATGATGATGCGCGTGGAGTCCCGCAAAGCGAACAGCGAATCGAGAAACGTGCCAAGGTAGCGGTCGACCTGCAGCAATTGGTCGTGCAGTTCCTTCGAGTCCGGGCCGTACCGATGACCAACGGCGTCGGTCGTAGAGAGCGAGATGTTGAGCAGATCGGTGCGGCCCGCATTCGCGCCGAGTTGTAGTTGCTTCACCCCTTCCAGTGCGAACTTCAGGACGAGTTCATCCATCACCGGAAAATTGCCCAGGCTTGCGGCGGCCAGTTCGTCGTTGTCCACTACTTCATGCGGGAACATGAATTGTTGCCCCTGCGATTCCTGCGGGACGCTGTCAGGTTCGGCGTATGCACTGTCGGGCAGCAAGGGATTCCACACCCAGCGCCGATAGGACTGCGGCAGTTTTCGGGCGTTGAAGGTATTCACCCACTTGGGCAACGAACCCGCGTAATACCGGCTGGTGGTGAAGGTGCCGTTGGCAGAATACCAATACACATCACCCTTACTCTTGCCGATGGATAGTATGGCGGCGCGATCCTTACGCGAGACCGAGAGAAACCGGGTGTTGCGATCGCTGGCGCGCATCCAGTCCAGCAACGTGGTGCCGATAAAGCGGACGGGTGACGCTCCGGCGTCGGGCGCATTGATTAGCGGACTGTTCGGGTCTTCTACGCCAAACGCGTTGGCGGTAATGCCGGTGTGCACCGGAAATCGCCCGGACAGCGTGCTGGCATGCCCCGGCGCGGTTTCGGTTATCGCGTGGTCATGGTAACTCTGCGTGAAGTTCGCACCCGCCACTTCCAGCCGGTGTAGGCCACCGGTGAATTGCGGTCCAAAACGCTGCAGATAGTCGCCGCGCATCTGGTCAATGGTGAGCATCACCACGAGTGTCGGTTTGGTGGGCTGCGCAACCGACGCAGGGGTGATCATGGTGAACGCCGTATTCCCCACGCCGCCGTTCTGACCTCGCGCGAGTGGCCGCCCCCATAGTCCGGTGGCGGTCACCGCGAGCGCTGCGAAACCCACACCCAAAGCTCCGTATAGTCGTTTCATACCCTGATTCTACAACCCGAATGGCGTGAAGTCCCGCCTATTGCCCAAATCCGGCATCGGCCGCACTTTGCCCAGTCTCCAGCAAGGACCCCGATGGCCGAAGCTGTTTCACCCGCACGACCTATTTTTCGCGTCCTGGCCCGTACCGTGGTGTGGTATGTGGTCACCGGCGGCATCTGGTTTCTCGTGCGCGACTACGCGCCTACCACTTGGGGTGCGCTGCTGACGGAGTCGTTTGCACCAATGGTGGACGGCCAGCGAGCGCCGGACGCCGCCAGCAATGAGGGGCCGGCGCTGGTGCCCACCGTCATCGCGATGATTGCGGCGTTGGCGACGGCCCTGCCGGTCACGTGGATTTACACCTACACCCGGCAGCGCAAAGGCTACCAGCAGTCGGTTGTCCAGACGTTCCTGATTCTGCCAGTCATCGTGGCAGGCATTGTGGTGCTGGTCAAGCACTCTGTGGCGCTGGCTTTTTCGCTGGGGGGAATCGTGGCGGCCATGCGCTTTCGCACGACGCTTGAGGACAGCAAGGACGCCGCCAACATCTTTGTGGTGACTGGCATCGGTCTCGCGGCCGCTGTGGAGCCACCGGTGGCCTACGCCATTTCGGTTGGCTACAACATGCTGGTGCTGGCGCTTTGGTATACCGACTTTGGCCGCGCGCCTGCGCTGGAAGGCGTCGAGGCAGAACAGCGCATGAAACGCGCGTTAGCCACCGCCAACCGGACCGGTATGTTTGTCGCAAAGCTGGACGACGAAGTCCTGCGCGAGCTGGCCCCCGAACAACTGGAAGCATTGGCCGACCGTGCCTGGAAACGCCGCAAGCGCGTGGCGACCGAGGCACACGCCACCAGAGGCCCGGAGTTCTCGCATTTGCTGCGGGTTCGCACACTCGACGCCGATGCCTGCCGCCTTGCGTGCGAACCCCAGTTTCCCGACCTTTTCTCGGTCTGGAAATACATGGGGAAAACCAAAGAGGCGGACGGCATGAAGATCCTCGAATATGGAGTGGTGCCGGTGGAGACCGTGACCATTGGGGTGATCTCTGACGCGCTGCGGGCCCTGCCAACGGCCTCGGTACGCGGCGTGGAGTTACGTGGATGACCACCTTTAACGCTTCGCGGCGCGGAGATACGTCGATGACCATTCTTTCAACAGGGCGTGTGATGACGCACGGACGGATCCCCGCGGTGCGCTCGAGAGGCGCATGGCGAATGGGCCTGTCCGTGGCGCTGACGTTGCTCAGCGCGGCGCCCGCCAACGCGCAACGCTTGTTTCGCACGACGAACCCAATCGAAGTCACGTTCACCACCGACCTCCGCGCATTGGTAAAGGATCGGGATAGCACGAAATTCAAACCGCATGGGGCGGTGTTCGCGTACAAGGACCCTGCCGGCAAAGTGGTGGAGGTGCCCGTCACGCTCCAGACGCGCGGTCACTTTCGGCGTCAGGCGAAAAACTGCGACTTCCCGCCGCTCAGCATGGAGTTCAGGAACAAGGCCGCCGAAAACACAGTGCTGCAAGGCAATACCAACCTCAAGGTCGCGTCCAGTTGCCGGCCAAGAGTTGCCGATTACGAACAGTACATCCTGCAGGAGTACGCGCTGTATCGCCTCTACCAGCGCATCAGTCCGCTGTATTTTCGCACTCGGCTTGCCCGCATCACGTATAAAGATTCGCTGGCCAAAACGCCGGACGTCACCTCATGGGGATTTTTCATCGAGGACGACAAGGAAGTCGCCAAGGAATACAAGACGAACACGGAAAAAGCCAAGGGCGCATTTTTTGATCAGCTTGATCAGCCGCAGCTGGTCACCACCATGCTGTATCAGTACATGGTTGGCAACACGGACTATTCCGTGACCGCGCAGCACAATATCGCGCTGCTTCGCGACTCAACCTCCACCATTATCAAAACCGTGGCGTACGACTTTGACTGGAGCGGAGCCGTCGGAGCGCGGTACGCATTCCCCAGTGAAAAATTGGGCCTCAAGACCATTTACGACCGACTGTATCGCGGCCCGTGTCTGACCGTTGCCCAATGGCAGCCGCACCTGACGCGATTCGTCGCGGCGCGGCCGGCCATCGACTCCATCTACACCTCCATTGCGGCACTCGATCCCAAACGCGTCAAGACGTCCCTCGAGTGGTTTAGCGACTTCTACAAAACCCTGGCCGACCCGCGCATGTTCAAGCGTGAACTGGTCGACCGGTGCGAACGCGACGGAAACTGAGCCGCCGCGTTACAATTTTTTCATCAGGAGTTCGCGAATCACACTGTCGCTGTACGCGCCGGTCAGGCCATTGGCGTAAGCACAATGCATCTCGAGCACGCCCTTTTCGAACGAGATGGCCATCGCCCCCGTGTACTGGACGTTTTTGAGTTTGATCAGCGTCAGTCCATCGCGCACGGCTTCCTTCCCAATCGCGTCGTCACAGATGACACGCAGCGCCATGTTAATGCGATGACACGAAATGTTGTCGATGAAATTGAGGGCCTGCGCGTCATCCGCCATGCTGTCCCAGTCCACTTCGTACGGGATGGCCTTGCCACAGATCTTCTCGATTTCTCCGCTGCGCTCCGGAAAGGTCGTGTCCTGCAATTCCTTCATCTTGCGACGCTCGTTCAGTCCCATGGCACCATCTCGCTGAGTGTAGTAAGTGAATGGGCCGGCAAAACCGGCCAATGATACTGGGGCGTTATTGAATTTTCTTGATTTTCACGCCGGTTAACGTGCCGAGCGCACCGAGCGTCGTTTGCGCGGCGTTCAAGCCAAGCTTGAAGTCCTTGTCGGAGAACGTGCTGTACATGTCAGTCACCTGATGCCAGTGCGGATCCCAGCCCGCGCCAATATCGCGCCCCCGTTCGTTTTCACGCAGGCTGATGGCCGCCACGATGTCCTTGAACGGATCGGAATCCGTATTGGTCATGTGCGGACCCACCTGTGCCGGGTAGTCGGTCGCATATTTCGTGTTGGCGCCATGTAACTGAAACGCAAGTTTCATCGACGCGTCAGCCATTTTCGAGTTGATCTGAAATTCGATATTCACATCGGCTTCCAGACGTTGCTCGGGATTGATGGTTCCGTCGGGACGCGGCATGCCGTGATCAAACATCATCATGTCATGCTGAATCATGCCCAGCCACTTGGGCTCGGGATATTTGCCCGATCCCTTTGGATTTTCGAGACCTTGCAGTGCCTGGCGCTGTTCGATGTACGCTTTCGCGGCGTTTAATCCGGTTTCTTCGTTGTTCCAGAGCGCAAACCGAATGGTGCGTTCCGTGACGACGTCGGGATTCGAAAAAATGCGCGCGAGCTCCATGACGATGGCGGTGCCTGAGCCGTCATCGTTCGCGGCTTCGCCCCAGCCGTGCCCGTCCATGTGGGCGCCGACGATATACATCTCTTCGGGATGCGTGCTGCCAACCTTCGTGCAGTACACCATCTCGCGCGCACCATTCACCGCCGGCTCGGCATTCAGCGCGCGCAGACGCGGATCGGTTTGTTTGGTGGAATCGTTGTTCACGCCTGTTCGCGTGCGAACGCCGCGATACCGGCCACCACCTGACGCTGCCATACTGCCACGACCGTCCGCGATAACCGAGCCTGTCGCCGGCTGCGGCTGACCACCACGGCCGCCGCCTGCCCGTCCACCCATACCAGCCGCACCAGCCGGAGGTGCTCCGCCCGCACCCGTCGCGCCCGCCGCCGCAAATCCGGGCGGCAGCACCGGCGGGTAGAGGTACTTGAGTCGCTCGGTCGGGCAGCCGTAGCTCTTGAGCTGTGCCTCAATCCAATCCACCGCGTCGCGATTGCGCTTGGTACCCTGACGGCGATCGCCAAACTGCGTCAATCCTTTGATGGTCGCCTTGTATTTCTCAAGGTCAAGCTGCCCGACCATCGTCCGAATGGGATCGGGCGTGCTGTCGGCCGCCGCGCCGCGGCCGCCCCCAACGCCCTGCGCTGATGCCGAAGCTGCAAGGAGCGCTACCAACCCAACGCTTCCGACTAGGGCGTGTTTTCCGTACATGGTCGCTCTCCGTGCCGACGAAAGGTGCCGCGGTCTCAGGAACATCACTGAGGCCAGAACATCGTATTTTGGCGCATTGCGCGCCGTTCGTCAAAATTTTCGGAGATTCGAGCGGCACTCAGTGCAAGTTGACCATCGCCGCCGTCAGAGCTTCCGGCCACCCATGACCAACACCCCGGCCCCCACCACGATGGCGGCAATGCCTGCCCACATGGGGACGTTCACCCGCTCCTTGTCCGCGACGGAAATTTCAATGGGCCCGATGCTCGCCTTTTCCGTGCTTTTGGTATACGTGAAGCCGCCATAGGCCAGGCCGAGTACACCCAACGCGATCAGTACCAGTCCAAGTCCTTTCATGCAGAGTGCTCTCCGGAGAAGTCGGTGAGTGAGAACGCGTTTCGCGTTTCACGTATCGCGTTTTACGAATCGAGACTCGCGCCACTGCGATGGTGAGCGCGTACCCCCGGCTGCATGAATGTTCCTGTTTGTGCGTGTGATTCAATTGTGATGGGCAGCACACAACCGACAGCGCGTCACGAACAACCGTCCACCTCTTCATCCGCAGCCCGGATGCCCGCGCGGAATTTCCCCATTCCGAATTCGGAAATGCGCGCCGTTGCATAGGATTTGACGGCACGGTCGCTTGAGTGGGTTGGGGTTACCGCGAGCCTCTCCACCACTATGTCATGAGTTGTCTTGCACGCGGGGACCAGACTGAGCACCAACAGCAGTCCATTTGCCAACACGCGCGTAGGCAGTGCCTCGACCGGAAGCGGTCGTGTGCGATTGACCATGATAGCTCCGGAGCATCGTCGATCATTGTACACGCTCTTGTGTGGCGGCGTCAAAAAAATGTAGATGTTCCGTCGTCGCAACAAATGCGGCTCGTGTGCCGGCTTCGGGTAACGCCGTTGGGCCAAGGCGAGCCGTTATTTCAAGACCTTCGTCGCTGCCGTGTAGAATGGCCTCGTTGCCCAGGTGTTCGACGAGGTCGACACGAATGGCCAGATGTGCCCTGCCGTTTCCTGGCGATTGCGCCGCCGGCGCAAGTTCGAGATGCTCTGGCCGAATACCCAACACCACGGGCTGCCCCACGCGTGGCGTAAGCAATGCGCGCCAGGACGCCGGCACGGGAATGGTGACGTCTGCCCCCCGCCTGAAAACGAGTCCATCGGCTACCGCTACAATTTCGCCAGTAATGATGTTCATGGCCGGACTGCCAATAAACCCCGCGACGAAAACGTTTTGCGGCGTGTTATACAAGACCGACGGCACATCGACCTGCTGCACCCGACCATCGCGCAGCACCACGATGCGGTCGCCCAACGTCATGGCTTCGACCTGGTCATGGGTCACGTAAATCATTGTTGCACGAAGCTCGCGATGCAGCCGCGCAATTTCGCGGCGCATCTGCACGCGTAATCGGGCATCGAGGTTGGAGAGTGGTTCATCGAACAAAAACACTTTCGGTTCACGCACGAGCGCGCGGCCTAATGCGACGCGTTGTCGTTCGCCGCCAGACAGCGCCTTTGGGCGGCGCGGCAACAGCGCCTCGATATGCATGGCGGCGGCCGCCGCCTGCACCCGTGACTGCACCTCGGCGGGTGGTAAGCCACGCAGCCTGAGTGCAAACGCCAGGTTGTCGTACACGGTCATGTGTGGATACAACGCGTAGGTCTGGAAGACCATCGCGATATCGCGTTCTCCCGGCGGCACATCATTGACGCGAAGGCCTCCGATGGACAGCTCGCCCTCGGAGATGGCTTCGAGCCCCGCAATCATGCGCAGGATGGTGCTTTTGCCACACCCTGACGGACCCACCAGCACGACGAACTCACCGTCGGCCACGTGAAGGTCAATATTGTGGACGGCAACATGCGCACCGCGCGCGCCACCGTATATTTTGCGCAAACCGTTCAGCTGTACGTCAGCCATCTCAGCACCTGATTGCCATGCGTGATTCCTTCCGCTTTCCCGAAGGCTTTTTGTGGGGCGCCGCCACTTCGGCGTACCAAATTGAAGGGTGTCCGGACGCCGATGGAGCGGGCCACAGTATCTGGCATCGCTTCTCGAACTCGCTTGGGCGCACACTGAACGGTGATTCCGGCGTGGTCGCGTGTGATCACTACCGCCGGTGGGCAGACGATGTCGCCTTGATGAAAAGAATCGGGCTGAATGCGTACCGATTCAGTATCGCGTGGAGCCGCATTTTGCCAGGCGGAACCGGCCCGACAAACGCGGGCGGTCTCGCGTTTTATGACCGGCTCATTGACGCACTGCTGGCGCACGGCATTACTCCGAACGCGACGCTGTTCCACTGGGATTTGCCGGAAACACTGGACAATCGTGGTGGCTGGCTCAACCCCGATAGTGCCGAGTGGTTTGCGGAGTATGCGCGCGTGGTGTTTGATGCGTACGGCGACCGCGTGCCTATGTGGGCAACGCTGAATGAGCCGTGGGTCGTGACCGATGGCGGGTATCTGCACGGAGCGCTTGCCCCTGGGCATCGCAATCTGTTCGAGGCGCCGTTGGCGGCCGTAAACCTGCTGCGCGCACATGGTGCCGCGGTCAAGGTGTTTCGCAGCGGTGCCTATCCGGGGAAAATCGGACTCGTCGTCAATCTTGAGCCCAAGGATGCCGCGACCGACAGTCCCGCCGATATTGAGGCAACGCGGCGCGCTGACGCGTATATGAACCGGCAATTTCTCGACCCCGTGTTCCTGGGCCGATGGCCGGAAGAGTTGCGCGGTATATTCGGCCAGGCATGGCCTGAACAACTGGCGAACGATGCGCTGCCACTTATCGGACAACCCCTCGACTTCCTCGGCATCAATTACTACACGCGTGCTGTCACGCAGCATGATGCCACTGCCTGGCCTGTTCGCGCGTCGACCGTGAAGCAGCCCATGCACACGTACACCGAAACCGGCTGGGAAGTCCATCCCGATTCGTTGCGCAAGTTGTTGTTGTGGGTGCAGGAGCGGTACGGCGAGCGGCCGTTGTACATCACGGAAAACGGGGCGGCCTTCTACGATGCGCCGCGCGCACAGGACGGTCGCGTGGAAGATCCACTGCGCGTGCGGTATTTCCACGATCACCTGAGGGCGGTGCATGCTGCGATTTCCGGTGGCGTTGATTTGCGCGGCTACTTCGCGTGGTCGCTGCTGGACAACTACGAGTGGAGCCTGGGGTATAGCAAGCGGTTCGGTATTGTGCACGTCGACTACGAAACCCTGCAGCGCACGCCCAAGGCCAGCGCACATTTTTATTCGCGCGTCATTCGCAGTCATGGCGATGTACTCGCCGACCCGGTGCCGACGGCGGGTTCGCTCATTGAAGGATAAACACGACGCGACGCGTGGTGCCGGGCACCCAGACGGGTTGTCCAATCACGTGATTGGGCACCCCCTTGCCATCCACCTCCGTGCGCGCGTTTCCGACACCGATTGGCGGGAACACCAGCATGTCTGATGGGCGAAGTGAATCGTCAAACGCAACGACGTATGTTTCGCCAACCTTCTTCATGGTATAGCCGACCGTCACGCCGCCTGTTCGTAGACCGTGAACCACAATGCTGTCGCCGCCTTCCAGCCACGACGCGGGAATGGCCTTGGCGATTATGATGGTACAGGGCCTCGGTGCGTACGACCGACCCGCTACAGCGGCTGGCACGCGTGGCAAGGTGCACGGCTCTCGATAGGCGAACAGGTCGAGGGCCGAGCGAATGAAATCGCTGCCCACCCAGGTATGCGGCATGTCGCCAATAAATTTCGGATTGCGGGGTTCTCGCCACACCACCTCTGCCCATTGGTGCCAGTTTGCGGGACGCCGATGGCTCATGAACTGGTCCATCATGTCGATCGCTTCCTGGCGCATACCAATGCGGAGCATCGCGCCTACCGTGCGCCATTCGTACGGCGTATAGTTCTCCCAGAGTGAGTCCGGGCGCAGGCGATTCTTGCTCGACGCATAATAGCGCGCGAAAGTGGCACGCAGCGCGTCGGCGGGCATGCCGAATCCGTCACCCGGCGAGAGCAGCGTGGTCGTACTCGTCGCATCAAAATCCGCCAGTTCGATGCTGCCCGGAATGTACGCAATCTGGTTGCGCTCCATCGCGGTGTAGAGCGCGTGGTGAAAGTGATTGTCGAATTCCGCAAGGGACTTCCCGAACCGGACCGCTGCTTCGCGTTCACCGAGAAACGCCGCCAGGTCCACGGCTTCACGATATCCCAACAACGCAAATCCATCGTCCCAGATGGAATGCATCGGTTTTGCAGAATATCCCTCGTGACTGATCGACGCGGGCAGCAAGCCCCGATACATACTGAGCGAGTCCTTGTCCCCTGCCCTGAGTGCCCGCATGCGCAGCGTATCGTCCTCATACGCCTTCGTCAGGTGGGTTGATCGCAGCGAATCCATAAACTGCACCGAACGCACCACATGCGGCCACATCGTGCGCGCGAATTCCCGATCGCCCGTGTAGCGCCACACTTCATGAATCAGGTGAATGAGCTGCCCGTGACTGTCGTGCTCGTCCACCGGATCGGCACCGCGAGCGTCCACGCAGCAGGGCACCTTCCCGGACGGGTACTGGTACGGGGCATACCACTCGGCGAACTGCTTTGCTTCGGCCGACCGTCCAAGTCGCAACAGCGCTTCGGCCGTCAACGATCCGTCGCGAATCCACGAGCGTTCGTAGCTGCGTGAACCAGGTTGAATGCCGGCGCCGTCACGGTTGATGAGAATCCACGCCAGATTCGCCTTGATCGCCGCGACAAGCGGCGGTGCAGTCGTTGGCAAATGGATGGTCACTGCGTCCTGATCACGCGCCCAGGTTCGCGCGACCTGACGCACACGGGCTGCCGCAGCGGTGCGTACGAGTGATGGTGTTCCGGCTGGAACACGCAGCGGGTCACCCCGACCATCAAGCACGGAGGCCACCACAATATCGGTGGAATCACCTGGCGCGATGTCGTACGCCCACGACATCACGGCTGACGCCAGAGAGCGATGGTCTACAACGCGTGTCGCGGGCGGAAGCTGGGTGTCGCGAATCCAGCTGGCCGCCTCACCGCCGTCGAAGGTCGCAACGCCCACGCGCACCGGTTGCGTCAGCGGCGTAATGCGCAGCGCCGCATTCGCGCGCAGCACCGAACCGTTCCACGACAGCGAATCGACACGCGCCGCACCGCCCGGTGTATTCAGGAATTGCCATGACGGATTGACCTGCAACGGACGCAGCGCGAGCCAGAAGTTTCCGCGAAGGCGCGAGCGCGCGTGATTGATGATACGATATCGCGCGTACGTGCTGGAGTTGGCCACCGTACCCGCCGCGAACGCCGTGACAATCAATGTGGTGCTGTCCGCCCGCCAGGTGACGGACGGAATGGGCCGCACGTCATCCATCAACGATTGCGTAGGCGTCACGTCGGCCCACGACAGTAGTTTGCCACCAATACGCAGAAATGGTTCGAGCGAAGGACCACGTTTGGACAGTTCAAGTTGCCCATCTTCGGACAGCAGCGCTTCACTCTGTCCGCCGCTTACCCCAATGACCGACCAGTACACTTGCTCATCGTGCAAGGCGCGCGGAAACTCACGGCGCGGTGCGTCTTTCGCGAGGCTGGCCATGAGCGCGGTTGGGGTGGCGGCGAATGCAAGCGGCCGCACGGACACGCTGCGAATGGCGTACCGTTGCGAGGCCGGAGCGCCGCCGCTCAGTCGCAGTCGCAGAAACCGCGAACTGCCATCGGCGATGGGCAAGTAGCTGCGTCCGCCGCGCACGTTAATCAGGCGGCCCGCTTCATTCCACGTCGTGCCATCATTGGAGGAATCAACCACGACATACCGCGCGTGCTGATTGGGCGCCCAGTGCACCACCATCCCGCCGTAGGTGCGAATGCCCCCCAGGTCGAGGGTGAGCATGGGTTGCGTGGTCAGTGCCCGAGGGGATGCGACGATGGCGGGTTCGTCGTTGCCCGATGGTGCGGTTGCACTCCACACGGTGACCGAATCGGAGTCAATGGCATACGCCGGTTCGGACCCCTCGGCCGTTTGCGTGGCGATGGCATTGGCGATGCGCGTCACTGGCACATCCACCGGTAACGCCGTGAACACCAGATCATCAATGGTAAGGGTACCGTTTCCACCCGAGCCCGCGGTCACCACAATTTCAATCGTGGCGATATCTCGCGGCGGCCCACCACCAATTGGCCCCCACGCAAAGCGCACCTGCCGCTGTCGGATCGCAACCGTTTCAAACGTCCCGGTTGGCTGGAACTCCTGGATTGTGTACCACCACACGTTTTCGCCGCTCTCGTCCACCAGTTTGAACTCGAGCGTATTGGGGCGCATGTTACCGCGCGCCTTGAAGCTGAATGACCAGTTGCCGGAGGGCGTGCCAATGGGAAACGCCTTGCGCGCAATCGCGTACCCCGCCTTTCCGTCAAAGTCGTAACCCAAACTCAACCCACGGCCACTAACGCCGCCACTCAGGATGAGGGACATCTTGACGCCATCGGACGGGAATGTGCCCCACCCCTCACGTGTTTCGAATGTGTCGAGCACACGCGGTTGGGGAACGGTGGGCTGTTGCGTCAATAGCGCCGTCGCAACACAACTGGCGAACCACACAAAGTGTCGCTTCATCCCTTAACGCTCCCGACCATGACACCCTGCACGTACGCCCGCTGCAGCATGAGGAACACAACCACCACGGGAAATACGGTGACCACGGCACCGGCCATCATTAATTCCGTATCTTGTACGTGTTCACCCGACAAACTCGCGAGCGCCACCGGCAGCGTGTAGCGCGCGTCGTCCGTCAGCACGACCAACGGCCACAGGAAGTCGTTCCATGACGCCAGGAACGTCCAGATGGCCAATGTCGCAAGGATGGGACGAATGACCGGCAGCACCACACTCCAGTAGATGCGGAATTCACTGGCCCCGTCCATTCGGGCCGCATCCAGCAAATCGTCCGGAATGCCCAGCGCATACTGCCGAATAAGGAAAATGCCAAAGATGGTGGCGATGGACGGAATGATGGCGCCCCAATAACTGTTGACCAGACCGAACTGCTTGAGCAGCAGAAACAGCGGCAGCATGGTGACCTGCACGGGAATCAACAGGGCAGCCCCCATGATTTTGTGCACGCTGTCCCGTCCGCGAAAGCGCAGCTTGGCTATGGCGTAGCCCGCCAGCGAATTCACCAGCAGCGACAGCAACGTCGCCGACGTCGCGATGACCGCACTGTTGAACATGTACCGGCCAATGGCGAGCTGCCCGAACAGCGTGCGGTAGTGTTCGAGCGTCGGGTTCTTCGGAATGAGCGGTGGTGGATACACATTGGCCGCGCCCGTCGGCATGAACGAGGCCGAGAGCATCCACAACATGGGCGCGAGCGCAAAAATGGCGGCGCAGACCAGCGCCACGTGCAGCAGGACCGAGCCAAATCGCTTCATGATGGGTGCTCCATCAAACCGCTTCCCGTTGCACGCGGCGTTGCACCAATGTCACCAGCAGGATGATCACAAACAGCGCGACGGCCACGGCCGCGGCATACCCCATGCGCCACCACCGGAATCCTTCTTCGAACATGAGCAGGACAATGCTGGTGGTCGATCGCAACGGTCCACCCTGTGTCATGACATACGGTTCGGCGAACAACTGAAAGAATCCCACCATGGTGATGATGCCCACAAACAACATGGTAGGGCGCAGCATGGGCAGCGTGATGTGGCGAAACTGTTGCCAGGCACCCGCTCCATCAAGGCGCGCCGCTTCGTACAAGTCTTCGGGAATACTCTGCAAGCCTGCAATGAGCACGAGCATGTTGTAACCGAAGCCTTTCCACACCGCGACCAGAATGATTGCGGGCATGGCCCATGTCGGACTGCCCAGCCAATCAACCGGACCGAGTCCAACAGAGCCCAGCACCCAATTCAACAAACCGTATTGCGGGTGATACAGGTACCGCCACACGATGGACACCGCCACGAGTGTCGTCACGAAAGGCATGAACAACACCGAACGAAAAAACGGCTTGAAGCGTGTGGCTCGCGCATTCACCAGCAGCGCCGCCGCCAACGAGACCAGCACCGACAACGGTCCACCGACAAACGCAAACAGACACGTGTTCCGAAACGCCTGCCAGAACAGCGGACTGGTGAGAATGGTCTCGTAGTTCCGAAGGCCCGTCAGACGCACCGTTTCCGTGTCGGCCAGCGCGTAGATATCAAAATCGGTGAAACCCAACAGGAACGCAGCGATCACCGGTAGTGCGAAGAACACCGAGATCAGCGCAATGGCCGGAAACAGGAAGGCCCAGGCGGCGCGTGTCTGGGCACGTCCCAGTTGCCCCTCGTCGTGCAGCGCGGAATACCGGGTGGCGATTTCGCGCGTAGTGCGCATGGGGGGCGTCATTGTTTTGCCACGCGCGACTGCAACCACCGTCGTTTTTCCAGAATGTTGTCGACGTCCTTATCCAGGGCCCGAAGGGCGTCCTCAATGCTGGTGTTGCCGCGCACCACCGTTTCTGCGTGATCGATCACGCGTTGCGCAATGAGTTCCCACTCGGGCACCTTGGGCGTGGGCAACACGTGCAGCAACTGTGTGTAGAAAGCCTGCGACAACGTGTCATTGGCCAATCGAGACGAGCGCCATGCCTCTGTTCGCGCTGGCAAATCTCCCGTCAGTTCATAAAAACGCACTTGCTGCTCCGGGCGCGACAAAAACTCAACCAATTGCCACGCCGCGGTCTTTTGTTTGGACTTTTTGAACACCACAAGACTCGCGCCTCCGGCAAGGGAGACGCCGGGCACACCGGCCTTTGGTCCAGGCATGGGTGCTGTACTCCAGGCATCCTGTAATTCCGGCGGAAGGCGCCGCTTGAATTCACCAATCTGCCACGGGCCGGACACGTAGAACGCAAATCGACCCTTCGCAAACTCCTGATACAGGTTTGCCACATCGTTGCTGCCGAATTTCGGCGCGAGTCCGTCGCGATACAATCCGACGAAAAATTCGAACGCTTTGCGGAACTCCGGATCTTTAAACGCGCCTCGCCCGTCGCCGTCGCGCAACAACGGCGATCCGCTTTGCAGGCCCAGAATGATGGGCACGTTCCATTCGTTCGTTGGGAGAAACGCGCCCCACTGTTCCCCGTCGGCCCCACGCACTGCGGTGCGTCGCACGCTCTCCATCGCGGTACGCCACGCGGCCCAGGTAGTAGGCGGCGACTTCCATCCAGCCTGTTGCAACAGGTCTTTCCGGTAGAACAGCAACCGCGTGTCGACATACCACGGAATGCCCCACACGGTGTCCGACAGCACGTTGGTATCCCAAATGCCCGGGAAGTACCCGCTGGCTTTCACCACCGCTGACGCCGCAATGTGCGCGGTTAACGGCTCGAGCGCATGCAGTGCCACGAATTCAGGCACCCATGTATTGCCAATCTGGGCCACGTCGGGCGTCACATCGCCAACATGCGCGGTCAGCAGCTTTTCGTGCGCCGCACTCCAGGGAATTTGCTGCACGCGCACGGTAATACCGGGATGCTCCTTCTCGAAGTCGCGCACCATTTCCCGCACGACTTCGCCTTCCCGCCCCAGAGCCCAAAAGCGAATTTCGTTGGGGTTCTCACGCGCGCCGCAGGCTGCGCCAAACACGACGGCAGCACAACTCAGCACGCAGCGGCGAGCGAAGTTCATGGGGTGGCTGGTGCCGAGTCGAGCCAACCGCCCGAAAATCCCGCACGGCGTAATCCCTTGATGACATGTGGATTGGTGCGCATAACCTTCCAGATCATCTCGCTGCGCCAGTTTTCAATCATCGCGACAATGGGTCCCTGGTCGATGCCGAGGTAGTCGGTATCGCCCCAACCCAGTGCGGGATCGACTTTCCCATGTTGCAGACGCACACTGGCATCGCGCAACGTCGGGTTGAACGCGTCAAGGAAACCGTACTGCCCCCACACAATCGCACTGTATTGCTCACGCATGGCAACGGTGGCCGGAATCGCAATGGATGGCGCGAACGCGATGGATGCGACGGCGGCCGTTGGCGCAATGGTGCCATCATCACGCTGTTCTGTGGACGACACGCCACGCGCCCAATAGCTGTGAAATTCTCGCAACCGGCCGTCAATCAACAGCGAGCCGTCAAATGGACCGTCCGAGGCTGTAAGCCCCCACACGTCGACCCCATACCCACGCCATCCCATAGGATTCGCAATCGCATACGAACGCTGCGACAGCGTGGCGCGCCGCGAGTTCTCGAAATAGTCAATGCCACGCCCGCGCATGTACTCATCCTTGATGCCGCGGAAATCAATCCACACGTGCGAATACTGATGGCCGAAGAGTGGCGCAAAATCGAGATGCGGCTGACCCTGAAACGTGTGCCACTGGTACGTGCTGGTCCAGGCTTTCCAGGCATCCGCGCTGAGCGGATGCGTCGGGGAACCCAACCCCAACACAATCGCAATCATCGCTTCGTTATATCCCTTCCAGTCGGAAAGAATGAAGCCGGTCTCCGGATGCCAGCCGTGCGACAATGCCGGCGAGCGCGCGACGGCCCATGGCCATTCGACCCGGCGATAGAGCGAGTCGGCATACGCGCGAATGGCGGCTTCGGTGCCGTCGGTCGTCGTGAAGAAGGATTGGCAGAACAGTGCGCCCGCCAACAGGAGTCCGGTGTCAATGGTAGAAAGTTCAACGGTTCTGAACCGGCGTCCCTCGCTGAAGTCGAGGAAATGGTAATAGAACCCTTTGTAGCCGGCCTTCCCGGTTGCTTCGGGGCCCTGCGGCAACTGATACAGATATCGGAGTGTTGCCAGCGTGCGCGTCGCCGCCGCGCCTCGCGAAACCCAGCCACGCTCCGCTCCAATTGGATACGCGGTCAGTGCAAAACCAATGGCCGCCACGGACGAGAAATCCTTGCGCGGCCAGCGATCGGGTGTCAGTCCGGTATTCGGGTCGGTGGTATCCCAGAACCATTGAAACGTGCGTTGCTCGACGGTGTCGAGCAGCGCGGCCTGACGCACTGATGGGCTGAACGCGGGCTGCGGCGCCGTGATGGGATTGCGACTGCATCCCATCCAAAACGCCGAAAGTGCAACGAGCATGACGCCCGTTGCACTGCGGAGGGTTGTGCCAACGAATGCGAGCGCTCGCATTCGTTGGCGTGACGTGGTGCGTTGGCTAACGGAAGTCATAGGTGAGGCCAATTTGAGTGCGTCGGGAGTCCGATACGGTACAACCGGCTTTGCCGTATCCCGCGCGATCATTGGGGTTGGACGAAATAAACCCGTTGAAACAGCCAAGGTTCTGGAAGTTGAACACGTTGTACAAGTCTCCAACGATGCCCACTCGGCCCGTACCAACCGGAATGTCCTTGCGCAGGCGCATGTCAATGTTGCGGAAACCGAACGCGTTGATGCCGAGGAACGATTGCGGCGGCGTCAGGCCGGCGCCCAATCGCAATTTGCGCTGGTTGATTCCGTCACCAGCCGAGTGATCGTTGATGTCAAAACGGGCACCGGAACTGATGTTCATCAATCCGGACCACTGAATGCCACCGAGGATCGGCAAATCGAGAATCCAGTTTCCGACCACCGTGACTGGGATGTCGTTGGCGGATGGAGTGCGTGGATAATCTTCGACGGTTTTGTAGTCGAGCGAGAACAAGTCGCCGCCAATCCGTTCAGCTTGCTGAACCGTGTACGTCAGGCCGACGCCCCAATTCCACTTGTCGCGGCCGTTGAACTGATACGGGCGGTTGGCCTGAATAGCCGCCGCACTGTACCACGTCTTGGGACCGTTGCTGGACAGCAGCAGCGCGCCGAATGACGGCAGACTGGCACAACATTCGCCCTGCGCATTGCGGCTGCCAAAGATGTACGAGAATCCGTTTTTGCTTTGCGCGCCCATGTAGGTCAGCGAGAACTGCCAGGTGCCCAGCAACTGGCGGATGCCGGCGTTGTAATGCACCGCGCTGGGCGGTCGTGTGTCGTTGTTGATGAGAAAACCTTCCGGCTTTCCAGTGGTTCCCTGGGCCAGCAACTCATCCAGACCGGCCTTGGTCAGGTATTTCGGTTGCCAGAGGACCGTGGGCTGCCCGTCACGCGGCAATCCGTTGCTCGAGAAGCGAAACTGCCCCGTCGCAAACTGCAAACGGAAGCGTTCGTCCAGTCCGTTGTTGAAGTTGTTGCGATCGTAGAACAGGCCTGCACCTGCGAACAACGTGGTGCGCTGCGCCTGATCGACGGCGAACGACAGCCCGAGTCGCGGTTGGAAGGCGCCCAGGAATGCCTTGCGTTCCTTACCGGTGGAGAAATAGCTGGACGGTACGTTGAACGGCGCAGCTTCGGCGACCAGTTTCGCCGGCGTGACGTAGTCGTTGTCGAACTGATTGCTCTCATAGTCCCAACGAATACCGGCGTTGATCGTGAAACGCGGTACTGGCGAGTAGTCGTCCTGCACGTACACGCCAACCTGCTGGTTCGGACGACTGATCGTGGGATCGCCCTTGCCATAGAACGCTTCGAACGGGAACGCGTAGCCGTCTTCCTGACGGAAGTTGTACACCGGGTTGCCATTGAAAAACTTCGTGGCTGAGTACTTCAGCGCGTCGGCGTTCCCGCCCACTTTGATGATGTGCTCTCCACCAGCGTTGAATCCCGTGTACGTAAAGTCGTGGCGCAGGGAGAACCGGTCCTGCACGAACTTCTGATAGGTGTCGCGACCACCAATGCGTCCGGCGCCAAAGTAATTCCGCCCGACACTCGCGTCGGTTTCCGGCGACGGATTCCACGTAGCCCGTGAGAAATTCAACAACGTTTCGTGCAGGCTATTGCCCGAGGCGTAGGTTCGTTTGACCACGATGTTGTTGACATCGTTCCGAACGTTCTCGGCGCTTTCGAAGCTCGTGCCGCCCCCGAAATTGCGAATGTCCGTCTCATGGCGCAGCGAGTATGAGGCTTCGTAAGACGTCTTTTCACCCTGCAGCCAGGTCAGTTTGCCGAATGCCAGATTCGAGCGAAACGGCGACGTAAAGGTGCCGGCCCGGGCATTGAACTGCGCCTTGACGGAGTCGGGCAGCGTTGCGGGCAGCGTGCCAAAGTTGACGGTGTTCGAGCGATCCTGAATGTTCGTTTCGTACGACGCGAACAGGAACAATTTGTCCGTGACCAGCGGCCCGCCAATGCTACCCCCGGCCATGTACCGCGAGAGCGTTGGTCGCTTGAAGTTCGAATTGGGCGCCCCTTTCTGATTCAGTGCAAACGTATCCAGCGCGGTGAAATTGGTGCCTTGTCCGTATCCGAAGAAGTTGCCTTCCCACTTGTTCGAACCAGACTTGGTGGTCGCCGTGATGATGGCGCTGGTCGCTTTCTGATATTCGGCCTTGTAGTTCTGCGTAATGACGCGGAATTCCTGCACGGCATTCTGCGGGAACGGATTGCCGCGGCTGGCATCCTGACCGGATAGTCCTGACGGCAACACATCACTCTTCAAACTCGCGCCGTCTATAAAGATGTTGACGTTCTGCGCAGGCTGTGCGCCAGCGGAAAAGGACTTGGTGGTGGCTTCATTCCCGCTGCCGGTAATGCGCACGCCTGGCGCGAGCTGCGCAAACGTCAGGAAGTTGCGGTCGGACGTTGGCAGTTTCTCGATTTGCGCCGCACTCACGTTCGTCGCCACCTCGGACGTGCGTGTTTCGGCGGCAGCGGCCGCGGTGACTTGCACTTGCGCCAGGGTGGTGGCGGCGACCGCCAACGAGATATCCAACGTCAACGACTGGCCAATCTGCACGGTCTGAAAGCGCGTCGCTGCAACAGCACCAATGCGTCGTACGGATATTTCGTATTCACCGGCCACCAATCCAAGCAGGATATAATAGCCGCGGTCGTTGGCCTGCGATGTTCGCGTCAGCCCGGAGGCGACGTTGCGCGCCGTCACTGTAGCACCAACGGCGGGCTCGGTGGCCGACATGGTCACAAAACCGCGCACCGACCCAGTCGTGGCCTGCGCGTTTCCTGTTTCGGGAAGCAGCAGCGGCGTGATCAGCAGGGTGCCCAGCACGAGGCGCGTCATCGCACGCATCGCAAGCTGTCGCAATCGGAAATTCCACACAAAGGAAATCATGGATCGGTGCTCCTGGTTAGTTTACGACGAAGTGCGCCGCACGAGGCGCGTACAACGAGTGAAGTGGGCATTACCACACTGCGCTCGGGCAGTGGTTCACCGCTGCTCAGTGTGTCGATCAAAATGGCCGTCGCGCTCGCGCCCAACTCGGCAATAGGAACGCGAACGGTGGTGAGTGGTGGCGTGAGAAATCGCGCCATGGGGATGTCGTCGAAGCCGACGACGGCGAAATCCGCCGGGACGCGCAATCCGGCTTCGTGTAGTGCACCAATGGCGCCTATCGCCATGGCATCATTCGCACAGAAAATGACGTCGGGACGGTCGGGACTCTCGATCAACATTCTGGTGGTGCTGTAGCCGGTCTCCTGACGAAAGTCGCCGGGATATTCGTCAACGTGTATGCCGACCACATCCTTGGTCGCCGCACACACGCCTCGCAGTCGATCAGCCGCGTCGACATTGCCACCCGGCCCGCAAATGAAGGCGATGCGTTTGTAGCCCAGGGAAAGCAGATGCTGCGTCATCTCCACCGCGCCCTCATAGTTGGCGACCGATATGGTCGCAAACGCTCCATTTTCGGGCCCCGCGCCAAGCACAACGGCCGGAAATGTGCGGGCGAGGTCGCCAAGGGCGGAAAGCGCGGCAACATCTGGAGACATCACGACAAAACCATCCACGCGCCCGCGCATGCTGCTCACTGCAGCGGCGATTTCGCGCGCATCGCTGTGCGAACTGGCCAGCACCATGTGGTAGCCGTGTTTTTGTGCCGTTTGATCGATGCCACGGATGAGCTCGGAGAAGAACTCCCCGTACAGGTCGGGCAGCAGCACGCCGAGCGTGCCGGTGCGCCGGGTGATGAGGCTCCGGGCGCCGCTGTGGGGCACATACCCCAACCGATCGGCGGCTTCCCGCACTCGCTGCCTTGTATCGACCGTAACCTCGGCAGCGTCGTTCAGCGCCCGTGAAACCGTGGCGAGGGACACACCAGCTTCCCGAGCAACGTCGCGGATGGTGACGGAGAGCAGTCGGCTCACGTGTACCGGGGGGAGGGTGGGCAATACAGGCGAGAGCTTCGGCGAGGTCCGGCAGCATTCAACTCAGCGGTGATGTAAACGTTTACATTGGCAGCGCAGCGCGTCAACTGCGCATTGGTGACTAACGGCACTAATACTTGAAATTCTCTGCAGGCTCTGACTCCAGGGCCTGTGCAGGCTTTGACCCTAGGGCGTGGGCACTGACCCGCTGGGCCTTGGCTCTGACTGGGCCTTGGGCCTTGGCTCTGACCCCAAGGGCCTTGGGCCTTGGCTCTAACCCTTGGGAATTGGGCCTTGGCTCTGACCCTTGGGCCTTGGCAGGCTCTGACTCAAGGCCCGTGACCCAGGGCCCGTCGCCGGGCCTGACCCCAGCATCACAACCGCACTTATCTGGACGCCTGCCCCCACACATCATACAATTGCCGCCGAGCGTACCCCTTGATGCTCCGCAATCGGGCTGCACCCGCTTTCCCTCCTGAGACCGCCGTGAATCCTCCGTACTTTCGCTCACGCGCGCTGGCTTGCGCCGGCCTGCTGGGCACCCTCGCCCTGGCCCCGGGGCTGGCTCCCGCCCAACAACGCCCCGCGTCCGACGTCTCGAAGGACGCCATGGCCAGCGTGCCGGTACTCGGTGCACTGGTTGCGCGGAACAGCAGCGACCTCAAGGAAATCGTCGAGCGTTTTTCCGCGGACCAGTCGTCCCTGAGCCGGCGTTACGACGCCAACGATTCGCCCATGCAACGGAACCGCATGCGCGAACACTACAACAGCTGGCGCGCGCGTTTGAAGGAGTTGGATTTCAACAAACTCAACATCGAAGGAAAGGCTGACTACGGGCTGCTTGAGAATCATCTCGTCTATCAGCTCGCGTTGCTCGATCGAGCGGACAAACAGCGCGCCGAACAATTGCCGTTGATGCCCTTCGCCGACCAACTGCTCGGCTTGCACGACACGCGACGCGAGCTCAAGCCACTCGATCCAAGTGCGACCGCGCGCATTCTGTCGCAGCTCGCCAAACAGGTGGACAGCGTTCGCATGCTGTTTGAGGCGCCGGCTGGCGGACGTGGCGTTGCGGGTGGTGCGGGTGGTGCGAATGCAGCGGTGGCGCCCAACGCCGATGCCGCGCAACCGCAACCAGTTCGTGTGCCGGCTCCCCGCGTTTCGCGCACCGTGGCCAATCGCGCTGCGGACGATCTCGCGCAACTGCGCAGCACCGTCACCAGCTGGTATCGGTACTACGATGGCTACGATCCCATGTTCTCGTGGTGGATGAAAGCGCCGTACGGCAAGCTTGATTCCGCGCTCAATCGATACACGCGTACGCTGCGTGAACGCGTGGTGGGCTTGCCGGCTGCAACCAACGTGGCTGCCGCGAGTGGCCCAGGGGGCGGTCGAGGCGGTGCGGGCGGTGGTGGTGGCGGTGGCGCAAGCAATGACGGCCCTATCATCGGCGACCCGATTGGTGAAGACGGACTCAAGGCCGATCTCGCCCATGAGATGATTCCCTACACGCCACAGGAACTCATCGCGATTGCCGAAAAGGAATACGCCTTCAGCCTGAGTGAAGCCAAAAAGGCGGCGCGCGAAATGGGCTTGGGTGATGATTGGAAAGCCGCGATGGAAAAAGTGAAGAACACGTTTGTCGAGCCGGGCAAGCAACCAGCACTCATTCGCGATCTCGCCCGCCAGGCCGAAGCGTTTTTCGATAAACACGATTGGGTGACCATTCCGCCGCTTGCACGCGAAGACTGGCGCATGGACATGCTGAGTCCCGAGCGGCAGAAGGCCAGCCCGTTCTTCCTTGGTGGAGAGTCCATTCTGGTTTCGTATCCGACCGATGACATGTCGGACGAAGACAAGTTGATGAGTTTGCGCGGTAACAATCCGCATTTCTCACACGCGACGGTTTTTCACGAACTCAATCCCGGACATCACCTGCAGGGCTTCATGCAGGCGCGCTACAATCAGCATCGTCGCGTGTTCAACACGCCATTCTGGAACGAAGGCATGGCGTTGTATTGGGAGATGTTCCTGTGGGATCACGACTTTCACGTGACTCCGGAAGACCGCATGGGTGCGCTGTTCTGGCGCATGCACCGAAGCGCGCGCATCATTTTTTCGCTCAATTTCCACCTGGGCAAGATGACGCCCGAGCAGTCCATTCAATTTTTGGTTGACACGGTGGCGTTCGAACGCGCAAACGCCGAAGCCGAAGTGCGACGGTCATTCAACGGCAGCTATTCCCCGTTGTATCAGGCCGCGTACATGCTGGGTGGTTTGCAACTGCGTTCGTTGTATTCCGAACTGGTCACGACCAAAAAGATGACGGACCGTCAGTTTCATGACGCGTTGTATGAGGGCGGACCGATGCCCATCACGATGATTCGCGCGCGGCTGCTGGAGAAAACGCCGCTGACGCGCGACGGCACGCCGGCGTGGAAGTTTTCGGACAAGTTGCCGGCGCCAATCCCGAGGCCGGAGAAGAAGCGGTAGTCGTTCACGATTGAAGAGGCCTCGCCGAAACTGCCGGCGAGGCCTCTTCAATTTTGCAGCGGTAGTACCGCCAAGGGAGCGAAAGCCCCCCGCCACACATCGTGGCGGGGGGCTTCTTCATGTGGGGTCGCAATCAGCAACGTCGCGATCAATTCACCGTTACGACTTGAGAAACCGTATGGCTGTTGCCGGCCGCGTCCTTCACCATCAGTGTGATGGTGTATGTGCCAGCGTTCGCGTACGTCACCGTCACAGCCGGAATGAACACGGTGCGGCCTTTGCCATTCCCCCATGTCCATGTGTACGAGACAACGCCGACATCGTCCGTTGACGCTGAGGCATTAACCGAACAGGTGCGCACGGCGCACGAGACGGTAAAACTCGCAACGGGGATGGGCGATGGTGGTGGTGGTGGTGGTGGTGGCTGCACAACAGTCACTTGTACCGAGCTTGCCGAGCTTAAGCCTTTTGAATCGGTAGCCGTTAACGTGACCGTATGTGTGCCCACCTGCAGCGCGGAGGTCGAAACCGAAGCGCCACTGCCGAGCGCGCCGTTCAGATTGCTGTTCCATGACAGCGCGGCACCCGACAACACCCCATCCTCTGGATCGGTGGCATTCCCGGTGAACGTTAAGGCTGAGCCGGCATTGAAGTTGGCGTTGGCAGCTGGTGTCGATATGAAGACGACCGGCGCCTGATTCAATACCGGTACGGTCACCGTTTTCGATGAACTGTGCTTGAGGCCGTTGGCGTCAGCAACCGTCAACGTGATCAGGAACTGTCCGGTGGTCGAGTAGTTGGCACTGGCCAACGGGAACGTGATCGTGCGTCCCTTGCCATTGCCCCAGGTCCACGTGTACGAGACCACGGCGGCGTCGTCACTCGACGTCGTTGCATCGACGGTGCAAGTGAAGTCTTCGCACATCACCGTAAATCGCGACACCGGTGCCTGGTTGACGGGCACAGGCGCTGTCACGGTCAACGCGACCGTAGACGTACCCGTCAGCCCCTGCGCATCGCGCGCCGTCAGCGTGATCACGTGCGCGCCGACACTCAGCGTGTTGATCGCCAACGACGCACCCGTACCAATTGCACCGTTAATGCTGCTGCTCCAGGTGAGCGACGCGCCCGTTAGTGCGCCGTCTTCTGGATCGGTGCCAGTGCCCGCAAATGCAACCGAGGTGCCCTGGACAACCGAGGAACCGGCGGCGGGCGCAGTAATGGCCGCAGACGGTGCCTGATTGGGCGCGACCACCGAGACCTGCGTGGTCTTCGCATTGGTGAGGCCACCCGCATCGGTCACGGTCAGCGTGATGTTTTTCGATCCGGCGGTCGGGTAGGTCACCGTGGCGGTGACTCCAACGGCCGTCGTGACAACCGCGCCTGGCATGGACCACGCGTAGGACGTAATGCCGTTGTCATCGGTTGATGACGAACCGTTCATCGTGCAGACCAGCACCGTGCAGGACACCGTGAAGTTGGCAACCGGCGCCACGTTGACTGGAGCAGCAGCGGTCACTCCCAGCAAGAGGTTCGCGGTTCCCTGAACGTCCGTCACCATTCCGGTGCGCGCTGCGGCCAACAGACCGGCCGCCACCTGCGCCGGCGTGCTGGTGGGATTCGAGGACAGATACAATGCCGCCACACCGGCCACGTGTGGCGACGCCATGGACGTTCCGCTGATTGTGGCGAGCGCGGCGTCGCTGGTATTCCACGAAGCGGTGATGCCCACGCCCGGTGCGAAGAGGTCGACGCAGGAACCAAAGTTCGAGAAGCTGGCCCGCGCGTCATTCGAGGCCGTTGCCGCCACCGTGATGGCCTGCGGCGTGCGGCCCGGCGATTCGTTGCACGCATTGGCGTTGCTGTTGCCCGCCGCGATGGCATAGGTGATGCCAGACGTGATCGATGCCTGAACGGCAGCATCGAGCGCACCGGAAATTCCGCCGCCCAGGCTCATGTTCGCCACTGCGGGTCGGACCGCATTGGCTGTCACCCAATTGATCCCGGCAATCACACCGGAGGTCATACCACTACCGTTGCAATCAAGCACGCGCACGCCGTACAGATTCACCCCTTTCGCCACGCCGTATGTTGTACCGCCAATGGTGCCAGCCACGTGTGTGCCGTGCCCATTGCAGTCGGCGGTGCCGCCCGCGATGGCAGAGTATGCAGCCACCGCCCGACCGCCAAACTCGCTGTGCGAAGCGCGAATGCCGGTATCGATGATATACACGCTCACACCGGAACCAGTGCTGGGGTAGGCATACGAACCATTCAGCGGAAGCGACGCCTGATCGAGTCGATCCAGTCCCCAGGTTGCCGGGCTTTGTACGCCACCCGCATTGATACTGACCGGCGCATCCAACTCGACCAGCAATACGTCGGGATTGTTCTGCAGTGAGGCCGCCGCGGCCGCCGTCATACGTGCCGCATACCCGTTAATCGCAGCGGTGTACGTGAAGTCAACGGTCGACACCGCAGCCATCATGTTGCGCATCGAGGGAGCGTCGGCACTCGCGCCGGGCTTCAGAACGACCACGTACGAACTGGTCTGAAGGGTCGGGAAATTGTTCGCACGCGAGGAACCCTCGGGGGCGCTGGGCGAATCTTGACAGCTCGCCAGCACAAAGCCGGCCAGCACGACGAAGCTGAGCTTCCGCACGATAAAAATATCCTGGTTGTGGAGGACGAACACCGGGTGTTGTTCGCGTTGACCGACTGTGCGACTGGTGGAGGAGCAAGAGTCGGACCTTCGCGCTGTGGATGCGGCACCGCAGTCCTTACACGCGCGGAACAACGAGAATCTTTACCTCCCTGCCCTACTTTGCGTGTGACCGGAATCACAAGCGTCACACAATGTTGCACCATTATTCAGACGAAGCAAACTCAGCTAAGTTGCAATATTGCAACAACATACGAGCTGAACCATTCCATTGTTGGTGACGGCCGTCAGACCAGTGCCAGTCTTGTAACATTCAGGTGTTATTCGTCACGGCGAGGCACCCCTGCTGTGGCGTGTTTTTCTCACACTTTTCGGTCAGTCGGCCCGGCAATTCTTGACAGCAGGAATTTTTTGCCCGACCAATCTTTCCGCGTGCCGATTGCCAGCGGTGTGACGGCCGATACCGACGCTCATCTGTTTCCATGGAACCTGACTTGGCCCCTCGGTTACCTCATCAGCGAAGGACTCACACGCAACGAGGGAGACACATGGCTGAGAAGGACGGCAACACCAAGCAGGACCGGATGCAGGAATTTCAGGCACTGGTCGACAAATTCGATTTAGCCATGCTGGTCACGCACGCCGACGACGGAGCGATTGTATCGCGCGTGATGGCATCGCAAGAACGTCGGGCAGACGTCGACCTGTGGTTTGTCACCAACATCGATGATGGCAAAGTGGCCGAAATCGAAGCCCACCCGGAGGTGAACGTTTCGTACGTCAATTCAGGTTCACGCGAATGGGTCTCGGTCAGCGGCATCGGTACGGTCAATACCAATCGGGAAACAATTGCGTCGGTGTACAAACCCGACTGGAAAGCATGGTTTCCAGACGAGGGTGGTGACAGAAACGGTGGCCCGCACGATCCGCGCATTGCGCTGGTTGAAATCGACGCACATCGCGTGACGTACTTCAAGAGTTCGGATTCGCGTCCTGTGGCCCTGTTCAAGGTGCTGCGCGCCATGGCGACCGGAACCGCACCCGACCTGGGCGAGACGAAAACGATCACCAGATAGCCCGCCAACGGCGCGCGTACCTGCGGGCGCAACCGGCGCGCGTTACCGGCGTCGGCTCAGTTCCATGTCAGGGTGCGCAACTGATCGAGATTCACGTTGCCACCCGACATCACGGCCGCCACGCGCGAGCCTGTTGGCAGACGTACCAGCCCATGCATCAACGCTGCCACGGGTGCGGCTGCGGCGCCTTCGATCACAAGCTTGCACCGCTCCCACGTCCACAACATCGCGTCAAAAATGTCGCGGTCCGGCAACGTGACAATGTCATCGACATACCGCTGCACGACGGAAAAATTGAGTTCGCCCGCGCGCCGAACGCGCAGTCCGTCAATAATCGTGTTGCATTCAATGGTTTGCAGACTGCCTGCATCGCGACTCACCTTCATGGCCGGTCCGTCGGACGACTCGACGCCAATGACCTGAATGCGCGAATTGAAACTCTTCACGGCCATGGACACGCCCGCAATAAGCCCGCCCCCACCAATCGGCACGACCACGGCGTCGACATCGTTCCAGTCCTGCACAATCTCAAGCCCGAGCGTGCCCTGCCCCGTAATGATGTCGGCGTCGTCGAATGGATGGACGTACGTCAACCCTTGGTCTCGCACGAGTTCCCTGGCCTTCTCGTTGGCCTCGTCCCAGATGTTGCCGAACAACACGACTTCCGCGCCGTACCCCCTGGTCGCAGCAATCTTGGCAGGCGTAGCGTTTTTCGCCATGCACACGACGGCGCGAATGCCGTAGATGCGCGCGGCCAGGGCGACACCTTGCGCATGGTTGCCCGCCGAGGAACACACCACGCCGCGTTCTTTATCCTCGTCGGACATTTGCGCAAACTTGTTCAATGGCCCGCGAATCTTGTACGACCCCACCGTCTGGAAATTTTCGGCCTTCAGCTTCACGTCGTAACCGCTCAACTCACTGAGCTGCCGGCTTGCCAGCAAGGGCGTGTGCTTGATGTGCGCAGCAATGCGCGTGCGCGCTATTTCGAAGTCCTGGTACGTGCGCGTGAGAAGCGGCGTGCCACCGGGTTGTGTCATGTCACACGGCGTCCGAAAGGCTGGTGAAATTGAAATCGCGCACCTTGATGGTCGGCATGGCCACACCCGGTCCACCATCACCACCGGCGGTGCGCACGGACGCGCCAATACCTTCCAGATTGTTCAGCATGAACAATGGCGAATCGTTGAAGCGGAAATTCTTGATGGAACGCGCAATTTTTCCGTTCTCGATCAGAAACGTGCCATCGCGTGTGAGACCGGTGTACACGAGGGTTCGCGCGTCCACCGGGCGCAGATAGAACAGGCGCGTCACCAGCACGCCGCGCGTGGTACTCGCAATCATTGAGGCAAGTGTATCGGTGCCGCCCAGCATTCGCAGCGACGACGCGTTCCCGGTGGGCGTCCTGTTTTGCTTGTTAGCCCAGAACCGCGTATAGGCCAGCTGCTTCAGCACGCCGTTTTCAATCCACGTCTGACGCGAAATGGGCAGCCCTTCGCCATCGAAGGGCGACGCGGGAATAAGCGGGTCGGCGGGGTCGGAGACCAGCGTGATGCGTTCATCCATGATCTTCTCGCCAACCTTGGTGCCACCGGGCCTGGAGAACGCGCTGCGTCCCTCATCGGCAGCGCGCGCTTGCAGCGCACCACCAAGCGAGGAAACGAGATCGGCCGTGGCTTGGGGCTCGAAAATCACCGTGTATCGGCCCGGTTCGACGGCCACGGGATTTCTGGAGCGACGGGCTTTGTCAATTGCGTGCTGTGCCACCGCTTCGTGATCGAGCTGCGTCCAGTCGTTATGATCGACGCCCGCCCATCCGGAACCCGTGCCATCGTTGGTGCGCGCGGTCAGCGTATAGTTCGCGCTGGTACTGCGTTGATAGGCAAAGAGTCCGGCACTGCTGCCAATGGCCTGTGCGCTGGCCGAGCAGACAATGTAGCCGGCAACCGTCAGTTCTTTTCCGGCACGTGCTGGGGCCAACGCGGTCAGTGCGGCCTTCGCGCGTGCGTCAGCCGTCAGTTCGGCCGTCGAGTCGTACCAGGTGGTCACGCGGTTGTACTGTTGCGCGCCAAGTTCGCCCAGATACTCCGGATCTTCCGGCGCGAGTTTCGCCATCGCCTCACTGTGTTCAACCGCCCGGCGAAGCCCTTCATCCGTGCGATCGTTGGTGACGACAGACGCCTTCTTTTTGCCAAACACACTCTGCACACGAATGGTCGTGTTGGTAGTGGCGCCCGACGTGGAAATTTGATTGTCGGCGAAACGCAGATTGGTTTCGCGGCTGCTGTTCACCGACACACGCGCCGCGTCAGCCCTGGAGAACTTGAGCGCCCGCGAAACGAGCGCTTCAGATTCGGCCCGGGTTAACACGCCAACCGGTGCCGCCATGAGGCGTTGTGGAAACGTAGAGGGAATGCTCATGACGCACGCCCTGTGTTAATGACGTTCACATTCCTGAAACGCGTGGGCGGACACCCATGACTGACCGCGTTTGATTGTCCGGGTTGGCCTTTGCCGTCGTTAAAGGTGCCGCCAAACTCGTAACTTGATTGACCGCCCAGCATGTCCAGCGAGTTCCAGAAATCCGGAGTGCGCATCTGATAGGCCACATCCTTGAGCTGGCCCACAATCTTCCCGCCCTTGATCTCGTAACACAATTGCGCGCCGAACTGCGCGTTGTAGCGCTGCTGGTCAATGGAGTACGACGAACGGCCGATCATCGCAATACCTTTGTCCGTTGCCGCGATGAGGTCGTTCCACGACACGTCTTTGTCGCCCGGCTGCAGCGAGACGTTCGGCATACGCTGAAACGCGACATCGGCCCAGCTCTGCGCATACGAACACCCATGTGACCGGGACGGTTGCCCGTTCTTTTTGTACCACCAGTCCAGCCACGGCGCCTGTTCGCGCGTGGTCTGATAATCGTTGAACATGCCGTCCTTGACGATGTGAAAATCATTGGGCTGCACGCCGTCGTCGTCGTAACCAATGGTGGCCAACGCGCCCACTTCCGAGCGATTGCCAATCAGGTTCATCATTGGCGGGCCCAGTTTGAGTTGTCCCAACACTTTTTCGGGCGGCGCAATGAAACTGGTACCGGCATAGTTCGCTTCGTATCCCATTGCGCGATCGAGTTCGGTGGGATGCGCGAGCGATTCATGAATGGTCAGGAACAACTGCGACGGATGCAGGATGAGATCGTACCGGCCCACATCGACCGAACGCGCCGTCAGTTTTTCCGCGGCCTCTTCGCCCCACTTCTGCGCGTTGGTCACAATGTCCGCACCCAACACATATTCCCAACCGCGCGCGGCCGGTTGCACGACCTCAGGCCCACGCACTGCGGTTTGCGTGCGATCGGCCGAGATGGCCGTGCACGACAGCGTCACCCAACTGCGCACGTAATCCTGCGTGATGACGGACCCATCGGTGTTTGCGTAATTGCGTTCTTCCTTGATGAACGACAGCCCGGAGTTCACAAAGCGCACGCTGGGCACCTTGAGGGCCTCGGCGTTCGCGCGCAGCAGCACATCGGCCTTTTGTTCAATGGGAATGGTGAACGGATCGACTGTGTAGGCACTGCGCCAGGTGGCATTCGGATGGGCGGGGGCCGGAGCGAGGGTCACCCGTCGGTCCTGCGCCACGCGATTGGCCTTCGCAATGGCGACCGCTTCCTGCGCGGCCGCGCCGACACCTGGTTTTGTCAGCTCCTGCGTTGCACAGAACCCCCAGCACCCTTCCACGAGGACGCGCACGCCGCAGCCCATGGTGTCGGTGTCGACCACGTCGGTGACCTGCTGCTCGCGCGTCTGCACCGAATTGTTGCGGTTGCGCGAAATACGCACGTCGGCCCAACTCGCACCGTATCGCTTCGCGGCGTCCAGCGCCTCCATCATCAGCTCTCGGGTGGCCGCATCGGTGTACACCGGGGGCAGCGCGTGAACGCGCAACGGCACAGTGCCGGGCGCCTTCGCCAATTCCGCGTGGGGACTGTTGGCAGCCAGCAGAGACGGGCCAACAGCCAGAGCGCCGAGAGTGGCCGAACCACGCTTCAGGAAGTCGCGTCGTGTTGTCATGATGCGGGGGGAGAGAGACCTGACAAAGATGGCCACACGCGGAACCCTGCGGCAACTCGGCCCTGGAGGCGAAGTCGCGCGAATCATTCACGGGTATGGCCGAAACGCAAACCGGCGCCGCTCTCGCGACGCCGGTTTTGATCATTATTCACTGACCCGGTCGCGGTGGACGCGGTGATCTACAAGCTCCCCAACGTCGTCAGGGCGTAATCACACGCGGCTTTGCAGGCTGCGTGCCGTTCAACTGAGGACGCGGACCGTTGCCCACTTCGACCGCGAGGTCGCGGAGGTAGTTCGTAATCTTTGCATAGTGCGGGTAGTCGATAAACTCGGGCTCATCGCTGCGCTGGTGATAATCCCCGTGCAAGCCCGTGAAGAAGAACGCAATGGGCACGCCCGCTCGCGCGTAGTTGATGTGATCACTCCGGCCGTAAATGTTGTTGTAGCCATCCCAGGTCATCGTGCTGTCGTATTGGTAGTCCAGCTTGAGCGCTCTGGCCTGCTTCGCGTTTATTTTCTGCACCGTTTCACCCAGATCTTTCGAATCGAAGAACGAACCGACCACGCCAAGGTAGTCGGGCCCGCCACCGGGCAGATCGTCCGCGCGACCACGACCAATCATGTCGACGTTGATTTGCGCCACCACGGAATCGAGCGGAACGGTCGGATTGTTCACAAAGAAGTTGGAGCCAACCAACCCGCCTTCTTCGCCGGTATGCCAGATGAAGATCATGCTGCGCTTGGGCTTCACCCTCATGTTTTGCACGTACTCCGCCATCTCCAGCACCGCCATTGAACCTGATCCGTCATCGTCCGCCCCATTGTTGATGCTATCGAGGCGCGGCTTCGGATGAATTTTGCGAATGCTGTCCATGTTCACTTTCCAGCCATCGGCTTGCATGGCGCCCGATGCCTTCAATGCCGTCATGCCGTTCGCCATCAAGTAGCGATTGCGCGCAATGTTGTAGGCGCGAAGGGAATCCTTGTCGACCGGCGCGGTCATGCCCACGTGATCGTTGTGCGCACCCACCGCGACGTACTGATGCTTGAGCTTGGGATCGCTGCCTGGAACAATCGCAATGACATTCCGCGCCCATTCGGTGGGCAAATCCACAAACTCGAGCGATGAGGTCAGACTGCCACCTGTGCTGCCCAAAGGAAGCCCCTCCACCGACTTGCCTTTGAACAGCTTCGCGGCAGCAGCACGCGTGAGGCGCAGGTTCGCCTGTGGGGGGTTGGCCGCCGCCAACTGCGCGCGGAGCAACGCCATTGAGTCGACCGGCGCGGGAGCAGCGGCACCACCCCGACCACCCGCGCCGCCACGTCCGCCACCACCCGCGCCGCCAGCCACGACCGCCATGGCACTGCCCGCAACCGTCGGTTCGTTAATCGCAGCGCGCTGCGCCGGCGCCAACGCATCCAGGTCGACGGTGATGATGGCAACCGCACCAGCAAATCGGTTCACGGCCGACCCCGCACCCGGGCCACCTCGGCCTCCACCGGCGCCTGCTCCACGTCCACCTCCCGCACCGGCCGCTCCTGGTGCACGTGGTGGCGCGGGAAGCAAAACGACCACCTTGCCGTTGGCTTGCGCTGCGGAAATCTGCGCGGCCGTGTCACCCGTAACACCACCAAAGACGACGTCAGCCGCCCGGATGCCCGCCGGCACCCGGGAGAGTCCCGCCGGCGATGCCAACCACTCGTCGTTCCACGTCAACGGATTGCCGTCGACCGTCAACCGCGAACTGCTGGTGAATTTGCGGACGTGGTATGGCAGAATCTGAAAATACGTACCGTTCACGCCGCCCGGTTGCAGCCCAAGGCGCTTTACCTCGTTCGCGATATATGTCGTGCCCTTGTAGTTGCCCACTCGGCCAATCTGTCGACCCATCATGGAGTCATCCGCAAACTGGTACAGCCGCGTCTTCAGGTCTTTTTCGTCAATCGATGACGACGTTGATGTCGGCCGAAGGGTCTGCGGATTGCCGTAAACGTTCAGTTTGGCGCCGGTTTGTGCCGTCAGCGACGAAACCGCCACGGACAACGCCAAGCCGAGGGATGCACAGCGAACGTGCTGCATACGTACTCCAACGAAGGGGGAGGTGGGGCGGAGCCAATGGAATGTGCCCTGTGGCGGACAACGGCCACAAGCAACAATAAGAGGCCGGGGTGTACAATGAAGCTGGTCTACCCGAATCGGCAAATTTTTATGGTTGAGCACCGCCCTGACGTCCAACGGTTTGTACTGGTCACGCCGGAAGGTGAGGCGCGCCTGACGTACCACCTGTCCGGCAATGTGATGGACCTCGCGAGTACCTTTGTGCCGCCAGCGGCCCGCGGTCGGGGTGCGGCGGCCCAGGTAATCGAGGCCGCGCTGAAACATGCGCGTGCACACAACCAGCAGGTGGTGCCAACGTGCTGGTATGCCGAGGAGTTCATTACCAATCACCCCGAGTATCGCGACCTGCTCGAACCGGTGCGGGGCCTTTCGCCTGACAGAACCGGCGCGAGTTGCGAAATTTAGCGCCACAATCAGGGCACGTAGAAGACATTGAAGCGACACTCAAGGAAAAATGAGCCGTTTACCAGTCCGAAGGAAAACTGAGTCCGTTACCAGTCTGTCGGCACGTAGTCCTTGAGGAACAACCCCCACAGGTGCGTGCCCGAATTCATGCCCGCAATAATGGGATCGACAATGCGCGCCGCCCCGTCCACAATATCCAGCGGCGGATGAAACCGATGCTCCGCCACTTTGCGTGCGGCAATTTCTGCGGGGTCCTCGTCGGTCACCCAGCCGGTGTCGACCGCGTTCATGTGTATGCCGTCCGCGTGATAGTCGGCCGCTGACGTGCGCGTCATCATGTTGAGCGCCGCTTTCGCCATGTTCGTATGCGGGTGGCGGGTTGTCTTGAACTTGCGATAAAACTGGCCCTCCACTGCCGACACATTCACGATATGTTTGTCACGGTTTTCTGTGCGCAGCATGAGGGGTTTGAGGCGCGCGTTGATGATAAACGGCGCAATGGCATTGACCAGCTGCACTTCGAGCAGCTCGACCGATGGCACTTCGTCCATGAGCAGTCGCCACGAATTGCGCCCGCGCAGATCAATCTGCTGGAGGTCCTGGTCGAGCTTGCCCTGCGGGAACAGACCCTTCTGCGCTTCCAGTTCTTCGGGGAGCAAGGCTACCTGCGACAACTGCGCGGCATGTGTCAATCCGGCCACTTCGGAAATGCGGCGGTCCAGCGTAGCAGGTACCGACTCGCCTTCGGGCAACATGTGATAACCGCGCAGTCCCTCGTACGAGCCCAGCACCTTGCGCACGCTTTCGGGCACATCTTTCAACGCGGCGTTTTCGTCGTCCATCATGTGCTCGTAAAACTCTGGCGGACGGCGCACGGTCTGACACGCGTTGTTCACAATGAAGTCGAGCCGATCACGCGTCGCAATCAACTCGCGACAAAATGCCTCAACACTGGGCGTGTGCCGCAGGTCGAGCCCGAATATCTCCAGACGATGCGCCCACGTTTCGAAATCAGGCTCGCGGGAATAGCGAGCGGCCGAGTCGCGTGGAAAACGGGTCGTGACAATCAGCGTCGCGCCCGCGCGCAGCAGCTTGAGTCCCGCCTGATATCCAATCTTGACGCGGCCGCCGGTCAACAGCGCGACGCGGCCACTCAAGTTGGCGGTTTCGGTGCGTTTGATGTAGTTGAGACGCGCACACGACGGGCACAACGCGTCGTAGAAGTGATGAATTTCGGTGTAATCCTGTTTGCACACGTAGCAGTTGTTGGGCACCACGGCTTCGCGGAATTCAGGATGGTCCACGTCGTGTTGCTCGAAGGGGTCGGGCGGAAACACGTTGGGCGACGTGAACACCACTTCTTTCCGCAGTTTGCGAATGCCGGTGTTCTGCAACACGGCTTCGATGCGCTCGACTTTTGTGGCCTTGAGGCGGCGCTTCGTTTCCTTGAGCAACTGGCGGCGCAAAATGGCGTCGGGGCGCGACACCTGCCCGGCCAGCAGCAGCAACCGATTGCGAATGTCTTCGGGGACGGCGGCCAGCAACGCGCGGTTGCCGGCAATAATTTCAAGCAGTTCTGCGGCGTCGTGGATGCGATCAACCAGCGTCTGGCCTGCTATTTCCTGCGGTGCTGTGTTCGTGGGCATGATGAGGGAGCCTAACGGCTCGGCGCGCGCGATCCAAGCTCGGGAAGCCTTCTCCTGATGTCTCCGCGCTTGATCTGCCCGTCAGGCGTGCTCCCGCAGGCCACCAAAGGCCATCGAGGTGCCTATTCCCGCCGCCCGCGCCTTGTCGTAGATGTGCTGAAGGGCGGCCACGTCTTCGACCGCCAGCCCCAGCGACTTGAAAAGTGTGATCTGATGGGCGCTGGTGCGCCCCTGCACGGTGGTCAGCAGGAGGTCGCCGAGGTCGCCCAGAATGTGGTGGTCGGTAATCAGGCCCTCCGAGCGCGGGATGAGGAAATCTCCGGCCTCGGCCATGGTCGACTCACGCCGGTCGACAAAGAGGCGCGCCTGTTGTACTGCGGCGCTGTCGAGTTCCCGTGCAGTGGAGACGGACGCGCCGACCGCATTGATGTGAGTGCCCGCCGACAGCCAACGTCCTTCAAGCACCGGCGTGCGGGATGACGTGACCGTACACACCACGTGCGCCCCGTCCACGGCGTCGCGTGCGCTTTCGCTCACCACGATTTCTATCTCGTGTTTTTTGCGCGCGCGTTCCGCAAACTCGGACGCACGAGTCCCCGAGCGACTCCACACACGTACTCGCGTAATGGGGCGAACGGCACGCACCGCGTCGAGATGGGTCATGGCCAGCACGCCCGCGCCCAACAACGCCAGTTCGCTCGCATCAGCGTTGGCGAGCAAGCGCGTGGCCAATCCGCTGACGGCGGCCGTGCGAATGGCGGTAATGGACGACGCGTCGGCAATAGCCTGCAGGGCACCATGTTTTGCGTCGAATAACAACACGACGCCAATGTGTGAATCAAACGGCGTCGCATCATTGCCCGGGAACACGGTGATGATTTTTGCACCGAGTGCGGCCGCCTCCCCTTTGCCCAGCACCGCCGGCATCGAGGCAAACGCGTTCGTCGTGTCCGGCAACCGGATGACCGTGCGCAGCGGCAGGATGCTGTCGCCGTGCGCAACACGTTTGAGTGCGCCGGCCATCACGTCAATACACTCGCGCATTGGGAGCAGCGTGACGACATCACGGTCGGACAGCAGGAGTGTTTGCATGGGGGCCGTGCTCAACCGCCGCGTCGTCCGCCCTTGGCCGACGTGTTTTGTGGTTTTACCATCGGCGCCGGTTTCGGGGCGCTTGTTTTGCCGGCGTTCGCATCAGGTGTTCCCTTTTTGGCCGGTGTCTTGCGGGAAAAATCTGGAATCGTGCCATGTCCTTTTTTCTGCATACATCCTCCGGGCGGGTCGCGTCTAATTTGCCGTATAGTGACGCCGGGTTGCAAGCTAAACAACCGCCACCTCTTGCGGCCTGCGGGGAATGCCCCAGTATTGGCCGTAATGTTGATCGCGCGCCGCCACCACAGCGGCCAACGGATCGGTGAAAGCGGTGGGCCCCACCGCCGGGCGCAACTCACTCCTACTCGTTCGTTTCAATGGTCCGAACACACATCCGCACGGCTCTCGCGGCGCTTGTGATCTGTACCCTCGGCGCCGCGGGTGTGGGGCTCGCCCAGTCACCGCCTTCCGTGTCGGTCACGCCATCCAAGGTCTGGGGCCGGGTAAGTGGCATCGTGTTTGACAGTCTGCATATGGTGCCGTCGCCCGGTGTCAATGTGTGGATTACTGGCACGACCCGCGCAACCATCACCGACGAAAAAGGGCGTTTCGACATTGACAGCGTCGACACGGGTCGGCAAGTGATTTCTTTTTCCTCGGCGGTAATCGATTCGCTTGGTTTCGGAACACTTGGGGCGGCAACCAACGTGCGCGCTGGTGAAACTGAAAAGGTTCGGCTGGCTACGCCCTCGCTGCAAACACTTTGGCGCGTGTTGTGCGGGACACAACCGCGTATCGGACCCGACAGCGGCATTGCGTGGGGGACCATCCAGGATGCCGCAACCAACCGGCTCCTGGACGGTGCGCCTGCGCTGTTTCAGTGGTACGAATTGAAAAAGGGAGCCTCCGGCAAACGGCTGGAGTTGTCCGAACTGAGTGCGACGGTTCGCACGGATAGCACGGGGACGTATGTGGCCTGCGGCCTGCCGGTTGATGTGGCGCTCACGACCCGAGCCTACGGTGAGAACAAAGCGAGCGGCGATGTCTCGTTCACGATTGGCGACCGCTCGCTGCAGCGTATCGACTTGAGCATCAGCAGTGACATGGTTGCGGCGACGGGCGCAGGCGGAGGCACCACCGGCGCGACATCCAATTCATTGGGTCGTTCGTTGCGCGGTCGCGGCACGGCAATCCTGCGTGGCGTCGTGCGGGATGACCAGGGCCGAAGTGTACCGGACGCGCTGGTGTCGGTGAGCAGCGCGGACACGGTGGTGCGCACGGCCAAGGATGGCAGTTTCATGATTCGCACAATGCCAGCTGGTACACAGTCGGTCGAGGTGCGAAGTATCGGTTATGCCATGCTGACGCGTTTCGTGAATCTGCGCCCGAACGAAACGACGGAATCAAGCTTTACCTTAAACTCGGCGACGACCCTGGCGACCTTCAACGTGCGTGCAGAAAAGACCGTGAGCGCCCAGCAAACCGAGTTCCTGTCTCGACGCAAGCTTGGCATGGGTTACGCACGAACGATTGAAGGCGAAGCGTACTCCAACGCCTTGCAGGTGCTGTCCAGCGTTCCGCGACTGGTCGTGAACCACAATAGCGGGGCGCCGACAGTCACAATGGTGGGGGTTGGCCGACAGTGCTCGCCAACGGTCTACTTCGACGGCCGTCGATCGAGTTGGCTTGAGATCTACGAGTACCCGCTGGAGAGTTTCCGCTCTGTCGAAGTGTTCAACCCGTACCAGGTACCGCTTGAATTTCAGACGCCGGTTTCCAACGGCACGTGTGGGGTTGTCGCCTATTGGTCAAAGTTCAATTTCGGCAAAGTTGGAACAATCCCGCCGCCGTAGGGCAAGCGTGCCGACTATCGCGGCGGTGATGCCGTCACCCGCCAAATGACATTGCCCACATCGTCCGCAACCAACAGCGCGCCTTTGCCGTCAATCGCGACACCAACGGGACGACCCATGGCGTCCCCGTGCTCGTTGACAAATCCCGTCAGCACATCCAATGGTTCGCCCGAAGGTTTGCCATTGCTGAACGGTACAAATATCACTTTATAGCCGCTGCGCGGTTTGCGGTTCCAGCTTCCGTGCTGGCCAACAAACATGCCGTTCGCATATAACGCCGGCAGGGTATTGCCCTTCGCCGCCGCGAGTCCGAGCGACGCGGTGTGCGGCCCGAGCGCGTAGTCTGGCGCAATCGCCCGCGTGACGAGCGCCGAGTCCATGGGTTTGACGCGTTTGTCGATGTGTGGACCGAAGTAGCTGTACGGAAATCCGTAGAAGGCGCCGTCGCGCACGGAGGTCATGTAGTCGGGCACGAGATCACCGCCAATTTCGTCGCGTTCGTTCACCGAGGTCCACAACATACCCGATTGTGGTTCCCACGCCATACCAACGGGATTGCGCAAGCCCGTGGCGAACACGCGGTGTGCTCCGGTTTTTGTATCGACTTCCCAGATTTGTGCGCGTCCCGCCTCCTCCGCGATGCCGTGTTCGCCGGCGTTACTGTTCGAACCAATGGCTACATACATTTTTAAGCCGTCGGGCGAAGCAATGACGTTTTTCGTCCAATGATGATTGCGGCGTCCGGCGGGCAGATTGGTCACTTTCACCGCGCTGGTTGCAATGCGTGTTTGCCCGCGCTGGTACGGAAACTTCAACAGCGCGTCACTGGCCGCGACAAACAGTTCGTCGCCGACAAGCGTCATGCCAAACGGCGCATACAATCCTTCGAGGAGCGCGGTCTTGACGTCGGCCACGCCATCGCCCGTCGTATCGCGCAACAGCGAAATACGATTCGCACTCGGCGCTGCGCCACCACCCTTCTTGAGAAACCGTTTAAAGAACCAACCGCGAATTCCGGTGTTGTCATCGGGACGTTCGGGCGCGTTCGTTTCGGCCACCAGCACGTCGCCATTCGGTAACACGTACAGCCAGCGCGGATGGTCAAGACCGCGCGCGAACGCGGTGACGGTGGTGCCCGTTGCGGAAATCGGTTTGCGATCGCCGGGCCACGGGTTTGCCTTTGCGACGTTGACCGTTGGGATCAGCGCTCCATCTGGCTTGGGCAGCACGGGAGTCGGTCCCGAGCCCTGCAGGACCGTGAGATGCGCGTTCGCACCGCATGCACTGAAGGTGCTGACGGAAACGACGCACCACAGCGTCGTCACAACTGCCTTGCGGGCACCAACTGTCGGATAGGCCATTGGCCGTTTGCAAAAAGTCGCGAGGGAGGGTTTTCAGACACATTCTTGTTCCTGAGTCTCTACCCATCTCGGCCACTGCGGTTCATTCGGACTTTTCGCACAAAACCCGACGGTGCCATCTTGCGGAATATTTCCGATTGAAATCACTGACGAAGCGCTGCGAGTAAGCCGAGTCCCTGCGGCCAGATGCCGAGCTGGCTGTCCGAATTAATGTGACCGGCGGCGGATGTGCGGATTGGGATGGGCGTCACAGACGCAGCATACCTCGTCACGATACCGTGCTGGCCTATATGTTGCTTGCAATGGCGCATGCAATGTTCTCGATCAGACCGGTGTCGCCAATTTAGTCCCAAACGGTGCCGGGGGTCGCTGCTCTATTCCAATACCAGGTGCTGGAGGTTGCATGTCCCGTTCGCCTGCCCGGCTCGTACGAGTGTACTCCCGCGTTCCCGCTGTGTTTGCCCTTGCTGCAGCTCTTGCCGCTTGCGAATCGGACAGGACCACTGCGTCACTGGCTTCGGAAGACGCCGGCGTGGCCGCACCGCTGGCGATGCTGGTCAACAATCCACCCATTGGCGGCCGGACCGCTGTCGGTGTGGAGGACACATTGAAGCTGGAGGCCGCCAGTGCCACCAAACGCGGACGCAACTTTCGCTGGACGAGCAGTAACGCATCCATTGCACGCGTAAACGCACAGGGCATCGTCGTGGCGAGCGCGGTGGGTTCGGCAACGATCCTTGCGACCAGCAACGCCCGCACCGATCGCTGGTATGTGGATGTCGGAACCGCGGTCGCCAAAATTTTTGTCTCGCCCGATTCTGTCGTCGTCGTCCCCGGAACGACGACGCCGCTGACGGTTGTGTTGGCTGCGGCGAATGGGGCAACCATTACGGGGCGGCGCGTGACGTTTCGCAGCCTGAATCCTGCAGTTGCAACCACAAGTGCGAACGGTGTTGTGAAAACGGTTGCGGTGGGTACGACGTCCATCGTGGTGGCGGCCGGTAACATCAGCCGGAATATTCTTGTGCGCGCGGCGCTCGTGACCCCAACACCCCCAACGCCACCAATACCACCGACGCCCACTCCACCAACGCCTCCAACTCCACCGACTCCCACCCCCCCCGCGCCACCACCAACCGGGGCTGGGCTTGGGCTCAACGCCAGCCTTGGCGGGCGTGCCATCTTCCCGGCGGACAACGCGTGGAACACCGCTGTGGACGCAGCGGCGGTCGATCCGAACTCCGCACAAATCATCGCCAGCATCGGGTTGACCAAGTCATTGCATCCGGACTTTGGCGCGAATTGGAATGGTGGGCCGTTTGGCATTCCGTATTTCGTCGTTTCCGGCACGCAGGCGGGTGTCGGCGTGACCTTCGACTACGACGACGAAAGTGATCACGCCCCGTATCCCATCCCCGCGAATGCGCCCATTGAAGGCGGTGCATCGTCCGCCGGCGATCGGCATGTCATCATTCTCGATCGCGACAACTGGAAGCTGTACGAGTTGTTCTACGCGTTTCCGAAAGCGAACGGCGGTTGGCATGCGGGTTCCGGCGCCATCTTCGATTTGACATCCAACGCGCTGCGTCCCGCCGGATGGACCTCGGCTGACGCCGCTGGACTACCCATTCTGCCAGGGCTGGTGCGCTACGACGAAGTCAGCGCTGGCACTGTTTCGCATGCACTGCGGTTCACCGTGTCGCGCACGCAGCGCGCCTACATCGCACCCGCGCGTCACTGGGCCAGCAGCAGCACTGACCCGCTGCGTCCGCCCATGGGAATGCGCGTGCGCCTTAAGGCCAGCGTCAATATTTCCGGCTACCCGGCCAGCGCGCAGGTCATTCTGCGCGCACTGAAAAAGTACGGTATGATTGTCGCAGACAACGGCAGCGACTGGTATGTGTCTGGCACCGCCGATGCCCGTTGGAACGACAACGAGATCAACACGCTCAAGGCCATCAAAGGCAGCGATTTTGAGGTGGTGCTGATGACGGGGATTGTGAGATAACAGAGCAACGTAGCAGCCCCCCGGCTGCGAACAAACGCGCTTGTAGTACCAGCGGCACGTAAGCTGGCACTGCGAGCGCGTTTTGTTTTTTGCCCGCAGCAGCGGGTGGGTTTTGCTACTTAATCCACGTTCCCAACCGCTTCCAGCGAATTTCCGTAAACGCACGAAAGTAGTCGACGCCTTGTTCCATATCGAACGAGTAATACACGAACGTGGGGCGGCCCCGCATATTCTCTCGTGGAACGGCGCCGTAGTAGCGGCTGTCGACCGAGTTGTCGCGATTATCGCCCATCATGAAAAAGTGTCCTGCAGGAACCAGCAACGGGCCCCAATTGTGCAAGGTCGGTTTGGCAACGGGTTCGCCAAATCGAGACCCCCGAAGTGCAATGCCTTGCTGCCAGGAAAACAGGGCGTCCTCAACGTTGCGAGGGTCGGTAGCAGATGGAACGGAATCGGTGCCCGGTTCGGCCGCCCCATTCACGTATAACACGCCGGCGCGCATGAAGACGGTGTCACCTGCAACACCCACAATGCGCTTCACGAGCGTCGGCGTCACCTGATCAGGCGTTATGCGAATGGCTTCAACCTGCGGGGGGGAGACAAACACCGTGACATCGCGACGCTGTGGTTCGGCGTAGCCCGGCAAATTGATGTTCGTAAGCGGAATGTGCGGACCAAACCGCAGCTTGTTGACGAACAGCCAATCGCCAATGAGCAACGTGGGCTCCATGCTTCCGCTGGGAATGCGGTACGCCTCGGCCAATGCGACGCGGGCCACAAGGAAGACGATGACAACGGGCGCCACATTCAGAACGAATGCGCGAAGTCCGTGAAGGAGTCCGCCCTTTTTTGCTGGAGCTTTGGTCACTGCTTGATCCTCTTGTCGTAATTGAACGGGCCCTTGTTGTCCTGGGCGGTAGCGCTGTCGTTGCCCACCGGCCAAACCTCGAAGCTGGCGGCGTCTGCGTCCTTCAGCACTTCACCTCGGTAAAACACCTTGTTGTCGGCAATGGCGTAGTCGCGCTCGAGCATGCGAAAGGTCGCCATCGACTTCGTAAGGATTTGGTCGTTGAAATATGCCTGGCCAGCGTCCCGGGCGTAGTCGCCCTCCAGCGTGACGAACGTCGCCGGGTCGGCGCCTTGCAGCATGACCGACCGTTCGACGGGGTAGTGCTGGCCAAGGTTCGAGTCGTACCTGGAATAGTAGACGTGTTTCGCGTCCTTCGAATACTTGCCAGACACCTCGGAAAACGTGGGCCCATCGCTGCCCTTGATCTCGGCGCGCATGAAATAGCCGGTGTACTGGTCCCGCGCGTGCGCGTCGCCCAGACGCTCGTACGTGTTCACGTCCCGGACTTCGATCGAGATGCCGTCATGGTACACGCGGTTGGTATCGCGGGCGTACTCGTCGTTGAGCAGGCGAAACGACGGCGCGTCGGCCCCCACAATTCGCGGCGTGCGATATCGCTTGATGCTCCAGTACTCCTTGCTGTCCCGGTAGGTATCACAGTACCAGACGCTGGTCTTGTCCTTGGCGTAGTGATCGGTCAGCGCTTCGAACGAGGCGACGTCCACCTCGCCCAGCCAGGAGCTTTCGAAGTACGCGGCGCGGTTTGACTTCGCGAAATGTTTGTTGAGCGGGACCAGCGTCTCGCCTTGCTTCGTCGAAATATGGTCCTTCTTGTAGTACCAATCCCCGCCCTTTTTGGTGTACGGGCTGTCCGATCCACAACCAAACAGGCAGGACAGCAAACCCATGAGTAGAACGGGGTATCGAGGTTTCATGAAATAACGAAGGCCGGGATTGGCTGGGTACCGTTCGAACCCGAAATCTGTACCATTGCTGGCTAGCTGGCGACGGCGTCCACGAAAACGGGCAGTGCTCGGCGATCTTGCGGAGACGTGTGGGGGTAGCAAGTTCGGGGCGACAGGTTAGTGCGGGTCGCCCCGGCAGCGACGCGTCATCAGATTTCCCGTCTGCTACGTTCCTGAGTGGCCGTTCGAAGGCATTCTCAAATCGTGCGATCATCATGCCAGATACAGGTTCGGCGCAGGTCGAGGGGCAATCCAGGTCGGAACGAGCGGCGCGCTGGTGTCGGGCTCGCTGGGCGGCCTTTCTGCGTCTACCAGTGGTCCGGCGGCGCGCGTACGCGTTGCTCACCTGTCTCGGGCTGGCCAGCGTCGTGTATGCCGAGCGCTTGTATGCGCAGCGGCGGGGTGGGTTCGGGCGCGTGTATGTGGAACCCAATGCGCAGTACGACGGCCGCTTCACGTTTGTGCGGCTGCGGTATCAGGTGTACAGCCAGAGCGGATGGGAGTACGACTATCCGGCCATGGAGCGCAACTTCATGACCATCATTAATGATTTGAGCACGCTGCATCCGCATGTGCGGGAGAGCAACATTCACGACATGGACGATCCCGCGCTCGCCAGGTATCCCATCGCGTATTTGTCTGAACCGGGGTACTGGATTCCCGATCAGCCGGAGGCGGAGGGACTGCGCCGGTGGATCAGGAAGGGCGGGTTTCTCATTGTCGACGACTTTTTCGGACCCCAATGGGCGAATTTTGAGCGATCGATGATGGCAGTGTTGCCTGACGCGAAAATTGTGCGGCTTGAGGTGTCAAATCCCATCTTCAATTCGTTTTTCCAGCTCAAGACGCTAGAGGGCATGTCGCATCCCGACCAACCGGGCCGATGGCCGGCGGAGTACTACGGCATTTACGAGGACAACGATCCCAACAAGCGCTTGATGGTCGTGATTGATTACAACAACGACATCGGCGACTTCATGGAGTGGTCGGGTGAGGGGTGGTATCCCGTCAACATGTCCAACGACGCGTACAAAATTGCGACGAATTACATCATTTACGGCATGACGCACTGAGGCGAGCTGCGGAAGGCCTTGGCTCACGGGTTCGCCCAGAAGCACGCCTCAGTACCTCGTCGAAAACGTCACCTTCGTGCTCGGCGCACTTTGGCCACAGTTCTTCGCCTTTATGCTCACCGTGTGCGTGCCTGGCACGCTGAACGACAGCGAAGCAGATTCGCCTCTGGCATTCGTTGGCACCGACAGGCCAATACCCGTCGAACCACGCGGCAGCTCACGGGTGACGATCCACTCGTTGCCAGGCGCCGTTGATGAGTTGCTCGTGACCGTATCCCAAACAAACGTGACGCTCGCCGGCGACGGCGTTCCCGCGTTAAACGTGATCACCGAATTGCTCTGTGGCTGCCGAATATTTGGCGCGCCGATGGTGGGCTGCGAGACGCACGCAATGCCTCCCGGTGCATACGCGAACTGAAATCCGGCGTCTGGGCCCGCGGCCAGGTTGTAGGATGGCGGATCGTTGTCCGCACCTCCCCGAAGCGCAACTCCGTAGGCGCTTGTTGTACACGCTGCGCTCCGCGTCAATCTTGCCGTGACCGCATTGGCCGTACGTCCTGAGTATGTGATGGTGTGACAGTTGATCGACAAACTGACGACGCTTCCCAGGTCGGTGCCTTGAATCGTTGCGGTCCACGGTGTCGCGGCCGGAATGGTTGCGGGGTCGGGATTTTTCGTGATGGAACTGATCTCGCCACGGTTGACGGTGTTGAACTTGAACACATCGTGCATGCCAACCTTGAGCGTGAGTGTCGAGCCCACATTCTGTCCAGGAGGAACGGTGACGTCCATCGCAAGAAAACCCATTCCGGAGCTCTGCGTTCGCCCGTTCGACAGTCCGCTGATCGACGCGCCGCCCGTCATCGATATACTGCCGAATGTTACGAGGTCGATGAAATCCTTAACGATCGTTACGCGTGAGGTCACTCCGCGACGGAGCGGAACGGTTGACGTCAGCGCGCTGCTGCGTTGTCCGGTCGCGAAGTCGTTGACCGAAATTGCGTTGTTGTTCTGCGCGGCTGCGCGCGTTGCGGAAACCAACGATGCCAATCCCACGAAAGCGATTGCGAGCATAGCCGTACCGGCACGATTCTGGTGCATGATGACGTGATTCCGGGGTGAAATGGTTCGATTCGGCGTAGGTCATATCAGGAACGCGCGCACCCTTCAAAAATTCTCACCCCCGGCCGTTCGGGTGCGCTGATCAACCTCGATTCAGCAGTCCGGCTACGCGCAGCGAGATTTTGCCACGGTTGTCGCCCCGGAGGCGCCATTCAACTGGCATTTCAACGCGAATGGTCTGAGTTTGTGAGCGCCCTTCGCGCCGATGCCTCGTTTCTGTACGGGATGTTGATGGAAGCTGGTTGGCATGCGGCCCGTTGCGAATCACGCGAATACTCTTCGTATCTTCGTCAATTACCCAATATTCTGAGATACCCGCGTCGAGATACAGCGCGCGCTTTGCGTCCAGGTCACGCCGGCGCGTAACACCCGACAGCACCTCGACTACAAGATTTGGCGTTGGTGCAGAGTCCCCGTTGCCCTCCGCGATTGAATGCGCTTGCTGCACCGCCAAGTCGGGCTCCACTTCCGACGCGTCAAAACGCATGACCGCTCGGTGAAAAACCAGGCCCAGGCCGTTCTCTCGCACGAACGGCGCAAGTAGCTCGCTCAGGCGCGCCAGAATAATCTCATGGCTGCGTCGTGGCGCGGGCGTCCCAAACAATGCTCCTCGCACGAGTTCGTACCGATTGCCGTCGTCGGGCAAACCGTGCAGCTGCAGGCGTCGGTAATCGTGTAATTCCTCACCCAACTCCGCACCTGCACCCGCCCTCAGCGCGCGCTGGCGCGCCACGCCCACCGTCGACCCGCGCGCCAGCGAAACTGGGCGCGGCACGCCGGGCCAGCCGGTCTGTGAGGCAGACCGGCGAGTGGAGGTTCCGCCTATCCCGCCGCGCCACCCGTCGTGGCGCCACGAAGGACCTCACCTCATACTTCCTCTACCACTTCCCCGATTCACATTCCTACTCCGGCGGTGCAATGGTGACGTTGGGCTGGTGTATTCCTGTCAGTACAACGACACGTCGCCAAACGTCGACGCCATGAGCGCGCTTTGACGTCGGCCTTCGAGTCTGCCGTTGCTGCACTGCGTATCGCCCAACATCACGCCGCGGCGAACACGGCAAGTGAGCAACAGCTGCTGCTGACCCGCCTGCGCACAATGGCGCTGCGCGAAACACAGGCGCTGTTGCAGTACTACGACTGCCTGCTGTTCATGCGCGCCTCTCCGGCAACCTCGGATATTCTCACTGCCGTGGAGGCCGAGCTGTTGCGCCTGCAACGATATCTGCGTGCGCGACGCGGGCGACATGCCACGCTGTTATTGAATTCGGGACTTCCCTATGTCAAAACCACCATGCGCTTTTCGCACGATTGCACGCGGTGGCTTTTGCAGCACCCCGACTGTCGGGTCACGTTGCGCGCATTCGAAGACGCCACGCTCAATCTCAACGCAGTGTTGCAGTTGACCCTGCCGCTTATGGAGCGACCCCACACCACTGCTGAATTGTCCAACAATGAACTGTTCGACGTATTGAACATTCGCCCGTCGCGCAAATTGGAAACCATTGTGGCCGAGCTCAGTCGATTGGACGAACGGCCGTTTGTCAAAGACCATCTGTACGATGCATTGGGTGTGCAGATTTGCGTCACTCCAACCGCTGCGCGCTTTTCACTGGCCGGCAACCGGTTGCCAATGGCCCACCCGTTCCTGCACTCGGCGCCGGCCGAAGTGTTTGATGCGCAGGTGCTGATGAACAGCGCTTTGCCGCTGGTGCGAACGCTCAACACGCCTCAACGTGATGGGGTCATGTCCGTCGTGCGGACGGCCATGGTGCTCACCAGTCGGGAGACCGATCCGACCACGTACCTTGACGCCGGGTCGCTTCGCGTGTTTGACCTGGAACGCGGAGTATCCGTGGCAGTGTACGGCATGACGCCCGATCGTCAGTTGGGATTGGAGTCGTACGTGGGATTTACGGCATTCAAGAACGGCATGCCGGTGGCTTATGGCGGCGCGTGGGTATTGGGACGTCGGTCGGAGTTCGGCATGAATGTCTTCGAACCATACCGGGGCGGTGAATCGGGGTTCCTGATGTGCCAGCTGTTGCGGGTATACCGACAACTTTTTGGCGTGTCGTATTTCGAGATCGACGCGCATCAGTTTGGACTCGACAATCCCGACGGCATCAATAGTGGCGCGTTCTGGTTTTACTACAAGTACGGTTTCCGGCCGGTGAATGCCAGGTTGGCGACGTTGGCGCGTCGGGAGAAAGCTCGGCTGAAAACACGGCGCGGCCTTCGCACGCCCAAGCCCATGTTGCGGGAATTCACACTCAGCAATGTCGCCCTTCAATTTGGCGGTCCGGTGCCGCCGGCTCTGTCATCAGTGATGACGCGGATTACGCGTATGGTAGGCGAGTCCTATAAGGGAAATCGGGTAGTTGCCGAACAGGATTGTTTGCAGAAATTTGCCAACATGGTAACACTGCCACGGCGACTGAATGCCGCTCAGCGACACGTGATGGCGGATGTGGCGTTGTTGGCGGCCGCGCTTGACGTCGTTGACAAAAGACCACTGCAACTGTTGGCGGCAATGATCACCATCAAGCCCAAAGACGTGTATCGATATCAGCAGCTGGTGACGGAATTCTTTGCCCCACCGGCTACGGTGTCGCCGCGTTGAATGACGATCGGTCCATGCCGCTCGCTTGAGGCCCGCAGTCGAGAGTTTCGCGGCCGCCGCGGAGTTGCAACGTGAACGCCGCCGCGTATCCGGCTATCAACGCACTGCGCCCCAGGTGATGACAGCGCAAAGCCCAAGCATACCGAGCGCAGGCAGGGATTTCTTCAGTGGATCGCCGATCTTGAGGTGCATTGCGAGCGCGCCGACCATTAAGATGCACACCAATGCAGCTGCGGGCAGTATCAGGGCGGGAAACCAGATGCCAGCGATCAGTGCGAGCGCGGCCCCGATCTTGAGTGACCCGATCAGGTAGGTGAACCACATCGGCAGCCCATAGGCGGCGAATTCCTCCACCATTTTTCGGGCGTCGCCGCCACGATAGCTCGTGCTCTGATTGAATCGCAGCAGCCAGACGTTCAGGAGTCCGAGTGCGGCCGCGACCTGCAGGATGATCATGACCGCTTCCATGCTTGCTCCACTACGTAAGAATAAAGGTCGCGCTCCGCACCGGTTGAACACTACCCCGACATGTCCGCAATGCAACTCGCCACGGTACTCGCGCAGGCCCTCTCGATCCTTGCCTTCGGCTGGTATGGCGCGCTCACGTTGCTGTCGGACAACATGGTCGCGGAATTCAAGCGCTACGGACTCGGCCGGCTGCGAGTGCTCATCGCCGCACTCCAGATCGTGGGCAGTCTTGGACTGCTCGCCGGTTATTATGCCCGTCCATTGCTCCTGCTGTCCGCCGGGGGGTTCACGGCGATGATGTTGCTCGCGCTCCTCGTACGCGTGAGAATCCGGGATCCGCTTTTCGCCATGATCCCCGCGTTCGTGCTCATGTGCCTCAACATCTTTCTTGTCGTGCGCGCCATCACCTGACGCCTCGCTGAACGCCAGTTCGTCGGTCGCACCTGGTGTCGCAGGCCAGCCGTCCGTGCTCACAGGGACATCATTCACAAACCCGACCCATGCCACAGTCCAGCACCAGAAACCGCAAGTTCGTTCTGGCCGAACGCCCCAAAGGTGAACCCGACGACAACACGCTGCGCCTCGAGTCAGAGGACTTGCCAACCCCAGGCAAAACCCAGATGCTGCTGCGCAACGAGTATCTCTCGCTCGACCCGTACATGCGTGGCCGGATGAGCAACGCGCCTTCCTACGCAGCACCGGTCCAGATCGGCGCCGTCATGATCGGCGGCACCGTCGCACAGGTCATGACGTCTGATGTAAACGGGTTCTCAGAAGGCGATTGGGTCGTGGCTTCTGGTGGCTGGCAGGATTACGCCCTGTCTGACGGCACCGGCGTGATCAACATGGGTGAGAACCCCCAAAATCCCTCCTGGGCGCTTGGCGTGCTCGGGATGCCGGGCCTGACCGCTTGGTCAGGACTGACACAGATCGGTCAACCGAAAAAGGGCGAAACCCTCGTGGTGGCCGGCGCCAGTGGTCCGGTCGGTGCGACGGTCGGACAGATCGCAAAAATTCTCGGATGTCGCGTTGTTGGTATTGCAGGTGGGGCCGAGAAATGTGCGCATGTGGTGAACACCCTGGGCTTCGATGCATGTATTGACTACAAGGCCGACCATTTTCCCGGCATGCTCAAGTCTGCGCTTCCGGACGGCATTGACATCTATTTCGAGAACGTCGGCGGCGCGGTGTTCGACGCGGTGCTTCCGTTGCTGAACCCGTCGGCGCGTATCCCTGTTTGCGGCCTCATCTCGCAGTACAACGCCACGTCACTGCCCGATGGGCCCGACCGGATGAACTACCTCATGAGTCAAATTCTGCGAAAGCGGATGACCATGCGTGGCTTCATCGTGTTCAACGATTTCGGTCATCTCCATGCGGAGTTCACCAGGCAGATGGGCGAATGGATGACGCAGGGAAAAATCAAATATCAGGAGGAAATGATCGTTGGGCTGGAACGGGCCCCAGCAGCGTTCGTCGGCTTGTTGAGAGGTGAGGCATTCGGGAAGCGAGTCGTCAAGCTGACAGATTGAATGACATCATCAAAAGCAATGGGCCGTTGATGTGACTTGACGCATGTTGCTGTAGACAAAGGCGATAAGGTCACGCCTTCGACGTCGCCATACTTCGCAAATGCGGCGGCACCAGCGCGCGCGACAGCAATGCCAGCGACGCATCAACCAGGACCGCCATCGCGGCGGCCGGCAATGCTCCGGACAGCACCAGCCGCGCATCCGCGAGACCGAGCCCTGTTACGATAGGTTCACCGAGTCCGCCGGCGCCGATGAACGCACCAAGCGTGGCCGTACCGACCGTGAGCACAGCCGCCGTCCGAATTCCCGACAGGATGACCGGTGCGGACAGCGGCACGCGCACCCACCACAGTTGCTGCCGCGGCGTTGCTCCCATCGCCGTCATCGCGGAGACCGCATCGGGGTCGGCAAGTCGCACGCTCGTGTACGTCGCCCGCGCGATAGGGAGCAAGGCATACGCCCACAGCGCGACGATGGCGGGCACCACTCCAATGCCGAGCAGCGGAATCATGAACACGAGCAACGCGATGCTCGGTACGGTCTGCACGACTGCAAACAGCTGCAGCACCACCTCACCAATTCGCGGACGCCGAGCGAGCCACAGGGACATCGGCACTGCGACGAGCAGGGCGAACAACAGGGCCACGGCCACCAGCACCACGTGTTCACCGGCCAACCGCAACGTCTCGCCGCGCCGGTCCCAGAAGAACGACCAGAACCCCTGCGCACGTCCGTCCCGCGCGGCGGTGCCGGCGATTTCCTGTTGCACCATGGCGACCGTGGCGCTGTCTGCCAGCCCGAGCGACGCCAGGGCACGACGTGCAACCGCGGGAATTGGTTCCGCGTTCACCTCGATCGCTTGATTCCAGCCCCGCATGTCGGCTTCGGTAAGACGACCGCTCAACGCAGTGAGGATGACCAACGCGCCGGGATCGTTCGCGGCAAGACGCGGTGAGACAAGCGCCGCCGCGTCGTACGGGGGAAAGAAGCGCAGGTCGTCCTCAAGGGTCACGAGATCGAATCGCGCCAGCAGCCCATCGGTGGAATAACCGTCAATGAGATCGACCGCGCGCTGATTGAGCGCCTCATATTTGATTGCCGGCGCCAATGGTCGCACCCCCGCCACCTGCAGCCCGTAGGCACGCTGCAGTCCCACCCACCCGTCATTGCGGCCGATGAAGTCGGCGGTGAATCCAGCGGGAAGTCGCGCCGGCGATGCGGCCAGATCGGAGAGCGTACGCAGCTTGTAGCGCGTGGCGGTCTCTCGACGCACCGCGATGGCGTAACCATTCTCGAATCCGAGTGGCGGCAACCACGTGACGCCGAAGCGCCGCAGGCTCTCTCCGGCCACATAAGTGAAGGCACGACGCGGATCGGCGCGCATTGCCGACGTGAGTGAATCGCCGAGCACTGCAATGAGACCGGTGCCGGTGTATTCGGGATACACGTCCGCACGGTTGCCGCGGATGGCCTGGAACGCGACGTCGGTCGCCCCGAGCCCCATCTTCCGCTCCACACGCCGACCGCCGCGCTCAAGCAGCTGCGCAAACATTTCCGCCAGGAGGAATGATTCGCCGAAGGGCTTGGACGCGACCACGATTGGGGCGCGCAGCGGTGTTCCTCCCTGCGCGGCAATTGATTGCAGCGGCATGAGCAGCACGGTGATTGTCGCCGCCATACTCGTCACGGTCGGCACTCCCCTCATCGCCATACATCGCATGCGTCTCATACGTCCACCAGACGCTGCGCGGTGTTTCGCGCGCGATCCACCAGCATCGTCACGTAATCCGTAGCCGGTGCGTGCATCAGCGCACGCACTGCAGCGAGCTGCTCGATGCGTCCCGCGCGCATCACCGCCACCGCGTCGGCCAGGCGCGCGGCTTCACCGAGGTCGTGCGTGACGAGTACGGCAGTGAATCCCAGCGTCGCGCGCAGATCAGCGAAGACATCGTGCAACTCGCTTCGCGAAATCGCATCGAGTGCGCTGAACGACTCGTCAAGCAGCAACAATTGCTGCTCGGCCGCGAGCGCGCGGGCCAGCGCCACCCGCTGCCGCTGTCCCCCTGAGAGTTCGTGTGGATATCGCCCGAAGTACACCGACGGCGACAGCCCACAGCGCTCAAGTGCTCTGCGGGCCGCCCCATCGCGATCGGCCTGATCGAGCAGCGTCGGCACCAGCGCCACGTTGCGTCCCACCGTCCAGTGCGGCAGCAGTCCACCCGATTGTGGCACATAACCGATGCGCCGACGGAGCAAGACCGCATCCATCGACGTGACATCCACCTCATCCACGAACACCGCTCCCGGTGCGGGCTCGACCATGCGATTGAACGACCGGAGCAGTGTCGTCTTCCCCGACCCGCTCTCTCCGACAATCGCCAGCAACGAGCCGGCGGGCACCAGCAGCGACACGTCGCTGAGTGCGACGACCTCTGCGTACCGATGGGTGTATGACGACACGCGGAGCTTCAGGGCCATATCTTGCTCGTTCTTGTTGAGTAGGCACCCGGAAACGGGTCCGAAATGGGAACTCCCGTTGGCTGCAGCCGCTTAATTCACGTTGGGTTCCTGCTACCCGCTCCTCCAGATTCAGATCATGACCTCTGTTCTTTCAGCACCCGCGCCAACGCCAGCCGCGGCACCGAGCGCTACACGCTACAATGCTGTACGGTTCGCCACCGAACAACTGTGCGCTCCACTCGTCACAGAAGATTACGTGGTGAGCAGCATGCCCGACGTGTCACCCACCAAGTGGCACCTCGCGCACACCAGCTGGTTCTTCGAGACGTTCGTCCTGACGCCGCACCTGGAAACGTATCGCACCCCCAATCCGCGATACGCGTTTCTCTTCAACTCCTACTATGTACAAGCGGGGGAGCGGCACTGCCGAGCCCAGCGAGGGCTGATCACGCGCCCTACGGTCGAGGAAGTGTACGCCTACCGGGCGCATGTTGACACGCACATGCGCGAGCTGCTCGCCCGTATCGACAGCGACCCCGATCATCCCGCCTCGGCCCTGGTTGAGCTCGGGCTGCATCATGAGCAGCAACATCAGGAGTTGCTCGTCACCGACATCAAGCATGTGCTTTGGACCAACCCCCTGCGGCCGGCGTATCGCCACGACCTGCAGATTGCCGCAGCAGCAACGCCGCAAGGGTGGACCACGCTTGAGGGCGGCGTGCAGTGGGTCGGCTACGACGGACACGACTTCCACTTCGATAACGAAAAGCCGGCGCACCGCAGCTACGTGCAGCCCACCGCCGTCGCGAACCGCCTCATCACCAACGCCGAATACGGGGCCTTCATGGCCGACGGCGGGTATCGCCGCCCGGAGCTGTGGCTGAGCCGCGGCTGGGCCATGGTGCAGGAAGCGCGGTGGACGGCCCCGCTGTATTGGGAGCGCATCGACAGTGAATGGCAGGAGTTCACGCTGGGCGGCCAGGCTCCCATTGTGGAGCATGCGCCCGTGACTCATGTGAGCTACTTCGAGGCAGACGCCTACGCGCGCTGGGCCGGCTTGCGGCTTCCCACTGAATTTGAGTGGGAGCTGCTGGCCCGCACCATCTTTGGCGATCGCCCACTCTCCGGTCGCTTCGTGGAGGCGGCGCATTTCCACCCGGGCAGCGATGCCACGCCCGGAGTGCAACAGCTGTTCGGCGACGCCTGGCAGTGGACACAAAGCGCGTACACCGCTTACCCCGGATACCGCGCCGCCAGCGACGCACTTGGCGAATACAACGGCAAGTGGATGAGCGACCAGTGGGTGTTGCGCGGAGCCTCGTGTGCCACGCCCGCCAGCCACGCCCGACTCACTTACCGCAACTTCTTTCCCAGCGACGCGCGATGGCAGTTCACCGCCATCCGTCTTGCACAGGATCCCGCATGACCGCATCGCCAAACATCTCCGCCGCCCGTCACGACGCCACGGTATCCGCCTCGCTACGCCGCGAAGTGCTGGACGGACTGCGCGCCACGCCAAAAACGCTGCCGGCTGCGCTTTTTTACGATGCGCGTGGTGCCGCACTGTTCGAGGAGATCACGCAGCTCCCCGAGTATTACCTCACGCGCAGCGAACACGAAATTCTTGAGAAACACGCGGACAATCTCGCGTCGCTCGTGGGGCCGAATGCGGCCCTCATCGAGTTTGGCAGCGGTGCCGCGCTCAAAGTGCGGTACCTGCTGTCGGCGCTGACTCACGCGGCTGCGTACGTGCCCATGGACGTGTCGCGCGAGCAGCTGTACGAAATGGCCGCCGAACGCTCGCTGGAGTTTCCCGAAGTCCCCATCATGCCAGTGTGGGCCGACTACCACGAACCGTTCACGCTGCCCGAACTCGCGCCGGATGTACGTCGCGTCGGCTTTTTCCCGGGCTCCACTATTGGCAACATGGAGCCGGAGCAGGCCAGCGAATTCCTGTGGCGCATTCGCGAAACGATCGGCGACAACGGTGGCCTCATACTCGGCGTCGATCGCCGCAAGGACCCGCGCATCCTGCACGCCGCCTACAACGACAGGGCTGGAGTGACGGCCGAGTTCAACCTGAACGTACTGTCGCACCTTAACCGCGAATACGACGCGACGTTCTCCAGGGCTGCCTTCCGGCATCGCGCGTTTTTCAACGATTCGGCCAGTCGCATCGAGATGCATCTCGAATCGGTCACTGCGCAGCATGTGCGTATCGCCGGTCAGTCGGTGCACTTCGCCGTGGGCGAGACGGTGCGCACAGAATACTCGTACAAGTATGACCGCAAGATGCTCGACGCCGTGGTGAGCACCGGCGGTTTCAAGGTGGTCGAGCTGTTCACCGATCAACGCCAATGGTTCTGGCTGGCGTGGCTCGAACCGAAGTAAGCGACTTTCTCTTTTCAGGTACCGACACATGAAGGCCATGCTGAACGACACCGTGATCGCGGAATCCAACGACACGGTGGTGGTTGAAGGCAATCATTATTTTCCGCAGTCCTCTTTGGTGCGCGAACATTTTGTGGAGAGCGCGCATCACACCCGTTGTCCGTGGAAGGGTGAGGCGAGTTATTACACCGTGCGCGTGAATGGCGAGGATCATGCGAATGTCGCGTGGTACTATCCCACGCCTATGAAGGGGGCCGAAGCGGTGAGCGATCGCGTGGCGTTCTGGAAGAACGTCAAGGTTGTGGCGTGATCGTGAACGCGGCCATCATCGGTACCGGGCAGGCAGGCCCCGCGCTTGCCACTGCGCTGGCCGCCGACAGTGAGACCGTAGTGCTCTTCGAGGCGGCGCAGTTGGGAGGCACCTGCGTGAATACCGGGTGCACGCCCACCAAAACACTGCGCAAGAGTGCGCGCGTTGCCTACCTCGCGCGGCGTGCCGCAGAGTTTGGCGTACAGGTCGGTCCCGTCACGGTGAATTTCCGCGCGGCGATGGAGCGCATGGAGACCATCGTGAACGCTTCGCGAAATGGGCTGGAAAAATGGGTCGGGGGCACCAAGGGTGTTACGGTGGTGCGCGCGCACGCGCAGTTGCACGGACGCGACAACGGCCAGTTCATCATTCGCGCCGGCGACACCCGCTATTACGCCGATCGCGTTTACCTCAATGTGGGCACACACGCCTCGCTTCCGCCGGTGCCCGGACTGGCCGAAACGTCGCCGCTCATCAACGATTCCCTACTCGAGTTGCGTGAGCTTCCGGCCCATCTCGTCATATTGGGGGGCAGCTACATCGGCCTCGAATTCGCGCAGATCTTTCGTCGGCTGGGCAGCGACGTCACCATCGTTGAGAGCGCGCCCACCATCGTAGCGCGCGAAGATGCCGACGTGAGTGCGCGCCTTGTCAGGCTGCTCACCGACGAGGGCATCACCATTGTCTGCGGCGCGTCCGTAACGACGGTAAGCGGCACTTCGGGACACGAGGTCACACTCTCCGGCACACGAAGCACGGAGATAGCCGACGGCAGCACGGCTGTCCCCGAATCGTTCAGCGTGAGCGGCACACACCTGCTCGTCGCAACCGGCCGTGGCCCGAACACCGCGCAGCTTGGGCTTGAGCGTGTTGGTGTGCACACGGATGCGCAGGGATACATCCCCGTGAATGGCGCGCTTGAAACAAACGTTTCCGGCATTTTTGCCTTGGGCGATGTGAACCGGCGCGGTGCCTTTACGCACACCAGTTATCAGGATCACGAAATCGTGCTCGCCAACCATCGCGGTGGAAATCGTACTGCCGATGGTCGTGTGACTACCTACGCGCTGTACACCGATCCGCCGCTTGGTCGCGTGGGGATGTCAGAAACCGAAGCGCGCCAGTTGATGGCCAAGGGTCGCAATTTTCTGATGGCCACCCACGACATGAAATTCGTGAGCCGTGCCAAGGAAGAGAGCGAGACCACCGGTGTGATCAAGGTGCTGGTGGACGCCGACACACACCGCTTCGCGGGCGCCACCATTTTCGGAATTGGCGGCGACGAAATTGTGCAGATTGTCGGTGTGCTCATGGAGGCCAACGCGCCATACGAAGCGCTGCGTGATTTTCTTCCGGTCCATCCCACCGTCACGGAGTTTTTTCCGACCATTCTCAAGAAGCTCACACCGCTGGCGTGAGTGGCGCGTGCGCTGTCAGGCGCGAGGCCAACGCCTGAATGGCAGCGCCCTGCTGTTCGCGCACCGTGTCGCCCAGCATGCGTCCGAGCACGCGAATGTCGTCTCTCCAGATTCTTTACTGTTCGCCTGCTATATTTCGGCGGCGATTCTCAAAGCCCGTCTTCCCCTCGCATTTGCTCACCGACGATGAACTACTACGGCGCTCAGAACATGGCGGACAGTTGGCGCACTGTTCGCAACAACACCATTCAGATGGCGGAAGATATTCCGGCCGACAAGTATGACTTTCGCGCCACCGACGACACGATGTCAGTGGCTGAAATCCTGGCACACATGGCGACGAACACGCTGTGGGGCGTCAAAGTGCATGTCGTAGACAAAAAGGACGCCGTGACGGGGCCAGAGTTTGGTGCATTTGCAGGAATGGCCGGAGTCGCCGCAAAGGCGCTCGACCACAAGGACGCGATCGTTGCGGCGCTCAAAACGAACGGCGAAGAATTGGCGCGCGGACTCGAGTCGCTCAGCGACGAATCACTTGGCCAGCATGTGACGCTCCCGGGCGGGTCCAAAACGCGTTTCGAAATGCTGCTCGGCCTCAAAGAACACGAAATGCATCATCGCGGGCAGTTGATGGTGATGCAACGCCTGATGGGTGTGGTTCCGCACCTGACGCGCATCCGTCAGGAACGGATGGCGGCCGCACGGGCCTCGGCGGCCGCGCAAAACTAACGAAGTACGCGGTGCAAGATCTGTGCATGAAATCTTGCACCGCGTTTGGGCGTAGTTCTCCGTAACGTCCTGGGAAATGCTACTTCTTGATCGCCACCGTATCCTGCTGTAGCTGCACCACCATCACTTCGATGGGTTTCGTTCCGGGATTCACATCCGCATGCATTTGCCCGGCTGGATCTTTGCCAAGCCACATGGCCTTGCCCGCTTGCAGGTTGTACGTGTCCAGCACTTTGCCATTCTTGTCGACGACTTGCAGTTGACCGTCGGTGAGTGCCACGAGTGCGCGACCATGTTCGTGACGGTGAAGCGCCAGTGGTGCTCCCGGCATCACGGTCGTTTTCCAGACTTTAAGTTCGTCGTTCGTAAATTGTTCTTCGCGTCGTGATGTTTGCGCTTGTTGTTGCGCCCACATTACGCCGGCGCCGACGAGGAACGAGAGGAGGCTGGTAGCTGCGGCGGTGCGAAGGCGTTGCATACGAGTGTCCGTTGCCGGTGTCGAAGGAGGAGCGCAGTCTTCAGTCGGTCGCAGATTCCACGCGACCGCATCGTCGAGGTGTTGCGCGTGAAGACCTGCCATCATCGGCTCACCGCGCGAAGCTCGCGGAACTTCCCGCGCAGACTGAGACGCTTGAAGAACGGCAGGCGGTCGACAAACAGTTTCCCGTCCAGATGGTCGATCTCGTGCAGCATACACACGGCCGGCACCCCGTCAAGGTCACACACGTAGGGCCGCAACGACCGATCGACCGCGCGCACTTGCAGCCGCGTGGCCCGCACAACAGAGGCGACGATTCCGGGCAGCGACAGGCAGCTCTCCTCGACAAGGCCTGGGTTGCGACTCCACACCACTTCGGGGTTGATGAACAGCTCGGGCGCGTCCGACCCCCCGGAAACGTTTACGGTGACGATGCGCTGGTGCACGTTCACCTGTGTTGCTGCCAGCCCAATGGCCCGCGTGGCGTGCATGGTCTCGACCATGTCGTCGGCGAGGCGCGCGAGATCCGGCGTGAATTCGGTCACCGGACTCGCCTTGATGCGCAGCCGTGGATCCGGGTATTCGAGGATCGAAAGGCGCGCCATCTCAGGTCGTCTTGGTTTCGAGCTCGGGGGGCACGAACGCGGCCTTTGCGCGCGCGGACTCGGAGGGGCGACGGACGAGCGGCGCCATCGCGACGATGGTCACGACCAGGAGCAGCACCTCGATTGCGTAGACGGTTGTGTATCCGACTGCGGAACTGCTAACTGCAGAAAGCGCGCCCCTGCTGGCAACAGCCTTGGTGACCAGGTCGTGGATGACGCCGCTCAGCGCGACCGCGACTCCGGCCGCCGTCGCTTGCACTGCGCCCCACGCGCCCAGCGCCAGGCCGCGCTGATCGGCCGGCGCGCTGTTCATGGTCGCGGTCAACGTGCCGTGGCCGAAAAGTCCCGCGCCGAAGCCAATGCCGAGCGTGCCAAGCGCGAAGAGGAAGGGCGCCCCAAGCGGAGCCGCGCCGATGACACAAAGGAACGCAGGCACGCCCACCAATGAGCCGGCGATCGCCATCCTGAACGGGTCCGCGCCCCGGCTGAGCACACGGGATGCGAGCGCGAATCCCAGAAGCCCTCCGATGGCCAACGTAGCCGTGAGCTTCGTGGTCTCGCCGACGGTCAGGTGCAGGATCTGCCCGCCATAGGGCTCAAGCAGGATGTCCTCCATACTGAACGCCATGGTCCCGAGTCCCACGGCCAGCAGCCGACGGCCTGCCCCTTCGCCCTGAGCGAACGTATCCCAGGACTCCCGAAAAGTCGGCTCGCGCGGTGGCAATTGAGCCCCGCGTGGCCGCCGAGGTTCTTGCTTCCACAGCGCCACTACGTTGAGCACCATAGTCGCGAGGCCGGCACCCTGGATGACCTCCACCAGGCGCTGGGGCGTGTAGTCCGCGAGCGCGGCGCCAAACACCAGCGCGCTCACGATCATCCCGACCAGGAGCATGGTATACATCAGCCCGACGACCGTGGGCTGCGACTTGGGCGGTGCCAGATCGGTGGCCAGCGCCAGGCCTACAGTTTGCGTCATGTGCAGTCCGGCGCCAACAAGCAGGAACGCCATGCCGGCTCCTATATGACCGACCCATGCGGGCGCCTGGCTCGCGTTGCCGTCACCGGACAACACGAGCAGCGCGAAGGGCATTATCGCCAGCCCGCCAAACTGGAGCAGGGTGCCCTTCCAGATGAAGGGGACGCGTTTCCACCCAAGCTGTGAGGTGTGCACGTCGGAGCGGAACCCGATGAGCGCCCGGAAGGGAGCAAAGATGATCGGCAGCGAGACCATCACCCCGACGAGCCAAGCGGGCACGCCGAGCTCGACGATCATTACCCGGTTGAGTGTGCCGATGAGCAGCACCAATTCCATGCCGACTGACACCTGAAAGAGCGACAGTCGCAGCAGGCGGCTGAGCGGCAGGTCCGGCGTGGCCGCATCGGCAAACGGGAGGAATCGGGTGCCGAGGCCGATCCACGTTCGCATCACTTTCTCGCTGTAGCGATTCATAAAGCCCCAATTGCAAAAGAGAATGCCGGCCTCAAATTGAAGCTCGGCATTCCCTTCGCATCATCCATCAAGGTACGCGCTTAGCGCATGGGTGCGGCCGAAGCCACGACCCCGGGCTGCGTGGACGGGGCAGTTGCCGTCGTCCTCGGTTTTGAGCCCTGGAAGAAGTTGGCCATCCAGGTTGTCTGCGTTAGCACGGCAGTGTGGACGAGCAAGGAGATGATCAGCACCGTCCCCAGAAACAGGGGCAGGCCCACGGTCGGCTTGACCACCAGCCAAATTTTCGCTTGGTTCATGGATTGCTCTTAGTGAAGCCAGGGACTGTACACGTAGGCAAGTACGTGCGCGAACAACGCGATCACGAAAAATATCCGCGAACCGTCGATGACGTGCTTGTGCAGCTCCTCGGCTTCGCCGACGGTCAGGCCAGTCGGCCAGACTCGGTTCGGATCGTCTGCCATAGGCGACAACTCCTCTCGTTGGGGGGACGCATTGTTCTACTGATGCCCCCGGCCGGCCAACGCGTCGTTAAAGCAGACAGGGGTCGAGTGTAACGTATAGTTGACAGTATGATGTGTCAAGAACTATTTACATATCATCAATCGAGGGGGCCGCTATTATCATTCCAAGCCGAGGCCCCGTCTTGCGTTGCCATCTATATAGGAGGATGTGTCATGTTGGGATACAAACTTATCAGCGCCAGCGAGAATGTCAGCTCCGATCCTCTCATGTCCGAGGTACTCTCGATCCCCCTCATCATGCGTGGCGAGCCTGTCACGGCCCTCTGGAATCAGCCGTACACACCGTCCAAACCCCTCTGGGGCGGGCGCACGTTGTCGGAGTTGCTTGGGCTGCCGGTACTCTCCGCCATGAAGCCGTTCTCCTCCGTGAAATAGGGCACGATCTTCTCGACGCTCGGCCTGCCCGAGTACGCGAAGAGGTAGAAAGCGCGGCGCCGGCTCCAGTGTCGGCGCCGGGCATTTGCCCGCGTCACCACAGCGTTTGCAGCGCCCTCAACGCGCACGTGACCGCGAAATAAGGTGATCGCTGGGGTCAAACTCGAGTTGGCACTCCACTCGGCCAAGTGTGATGGAGCTCTCGACGGTAAGGCTGCCGTCGACGAGCTTCGTCACCGTGTAGCCCCGGGCCGCCGCTTGGGTTTGCACCTCGGCCGCCGGCGTGCCGGCGGGTAAGCGGTCGCAAAACCGGCGTACCTTCCGCGAAGACAGGATCACCGGTCCAAAGGCTACGAGCGTGCCGATCAGCAGCAGGACGAAGAGTGAGCCGGCGCGGATTTGCCGTGTAGTTACAGCCATGGGTTAAGCGCCTCCGAGCGCCTCGTGGAGTTCGTGGCCGCCAGTGTCGTTGCACCGGGCCAGCCGCGATCATTCTGGAGCCGTGTTCAGATCGAGCCGCGTTCCACCGGTACTCCAGTCACGGAGAGCCACTTATGGACGGAGTGTTGCGCGACGTGCGCGATCCTCTTCCCATTCGATGAATGGGCCGTCGAAATCGACCAGGCGTGTGCCGTCAAACCACCAGACACGCGTCGCGACCTCGCGCAGGAAGGCCCGGTCATGGCTTACGAGCAGCACGGTGCCTTCGTATTCGTCGAGGGCGTCCTCGAGCACCTCAATGTTCTCGACGTCGAGATGGTTGGTCGGCTCATCGAGTACCAGCAGATTGGCGCGCGAAAGTGTGATGAGCGCGAGCGCGACGCGTGCACGCTCGCCACCGCTCAGGCTCCCGATCTCACGAAAGACTTCGTCATCGCTGAAGCCGAAGGCGCCGAGATGGTTTTGTACCGCGCCGCGACCCCAGAGTGGTCGCTGTTCCTGTATGGCGTCGTACAGCGACTTGCGCAGCGGCAGATCTGAGAGATCCTGACGGAACCACGCGGGTGTGATCGAGCTGCCAATTCGCGCCTGGCCATGCGCCGCTGCGCGATCACCGATGATGGTGGAAATGAGCGACGACTTGCCCGCGCCGTTCGGACCAACAAGCGCAACGAAATCGTTGCGCCGCAGGACCGCGGTAAAGTCGTCAACAAGCACCCGACCAGGAACTTCCACCCGCAGGGCATCAATCGCGATCACCTGGTCGCCCCCGCGATCGGCCAGCTCGAAGTGCAGCGTCATCGCCGCCGGATCACCCGGTGGAGGCGCCAGGCGTGGCAGGCGCTCGAGCCGTTTGCGCTTGCCCTTTGCCTGGAACGAGTTGACCCCCGCGAGGTTCCGCATGATGTATTCCGATTCCTTCTTCACGTACGCGCGCTGCTTCTCCAACTCGCGCTCGCGCGTGAGCCGACGCTCGGCACGTTGCGGCACGAACGCGCTGTAGTTGCCCTTGTAGGACTCGCTCGTTTTCGCTTCCACGTGCAGGATGTTCGTGCAGATGGCATCCATGAATGCGCGATCGTGCGACACAACAATGACCGTCTCGTCGGCTTCGTTCAGCCACTCTTGCAGCCAGGTCGTGGTGTCGAGGTCCAGATGGTTCGTGGGTTCGTCAAGCAGCAGCAAATCGGCTGGGGCAATGAGTTGCGCGGCCAGCCCCACGCGACCCCGCTCGCCGCCTGACAGTGACGACACCAGGCGCGTCTTCGACTCCTCGGCATCGAAGCCAAGTCCCTGAAGCACGGCGTCGACGCGCGCGTGGTAGTCGTAACCGCCCATGTCGCCGAAACGTTCTTGATCGTGTCCAAAACGTTCGAGGAACTCGTCCGTGACCTTCTCACCCATTTCGCCAAGCTCGATTGCCTGTTTGGCTATGTGTTGCTCCAGGGCCATCACCTCGCGCCAAGCGGCGGCTCCGGCCTGCCACACTGTGGTGGCGCCTTCGAAGGCGCGGTGCTGGTCGAGCAGAGCGTGCCGGAGTCCTGGTTTCCTCGCCACCGATCCCACCGTGGGCTGCAGATCGCCGGTGATGACATTGAAGATGGAGGTTTTTCCAGCGCCGTTCCGCCCGATGATGCCCCACCGTTCGCCTTGGGCAACGGTGAACGTGATGTTCTTGAAGAGTTCGGTCGCGCCGAATGAGATGCCGACGTTGGAGACGGAGAGCAGGGTCACGCTGAGTGGGGAGAAGACCTGGAGATGGCCGCACCCGCAGGCCGGGATCGGGCGGCGCGTTGCGAAGCGCCGGCGGAAAGCTAAGCGCGGGGCGACCTCGCGTCGCTTAACCGTCGCCGCGATTGCCGACTACGTCTTGCGGGCCGGGCGCGCAGTCCTGTTGCAAGTCCACCAGCGCCCACACATCACCGCGGCGCGTCACCTACCGCGTGTCACCGGCGTTTCGGCCGTGATGCGACGCGTGTCTTCCTCGTGCGTCTCGCTGCGCTCGTCAACCGGGAGGATCCCGGCATCGTTAAGCATCAGTCCCACGGCGTCTGGTATCATTGCTGGCCACATGAAGAGGCCGACCGGGCGCAGAATCGAACGTGGCGGCCGATGAGTTCCGGCGTACCGACGGCGCGCCCACACTTCATAGACAGTCGTGATCATGCCTCCCACGACTGCAAACAACGCCCACGTCGCCGCCGCCTCGCGCCACGGAAGATCGATGAGCATCCAGACCAACACGCCATAACTCAGTGCCAGGCCCATAATGCCCATGCCGCGACGCAGTGCGGCATTGAGCACCACGCAGGCGGTCGTCCACAGCAGGATGCCGGCCAGCACGATTGCCCACATCACGTCGACGTGATACAAGGTCATGAGAAGTCCGGGCTTGAGATAGGAAGAAGTTGATCAGACGGCCGGGCGCGCGTTGGCACACCGTACGAGTTCACTTGAGTGTGACACGAATTCCGCCAAGGCGCCAGCATCTGGCGCCCTCGCGGTTGGAGAAATCGCTGTTCACTACGGAATACAGCGCCTGTGCGCGTGTGACACCGACCTGCTGCAAGCTCATCGCGCGACTGCTTGACGATCATGATTTTTCTGCTGGTGCTGGCTTCAGAGGCGTCGCCTGACGCCCTTTCCGCCGCCAGGCCCGGCGCCTAACGTCCCCTGATGAACATCCTCGAACGCCTCACCGACGCGCTGAGCCGGAGCTATCGCGTGGAACGCGAGATCGGCGCGGGCGGCATGGCCACGGTGTATCTCGCGCACGACCTCCGACACGATCGCGAGGTGGCCATCAAGGTGCTGCATCCCGATCTCGGGGCCGCGCTCGGCGGCGAGCGGTTCCTGAGCGAAATTCGAACCACGGCACGACTGCAGCACCCGCACATCTTGCCGCTGCTGGACAGCGGCGTGGCCGACACGCTGCTGTACTACGTGATGCCGCTGGTGACCGGCGAGACGTTGCGCGCACGCATCGAGCGCGAACGGCAACTCCCGATTGCCACCGCCGTGCAAATCGCGCGCGAAGTGGCCAGTGCACTCGAACACGCGCACAAACAGGGAATCATTCATCGCGATATCAAGCCCGAGAATATCCTGCTGCAGGACGGCTCGGCGCTGGTGGCGGACTTCGGCATCGCGCTCGCCGTGCGGAGTGCCGGGGGGCAACGCCTCACGCAGACGGGGTTGAGTCTGGGCACGCCCCAGTACATGAGCCCCGAACAGGCGATGGGAGAACGCGTGATCGACGCGCGGAGCGACGTGTATGCGTTGGCGGCCGTCACGTACGAGATGTTGACCGGCGACCCGCCGTTCACCGGTTCCAGCGTGCAGGCGGTGGTCGCGAAGGTGATGAGCGCCGAACCAGAACGCCTGACGCTCACGAGAAAGACCATTCCGCTCGCGATTGAACGCGCCGTGCTCACGGGGCTCGCGAAGCTGCCAGCCGATCGGCAGGAGAGCGCCGCCGCATTCGGCGCCGCGCTGCGCGATGCGTCACCGGAAACGGTTTCCGCGACCACGCAGCTTGCGACTGCAACTGCAAGCGCGACTCGTGCGGCGCATCGCGGTGCGACATGGAAAGTTGGCGCGGCCGGACTCGCGCTGGGCATGGCGATCACGGCGGCCGCGTTGTGGCCACGCGATGCATCGCGCGTCGACACCAGCGACGTAGGCTTTGCGCGCACGCAGATGACGTTCAGCGGGAGGATGGGGTTCCCGGCGATCACACCGAACGGCGATGTGATTGCCTATGTGGAAAGCGAGTGCGAACAGCCTGGACACGACGCGTTCTCGCCGATGAATGGCGACGACGATCCTGTCCCCTGTGTCGAGTCGCTCATGGTGCAGGACACCGGATCGTCCACCGCCGTGCGGGTCATGAATCGCGTGCCGTCGATACGCGCCGTCCGCTGGCTGGCCAGCGCCACCAGTCTGGTCGTTGACGCCACGCTTGACTCGTTACGAAGCGGGATATTTTTGGTCCCGCGTCTCGGCGGAGCGACACGTCGCGTGGCCGAGCGGGGACCGTTCGATGTGCATGCCAGCGGCGATACAGTGCTCGTGTTGCCGTCCGCGACGTCGATTGCCACCCATGCGCAGATGATTGTCGCTGCAACGGGCACGGTGGTCGACAGCGTGTCCGTGCCCAAACGTGATTTTGGCACGATCGCATGGTCCCCAGATGGACAACGCATCGCGCTCGGCGATGAGTCGATCATCCTGCTCATCGCTCGTGACGGCAGCGTGTTGGACTCACTCACTTTGCATACACGGCGCACGATCCGATGGGCACCCGACGGATTGGCGTTGTTCGCCTTTTTGCCGGCGCCCGCCCGCGACGACGAGTTTGTGCGTATCGACGTCGATCAAAGCGGTCGCCTCGCTCGGCTACCTGCCGCCGTGATGCCAGGCGTGCCTACGCTGTATCGGGGAGAGTTCGACATTGCCGCACGCACCGGAAGGCTGCTGTTCATCTCGGGCGAGGCACGGCAGGATCAGTGGATATTCGGCGTGGGCGCGGGAAACATCGCGGCGCGCCCGGTGACCACAGGGACGTCGTGGTACGGCAATGCCGTGATCGCTCCCGATGGGCAGACGCTGTACTACCTTCGCGGCGACGCCTCCGGCGACAACCTGTATCGCTTGCCACTCGATGCAGCGCCGAACCGCCTGCTCGACGATGAGGCGCTCACGAATAGCCGTGGCGCCGGCAACTCGCTCATCGGCATCTCGACCGACGGGCGTCGAGTGGCGTTTCTGAAAGGGGAGGGCGGGGAGGACAACGACTTAGCCGTGTACGATTTTCACACCGGTGAGCGACGTGTCCTGCGCAAATCCCGGCGCCTGCCGGGACAGGAGGCGCCCCTCCCGCTTGCCGACGGAGACTTGGTGTCGATGGGGCCGTCTGGTCGCGAGATCGTGATCACCAACGGCACGTCCGCGACGAGCCGACGCGTGCCCCTCCCCGACACACTGGACGTGCTCTTTGGCAGCACGCTCAGTCCAGACGAGCTGGAACTTGCCGTTACTACCAGGACGCCCACGGGTTACGTGCTCGGTGCAATGTCGCTTTCTTCCGGACGCTTTCGCTCGCTCACGCCGTTTCCTCCCAACTTGCAGTCGAGAAGGCTCTCGTGGTCACGCGACGGTTTTATCTACTTCGGCGCGTGGGAACCGGGAGCCAGCGCGCCGTCGCTATTGCGCGTGAGCGGTACGGCCGGTGGTGCTCCCCAGCGGGTCATGACGCTCCCGACGCACTGCGCGATCAAGACCATCGCGATCGCGACGGCGGCGCCGCGAGGTGTGTGCAGGGCCGAGGACGCCCGAGGTGATGTGTATCTGGCGTCGATTCCCGGCGTAATGCGGTAGGGTGGTGGTAGAAGGGCGTACTCTGTGCCCCCGGCGTGGTCGCTGACGCCGCGGCGGCGTCCGGTCAGGGCCGCTTGCTCGGCGCGCTGTCCGCGCGACGGAGTTCCTCGAGCACGAGCGTCGTGATGTCCAGCTCGTCGGCCCAATCCACCACCCCGTTCATGGTTGCCAGATCGATCACCATCGCCAGGCGTTCGCGTGCGCGAACCACTTTGACGGCAACGCGCACCTTTTCGATCAGGGGTGCCTGCAATTCTTCGAGCCGCCTGCCGGTGACCAGATTGAGCTGCGCGACCATGTCCTCGAGCGTGAGCTCACGCGAGCGCATGATCATCATCGCCGCTTCGCGCTGCTGCGGTCGCAGATCGGCTTCGGTACGACTCAGCTCGTCGACCGCCGCCCTCATCGAATCGGTGGCGGTGTGCACGAGCACTCGCGCATTCGCCATGTCGCGTTCGAACTTCGACTCCGCCTGGGCGCGACCCGGCATGTCCTGCAGCAACTTGCGTGAATCGACGACGCCGATACGTACCGGTACTGTCGCGCGCTGCGCCGCGAGCGGGGAGTGTATGAGCAGCAGGAGCGGCAGGAGTGCCGCCGCGTGATGGATGAGCTTTGGACTGCGCATGTTCGGGGTCCGAAAAGTGATGAATGGCCGGTGCATCGTTCGGTGGCGCCATTTACGGAATGTAGCGCGAGTATTGACCATTGCCTGCTGCTCTATGGTGATACCGATAGCTGGCGCATCATCGACGACACCTCTGCACACGGTCATGAGACTTCGTGATTGCGTGAGGGAGGAGTTAAATCATGCCGCAACCTCGCGTTAGGGTCCGGGGCGGGCGTGTGCTCCGGGCCGCGGCGTGGATGGCCGACGTGCTCGTCGCGTTGCTCGCCGGCGGCCTCGCCAGGCGTCGTTTCGACGACCCGGTACCGCGCTTTGCGGTGCGTCGGGGGCAGGTCGCGCGTGTGGAGCGGGATGGCCTGATGGGGGAAGCGCAGCAGCCAAGGTCCCACGTTCGCGAAGACGCGACAGCAACGAGTCTCGCCCGACGGTTCCGGTCACTGCCTCCCACGAGAACGGGGACAGTTCAATAATCCCGACGCGCCCCGCGAGACTTTCCGAGACGGAACGGACGAGCGACGGCGAACTGGAGCCGGTGATGACCAATTGCCCCTTCTCGCCGCGCAGCGCGTCGATCGCCACGCGCAGCGCGGGAAAGATCTCCGGGAGCAGCTGCGCTTCATCAATGGCGACCTGGCGCGGATTCAAGCGGAAGCGCTCGCCGCACGATCCAGATGTTCGACTCGACCTGCTGCGCCCCGTAGTACAACGTGCGCCCATCCGGCGACGCCACGATGCTCTTCGGCACGTCCGCCGCATACGGTAGCGAATCGGCAATCACCCACCGCTGCAGCGTTTCGATGTCTTGCATCATCAACGCGCCGCGTTTGGTGAAGTACACGACCTGCCGATAGCCGGGCAGGAAGGCGAGTTCGCCGGAGCCCCCATCGGTGTTCAGTTGCCGCAGCGTACCCGCGGCGACGTCGTACAACGCGTGGCCCATGAAACCGGATTGCCGGCTCATCGCCCCGGACAACCAGCGCCCGTCGCGGGACCAGTTATACGCGGTAAGCGTTGTTGCGCCGACCGTTGTTGCCGGAGCCGCCTTCGACGTGGCGCGCGTCATCGGCCATGGTGGCCCGCCGATGACCACGGCCGTGAGTTGCGCGTCAGTCGGATAGAGGCTCGCCGCGAGTCGCGTGCCATCCGGGGAGAACACCGCACCAAACACCCCTTCCGGAATATTGGTCAGTCGCGTGCGGTTACTGCCATCGCGCCGGATGGACCATGCATCGTACGTGCCGCTGGCGTTCGAGGAAAAAACGACCGAGTCGCCGCGGCCGATGAAGCGCGGGAACCAGTCTTTGGCATCGTCATCGGTGAGGCGCGAGAGATCGCGGCCGTTCGACCGCATCAGGAAGACGTCCTGATGACGGTCCGGCGTATTGGCCAGCAATAACCACTCTCCATCGGGCGACACGTCGGTGGGCGTGAGCACGCCGGTGCGCTGCTGCAGCAGCGTCGGCAGCCCGACGCGCCGCGTGGCCGGATCGAACGGCAGCGCGGCCGGATTGACGGACTGCACCGTCGACCGGAAGATCACGGTCCGTCCGTCGGTCGACACATGCGGCAAATCCATGCTGACGTCGGTGCCCGTCGCCACCGACTCGGCGCTCCCCTGCGGCGTGCCCGACGCTTCATCGATCGCCATGCGCCACACGCCCATCGCGCCGCCGCGGTCACTGGCGAAGTAGACGAACTTTCCGTCGGGCGACCAGGACGGGGCAAAATCAGTGGCCGCATCGCGTGTCAGCGCCACCGCCGCCCCACCGCCCGACGCGACGGTGTAGATGTCACGCACGCCGTTTACGACCGCCCAGAATGCGATCCGTGCGCCGGATGGCGACCAGGATGGCTGTAGCTTGGCCGTGCCACCGGCGGGCAGCTTGGCGTCGAGCCCGCGAGGTGCGCCGCCGCTGACACTCACGATTTCCAGCACAATGCCGGCAATGGCCCTGTAGGCATAGCCACCTTCGCCCAACCCGTACACGATCTGCGTGCCATCGGGCGACCACGAGGGCTGCTCACCAACCGACGTCAGTCGCCGAGGCGACTCCCCGGTGGCGCCCACGATGAAAATGCCACCGCCAGCCACGTTGTACGCGATCTGCTTGCCGTCCGGCGAATAGGCCGGCCACAACTCATCGACCGTGGAGTCACCAACGACGAGCGTGGGATTGCGTCCGCCCACGCGCTGCGAATAGATGTCCGCCGTGCCACGCACGCGGCTCACGTACACGAACGACTCGCCATCGGGCGATATGCTGGGACTTGTCTCCACGCCCGACGCATCGGTGAGCTGCGTGAACGCGGACCACGCCGGTTCGGGCGCGCGCGCGCGCCAGCCGAGCCACGCCGCCGCGACGCTCATCGCGACTGCGCCGACAATACCGAGCACTACGCCGCGCTTGCCGCCGATGGCGCCTGCTTTTACGCTCGGCGCGGTCCCGCGTGTCACAGTCCCGCGTGTTGCGGTCCCGCGGGTCGCGCGCTCGGCATCGTCGGCGCGCGTGAGTGCCTCCGCGAACAGTTTCGTTGTTGGCCAGCGATCGGCCGGCAACTTCGACAGTGCTTTCAGCACCGCCGCTTCCACGCCTCGTGTAACCGTGTCGCGCACGGCACTGGGCGCCATCGGTTTTTCGGTGAGCACTTTCGCCACGATCGCCTGCACCGTCGCGCCGCTGAACGGCGGCTCGCCGGTGAGCATCTCGTACGTCACCGCACCGAGCGCATAGATGTCGCTGCGCGCGTCGATGGCGCGTTCGCCCATTGCCTGCTCGGGGCTCATGTACTGCGGCGTGCCGAGTGAGAGTCCCGTTTGTGTCATGCGCGCGCCACCGGCTGTTTGCACGGCAAGCGCAATACCGAAGTCGGCCACGAGGGCGTGACCGTTCTGCAGCAGGATGTTCTCGGGCTTGATATCGCGGTGAATCACGCCGAGGCCGTGCGCGTAGCCCAGGGCGTCAGCGACTTCGCGCGCGATGAGTATGGCGTCATCGATGGGGAGTTGCTTCTCGCGCTCAAGGCGCGCGCGCAACGTTTCGCCCGTGACCAGCGGCATCACATAGTACAGCAAGCCGTCGGCGTCGCCGCTGTCGAGCAGCGGCAGGATGTGCGGATGCTGGAGACGTGCGGTGGTGCGGATTTCGGTTAAGAACCGCTCACCACCGAGTGCCGCGCCCAAGTCGGGATGCAGCACCTTGATCGCGACATCTCGGTCGTGCTTGAGGTCGTGCGCGAGGTACACGGTGGCCATACCGCCGGCGCCGAGTTCGCGCTCAAGGCGGTAGCGGTCTGACAGGGCGGCCGTAAGGCGAGGTGGCAACGTCATCGCCCGAATATGCGGCGGCGTTCACTGCCGGCACAACGAACGCGCGCCTTCGCTCTCCCCGGCGGCATCATCGATCCTTGCGCAATGCTGGCATGTGGCGGATTCTCGTGACACTATCGTGAGGCGGAGTACCTTGGACGCCACCATGGTTCGCAGATCCATTCTTCACTGGACTTCCCGATGATGTTCGTGCTCACCGCATTCGTGCTGCTCGCGCAGGACACGGTTTCCTACGCGAAGCCCGACGCCTGGCTCTGTCGGCCCGGGCGCCCCGATGCCTGCGCAGTCGATCTCAGTGCGACCATCGTACAAGCCGACGGCAGCAGGAAGCGGCAGCCATGGGCACCCGCGAAGAACCCTGCGATCGACTGCTTCTACGTCTATCCCACCGTGTCGCGCGATACGTCCGCGCACAGCGACCTGACGCCGGGCGAGGAAGAGCGTGACGTCGTTCGCCAGCAGTTTGCCCGGTTCGCATCTGCCTGTCGGCCGTTCGCCCCGATGTATCGGCAAATAACCCTCCGCGGTCTCAACAAGCTGTTGACGGGCGGGGGCGGTGTGGGCGCGCTGAGCAAAGGCACCGGCTATGACGACGTGGCGGCGGCGTGGGCGCACTATCTCGCCAACGACAACAAGGGGCGCGGCGTCGTGCTCATCGGGCACTCGCAGGGCGCGATGATTCTCGACGAATTGATTCGACGCGAGATCGATGGCAAACCCGCACAGGCGCGTATCGTTTCGGCGCTGCTCATGGGGGCCAATATCGCGGTTCCCAAAGGCAAGGATGTTGGGGGCGCCTTCCAGTCGATGCCATTGTGTCGGCGCGACGGGCAGACCGGATGCGTGATCAGCTTCGCCTCGTTCCGCAGCACCCTTCCACCGTCGGCGCGCTCACTCTTCGGACGCGTAGCGGGAGAGGGAATGGAAGCGGCGTGCACGAATCCCGCGTCGCTGGTCGGCGGCAGCGGCGGGTTGCACTCGTATTTCAGCACGACCGGCAGCTTGTTCGAGGGGACGGCGGCGAAACCGTTTCGGTGGGTGCAGGACGCTGCGCCGTTTGAAACACCCTTTGTCGCGGTCCCAGGACTGCTGACCGCAGAATGCGTGTCCGACGCGAACGGCTCGCGGCTGGTGGTGAACGTGCACCCCGATCCTGCCGATCCGCGTGCGGATGACATCCCCGGTGACATCGGCGCCGGAACACCCGCCCAGGCGCAGTGGGGGCTCCATCTCGTCGACCTGAGTATGTCGATGGGCAACCTGATCGAGATCGTCACCCGCCAGTCGGCGGCGTACCGCGCGGGCAACAAACCCTGAGCACCGGCGCATCGCGTCGCGCCGCACGGTGTCGAGCCGCTTGCGTCGAGGCGCACTACGTCGAGCCGCATCGCGTCGCGCCGTGTAAAGCGCATCGCGTCGCGCCGTATCGGGCCGCATCGCGTAACGCCGCATGGCGTCAGGCCGCACCACGTCGTACGTTCTGCTCGTCCCAACACGTTCACCGATGACGAGCGGAGTAAATATTTTGGTGATGCGCGACCGGTTGGCTGCTTTCACTGCGACTGTGGGCCTGCTCACGCTGGCGGTGTTGTGGTGCGTTCCCGCAGTGGTCCACGCACAGCGCGGTACAATTCCGCGTCTTGCAAACGGCAAGCCCGACCTGAACGGCATCTGGCGCGCCAACGGCAACGACTCCTACGACATCGAGCCGCACAACGCTCGTGCCGCGATGGCGTCGCGACCGGGGCCGGTGGTGCCCGTGCCAGCCAAGGAAGTACTCGCGTTTGGCGCCGTGGGCTCCGTGCCAGCCGGACGAGGCATCGTGGTGGGTGGCCCGATTCCGTATACGGCCGAGGCCTTGGCAAAGAAGCGCGAGAATCAGGAGAACTGGCTGACGCGCGATCCCGAAATCAAGTGTTACCTGCCCGGGGTGCCTCGCGCCAACTACATGCCGTACTCGTTCCAGATCTTTCAAAGCGCGAAGGCGTTCTTCATGGCGTACGAGTACGCCGGCGCCACGCGCCGAGTGTACCTCAAGGACCCCGGTCCCGCCGAGACCGACAGCTGGATGGGTCAGTCGGTTGGCGCATGGCAGGGTGACGCGTTCGTCGTCACTGTGACCGGAATGAACGCCGACACCTGGTTCGATCGTGCCGGCAACCACCATACCGAAGCGATGAAGGTGGTGGAACGTTACACAATGCTCGGGCCTGATCACATGCGCTACGAAGCGACGATGGATGATCCGCAGACCTTCACGCGTCCGTGGACCATTCGCACAACGTTGTATCGCAACGTCGAACCGGACGCGACGCTTGGGCAGTTCAAGTGTGTCGAGTTCGTGGAAGAATTGCTGTACGGTCCCCTGCGCAAAGCTCCTATCAAACCGTGACGGATCCCATGGCTCTGGTTCGACCACTCTTTCGCTGTCTCCCGTTTGCGGCACTGATCATGGCGGCGATGGCGCCGTGTGTGGCGCAGGCGCAAGCCGCGAAAGCGACCACTCCCGCGAAGGCGGCGCCCGCAACCGCGCGCTACGTCGCCCCGCGCACGCCCGACGGGCATCCCGATTTCCAGGGCAACTGGACCAACGCGACCCTCACGCCGCTGGAGCGACCGGCCGGATTGCCGCGCGCATTGA